>BNJS01001762.1_pt1 | contig 167099 bp, 187 predicted proteins | sample 8540461 | NCBI WGS metagenome assembly BNJS01 (sample SAMD00202454, study PRJDB9452) | human saliva metagenome | isolation source: human saliva | place: Japan
GATTATCGCAAAAATCATAAGTGGAAACAGTTGACTCAAACGACCTAATTCCTTGTACTAAAGAATCTGTTCTTACTTGACGAGTAAGAGCATTCTCTTTAATGCTCGATAGAGAAAGAAAGCGCACATCCTGAGGAGACATTTGCTATCAAATCCTAGCCTTTGGAGAAAATCGAGTGTGACCTATTCTAAAGAGCTCGTTATGGTGTTTTATGCGAGGTCATTTCCTGACTCAGCACACGAAAAGGTCATCTCGTTCAAGCTCAAATGGTGTAGCTCTGCGAAATGGCGAGATCGAAACAGAGTGAAGACCACTTTTGAAGCTCTCAAAACGAGAACTGGATTGAAAAGTCAGCTGTACGGCTGAGATCGGCTACTGATATGGACAGGCTGACGGTATTTTCTATTCCAATGTCCCTCGCATACCTACTCACTACAATCCAGCCTATCTCTACAGAGCTACTTCTTATCCAAGAGTCCGAAAACCTTTGGAGGACTGCAATCCACCTAGCTTAGGTTTCCCAATTGATGGAAACTATTGCTAACCTCAAAACATGTGAAGTCATAAATGGGCTATCGAAGTCTTGGACAGCATCAGAGTTTAAAGTTAACTTCGTTTTCCAAAAGGTGCTATAATAGAGATAGAAACTCAGGGAGGAAAGCCCTGATAGAGCTCATCAGCACTACTAATTCACACTCGCAAGCCTTGTTAAAAGCGGCTGAAAGCACCGACGCGACACTCGTAGAGGTCTACTCTGAGCCAATATACTGATATTATCTTTACCGAGGCTTACTCGCTATGAAATCCTCATTTCAAGCGAAGCATCGCGCTATCCGCGATCAAAGAGATGGAGAAAAATCCAAGAATTTTCTTAAACCGTAAGATTGACAAAGCAAAATATCAGTATAAACTAATATCAAGACCCTCTACTCTGAAAAAGTGGTGGGAAATCTCAATCCCTACAAAATAAAATCTTAGCTATATTTGGACAGCACTCTAGAAACTCTAGTTTTCGAGAGTGTGGCCATCTGTCTAACTCCTATGGGGTAGCTATATCCAGATGTTACCTGAGCCTCTTCAATCTCTTCACACCCGTCAACTTCACCTTGGATTATATATGTGACTGGTTCATCGGTCTTATCTACAACCTGGAAAGCGGTGCTGAGCAACCTGTGACTCGCTTTCTAGTTTGCTCTGTCATTGAGTGAAAAGAGTTCTCTAGCAATACTCAGCTTACTAAATTTGGTATTATTTCTGTGCCTTGTAACTCAGTGCTTGATCCCGTAAAACGATTTAACTACTGTTAGAGGGTGCGAGATAAAGGGCTTGCTAAATGGAAAAATAATATAGAAAAGCAGAGCTAGACGAATACCAAAAATTGGAAAAATGTAGTAGCCATAAGCTTTATTGACTATCCTTTTTAACTCTAATTATCGATGATTTGAAGAAGCCCAGACTACTATCCTGCTTTTTAGAATTATTGGAGAGCCTTCTCACTCGTCTATATCAGAGACCTGTTTAGTAGCTGAACGAGGTGGAAATAATAGCTGTCGCCTTATTACAACAAAATGATTTTTCTATCTTATCTTACTTACTAAATGAGTTTATAAAACTGTTTTCGTTATATCGGTCCACGTAATTTTTGAAGTATCTTGATCTAGTGATGACCGTTCGAAGAACATTTGAAAAATCAAATAGCTTTGACTGGTATTTGATGCTCTTTGCACAATCCATCCGTTAAAGGACAAGGAGGGCAGTGCCTTTCTAGACGCAGTTGATTATGTCAAATCCAAGGGTTGCAAGCGCTTAGACTCATTACCAGTACAGAAAATGTTTCATTCTACAAAAAGAATGATATATTGCTAGATTTTATGGAGTTAGGAGGGACTAAGTCCATTGAACTGGGCTTAAAGACTATCATAAATAAAGTAAAAAGGAGTTTAAATCAACCTTTACTTTAGCAATATTTGAACCACACTCTAGAAACTCTAGTTTTCTAGAGTGTTCTTTATCTGTCTAATCCTATCTTCTAGAATTATATCCAGTGTTACTGATACTCTTCGAAAATCTCTTCAAACCACGTCAACTTCACCTTGGATTATATATGTGACTGATTTCATCAGTCTTATCTACAACCTCAAAGCAGTGCTTTGAGCAACCTGCGGCTCGCTTTCTAGTTTGCTCTTTGATTTTCATTGAGTATGAAAGAGTTCTCTAACAACCTTTCAACTTACTAAATTTGGTATTATTTCTGTATAACTCGGTACTTGATCATCAAAACAATTTATTCTACTATTATGATTTTACAACATAAAAAAGGAGCTTCTAAATAGAAAAAATAATATACAGAAAAGCAAGGCTAGACGAATACCAAAAAATTGGAAAAGTAGTAGCCGACAGCTTTTTTGACTATCCATTTTTAACTCTAATTATAGATGATTTGAAAAAGCCGGACTACTATCCTGCTTTTTTAGAACTATTGGAGAGTCTCCTGACTCGCCTCTATATCAAAGAGGAAACCTGTTTAGTAGCTGAACAAGACGGAGAAATCCTAGCTGTTGCCTTATTACAACAAAATGATTTCTATCTTATCTTACTTGCTAAATGGCGTAATAAAACTATTTCGCTATATTAGCCCACGTAATTTTTTAAAGTATCTTGATTTAGTAGACCGTTGCGAAGAACATTTGAAAAAATCCAATAGCTTTGACTGGTATTTGATGCTCCTTGCAGTCAATCCATCCATTAAAGGACAAGGAGTGGGCAGTGCTTTTCTTAGAGACGCAGTTGAACCATATGTCAAATCTAAGGGGTGCAAGCGCTTAGGACTCATTACCAGTACAGAAAAAAATGTTCCATTCTACAAAAAGAACGAATATGTATTACTAGATTTTATGGAGTTAGAGTACGGGTCTAAGTCCATTGGAAACTGGGCTTTTTTAAAAAATATCTCTAAATCATAACTAAAAAGAGGCTGGGACAAAAGTCCTAGCCTCTCAATTGTCTTTGGATTGTCGAGCAAGACGCAGTGGTTGAGTGGGCTCTACTACGCTGATTTCATCAGCTTTTACAGCCCTACTCAACTGTGCGGAGGTGGGACAACGAAATCGAATTCTAACGAATTACCGATTTCTGTCCCACTCTCTTTTTACTTTATTTCACTGCTTCTTTCAAAGCATCAACCTTATCCAATTGCTCCCATGGAAGATTGATATCTGTACGTCCCATGTGTCCATAAGCTGCTGTTTGACGGTAGATTGGACGTTTAAGGTCAAGCATTTGGATGATTCCTGCTGGACGAAGGTCAAAGATTTGACGCGCTGCTTGTTCAAGCTTGCTTTCAGCTACTGTTCCAGTACCGAAAGTATCGATACGAACAGATACAGGTTGGGCTACACCAATGGCATAAGCCAATTGAACTTCTGCTTTCTTAGCAAGGCCCGCAGCAACGATGTTTTTGGCAATGTAGCGAGCTGCATAAGATGCTGAACGGTCAACCTTAGTCGCATCCTTACCAGAGAAGGCACCACCACCGTGACGTGAATAACCACCATAAGTATCTACGATGATCTTACGACCAGTTAAACCTGAGTCTCCTTGAGGTCCTCCGATAACGAAACGACCGGTTGGATTGATGAAGAATTTAGTTTCATCATCCAGATAAGAAGCTGGAATCACTTCTTTGATCACCTTGTTAATTACATCTTCATGGATTTGATCGTTGCTCACTTCTGGATCGTGTTGAGTTGAAATAACGACGGTATCCACGCGCACTGGCTGGTCATTCTCATCATACTCAACCGTAACTTGAGATTTAGCATCTGGACGAAGGTAGCTAATTTCACCAGACTTACGAAGTTCAGCCAAACGACGCACCAACTTGTGACTGAGTGAGATTGGCAATGGCATGAGTTCTTCTGTTTCATCCACTGCAAAACCAAACATGAGACCTTGGTCACCAGCTCCGATCAGGTCAAGCGGATCTTTATCTGCATTTCCACGAACCTCTAAGGCTTCGTTAACACCTTGGGCAATATCTGGAGATTGCTCTACCAATGATGGATGAACTCCCACCGTCTCTGCAGAAAAACCATACTCTGTATTGGTGTAGCCAATCTCTGCAATGGTATCACGTACGACACGGTTGATATCCACATAAGCTGTCGTTGAAATCTCACCAAAGACATGAACTGAACCAGTATAAACAGCTGTCTCAGCAGCAACGTGTGCTTCTGGATCCTGCTCTAAATAGCATCCAAGATAGCATCTGAAATTTGGTCTGCAATCTTATCTGGGTGCCCCTCAGATACAGATTCAGACGTGAAAAGTTTACGTTCTGACATAAAAAATGTCCCCCCCCTTAAAAAATATTTGTTATAGAGTTACAAAGAACTGGTAGGAAGAGTCTTTGCCAATCCTACCACCTTATCGGGACCATATAACATAACTATTATAACACGATTTCTAGAAAAATGCCTAGAGTATGGCTTTTTTTCTCAATTTACAGCCTGTCTTTTTTACATGAATACAAGATCAAAAAATCTCCTAAAGCAAGATCAAAAATCCTACTTCAAGAGAAAACTAAAAGATTAATTATTTTCTAGATAAAATTCAAAACGTTCTCCGACGTATTGACTCTTTACATACTCGAAAGCCGTTCCATCATCAAAGTAAGAAACCTGGGTCAGACCTAAAATAGCATGCCCCTTTTCCACTTCTAGATAATGAGCAATTTTTTCCTTGGCTAAGCGAGCATAGATAGTCTGATGAGATTTACCAATCCGATAACCATGTTGCTGTAAGGTTTGAAAGAAGTGCTTAGTTACTTCTTCTTTTTTGAAATTTTTGATAAATTTCTCAGGAATAGAAGCCACTTCATAGACAACAGGAATCTTATCAGCATAGCGAACACGTTCCATCCGAATGATATTATCAGTTGGCAATATGCCTAGCTTAGCCACTTCTTGCTCATTCGGAATGGTCCGACGGTAGGAAATCAGATGACTCGACGGAGTCTTTCCTTGAGCTTTGACAATCTCCGTAAAACTGGTCGTTCCACGCATTTTTTCCTGAACACGAGTACTGGAAACAAAGGTCCCACTACCCACACGACGCTCCAAAACCCCCCTCTTCAACTAAAAGGGAGATGGCTTGACGTAGGGTCATGCGACTAACGGCAAATTCTTCCGCTAAGTCTCGCTCACTTGGGAGTCTCTCTCCGATTTTCCAATTTCCCTCGTCAATATCTTTTTTGATTTGGTCGTGAATTTTCATATAAGCTGGTAACATGCGTGCTCACTTCTTTTCTTTATTTTTTCCATTGTACCGTATCTTATGGGGAAAAGTCAAACTGCACTTGTTTGGTTGGTAATTCCGGGGCATTTATGATAGAATATTCAAGAAGATATTTCTTTTAAGAAAGGGAAAAGATGACCAACATTTCAACTGATTTGCAAGATGTCGAAAAGATCATCGTACTGGACTATGGTAGCCAGTATAACCAACTTATCTCACGTCGTATCCGTGAGATTGGTGTCTTTTCAGAACTAAAAAGTCACAAGATTTCGGCTGACGAAGTCCGCGCTATCAATCCTATCGGGATTGTACTTTCAGGTGGACCAAACTCTGTTTACGAAGAAGGATCATTTGATATTGATCCAGAGATTTTTGAACTTGGTATTCCAATTTTAGGAATCTGCTACGGTATGCAGCTATTGACTCATAAGCTTGGTGGTAAGGTTGTTCCTGCTGGGGACGCTGGAAACCGTGAGTATGGACAATCCACTCTTACTCACACTGAGTCTGCTCTTTTTGCTGGAACTCCAGAAGAGCAACTTGTCTTGATGAGCCACGGAGATGCTGTTACAGAAATTCCTGCTGATTTCGTTCGTACTGGTACATCAGCTGACTGTCCATACGCATCTATCGAAAATCCAGATAAGAAAATCTATGGTATCCAATTCCACCCAGAAGTACGCCATTCAGTTCATGGCTATGATATCCTTCGTAACTTTGCGCTAAATATCTGTGGTGCTAAAGGTGACTGGACCATGGATAACTTCATCGAGATGCAAATCAAACAAATCCGTGAAAAAGTTGGAGACAAACGTGTCCTCCTTGGTCTTTCAGGTGGTGTTGACTCTTCTGTAGTTGGAGTTCTTCTCCAAAAAGCTATCGGAGACCAATTAATCTGTATCTTTGTAGACCACGGTCTACTCCGTAAAGGGGGAAGCTGACCAAGTTATGGAGATGCTTGGTGGTAAGTTTGGTCTCAATATCGTAAAAGCAGATGCTGCCAAACGTTTCCTTGATAAATTAGCTGGTGTATCTGACCCTGAACAAAAACGTAAGATTATCGGTAACGAGTTTGTCTATGTTTTTGATGACGAAGCAAGCAAGCTCAAAGATGTGAAATTCTTGGCTCAAGGAACACTTTACACAGACGTCATTGAGTCTGGTACGGATACTGCTCAAACTATTAAGTCTCACCACAACGTGGGTGGACTTCCAGAAGACATGCAGTTTGAACTCATCGAACCACTCAATACTCTTTACAAGGATGAGGTTCGTGCCCTCGGTACTGAGCTTGGCATGCCAGACCATATCGTATGGCGCCAACCATTCCCAGGTCCAGGACTTGCCATCCGTGTCATGGGTGAAATCACTGAAGAAAAACTAGAAACCGTTCGCGAATCAGACGCTATCCTTCGTGAAGAAATTTCTAAAGCTGGCCTTGACCGCGATATCTGGCAATACTTCACTGTTAACACTGGCGTTCGTTCAGTAGGTGTTATGGGAGATGGTCGTACTTATGACTATACCATCGCCATCCGTGCTATCACTTCTATCGATGGTATGACAGCTGATTTCGCTAAGATCCCTTGGGAAGTTCTCCAAAAAATCTCTGTACGTATCGTAAACGAAGTTGACCACGTTAACCGCATCGTCTACGATATTACAAGTAAACCACCTGCAACTGTTGAGTGGGAATAGAGTTAATTAGTTAAAAAAAGCCTAGAAATCAATCTTTCTAAGGCTTTTTACTTTATTTTAACAACAATTTAACAACAAAACTACTATTTTTCCTATAAACCATACTTATCTTTAATCTGTTTTTGAATATGTGGTTTTAAATGCCATATTTCATGACCTTCATCATTTGTTTCTACATACTCATAGCTTTTAAGGAATTCTTCTTCAGTTGTGTACTCTCCATCATCAAACATTTCTTCTAATCCACCAACGGGCTTTTGAACACTTATCAATAACTTTTTTTACTTGAACATTTTTTTCATTCTAGAACTCCCTTTTATTTTTTTATTAAGTTGCTAGTTCAACAAACAATTGGGATTTATTGCTTCGTTGCTTTTAGAAAAAAAATAACAAATAAACTCCAAATATAAATTTAATTATTGCATCAATATAGGCAAATAGTACCAAAGAGACATCAGAAAAAAAATATACCCCATGATAATATTAATAGTGCACATAATTCCTAATAAAATCATTGATTTTCCATGTACAAAATATAATGGGAAAAAATGCAATGCTGTGACTAATAATGCCCCCAACCATATCAATCTCCAATTCTCCGTAACAAAAAATGAACCGCCTAAAAAAACTATTAATATAAACAGAAATATTATTGAGTATTGAGAAACCTTATTTTTGAAATTTAGTCGATGGTCCAGTGGATAGTTTTTTTAGTAAGTCTTTATTCATATTAATCGTAAAAAGAAGACTATATAACCACTAGTAAACACTTGCATATTTATAATTTGTTGTCCACCTATTAAGGTAGCAACTGCGATAACTACGGCAACCGCAATTAACCACAAACCGCAAGATTTTTATAATTAAATTCTAACTTTTCGTTTTTTTCATATCCTAACATTCGCCGAAAAACCTCTCTAAATTCTAATTTATTTGTCTATGTTACTTAATATTATAGTATTTTTTAGGCATTTTTTCTACTGCCAGATTTCATACTCACTCGCTACTACTCCCCATTAGAATGTATTGGCATTTACTATAAAAGGGAACAGAGGTTCATACGAAGTCTTCTGGCAATATCCGTTAGTGATACCTTCTCAGTTAGAAGTTGAGCATCCTTTTGTCGGACAAGGTTAGAGATTAGGAAACCTTCAGACTTCGCTAGTCAGACAAAACTTTAGATTGAATTTTTTTAGTATGCTGATTGCCATTAAATTTGCTTTTTCTGATATTATTATCACTCACAACTACTTTCCCAGTCATTCTAGTAGCTACTTCTTTCATAGCATTTGGTCTTAAATGAGAGTACGTTCCAAGTGTGGTCTTAATATCAGCATGTCCTAGACGATTTTGCATTTCTAAATCGTTCATTCCTAGAGAGAGCATAAAGCTGGCATGAGAATGCCTTAAATCGTGGATCCTTATTGATTTTATTTTTGCGTAATCACTATGAGTTTTCAAAACACGTTTTAGAGTTGATTTTACCAACGGACTATCTGCTATGGAAAATACAAATTTAGATTTTCCTATTTGAGATTGTGCTTTCTTCCAATATTTCAAATGTTCTAATGTATCATCATCAAGATACAAAAGCCTTACACCTGATATAGATTTTGTATCAGTAAGATACCACTCTTTTTGGCTTTTATAGTACATTGAGCAGTCTATTAAAACAGTACCTTTTTCAAAATCTATTTTCGACCATTCAATAGCTTGTAATTCACTTGTTCTAACTCCAGTCATAAAGAAAAACCAAAATGTAGTAAAGTACAATAATTCATAGATATTAGATTTATCAAATGTACTAATGAATAGCTGAAATTCTTCTACCGTCCAAAAATCAACTTTAGGACGGTCTTTCTTTACATTTCCCACCGTTTTAGCAACATTATTTGATAACATACCCAATTTAACTGCTAAATCAAAAACTTGTTGTAGTATTTGATGAACAGAACGAATATAATTATTAGATAATCCCTCTATAAACATTGCATTTTGCCACTTCTTTACATGAGGTGCTTGAATATCTGATAACTTCATGTTTTCAAAATATGACAGTCTTTTAAATTTTGATTGTGTCATATCAAAAGTACGTTTTCTAACTTGGCTTTTATAGTCTGGTATAAAATAATCATCAAGAAACTTTTTAAAAGTCATTGTACTATTAACGGTTATAGAACCTTTACCAAAATCAGCAAGCATACGTAAGCGCCACTCTTGAGCTTCCTTTTGCGTTTTAAAGCCATTCTTAAACTTTTGTATCCTTTTACCAGTCTGAACATCAAAACCTAAAGAAACAGTTGCCCTATACGTGCCATTCCCCATAGGATAGATGCTAGATATTTTAGGCATTTTCTTTTACTTCCAAATCTACTAGACTGGCTTCATCTATTTTAACACCCAGGATTTCTTCTACCGTTTCAAGCGGAACACGTCCTAAACCTTTACTTTCATACCATGATAGACCTTGACTGGCTAATTTTGCTTTAGCCTGTTTTACTAACATCATGGCTTGCCAACTTGAAAATCCTAATTTCATTAAATCTTTTTTTACAACAAACATACTTTTTCCCCTTTCTTTATGTTATAATTATTTTGGTTTTTTATTTTGATGTGTGATTTATTTTCACGCATCTTTTTTTTTACATCTAATCCATAAATTTTTATCACTCTATGAACAGTACCTAACCTTTCATCAAAGAATATCACGATTTTCTTAGTCATTTTTATTTCCCCCACGAAAAACTGTTATTTTGCTCAACTGAAAATTCTTTGACTTCTGTATAGTCTTTACTATTCATCTTTTCAAGGCCAAGACCCAACAAATAATTTATATATGCATTTGCAGCTTCTACCCCTTGGGAACTCTCATAAGCCTTATAAACCTTGGTAAGTGTTCGAGCAACTTGAGTTTCTAGAAATTCTTTTGACTTAAGCAAAGTAGTCTCTTCTCTAACTGTCTTCAATTTTGTACGCTCCTTTGTTTGAATATATTCATTCCACCATGAAACACTTTCTCTTCTAGATTTTTTTGTATCTATTGAATATTTATCTGATAAGACAAAACGATAATGACTCGCTAATACAGAAAAAAACAAATCTTTCAACGGTTTCTTCATAGCCATATTTTGAGCAAATAACACAGCCTTATCTCCAAATAATCTCAACTCCGAACGAACCCATGAAGTAATTCCTATGTCGCTTGCTTTCTCACCTTGTTCCATCAGCTTATTATACACGCCCCATTGTTGTGAGTTACTTCCTTTTCTCCCAATATTTATAGTTTCTCCAACGATTTCTCCATCTTCAAGTCTGCCAGTCTCATGATATTCATATTTTTTTGAATAGCTAATACATAATCCTTGTTTGCAATATTCGTATATTTTCTGAACAGATAGACTTCCATCATAGATATCATTTGCCACATCTATCCTTGTAAAATGTGCACATTCATCTAGATATCTACTTACTAAAGTACTCCAGTTATTAACCGAACCTTCCATAAATTGTTCATATTGTCTACACCCTTGCCCTCTCATCTCGGTAAATATTCCCATTCCATAATTCATTGAATTATCATCATTAAGAGAAAAATAAACCTTGATATCTGCATAAGCAAAATGATGATTATATCGGTTTGTACCGTACAATTCAAGAACAAAATCATTAAATTTTAATTTTAATAGTTCTTCAATTACATATTTACAAGATTTAATATAGTCGACATCATCAACTGGTTTAACTGTATTAGCAAACCAGTCAATAGTGACCGTATTACTCCTCTTCAAATTCTCTCACCTCTAATTTAATACCATCAAAGCATTGTCTTGAACCATTCCATTTCGGTTTAATAGCATAATCTGTCAGAGTGATATAACGAGTCAGACCTTTCTTTAAACATTTTGACTTTTTCAAGATCTCCTGAAATCTCAAAGACAAAATCCTTCAATTCTTCAATCTCGGCAACCATACCTTTTTCTTCTAAGAATTGAGCCAATTCTCCATCTTTAGAATAAGCCGTGTAACGTTCAATTTTATCAGTTTTTGTACTTTCTCCGTTAATTTCAACATATTCATATTTTTCTCTAGCTTTTGAGAAATCTACTCTTAATACTTCCGGTATCTCAAATTGCTCTTTTTCGAATTCAAATTCACCTTTAATAAATTGTGTTGCAGTTATTTTATATTTTTCCATTTTTTTCTACCTTTTTTTATTTTTTTGATAAAATTTCACAATCTTTTTTTCTTGCTGAAATCCTCTTGTCTTTCGGCAAAAGACATCAAATAGGCTTTATTCCCTTGTGGCTCTAAGCGCCAAAACGATTTTGTTCAATAAAATGTACTTCGCACCTACTCTCCCAAGGGTTTGAAGGCTCTTCAATGTCTTTTAGACCTACCTATTAGAGATTGTAGGTCTATTTTCAACTAAAAGTTTGTGAAATATACTGTGTCACTGATAGGTGACTAGTACACGCTGGTACACGCTGGTACACGCTAGTACACGCAGTCGCTGGCTCACGCTTTCGCTCCTGCTACTAGCTACCAGCTACTAGTAACCTATCCTTAGTTGCTAGCGTCCGCTAGTGACCGCTGGCGTCCGCAGTCGCTGGCATTCTGCTTCCGCTCCTGCTACCAGCTACTAGCTACTAGAGACTGAATTTACTCAGATTATAGTCTTTGAGTAACTTTTCTTCAAAGACTTTTTTATACAATCATAGGCCATGTACCTCTCTTCTTGTCAAACGTTTTATAGTTTGATATAATTTGTTTAGTGATTTATTATCACATTTTAATTGTATACTTAAAAATTAACGATGTCAACAAAAAAGTGATTTAAAATCACAAAGGAGAAGGAATTATGACTACATTTTCTCAAAGACTTAAATTTTTGCGCAAAGAAGAAAGGCTAACTCAACAAAATCTTGCTGATATTTTAGGTATAAAGAGAGCTACAATTGCAAAGTGGGAAAGTAAAAATGCAATACCCGATACTGTTACTCTCCAAAAAATTTCAGAGCATTTTAAGACTAATATTGACTACTTACTAGGCAACACGGAAAGAAAATATTATGAAGAAGAATCCGTTCTTGACAGCGAACTTTATTTTTCTTTAACCGTTCAAAATTTTTTGAATTTTAAAGAAGTTGCAAGTAATGAAGGACTTCCTCCAGAACTAATAGCTAAATTAATTCATAGTTTTCAATTATTGGATTTTGAAGAAAAATTGCTTTTTGAATCCATAGATATATCGCCAACTATTAACAACAATTTAACAACAAAAGACTCAAATAATATCAAATAGTACTAATTGATTGTATTATCAATCACTATTAAATCAACTATCCTAAATAGTCAATATCTGACTTTTAGTGAGTGGGAATAGAGTTTCCTATAAAATAATAAATAATACTGCTGGAGCATGGACTACAGTGGTATTATTTTTTATAATTTCAATATTAGGAAAATTTCTCGGCTCTCAACTCCTCTTTTTAAATCCTTGAAACCATGCTATAATATAGTAAGTATAGCTCCAATAACCTAATGATAAAGATTTCTTACATCATCCGTAAGTGTTATTCTACTCTGATTCATATTATAATGAAAGTAACAAAAGATGGAGGTGTTTCACATGGAAACAATTTACGAGTAGAATCATTAAAAAAGCATTATGGAAAAGAGCCGAATATCACCAAAGCCTTGAACGGTATATCTTTTCAAGTTGTCAAAGGTGAGTTCTTAGGGATTATGGGGAGCAGTGGTTCTGGGAAAACAACCCTTCTTAACTGTCTCGCTACTATCATCAAACCAACTGACGGCTTCATTCAAATGCAAGAAAAAGATTTAGGTCAGTTAAAAGGTAGTCAGTTAGCTGATTATCGTGGCAAGGAAATTGGTTACCTCTTTCAAAATTTTGAGCTTTTGGACAATCTGACAGCCAAAGAAAATATTTTACTCCCCTTGTCTTTGCACAAGGTCGATGCCAACGAAAGCAAGGTTCGGTTAGAATTGCTTTCCCAATATCTAGATATTTCTGAACTTCTGGATAAGTTCCCATCTCAATTATCAGGTGGTCAACGGCAAAGGGTAGCTGCTGCGCGTGCCTTGATTTTAGACCCTAAGATTGTATTTGCGGATGAGCCCACTGGGGCTTTGGATTCAAAAAATGCGACCATTTTGATGCAAAAATTATCCGAAATGAATAAAGTGGAAGAAACCACCATTCTCATGGTGACCCACGATTCAGTCGCTGCCAGCTTTTGCAACCGCATCTTGTTTATCCAAGACGGAAAACTATTCCATGAAATTCGACGCGATTATCCAAGAGAAAGTCAAGAAGATTTTTACCACAGAATACTAAAGGTCATGTCTGCACTGGCTGGAGGTGATGGCAATGTTTTCTAAATTAGTCTCAAGAAATAGCAAGAGGGATCGAAAGAATAATGGCTTGTATTTCAGTTCCATGGTTCTTTCTATTATCTCCTTTTACATCATCCTTTCTTTGTCCCATCAAGATGTGATGATCTTTCTCAAACAAATAGAGAGTGACGCTGTAAATAAACTCTTTAGCATGATTCCTATTCTTTATGTAGCAACGCTCTTTATTCTCTTTTTTCTAGTCTACTTCGCAAGCAGTATGCAGATGGAAAGGAGAAAACATGAATTTGGTGTCTATCTAACGCTAGGGATGCGAAGAAGCAAACTGTTCTTGCTGCTCCTACTCGAGGATTTGAGAAACAGTATCCTTGCTCTTGGAATAGGCCTTCCTATTTCCATCTTGATTTCAGAACTGATTAGCCTAATAACCGCTAAAATTGTGGGACTAGGGATTATTGAACATCAATTTTCTCTATCTACCACAGCTCTACTCTATACAGTCATTGGCTTCCTAGCTGTTAAATTAGTCGTCTTTATTCTTTTAAGTGCAAAAACAGCTAATAAGGAAATCGGAGATCTGCTTGCCTATTCTCCTTCTGGTATGAAGAAACTACTCCCCAAGGGTGTGTATCTTCTTGCTTCCGTCTTCGGAATTTTGCTTCTAGGAACAGCCTATTACTTGGGTATGAGTGGACGAGCTTGGGAAAGTGTCATAACTATGGGCATCACTGTTCTCTTGGGGACTCTCGGAACCATCCTACTCTTCTTTGGTATGCGTTTGTTTATAGACATTCTGGTAAATCTTGGTAGCCATCGAAAACTTCATACTTATAATTTTAGACAGATTCAGGAATTAGTTATCCAGCGCTCAACAATACTAGCCATCTGCTCCCTCTTAATCTTCTCTGCCTTGTGCCTCTTTGGAGCAGGTGTTGCCATTGCAAGTGGCAATTCAGGCAATCAGACTCATGTCTTAGATTATACCTTTAGAGATAGCAAGCAGGAAACAGATGAAAATCTTGATATGAATACAGTTAAAAAAGAGCTTGAAGCTGCTGGACTGGCATCACAGTTTTCAAAGATTCTACAAATCAAAGTGGGCGAACCGAAAGAACACAAATCCGTGTCCTTTGAACAGTTTATCAAGGTATTGAAAGAGCAAAAAGACAGCAAGAACAAGGAAATTTTGCTCCATAAATTTAAACAGTCTACTACTTCCCACCTCATACCAGTTTCTGAATACAATGAGCTTAGAAAGGCTGCCAGTCTCCCTCCTCTAGAATTAACTAGTAAGGAAGCTTACTTGTATATGGGGAAAGATTTCCTCCCAGATGAGAGTCTCGTCAACTCTGTCCTAAAGACAAACCCTCAAATCAAAGTCATGGGAAATGATATAAAATTGATTGGCGAAGTACAGTCTTTACCGATTGTAACAGATCGTGAAATCACCCTCTCTGTTGCCCTCATAGTCACAGATGAAGTCTTTATGAACTATACAGACGGTCACTATTCGAACTATGTCAGCGGTATCTTGGCTCCTGAGCTAATCAAGGAAAAAGGCCTGATGAAAGCTATCTCAGATACCAATGAAAAGCTAAATCAAACCTCTCTTGGTTATGAAAGCTATATACAAAATATGGGAAGACAATTATTTTACATTATCTCTGCCAGCTATATCACCATCTATCTGGCTATCATCTTCCTTGTTGTCGCAAATACAATCATCGGCGTTCAATTTTTGATGGGGCAGAGACAATCCTACAGACGATACCAAACCTTAATTCATCTCGGGGCCAACTATGAAACTCTTTGTGAATCGTCAGAAAAGCAAGTCAACTGGTATTTCGGTCTGCCAATAGCCCTTGCACTTATTAGTAGTAGTTTCGGTGTGAGCTCCCTCCTCACAGGAATAGTACCCGTTAGTGCAAGAATGGCTATGGGGCAGAAATTTATCACAGCCATGCTGATCGTACTGCTCTTAGCTGGCTTTGAAGTCATCTATATCAGAATTGTAAAGAAAAATAGCAACAAGTACTTGTTGTCCTTAATGGAACCCAAAAGAGACGAATAAGGTAGAATAAGGTAGAATAAATTAGGAAAAGGAGGAACCGATATGAAGCATATTCTCGTTATTGAAGATGAAGCCTTGATTCGAGATGAAATTGTCATCTTGTTAGAGAAAGCTGGTTACCAAGTTGATAAGTTGATTGACTTCAAAGATACAACCCAGCAAGTGCTGCAATATGATATAGATCTAATCATACTGGATTTGAATTTACCGGGAGAAACTGGCTTTCAAATTTGTAAAAATCTCAAATCAAAACGCTCTGTGCCCATATTGGTTCTCACCTCCCGTGAACAATTAAAAGATGAAATCTACGCTCTGAAATTAGGGGCAGATGAATATCTAACAAAGCCTTTCAAGAAAGAAAGATTTTTGGCACGTATAGAAAATATCTTGAAACGCTATGAAGGCAGACAAAATCTACTTGAAAAAGACAATTTTCTGCTGGATAGACAGACCTATACCCTTTATATCAATGGACAATCGATTTTACTCCCTCAAAATCAAGGGAAATTGTTAGAAACCTTATTGGTTACTAATGCTCCTGTCGTCACAAAAGAAGAACTAAGCATGAAACTGTGGAATACAACTGAGTTCATCGATGAAAATGCCCTACAAGTAAACATTGCAAGGCTGAAAAAGGTGATGAAACAGGCTGGCATTGCCCTTAAAGTCAAGTCCGTCAGAGGTATTGGCTACAAGCTAGAAGAGGTAAGTCCAGATGAAACATAATCTAAAATATCTAGCTACTTACCTGCCCTGGTTACTTGTTCTTTTAGCATTTGATCTATTTACAGCAATTCTGCTTTGGCTTTCAGATGTGAGAATGTTTCAAGCCCTCATCCTTCTCTATATTTTAGCCACCGTCCTGCTCTTTTTCATCCTATCATTCCTACTTATAAGAAAAGAAAGAAAAAAATCCGCTGCCTATAAAGCCTTTATAGCCAATCCTAAGATAGATACGGAACTGGAATTATTGCGTTTATCAACTGTCTCAGAGAAAGAAAGCATCGAAGAAATCGCAAATGCGCTCTACCAAAGGCAGGCGGAAATAGGAAAGCTCAATTCATTACTAGCCGACTATGAGGACTATGTTGAAAAATGGGCGCATGAGATTAAACTTCCTTTATCACTTCTTTCCCTCCTTTTAGACAATCAAAGTGACCAACTACCTGAGGATACTGCTTTTAAATTGGACTATGTGAAAAATCAAATCCAAGGAAATGTATCACAGATCCTATTCTACTACAGGGTGAAAAGTGAGAAAAATGATTTTCTATTTGAAGACCTTGACCTAGAAGAGTGTATCCAAGATCTTTTGGAAAACTTTGCCCCCTTGCTTAAAGAAAAGAATTTTACGATTAAGTTAGAGAACATACAAGGAATCTGCTACACCGATCAACGCAGTTTTGTATTTATCCTGTCTCAAATACTAGCCAACGCCCTTAAATACAGCTCTGACAAACCAGAACTCAAGATTTCTATGTCAAGTGACAAGGGGCGCAAAACCCTGATTATTAGGGATAATGGGTGTGGAGTTAAAGCTTGCGACCTCCCTCATATCTTTGAAAAAGGATTTACAGGTGATTCAGGAGAGACAAGGAAAAAATCAACAGGCATGGGTCTCTATCTTGTCAAACAATTAGCAGATGCTTTAAAAATCGACATCCTAGTAAAATCCGAATGGATGCATGGATTTGAAATCTCTCTTTCTATTTCGTAATTTTTTGATTAAGAAAATTGCCTAGTCATAGAAAGCACATATTTTATACCAAAAAGGAAAGCTGTACTGACCCCCAAAAGTTGGACAAATAATTATTAAAAGGATTTAGTTCTGTATTGCACAGGGCTAAGTCCTTTTAGTTTGACTTTAATTCGTTTCTTGTTTTAGTTCTGGAGAATAATAACGATTCATCCCTTTCTTGACGATATCTATGCCATAACGGTCAATTAATTTCATCATGTACTTTAGACCAGAAACATCCACACCAAATCTTTCGAAAGCTGTTTGAAGCTTTGTCCTTGCTCTCTTAGTTCATAAATCTGAACTTTATCTTCACAATTTCACAATAAAACACCCCAAAAGTTAGACAGAAAAAATCTAACTTTTGGGGTGCAGTTCAAATTTCTGATGGGATTTTAATATTTCATGATAATTCTTACCAGAAAAACTTTCGATAAATTCTAGCAATCGTTAAAAAGATAGCATAAAGTATGCCTAAGATAGTTAAAACTATTTTTCCAGTACTCACTTCTGAACCGATGACCAATATATGAAAGAGAGGAGCGAGACCAGTACACACATATATCAAATAAACAATAACATTTATTTCACCAATCCCAGCAATAAAGTCTTTCATTTTTATTTTCATTTACCTTCTCCAATAATCTACTTTTAATTTAAGTATATTATAAACTTCAGAAATTTAAAAGAATGATCTGATTAAATGATCATTTTAACAATATCATATACTAATGAATTCTGACAATCCCGATGTAGAACTATCCAAAACAGTAAAACCACTTGGTTTTACTGTCTGATGTTTAAAATGTTTGACGTTTAGCCTTACGCTCAGCACGACCACGGGCACGACTTTCTGCACGTTTGGTTTTACGTCGTTTTTCATCCACCGCCCACTGGATTTTCTTCTTATAGCCTGGTTTGACTTTTTTCTTTTTCTTTTTAACCAAGCCAATCATTTCGATATCCAGTTTTTCCTGTTTCTTCTCACGATTGGCACGACGGTCACGGTCATAAGTGTCCTGGAATTCTCCGTCTTTAACCACCTTAGGTACAAACTTGATTCCTAATTTCTCCAACTCACGAATATCAGAGTCATCACTTGGCTGGTAAAGGGTAATGGCTGTACCTGGTAGACCATTACGTCCAGTTCGTCCAACACGGTGAACAAAGAAGGACAAGTCTTGAGGAATGGCATCGTTAATGACATGGCTGACACCTTCAATATCAATCCCACGCGCAGCCAAGTCAGTTGCTACGATATACTCAAAATCAAGATTTTTCACCTGATTCATGATACGTTTACGTTCACGAGGAGCAATGTCTCCATGAATCTTAGTCACCTTTAATCCTTGAGCTGTTAGGTAGCTGTGCAATTCATCCGCACGAGTTTTTGTATTGACAAAAATCATGGCTAGATACGGTTGCATGACTTGAGTTAACTCATAAATCTGAGCATTCTTGTCACGACCCTTGGTCGAAATCAACCAGTTGTCAATAGTATCAGAGATAACTGTTTTGGTCTTGATTTTTTCCATGACAGGATTTGATAAGTATTTCTTCAAGAACGGTTGCAGTTTTTGTGGGATAGTCGCTGAAAAGACCATAAACTGCAAGTCTTTTGGAAGACTTCCTGCAATCTTATCAACCGTCTCTAGGAATCCCATATCCAAGGTCATATCAGCTTCATCGACTACAAAGGTCTTAGCCTTGTGGATAGCCAAATCGCCTGATTTTACCAAATCATAGATACGACCTGGTGTTCCGATAACAATATGGGGCTGGTTGCTTGCCAGTTTGTCAATCTGACGGGCCTTGTCTGTTCCACCAACATAGTTAACGACACGTACTTCTACATCCGAATGAGCTGCAATTTGACGAGCCGCTTGGTAAATCTGAGTCGCTAACTCACGACTCGGAGCTGTGATAACTGCTTGTACACTGTCGCCCTCTTCATCCAATTGTTGGAAAATCGGTAACAAGAAGGTATGAGTCTTCCCTGAACCTGTTTTGGATTCACCGACCAAGTCACGACCTGCTAGGACAATAGGAATCAACTTATCCTGCACCTCGGTAGGAGTCGTAAACTTCAACTCCTCCAATGCTTCTTCTATATATTTCTTAAATTTAAATTGTGTAAATGACATAATTTCCTCGATTCTATCTATCTACTCATTATACCACATTTTAATGCATTACAGTTAAACTTTCGATTTAGACAAACCCACGGAAATTTCAAAATATACACAAATAAAGACAAGAAAAATACTCTCTGTCCATCCTAAACAAAGAGTATTAGATTTTCACGTAAGTTTCCACTCTTTTCTTAGCCAATCACAAAAGTAGTGATAGCGTTGGTCGAGAGTTTCATGATGCCCATAAGCATCAAATGTGGAATAAGTTGAAGGGACTTTCTCTGAAATCAGATCATGTAGTTCTCTGGCATAAATAGGAGCCTTAGACAGACGATTGGAATGATTGGCACCTTCTGTCTGCCCATTTTGCAGATAAATACGGCTTTGACTCTGTATCAAGGCTTGTTCCCTACAAAAGTCTGTAAAATCTGGATACCAGAAGGAACCACAGATAGAGAAGATACAGGCAATAGGAAGATGACTACTATAGAGACTATAAACAGCAGCCAGACCTCCAAGCGAATAGCCACCATAAGCAATTCTGCTTTCATCAAGTAAATAGTCTTTTTTTAGACTTGCTATAATTCCTTGAAATAGCTTCTGATGGTATTGGTCTACCTTTCCACCAAAGTCTGGTACCCCTTCTTTCAAAGCTCCAGCCTTCCAAGGTGTAAAGTCGTCCAAACGATTTTCTGGAATCAACCCCACCAAAATCACTGATTGGGATAGGTCTGATAAATAGTCCAATTGTCCATCATTTAAAAGCACAAGTGGATAGGGTTGTTGAGGATCATAGTTTGAAGGAAGACTGATCCTAACTTGAATCCCTTCCCAGCTAAACTCCTTATTTCTTGATAAAGTCATTGATCTTTTCAAGGGAATCAATCACTGCAGGACCGTAATCCATCAACTCATCGTAAGAGATAGTCATGATTTTTTGATTTTTGATTGCTGGGACATTTTCCAAAACAGCATTTGCCTTCATCAAATCCACTGCTTTTTCATCTAACTTTTGATTGCGGTCACTAGTTACATAGATAATCAACTCTGGATCCATTGACACTAGATTTTCCAGGGTCAAGCCAGAAGTTCCTGTTGCGACGTTGGTATAACCAAGTTGATTGAGCAAGCTTTCCTGAAGGGCTGACTTGTAAGCACCAAAGGTTTCGTCATTGTAGGCCACCATAATCAGAGCTTTTTTCTTTTCACCCTGTGTTTCTGGGTTTGCTTTTTTAACCGCATCGATTTTAGCTTGTAATTGCTCTGCATATTGGTTCGCCTTGTCTTGGACATTGAAAATGGTACCAAGATTCTTCACATCTTCTACGATATTTCCTAAATCTTGTTGGATAGTTGAAAGTGAAGCTTTTTGCGTATAAACAGGGATTTTGTTTTCATTCCAAGCACTAATGGTTCCCATTGACTTTTCAGAAAACATCATGTTGCGTCCCATCAAGGCATCTGGTTCATAAGAAAGAACTGTTTCTTGTGAGACAGATTTTTTATCACCAATGTGAGGGATGGCTTCAATAGCATCCTTGTATTTACCAGTTACCGCATTATCAGGATTGAGCATGCCAGCAATTTTATCTTGCAAACCGAGTTCAAGTAGGATTTCAGTTGTTGAAAGGTTGTTGGTGATGACCTTTTCAGGTGTCTTTTCAAAGACTTGTTCGACTTCATTTCCTTTAGCGTCATAAGTTTTGATAGTTACAGGATAGCTAGTTTCTGTACTAGCTTTTGGACTGGCTTCTGTTGTAGCTGGTGCAGCTGATGTTTCTTTTGATATGTTGCCACAAGCTGCCAAAGATAAGGTAGCTACAGTTACGAGTAAAATATTAAGTGTTTTTTTCATGTTTTTCTTTTCCTTTTTATTTTTTATAAATAGTGAATCATGGCTTGCTGATCTTCTGTCCAAGTGACCTTACTTTGAACACCATAGACAGCCTGCAATGACTCGGGTGTGATGGTCTCTTTTGGAGTACCTTGGTAAACAATCTCCCCTTCTTTCATTAGGTAGAGATAGTCTGAATAGCGACAAGCTAGTTGAATATCATGCAAGACAGCTAGCACATTGATCTGAAGATTTTTGACAATGGTCAATAAGTCTAGCTGATACTTGATATCCAAATGATTGGTCGGTTCATCTAAGAGTAGGAGAGTCGGCTCTTGGGCCAAGGCGCGTGCTAACAGAACCCGCTGCTTCTCTCCTCCTGACAAAGAAGAGTAGAGTCGATTTCTCTTTTCAAGCAGATCTACCTTGACCAGCGCATCCTCAACCAAAGCAAAATCTCTGTCTTTTTCCTTTTGCAAGAAAGAGAGGTGGGGCGTTCTACCTAGCATGACGATTTCTTCAACCGTACAATCAAACTGGAGTTGATTAAACTGCGTGATGACTGCCATCTGCTTTGCCGTTTCCTTGACGCTCATTTGGTCTAGAGGCTTCCCATCTAGAGAAATCAAGCCCTGATTCGGCTTTTCCTGTCGATAGAAGAGTTTCAGCAAGCTGGTCTTTCCACTTCCATTTGGTCCCAAAATAGTGTGAAATTGGTCTCCCTCAAGTTTAAGTGAGACTCCTTTGAGAATCTTTTTGTCTCCAATTCCAAAGTGAATATCCTGGCAAGTTAAGTCCATATCAGACCTTCACCTCCCTTCGTCTACTTCCAACCATGTAGATAAAGAAAGGTGCTCCTACTAGGGCCGTGAAAATCCCAATCGGTAGTTCGGCATTTTGAATCAAAATGCGTGCAAAGACATCTGCCCAGACGACAAAGAGGGCGCCCAGTAAGGTTGCAATTGGAAAAAGCCTTCTATAATTTGTACCTACCAAACTTCGAGCTAAATGAGGTGTAATCAAACCGACAAAACCGATGATCCCACAAGTCGAAACTAGGACTGCCGTCATCACAGCTACAATCGTCACATAGAGATACCAGTAAAAACGTAGGGGAATCCCCAAGGTCAAAGCCCCCTCATCTCCCATCATCATGGCATTGAAAACACGGTATTGAGTCGAGAAAAATAAAAAGGCTAGTCCCACGATTATAGTTGGCAAGGTTAAGTGTCCCCAAGAGGTTCCCGCTAAAGAACCCATGGTCCAAAACTTGATGGTCATAACGCTATCAGCATTGGCCCCAATAGAGATAATAAAGTTGGAAAAAGCCAAAAAGAGTGCATTCACAACTGTCCCCGATAGGATTAAGCTAGAAGTTGTCATCCTACCCTGCATCGATGCAATGAGAAGAACTGCAAGCGTTGCTAAAATCGCTCCAAGGAAAGAGCCTAGCCCAATCATAACTTTAAATCCAAGAATAATACTCAAAGTTGCTCCAAAGGTTGCCCCGGCGGAAATTCCTAACACATAGGGCTCTGCGATTGGATTATTGACGGTTGACTGCATGACACTGCCACACATGGAAAGGCCTGCACCCACAATCAATCCAAGAAAAACCCGTGGCAATCTCATATTCCAAACAATAGCAAGCGTAGATCTTGAGATATCTCCTATCTCAAAAGGAGCCCCTAACTGCCTCAAAATGATCCGATAGGTATCACTCAAGCTGATTTGAACAGAACCCATAGAAACTGCCAGAAACAAAGAAATTCCCAAAGCTCCAAGCAACAGAGATAGGAGAAAAACATACCGCAGGTTTTGATGGCTTCCAGAAGATTTGGAAATCATAAAACTCTCCCTTAATAAAATTAAAAATTTAGACAATTTTCATAAATAGTATACCACATTTCCAAGGCAGGAACAAGGCTAGAAAGATATACAAAAAGAGGCTGGGACAAAATTCCTAGCCTCTCAATTGTCTTTGGATTGTCGAGCAAGATGCAGTGTCTCTACTACGCTGATTTCATCAGCTTTTACAGCCCTACTCAACTGTGCGAAGGTGGGACGACGAAATCGAATTCTAACGAATTACCGATTTCTGTCCCACTCTCTGATTTGAGTTCAGGCAAAAATCCTAGTGAAAAAGATGAAACTCCTTGTGTTCATCGAACACCGTGTCCTTTCTCTATTTTCATACGAATTTTTACGCCCTTAGCATCATGATTCTTACTGGATAAAAGGTTTATAGACTAGGCGACAAACTGAAGATTGTACAAAAATTTTAGTGAAACAAAAAAATCCCCCCGAAGGGAGATCATTCTGGTTTATTTTACCTTACAGTGCTAGGAACCGTAACCGAAGATTATACTTGAGTATATCGAGGTAAGATGACAAAAATAAAAAGCTACTCAACTAGAGTAGCCTTATTTTCAAGATGTGCTCAATTGAACACGGCCTAAGCACTTGGCAAAAAAGATAAAATCTCCTAGAAACTGAAGTTTCTTCGTCAATTTTCCTATTTTTGCTTTGTGCTTTTGACGGCCTTTGTATCTTGAATTAGCGACGAAGTCCTAGAGAGTTGATTAACTCACGGTAACGGTTAACGTCGTTTTTACGCAAGTATGCAAGCAAGTTACGACGGCGACCGATTTTCTTCATCAATCCACGGTAAGTAGCGTGGTCTTTTTTGTGTTGTTTGATGTGTTCGTTAAGGTGGTTGATTTCCCAAGTAAGGACAGCAACTTGAACCTCTACTGAACCTGTATCACCTTCGTGACGTGCATATTGTGCAATGATTTCATTTTTTTTCTCTTTTGAGATTGCCATGATGTTTCTCCTTTTTATTTGGCTTCATCCGAGTGACAGGTTGGCATGCCTGTAACCAAGAAGAAGTTATTTGTCTTTACGACATTTCTTATTCTACCAATAACTAAGTTCTTTGTCAACTAATTTACTGTTCTTACCGCAAAAGTGCTATAATAGTTATAGGAAGGATATCTAAGTAGACATCTTGAAAAGAGAGGTGATTACCATGCGTAAATACTATCGTTACCTCCCCTACTATTTGGTCATATTTTTCTTTTATTGGCCACTTTATGAGCTGTTATTTTGGACTATTACTAAAAACTATATTTTGAAGGAACTCACCATCGGCAACGTTATTATCTTCTCTCCACTGGTGACTTTCATAGTATCACTATTCTACTCTTATCGTTTCAAGTTCTCAGTTTGGTGGTTCATTGGAGTTGGATTGCTCTTTTGCTTTACAATCATTACTTTCGGAGAATTTATCCTTCTCTACTTCCTAGCCTATGAAATCTTTGCCCTCGCGGGTATGGCTGTCGGTGTCGCTATTAAGAATCTAGTGCAAAAACTGAAAAATAAAAAACTTTCACAAAAACCTTGAAAAATCTCGCAATCATGCTATAATAATGCATAGAGACAAGTCACTTAGAATCTTTCTTTTAGAGAGTGCGTGGTTGCTGAGAACGTATAGAAAGTCTAAACTGATACTACTCTACTGACTTTTATGAAAACATAAAACGGTGGCTACGTTAGAGCCAATCAGAGGTGTCCCTCTTTTTTGAGGAACATAAATGAAGGTGGAACCACGTTGCGACGTCCTTTTGAGGATGTCGCTTTTTGTTTTTCTTGATTAAAGCCTGCAAAATAAGGAAACACTTCTGCTTTAGAAATAATCGATAACTAATATAAGGAGAACATCATGATTAAGATTACTTTCCCAGATGGCGCTGTTCGTGAATTCGAATCTGGCGTTACAACTTTTGAAATTGCCCAATCAATCAGCAATTCCCTAGCTAAAAAAGCTCTTGCTGGTAAATTTAACGGCAAACTCATCGACACGACTCGTGCGATCACTGAAGACGGAAGCATCGAAATCGTGACACCTGATCACGAAGATGCATTGGATATCTTGCGTCACTCAGCAGCCCACTTGTTCGCTCAAGCCGCTCGTCGTCTCTTCCCAGATATCCACTTGGGTGTCGGTCCAGCTATCGAAGATGGTTTCTACTACGATACAGATAATCAAGCGGGTCAAATTTCGAATGAAGACCTGCCTCGTATCGAAGAGGAAATGCAAAAATTGTCAAAGAAAACTTCCCATCTATTCGTGAAGAAGTGACTAAAGATGAAGCGCGTGAAATCTTCAAGAACGACCCTTACAAGTTAGAATTGATTGAAGAACACTCTGAAGACGAGGGTGGTTTGACCATCTACCGTCAAGGTGAATATGTGGACCTCTGCCGTGGACCGCACGTCCCATCAACTGGTCGTATCCAAATCTTCCACCTTCTCCATGTAGCTGGTGCTTACTGGCGTGGAAATAGCGACAACGCGATGATGCAACGTATCTATGGTACAGCTTGGTTTGACAAGAAAGACTTGAAACTACCTTCAAATGCGTGAAGAAGCTAAAGAACGTGACCACCGTAAACTTGGTAAAGAGCTTGACCTCTTCATGATTTCTCAAGAAGTTGGACAAGGACTTCCATTCTGGTTGCCAAATGGTGCGACTATTCGTCGTGAATTGGAACGCTACATCGTAGACAAAGAGTTAGCTTCAGGCTACCAACACGTCTACACTCCACCGCTTGCTTCTGTAGAGCTTTACAAGACTTCTGGTCACTGGGATCACTATCAAGAAGATATGTTCCCAACTATGGATATGGGTGACGGTGAAGAATTCGTCCTACGTCCAATGAACTGCCCGCACCACATCCAAGTCTTTAAACACCATGTTCACTCTTACCGTGAGTTGCCAATCCGTATCGCTGAAATCGGGATGATGCACCGCTACGAAAAATCAGGGGCCCTTACAGGTCTTCAACGTGTACGTGAAATGTCTCTTAATGACGGACACCTCTTCGTCACTCCAGAACAAATCCAAGAAGAATTCCAACGTGCCCTTCAGTTGATTATCGATGTTTATGAAGACTTCAACTTGACTGAATACCGCTTCCGCCTCTCTCTTCGTGACCCTCAAGATACCCACAAATACTTCGATAACGATGAAATGTGGGAAAATGCCCAAACTATGCTTCGTGCAGCCCTTGATGAAATGGGTGTGGACTACTTTGAAGCTGAAGGGGGAAGCTGCCTTCTACGGTCCAAAATTGGATATCCAGGTTAAGACTGCTCTTGGTAAGGAAGAAACTCTTTCTACCATCCAGCTTGACTTCTTGCTTCCAGAACGCTTCGACCTCAAATACATCGGAGCTGATGGTGAAGAACACCGTCCAGTTATGATCCACCGTGGGGTTATCTCAACTATGGAACGCTTCACTGCTATCCTGATTGAGAACTACAAGGGTGCCTTCCCAACATGGTTGGCACCACACCAAGTAACCCTCATCCCAGTTTCTAACGAAAAACACGTGGACTACGCATGGGAAGTAGCGAAGAAACTTCGTGACCGTGGGGTTCGTGCCGATGTGGATGAACGCAATGAAAAATGCAATTCAAGATTCGTGCTTCACAAACTAGCAAGATTCCTTACCAATTGATCGTTGGTGACAAGGAAATGGAAGACGGAACTGTCAACGTTCGTCGCTATGGCCAAAAAGAAACCAACACTGTGCCAGTAGATGAGTTTGTAGCAGCTATCCTTGCTGATATCGCCAACAAATCTCGTGTTGAGAAATAAAACGATCACAGTCTGAGAAACATTTTTCAGTAAGAAAAAGCAACAACTATTTCAGTTGTTGCTTTTTATATTTTGTTTAACCTGAGTTAGTAGTGATTGGTCAAACCACCACAAATAGTATCTCATCAACAATCCTTTCTATCCATTAACTTTTGGATATAGGATATCCTCCCAAGATTTGCTTCCATGAGTTAGATAAGGTCAATATCCTCAGTCCTTGTCTGCCTCAATTTCTTTTACGATGTCATCTTGTGAATCTTTTTCAGAGAGTTTTTGATCGATATACTTGTCAATGTTTTCGTAAAATTCCTTGATCGTCTCACTATCTAATTTTGTCGAATTGTTGAATTGCTTGACTTTCAATTGAACAGATTGAATACCGTAAGAGGCTTGTTTTTGGCGAATGGTTTCTAATTCTTCTTCTGAAATCGGATCTCCAACAACTGTCAAGACTAATTCATTGCTACTTGACTTGTAGACTTGATTAATGACCGTATGATTGGCGAACTCATTTCCTACAAACTGTTTAATCCCTTCTTTTCGCGCTTGATCCATCGTCAGAGTGACTGCTGAATAGCTGGCTGGAAGAACCAATAATACAATTAAGGATATCAACCCAATTTTCATTTTAATGTTTAGCTCATTAAATGAACTTAAGGGAGATTTTCTCATCAAAAATCTTGTTCCAACAATGTTGATTAGCATGATAAAGACACAGTTGATCAAGAAAAGATAAAGAGCCCCAAATAAAAATCGTACATTTCCATTAGCTAAACCATATCCTGCAGTGCAGATAGGTGGCATCAGAGCTGTTGCGATGGCTACTCCTGGTACGATATTGTTTGCTTCTTTTTTCCTTGAACCAATGAAACCTGCTATCCCACCAGCAATAGCAATGAGAACATCCCAAATTGTTGGAGAGGTTCGTGCAATCAACTCGCTACTTGCATAAGATAAGGGAGAGATCCAGAAATACAGAGTCGAGACAAGCAAACTGACCAATACTTGAGTAAATAAAACCTCTAGAGATTGCTTGATTAAACGCGTATCAAAAATAGCTAAACCGAATCCCAGTCCAACAATCGGTGTCATGAGAGGGGAAATCAGCATGGCTCCAATAACGACAGCTGTTGAATTCATATTTAGACCTATAGAGGCAATAAAAATCGAACACATCAAAATCAGTGTATCTCTTAATCGAACATGAAGGTCATCATATAGTTTCTCGCGGAATTCACGTGTTGAATAGTTTCCGGACATTGGTTACTCCTTTTATTTCATATAATCTTGTTTCTGCATGGATGATGGTAGAGAGACTTCTGTCCAAACTGACATGTTTTTAATTCTTACCTGTGATTCTTTTGAACATTATCATTTAAATATCCATCAGTCCATCCTTGATATTATATCAAAAATTTTACAATCTTTCTCTGAAGAAATCAATTAATTTAAAAGATAGAGAAAGGAAGAAATTTTTGTATCCTTATCCGAAGAAGAAAAACGATATCTCCTCTGAAAGTAGATACCGTTTTAATGTTTGAAGATGATGAGTTTGTAGCAGCAATCCTCGCTGATATCGCCAACAAATCACGTGTTGAGAAATAAGAGAAAAACCTGATACAAAATCCCAGCTACTAAAAAAGAGGCTGGGACAAAAGTCCTAGCCTCTCAATTGTCTTTGGATTGTCGAGCAAGACGCAGTGGTTGAGTGGGCTCTACTACGCTGATTTCATCAGCTTTTATAACCCTACTCAACTGTGCGGAGGTGGGACAACGAAATCGAATTCTAACGAATTAACGATTTCTGTCCCACTCTCTTTTTTGATGTTTCTGTTTTTACATTTGAACAATTTTGCGATAGCTTCTTGAAGTAATCATAAAGATTAGGACATAGACTAAAGCAAAGATACTACAAATGGAAAGAGTTACGCTTAACATCATGGCTGAATCAACAACACCAACGACCTTGAGAATCAGGCTCAACATGTGATAAGCAAAAGCCAGATGAAGGAAGGCAAAGGCCAGAGGTAGGAAGAAAACAGTCAAGACCTGCTTGTTAATGGTTTGCTTGATTTGTTTTTGATCCAAACCAACCTTTTGCAGAATGACAAAGCGTTCACGGTCTTCATAACCTTCTGAAATTTGTTTATAGTAGATAACGAGTACAGTACCTACCATAAAGATGATAGAGAGAAAAATACCGATAAAGAGGACTCCACCAAAGAGAGCGTTCATTTCGACAGTTGACTCACTCGCAATGTTTGCACCGTAAACCATACCATTCTCGTTCTTGAGATTGTGACTGAAATTATTCACATACGCATCGAAATCATCAGATAGCTTTAACTGTTCCTCTTTACTTGCTGTCACATCCATTCCACCATATAGCTGAGTGTATATAGCAGAATCCTGGTATTTATCTAAAAAGTCCTGCAAATTTGAGACAACAAGGTAGTTATAATCTGAGATCAAAAGTACATACTGGTTAGCAACATGGTCTCTGAGGAAATCTTGCTGGATTGCTTCCTTGATAGTATAGTTCTGATTGTTAAGACTGAATGCTTTTTGACCTTTAAGGCCATCGTTCTTAGCGAATAGTCCCACCTCATTATTCGTAAGGTTCAGCTTTTGTCCAGTCATTTTTTCATAATCTTTTTGATCAAAAACCAGGAAGACTGTCTTAGGCATGACATTGTTTTGCCCTTTTTCAAAGGCGGTTAATTTTGTCCCGTCTTGACTAGAAAGGCCGAAACTTGCATAGCTAAGAACATCCTTAGTGCTGATTGTTAGGTTCTTTTCCTTGGCATACTGAGTTAAAAGTTGGTCTAAATCCTCAACTTCTACATTTTGTCCTGAAATTGACATATCGTGAGGATACAGGAGTTTTTTAATATTTTCAGAACCATTGTAGATACTGGTTGCTGCCGACATGGTGACCAAAACCATGGTGGAAAGGATGGCGATAGTCGCTAAACCAACCGCATTTTTCTTCATACGGAAAATGAGGTTAGAAACAGAGATGAGATTGTTAGGTTTGTAGTAATATTTCTTGTTTTTCTTGAGCATTTTCAAGAAAACTGTAATCCCAGCATTGAACAAGAGATAGGTTCCTAAAATGACCAGTATTACAGCTAAAAAGAAGGTAGAAATAGCTAATAGAGCATTTGTTACGCTTTGAGCTAGATAATAGCCACTACCTAAAGAGAGTAGTCCCAAGATTGTCTGAAACACTAGGAAACGGCCCTTCTTCTCACCTTTTGCTTTCTCACGAGATAGTTGGAGAGCATCCATACGGATAATGCGGATAGCATTTAGGATGACAATGACTAAAAAGATAAGGCCAAATACCAGAAGGATGGAAAGGACTACGGACCATTGGAATGTGGCTACTAACTCCACTTTCATCTTTGAAAGTTTGAGCAATAAAGCGAAAATCAGATTGTCAAAGAGGGCACCAATCCCAATCCCAGCAGTGACTGTTACAAGCCCAAATATCAAGAGTTCCTTAAAGGTCATGCTAATCAAATGACGCTTTTCTAGTCCCAACATGCCATATATACCCAGTTCTTTGGAACGATTTTTCATGACAAAACTGTTGGCATAAAGGACGATAATGGCAGATGCAAGTGTTACTACGATGAGACCTAGTTGTAGGGTAAATTGAATAGAAGATCCACCCCGCATTTCTACCATTTTAGGATTAAAAGTTAATGAATAAAATAGATAGCTGATAGTAACTGCAAGGAGAACTGCTAGTGCAAAAGGGTAATAGAGTTTGCGGTTTTTGATTAAGTTGGAGATGGCCAACTTATTGGTTAGTCGAAACATATTAGTTCACCTCACTTGCCATAACAGTCAAGGTATCAGAAATTTCTTGGAACATCTGACGTTCAGTCTTTTCACCACGATAGATTTGATTATAGAGAATACCGTCCTTGATGAAAAGAACACGTTTTGCACGGCTAGCAGCTGCTGTTGAGTGGGTTACCATGAGAATGGTTTGACCTCGCTCGTTAATCTCATCGAAGACATCTAGCAGTGCTGCAGATGACTTAGAGTCTAGGGCTCCTGTTGGCTCATCAGCGAGGAGAATTTCTGGCTCTGTGATGATAGCCCGTGCAACTGCTACCCTTTGTTTTTGTCCCCCAGAGATTTCATAAGGGTACTTCTCTTGCAATTGATTGATGCCAAGATTTTCAGCCGTTACGACTAACTTTTTCATCATTTCTGTAATAGGCTTTCTAGACAATACCAAAGGGAGTAAGATATTGTCTTTAACAGAAAGCGTATCTAACAAATTGAAGTCTTGGAAGACAAAGCCTAACTTTTCACGACGGAAGCTTGATGCTTCAGAATTTTTAATGGTAGCTGTGTCTGTTCCGTTTAGGAAGACCTGACCACGAGTTGGCTTGTCAAGCATAGCAAGAATATTCAGTAGAGTAGATTTACCAGAACCAGACTCACCCATGATAGCGACGTAGTCGCCTTTTTCAACGGTAAAGTGAATATCTTTCAGGGCTTCTACTTGGTTGCCTTGAAAGCGAGTTTTATAAATCTTTTGAACGTGTTTTACATCTAATACTGTCATTTTAACTTCTCCTTTTTAATATCCCATTAATTGAAACTGAGCTTGCATCATTTCGATGCCGATTTGAACTCGCTCGATATCCTTTGGACTCGGCTTACTTGTATGTTTCTTTTGTAAAATTGTTTTCATGGTTTCTCTCCTTTTTCTTTATGAGTCTAGTTTACCTCAAAGAAAACTTGCCTGCCATAACATAACCTTACAAAAGGAGCTTTAATCTTACATTTTTGTAAGATTACAATTTTTTATCTGATTAAAACCTTTTTCTTACCAAATTGAGTTCTAAAGAAGAGCTTGAAAGGTTTCTTCCAAGCTCTTCACAATTCTTTTCATTCAACCAGTAAATTCACTTCAGAGAACTTAATCCGCACCGTTGTTCCTTGTCCAAGCTCGGATTCTATTTGGATTTGATGCCCCAATTCTTGGCTGATCTTCTGGGTTAGATAGAGCCCAAGTCCAGATGATTGTTGGGTCATTCGACCATTATAGCCTGAAAATCCGCGTTCAAAGACTCGCAACCGATCACTGTTTTTGATACCAATCCCAGTATCTTTGATACAAAGGTCTGAACCTTCCATGTAGATTTCAACCCCACCTTTATTTGTGTACTTGAGACTATTTGACAGGATTTGTTCAATGACCACTAACAGCCATTTCTTGTCTGTAACAATCCTTCTGTCCAAGTCATGCAGATTGATGCTAAGACCTTTCTGGATAAAGAAAAGGGCATATTTGCGAATGACTTCCTTGACCAGATCTTCTATATTTACTTTCTTCAAAACCAAATCATCATGGAAGCTTTCTAAGCGTAGATATTGGAGTACGAGATTGGTATAGGAATCAATCTTAAAAATTTCCTGCTCTAGTTGTTGCTTGAGTTGGCGATCTGCCACCTCACTTACTAGAAGTTTACCGGCCGCAATTGGTGTTTTTATCTGATGCACCCAGAGTGTATAGTAGTCCACCAAATCATTGTAGCGATTTTCAGCATCTGATTTCTTTTGATAGAGTTCTTCTTCACTCTTTTCTAATTTTTTAGTCAGTAGAGCCTCCATTGGTGACTTGGCTTTTCTTTCGCCATAGAGCAATTCTTTACGATAACGTTGCAATTCTATCAAGAAATCATATACCAAAAACAAAAATGTCAAAAATGTAGATAGAAAGAAGAAATAATTAAAGTAGAGTACTTGATTATCAAATAAGACCTCAAAGAGGAAAAGTAAACCTGTAAGTAAGAGAATAAACACGAAAAAACGGCTACGCGAACGGATATAAGTTAGAAAAAAACTTTGGAAATCAAGCATGTTTCAATCCGTACCCTATTCCTTTCTTGGTTTCGATAAAACCAATCAAACCTTCTTCCTCCAGTTTCTTGCGCAAACGAGCGACATTAACAGATAAGGTATTGTCATCGATAAAAAAGTCACTGTTCCAGAGTTCCCGCATCAAATCATCACGCGCTACGATATTTCCTGCATGTTCAAATAAAACCCGTAAAATCTGAAATTCATTCTTGGTTAGGCTGATAGCTTTGCCATTGACATGCACATCCATAGATTTGGTATTGAGGATAACTCCAGCATACTCTAGGAGACTTTCATCCCGTCCAAATTCATAAGAGCGGCGCAATAATCCTTGTACCTTAGCTAAAGTACCTGCTGGTCAAAAGGCTTGGTCACAAAATCGTCAGCTCCCATATTAATAGCCATCACGATGTCCATAGCCTGGTCTCTTGATGACAGAAACATAATAGGAACTTTGGAAATCTTGCGAATTTCCTGACACCAATGATAACCATTAAAGAGAGGCAAGCCGATATCCATGAGAACCAGATGAGGTTGAGATTGAACAAATAGTGTCAGAACTTCCATGAAGTCTTCTACCATGACTACTTCAAAACCCCATTCTAAGAGCATTTTCCCAACTTGTTGACGAATAACTGGATCATCTTCTACTAGTAAAATCTTGTGCATCTGCTCCTCCTTTTTCTATATTATAGCAAAATTCTCCTGACTACTAGCGAAATTGATGTAAATCTGATATGATAAAAGTTAAGAAAGGAGTTCTCATGGCCAATATTTTTGACTACCTAACTGATGTTCAATACGATTCTTTTTATGATATTCCCTTAAATGAACTGGATGTACTTGCTTTGACAGAGCTGACCTACCTGTCTTTTGATAACTTGTTGGACCAATCCGTCAATCGTTTAAGCGATGTCGCAACACGTGTACCTCGTGAGACTAACATGTTGACCAATAAAGAACGTCTTCAGCTCCTCGATCAGTTATCCCAACACAAACGTTTTAAAAATAGCAAACTTTCTAATTTTGTCAACGAGGTCGACACAGAACTTCAAAAGCAGTTCGCTGCTATGACCTATCGTCTGAACCTAGATACTTATCTGATTGTCTTTCGTGGCACAGACGACAGTATTATTGGCTGGAAGGAAGATTTCCATATGACTTACATGAAGGAAATCCCTGCCCAAAGACACGCTCTTGAATACCTAGAGGATTTCTTTACCCAACATCCAAAACAAAAAGTCATGGTTGCTGGACATTCTAAAGGTGGGAATCTAGCCGTCTTTGCTGCTAGTCAAATCCAACCTGAATTGCAGGAAAAGATATCTGCAATTTATACCTATGATGCCCCTGGTTTGCAGGCTCATCTGACTGAAACCACTGGTTATCAAGATGTTATTCCAAAAATTCGCCGCTATGTCCCACAGGGATCTGTCATTGGCATGATGCTAGAAGTCCCTGATACTCCTATCGTTGTCAAGTCTACAGCTCTCGGAGGAATCGCCCAACACAGTACCTTTAGCTGGCAAACTGAGGATAATCACTTTGTCCAACTAGAGGAAATCAGCAGTGAGAGTCTCCAAATCAAAGACACTCTCAAAGAATGGGTAGATAGTGTACCAGATGAGGAACTGGAGCTCTGCTTCGATCTCTTCTTTGGCACCATTCTAGAATCTGGTATCAGCTCTATTAATGAACTGTCCTCTAAAAATGCTATTGACCATGTTCGACAACTTGTTTCTCAAGCACAAAATCTAGAACCTCAACAAGTTGAAATCCTAAAAAATCTGACACAACTCCTGCTGGATGCTCGTTTCCAAGCTTGGAAGAATCATTTTTAATTTATCAAAAAGTCCTTCCTTTACGGAGGGACTTTCTTGTTGATTTCTTATTTTGTGCTTCTGTGTTATACTAGTAGGAGTAAATGCTTTGAAAGAGGAAATTCTATGAAAATCCATAAAACTGTGAATCCTGTTGCTTATGAAAACACTTATTATCTCGAAGGAGACCAACACCTGATTGTAGTCGATCCAGGTAGCCATTGGGAGGCCATTCGCAAGACTATCGAAACCATCAACAAACCGGTCTGTGCCATCCTTCTGACCCACACCCACTATGACCATATTATGAGTCTGGACTTGGTCAGAGATACTTTTGGAAATCCTCCAGTCTATGTGGCAGAAAGCGAAGCTTCTTGGCTCTATACCCCTGTCGATAATCTTTCTGGGCTTCCTCGACACGATGATATGGCAGATGTCGTATGTAAAACAGCTGAACACACCTTTGTCTTTCATGAGGAATACCAGATTGAGGAGTTCCGCTTCACTGTATTACCAACTCCAGGCCACTCTATCGGTGGAGTTTCATTTGTTTCCAGATGGGCACCTAGTTCTAACGGGTGATGCTCTTTTCCGGGAAACCATTGGCCGAACAGACCTACCTACAGGTAGCATGGAACAACTCCTCCACAGTATCCAAACTCAACTCTTCACCCTCCCTAACTACGACGTCTATCCAGGACATGGACCTGCCACGACTATCGCCCACGAAAAAACTTTCAATCCATTTTTCTAGTAATCGAAAAGAGGCTGGGACAAAAGTCCTAGCCTCTTTTTTATCTTTGGATTTTCGAGCAAGACGCAGTGGTTGAGTGGGCTCTACGACGCTGATTTCATCAGCTTTTACAACCCTACTCAACTGTGCGGAGGTGGGACGACGAAATCGAATTCTAATGAATTACCGATTTCTGTCCCACTCTCTTTTCTATTACCAAATAATCACACGGTCTTCTGGTGAGCGCCACATTCCGTCGCCTTCTTTGACATCATAGGTTGTAAAGAAGTCATCAAAGTTTGGCACTTGGACGTTGACACGGAGTTTAGCTGGTGCGTGTACGTCAACGCTAGCCATGAGTTTCATCAATTCTGGACGGCCTTTCATACGCCAGATACGAGCAAAGTTGTTAAAGAATTCTTCAGCTGAGAAGTCTGGTTCTCTCTTAGCAGCTTCAAGGGCAGTAGCAATACCTCCAAGGTCAGCAACGTTTTCGGATACAGTTAGTTTCCCGTTGATCCTTGCACCGTAAGATTCTTGGCCATCAAACTGGTCGATAACCTTCTGCGTTTTTTCTTTAAAGGCAGCATAGTCGCTCTCTGTCCACCAGTCCTTGAGACTACCATTTTCATCAAAGGAAGCCCCATTTGTATCAAAGGCGTGAGAGATTTCGTGAGCGATAACCGCACCGATACCACCATAGTTGGCAGAAGATGACTGATGCAAGTCATAGAATGGGGCCTGTAAAATAGCAGCCGGGAAGACAATCAAATTCTTTTGTGGATTGTAATAGGCGTTAACCATGTGAGCAGGCATTCCCCACTCCTTGTAGTCAACTGGTTGGTTCCACTTGCTCCAACTATGCTTGGTTTCTACACGCGCAAAGGCTAGGGCATTCTCAAAGAGGCTAGCAGATTCATCAACAACCTTGTCCTTGTAGCGGGCTGGTAGCTCTTCTGGATAACCAATATAAGGCTTGATGACATTGAGTTTGACGATGGCTTTTTCTCGTGTTTCAGGAGTCAGCCAGTCATTTTTAGCCAAGCGTTCCTTATAAACGTCAATCATGGTCGCTACTTTTTCTCCACGTCTGCCTTAGCTTCTGGAGAGAATTTTTCATGGGCATACCAAAGACCAAGCGCTTGTTTAAATGGTCCTTGAGCTAGGTGGTAAGCAGCCTTGCGTTTGTCTTGAGCCTCTGGAACTCCTGAAAGAGCGCGTCCGTAGGCACCTGACAAGATACGAATCTCATCTGTTAGATAACTAGTTGAAAGATTGACCACACTCAAGATCAAGCTTGCCTTGAGTAACGGCCAAGCTTCTTCACTATAGAATTGCTCTGCTGCTTGCCAGAAACGTTCTTCATCTACAATGACCTTATCAGGAACTTGACCAAGAATCGCTTGGAAAAAGTCATCCAATGGAAGGGCAGGCGCAAACTTTTTGAAATCTTCATAAGAATACGGATGGTAAAGTTTGGCGTATTCTGAACTCTCTTCGTTTGAAAGGACGACAGCTGCGATGCGACGGTCCAATTCCAATCGTTTCTCTAGCAAATCTTCGATTTCTTCATCTGAGAAGTTATAGGCTTTGAGGAGATTAGAAGTACTTTCTTTCCAAAGGTTCAATAATTCCTCACGCTGAGGATGGTCTTCCGCATAGTAGGTTGTATCAGGCAAGATAGTTCCTGGAGCACTAGCCCAGAGAACATTGGTTCTAGCATCCATAAAGTCTGGTGATACTCCAAATGGAAGGAAGTTTGGTTTACCAGCTAATTCAAATGCTGCTAGTTTACTTGCGAAATCCGCAAAACTTTCTAAATTCTGGTATTCCTTCAATAAAGGAAGGACTGGTTCAATTCCATCTGCTTCTCGCTTATCGAAATCTCTGACCATACTATGGTACTTGACAAAATTTGCCAAGATAGCATCTTCTGGCACATCTTCTCCTGCCAACCACTTGTCTGTCGTCGTTAGCATCAACTCTTCAATTTCTTCGTCAAGGTCGATAAAACCACCTGTTCTCGATTTATCTGCTGGAATAACAGCAGTCTTTTCCCACTCACCATTTATGGCATCATAAAAATCATCTTGATAACGTGTCATCTTGTTCTCGCTTTCCTATTTTCACTTATTCTTAGCTTAGCAAAAATCCCTGGGGAATGCAATTAAAAATGCCGTCTCCTCCTATTTGATTTCATCATTAATATTTTAAATTTTTACCAAAATTAACTTGACTTAAAAATAAAATTAAGGTATATTAAAAATTAGGAGGAATACAATTGTATGATACGTATCGAAAACCTCAGTGTCTCCTACAAAGAAACGTTGGCACTTAAGGATATTTCACTAGTGCTCCAAGGACCAACGATTACCGGAATTATTGGTCCAAACGGCGCCGGGAAATCAACATTATTAAAAGGTATGCTGGGCATTATCCCACATGAAGGACATGCTTTTATCGAAGATAAAGAAATGAAAAAATCTCTTAAGAAAGTTGCCTATGTCGAGCAAAAAATTCATATCGACTACAACTTCCCTATCAAGGTAAAAGAATGTGTCTCTCTGGGACTCTATCCATCCATTCCACTCTTTCACACTTTAAAAGCAAACCACTGGCAAAAGGTGGCTGAAGCACTAGAAATTGTTGGACTTTCTGACTACGCAGATCGTCAGATTAGTCAACTCTCTGGTGGCCAATTCCAGCGTGTCTTGATTGCCCGTTGTCTAGTTCAAGATGCTGATTATATTCTCTTAGACGAGCCCTTTGTGGGGATTGACTCTGTCAGTGAAGAGATCATCATGAACACGCTGAGAGAACTTAAAAAAGCTGGCAAGACTGTCCTTATCGTTCACCATGACCTCGGCAAGGTTGCCCATTATTTTGACCAGGTACTCCTTCTCAACAAGGAGCTAATTGCCTTTGGTCCAACAAAGGAGACCTTCACCCAAGCCAATCTCAAACAAGCTTATGGTGACCGACTCTTTTTCAATGGAGGTGACCTATGATTGCAGAATTTATAGATGGATTGCAGAACTTCCACTTTCTCCAAAATGCCTTGATTACAGCTGTTGTGATTGGTATTGTTGCTGGAGCGGTCGGATGCTTTATCATTCTCCGTGGTATGTCCCTTATGGGAGATGCTATCTCGCACGCTGTCTTACCTGGTGTAGCTCTTTCTTTTATTTTAGGAATTGACTTCTTTATTGGTGCTATCATCTTTGGACTGCTTGCCTCTGTCATCATCACCTACATCAAGGGGAACTCTATTATCAAGAGTGACACTGCCATTGGGATTACCTTTTCATCTTTATTGGCTCTGGGCATTATCTTGATTAGTGTGGCTAAAAGCTCGACTGACCTCTTCCATATTCTCTTTGGGAATATCTTAGCTGTGCAAGACATAGACATGTATATTACCATCGGTATGGGAGCTCTCATTCTATTGATTATCAGGGATTTTCTTCAAGCAACTCTTGATTACATCCTTTGATGAACTCCTAGCCAAAAGCTATGGGCATGCCAGTTAATTTCTACCACTATCTACTCATGATACTCTTGACTTTGGTGTCAGTGACTGCTATGCAAAGTGTCGGAACCATCCTTATCGTAGCCATGCTGATTACTCCAGCCGCGACAGCTTATCTTTACGCCAATAGTCTAAAGACCATGATTTTTCTTTCATCAGGCTTGGGAGCTCTAGCTTCTGTCTTGGGACTTTTTATCGGTTATAGCTTTAACCTGGCTGCAGGTTCAAGTATCGTGCTGACATCTGCAAGTTTCTTTCTCATCAGTTTCTTTATCGCACCAAAACAACGTTATCTGAAGCTGAAAAATAAAAAAATCAAACAATAATGAGGGAGCCCCTCTGGAGGAATATAATGAAAAAATTAGGTACATTGCTTGTTCTTTTTCTTGCTATCATTGGATTAGCTGCCTGTGCTAGCGGAAAAAAAGACACAGCATCTACAAACCAAAAACTAAAGGTTGTAGCAACTAACTCTATCATCGCTGATATTACTAAAAATATCGCAGGAGACAAGATTGATCTTCATAGTATCGTGCCTGTAGGACAAGATCCACACGAGTACGAGCCACTACCAGAAGACGTCAAGAAAACTTCGCAAGCCGACTTAATCTTTTACAACGGTATCAACCTTGAAACAGGTGGAAATGCCTGGTTTACAAAATTAGTTGAGAATGCTAAGAAAACTGAAAACAAAGACTACTTTGCAGTTAGTGAAGGCGTTGATGTCATCTACCTAGAAGGGGAAAATGAAAAAGGGAAAGAAGACCCACACGCTTGGCTCAATCTTGAAAATGGGATCATCTATGCTCAAAATATTGCTAAGCAACTCATCGCCAAAGACCCTAGCAACAAGGAATTCTACGAAAAGAATCTCAAAGAATACACTGAAAAACTAGACAAGCTTGACAAGGAAGCCAAAGAGAAATTTAACGCTATTGATGCGGACAAGAAACTCATCGTAACCAGCGAAGGATGCTTCAAATACTTCTCTAAAGCTTACGGTGTCCCAAGTGCTTACATCTGGGAAATCAATACTGAAGAAGAAGGAACACCTGACCAAATCAAGACTTTGGTTGAAAAACTTCGCCAAATGAAAGTTCCATCACTATTTGTTGAATCCAGTGTCGATGATCGTCCAATGAAGACTGTTTCACAAGACACAAACATCCCAATCTATGCTCAAATCTTTACGGACTCAATCGCTGAAGAAGGTAAAGAAGGCGACAGCTACTACAACATGATGAAATACAACCTTGAAAAGATTGCTGAAGGATTGGCAAAATAATCATTCTAAAAACGTCAGTCTCCTTGAATTGGCGTTTTTGTATGTTTAAATTCCGGTCAAATTATTGGAAAACTCTGAACATTTAATGTAGAATGGAAGAAAAAAGATTGGAGTATCTTATGGTAACTTTCCTCGGAAATCCTGTGAGCTTTACAGGTAAACAACTACAAGTCGGCGACAAGGCACTTGATTTCTCACTCACTACAACAGACCTTTCTAAAAAATCTCTGGCTGATTTTGATGGGAAGAAAAAAGTCTTGAGTGTCGTTCCTTCTATCGATACAGGTATCTGCTCAACTCAAACACGACGTTTTAACCAAGAACTTGCTGGACTGGACAACACAGTCGTCTTGACTGTTTCCATGGACCTACCTTTTGCCCAAAAACGTTGGTGCGGTGCTGAAGGTATTGAAAATGCCATCATGCTCTCAGACTATTTCGACCACTCTTTTGGACGAGATTATGCCCTCTTGATTAATGAGTGGCATCTACTTGCTCGCGCAGTCTTTGTCCTTGATGATGACAACATTATCCGCTATGTCGAATACGTGGATAATATTAACAGCGAGCCAAACTTTGAAGCAGCCATTGAAGCAGCAAAGTCGCTTGACTAAAAGAAAGTCCACTTGTAACAAGGCAGAAAGCTAGAGAAATCTAGCTTTTTTTGATATACTAGATGGAGATAACGAACAAGGAAATGAGAATGACACCAAATAAAGAAGATTACTTAAAATGTATTTATGAGATTGGCATGGAAGTTCCTAAGATTAGCAATAAGGAAATCGCTACTCGAATGCAGGTATCACCTCCAGCTGTAACCGAAATGATCAAGCGCATGCAGGCTGAAAATCTTATATTAAAAAATAAAGAAAATGGCTATATACTAACGGATATTGGCTTAAAGCTGGTCTCTGAGCTTTATCGTAAGCATCGACTGATAGAGGTCTTTCTAGTTCACCATCTAGACTATACCAGCAACCAGATTCACGATGAGGCTGAGGTATTAGAGCATACAGTTTCAGACCTTTTTGTGGAGCGACTAGAAACTATGTTAGGCTTTCCAAAGACCTGTCCCCATGGTGGAACCATTCCTACCAAGGGTGAGCTTCTAGTTGAGGTTAATAACCTGCCACTCTCTGATATCAAGGAAGCGGGAACCTATCTTTTGACAAGAGTTCATGATAGCTTTGAACTTCTCCAATATTTGGAAAAACACGCCATCCATATTGGTGAACAACTCCAAGTCAAACAGTTCGATGGCTTCTCTAATACCTTTACTCTAATTCACAACAATGAAGAACTTCAAGTCAGCCTCGAAATCGCCAAACAACTCTATGTTGAAAAAATGAAATAGCCCCTGTCGTTTATAAGCAAAAACCAAGCCCTCCAGCTTGGTTTTTCTTATCTATTTTTAGTATCAAGGATAATGGTGACTGGTCCGTCATTGATCAGTTCCACCTGCATATCTGCTCCAAAAATGCCTGTCTGAACTGTCACTTCTTGAGCTAGTTTTTGATTAAAATCTTGATAGAAGGCCTCAGCCATATCTGGTTTAGCTGCACCTGTAAAGGCGGGACGATTGCCTTTTTTGGTGTCAGCAAAAAGAGTAAACTGAGAGATGGAAAGAATTTCTCCTTGGATATCCTTAACAGACAGATTCATCTTGCCTTCATCATCTGAAAAGATCCGCATATTGACAAGCTTTCTGACTGCATAATCCATATCTTCTTGCTGATCCTCAGGTCCAACCCCCACTAAGAGTAAGAGCCCCTGCTGGATTTGACCATATACCTGACCTTCAATAGAAACTTGGGCTTTTTTGACCCTCTGAATAATGATTTTCATAATAGCCTTTCTAGAAACCGCTAGAACAATTAACCATTGGTCCGTTTGACTGAGTAGACTTCTGGTACACTCTTAATCTTATCAACAACCGTTGTCAGAGTTGAAAGGTTAGAAATCCCAAATGAAACGTGAATATTTGCAAATTTCATATCCTTGGTTGGTTGGGCATTAACTGTTGAGATATTCTTAGTAGTATTTGACAAGACCTGTAAAACATCGTTCAAAAGACCGGTACGATTGAGACCATAAATATCAATATGAGCCATATATTCCTTGTTTGAAAATTGGTCTTCCCATTCAACATCGAGTAGACGTTGTTCGTAGTTTTCCTGTGAACGAAGGTTCATACAGTCCACACGGTGGATGGCAACTCCACGACCTTTAGTAATGTAGCCGACGATATCATCACCTGGAACAGGGTTACAACATTTGGCAATCCGAACCAAGAGGCCAGAGGGCGCCTTCGATAACAACGCCACCTTCATGCTTAACCTTGAGGGTTTCTTTATTTTCAACCTTGACTTCACCGCCCTTGACCAGTTCTTCGGCTTCTGCCTTAGCCTTGGCACGCTCTTCTTCGCGACGTTCTTTCTCTGTCAAACGGTTAAAAACAGTGATAGCTCCGATTTCTCCAAAACCAATCGCTGCAAAAAGGGCTTCTTCTGTCTTATAGCTAGTTTTTTGCAGAACTTCATCCATGTGGCGTTTGTCCATAAATTTATTAGCCACATAGCCGTTTTCTTGGAGCTGATTAATCAGCAATTCACGACCTTTATTGATAGACAATTCTTTATCTTGGTTTTTAAAGAACTGACGAATTTTGTTACGAGCCTTGCTGGTTTTAACCATGTTGAGCCAGTCACGGCTTGGTCCAAATGAATTTGGATTGGTGATGATTTCAACCTGGTCACCCGTTTTAAGCTTGGTAGTCAAGGGAACCATACGACCATTTACCTTGGCACCAGTCGCTTTTTCACCGATTTTGGTGTGAATCTCATAGGCAAAGTCAATCGGTCCAGAATCCTTTGGAAGAGAGCGAACGGCTCCGTCTGGAGTAAAGACATAGATTTCTTCTGCTAGGTAATTCTCTTTGACAGTCTCTACGAAATCCTTGGCATCATCGGAATGGTCTTGAAGCTCCATCATCTCCTTGATCCAGTTCATACCGATAGCAGATTCCTTACTATTAACTTGGCCTTTCATTCCTTTTTTGTAGGCCCAGTGAGCCGCAACTCCGTACTCAGCAACCTCGTGCATCTCTTTGGTACGAATCTGGAACTCAATCGGCCCTTTGGTCCATAAACAGTCGTATGGATAGACTGGTAACCATTAGCCTTACGGTTGGCAATGTAGTCCTTAAATCGTCCAGGCATTGGTTTCCAAAGCTCATGGACATATCCCAACATAGCATAGACATCACTCTGAGTGTCTAGGATACAACGAATGGCAATCAGGTCGTAGATTTCCTCAAATCGTTTCTTCTTATCCTGCATCTTACGATAAATCGAATAGATATGCTTGGGACGACCGTAGATTTTCCCTGTAAGGTGTCGCTCAGATGAGTATTCTTCAAGTTTTGTCACAACCTCATCAACCAAGGCTTCACGTTCTTGACGTTTTTCCTTCATCATGTGACTAATCTTATAAAACTCAGTTGGATTTAGATAACGGAAAGATAGGTCTTCCAGTTCCCACTTAACACTTGAAATCCCCAAACGGTGAGCCAGTGGTGCGTAGATTTCCATGGTTTCTCGGGAGATACGCTCCTGCTTGTCCTTACGAAGATGCGTAAGGGTACGCATATTGTGCAGGCGGTCAGAGAGTTTGACCAAGATAACGCGGATATCCTCTGACATGGCCATGAGCATCTTGCGGTGATTCTCAGCCAGTTGCTCTTCGATAGACTTGTATTCAACTTTACCAAGCTTGGTAACACCGTCTACAATCACTCGGACATCATGACCAAACTCACGCTCTAAGTCATCTAAACTAGCTTCTGTGTCTTCAACAACGTCATGTAAAAACCACAGGCAACAGTGACAGCATCCAGCTTGAGCTTAGCCAAGATACCTGCTACCTGAATAGGGTGGATAATGTAGGGTTCGCCTGATTTACGATACTGGCCACTATGACACTCTACAGCATAAACCAAGGCCTTATGTACAAAAGCCACATCTTCTTTCGATAAATATTTTTGCGTTAAAGCGACGACTTCATCGCCAGAATAAATTACTTCTTTTGGCATGCATACTCTCCAGTTCTTCCTACCATTTTAACACTTTTTTGAGGATATGAAAACTAGTAAAGCCTATTCAGTAGTAGTTTGCTAAACTTGATAAAAGAGAGTGGGACAGAAATTGGTAATTCGTTAGAATTCGATTTCGTCGTCCCACCTCCGCACAGTTGAGTAGGGCTGTAAAAGCTGATAAAATCAGCGTAGTAGAGCCCACTCAACCACTGAGTCTTGCTCGACAATCCAAAGAAAATTGAGAGGCTAGGACTTTTGTCCCAGCCTCTCATTAATTAAAATCTATCTTAGTAAACTGTTCTTTCAGTTTCTACGTCGAAGAAGTGTGCTTTGTTCAAGTCAAAGCCAAGTTCCACAGTTGCACCAGCTTGCAAGTAGTCACGTGCGTCAACCTTAGCAACGAATTCATCTTTACCAACTTGGCAGTATAGGTGAGATTCTGAACCAAGCAATTCTGATACAGAGATAGTTGCTTTCACAACTGATTCTGGGAATGTTTCAAGGAAAGCAGGTTCTGCATTTACATCTTCTGGACGGATACCGAAGATCAACTCTTTACCTTCGTAGCCTTTTTCACGAAGAACTTTCAAAGCACCTTCTGGAACTTTCAAGTTAAAGCCGTCACCAACGATGTGGCCACCATTCAATTTAACGTTGATGAAGTTCATAGCTGGGCTTCCGATGAATCCTGCTACGAATTTGTTAACTGGGTTTTTGTAAACTTCTTGAGGAGTACCGATTTGTTCAACACGTCCGATAGTACCAGTACCAGCAGGGTTCTTAGTAGCTGACATGATAACGATACGGTCTGCAAGTGTCATCGCTTCTGTTTGGTCGTGAGTTACGTAGATAGTTGTAGCTCCGATACGACGGTGGATTTTCGCGATTTCAGCACGCATTGATACACGAAGTTTAGCATCCAAGTTTGACAAAGGTTCGTCCATCAAGAATACTTTGGCATCACGGACGATTGCACGCCCCATGGCAACACGTTGACGTTGACCACCTGAAAGGTCAGCTGGTTTGCGTTCCAAGAATTCTTTCAATCCAAGGATTTCAGCTGCTTCTTGTACACGTTTGTCGATGTCTTCCTTGCTGTATTTACGCAATTTCAAACCGAAAGCCATGTTATCGTATACAGTCATGTGTGGGTAAAGAGCGTAGTTTTGGAATACCATGGCGATGTCACGGTCTTTTGGAGCTACGTCATTGACAACCACGCCATCGATAGATGCAGTACCTTCTGTGATGTCTTCAAGACCAGCAATCATACGGAGTGTAGTTGATTTACCACATCCTGAAGGTCCTACGAATACGATGAACTCTTTGTCTTTGATGTTCAAGTTGAAATCTTCAACTGAGTAGTGTTCGCTGTTTGGATATTTTTTGTAAATATTTTTAAGATTTAATTCTACCATTGTGGAGAACTCCTTTTGTCATTTGATAGTTATATTATAGATGAAAACGCTTTATATTTCTATGGCAAGGTGACCAAAAAAATAAAAAAGTTCTGTGCAACTTGCACAAAACTTTAGATTATATCTGGTAAAATCAACTGATAACACAAGGTGAGGTCCGTCAACTCCTTCAACTGAAGCCCTGTCAATTCTTCCCATTTATCAATCTTATATTGGAGAGAATTACGGTGCAAATACAGTTGTTGTGCTGTTTTAGTTAGGACTGCACTATTTTCCCATAATGAGAGAATGATTTCCTGAATTTGATCCTGATCCAAAATCATCTGGTACAGATACTCTTTTATCATTCCGAGATCCACCATTTGTTCACCCAGGCTCCAAAGGTAGAGCTGAGAAAAAGTATGGAAGCCTTGATGACCATGACGCCACCAGTTTTTAAACAAGTCACGTTCTGCTCTGATTAAGTCCGGGAGAGCCTGATGGCCTGTCTGGGACCAGACCTGACCCAGCATGATGGACAAGCGTACTCCAAAGTCATACTCAACGGCTTCTAGGGTATCTGTTAAGATCGAACGAACTGAAGAGTACTTATCCTGTTGGAGAACAAAAATATAATCCTGCGCTCCCACCTGGACTACAGTTTGACAATTGGGAAAGAGAGTTCCCATCATCTCTAACCAAGACGTTAAATTCTCCTGTTGAAAATAGGATAGGTGACAATAGACAAGCTGCAATTTTTTAAAGTTTTGTGGTGCCTGTCCCTTACCTTCGATCAGATAACTATACCAAGGATTGAGGGAAATGGTTTGTTCCTGCTTGGTTAAGAGAGCTACCAGTTGTTTTTCACGTTCACTAAGACTAGCTTCCTCAAGCAAAAGCCACTGATAATTTGACAGAGGTAGACTTAGATAACCCTCTTTATCGACTGGCTGTTCTAAGATTTTACCGTCAGGAAACCAATCCAGTAGTTCTTTTGCAATCATTCCTAGCCCTCCACTTTTTGGATACACCAAGAAATCAAGGCTTCTAGGCGTTCCACATTTTCAGTCATATGAAGATAACCCATGACCGCTTCAAAGCCAGTAGACATACGATAGGTCACGACATCTGCATTTTTAGCCTTTGTGTGACTATTGGTGTTACGGCCCCGTTTATAGATTTCTTCCTCTTTTTCCGTTAAGACTTCTTCTTCCAGCATGAGGGAAATCAAGTGTGCCTGAGCCTTGGCTGAAACATACTTGGTTGCCTCTTGGTGGAGTTTATTGGGCTTGGTCATGCCTTTAAGAATGAGATGACGACGGATATACATAGAATATACTGCATCTCCTTCAAAAGCTAGCGCAATTCCGTTAATGAGATTGACATCAATCACGAGTCCACCTCACTCCATCTTTTGTATCCAGTAGTTTAATCCCTTGAGCAGCCAATTGGTCACGGATCTGGTCCGCTGTCGCAAAGTCACGATTAGCACGCGCTTCTTGGCGTTTTTGGATCAAGGCTTCAATCTCTTCATCCAAAACCTCCTCAACAAAGACAATCCCAAAGACCTCTAACATAGCCGCAAGAGCTTGCTTGACATTTGCATCATAGTTGCCTGAGTTGATCCACTTGGCCATTTCAAAGACAACTGTGATTCCATTTGCCGTATTGAAATCCTCATCCATTGCAGCCACGAACTTATCTTTAAAGGCTTGTAACTCACCCGCATCTACCGTTCCAGAAAATGGTTGCTCATAGGTGTTCTTTAGATACTTGAGATTGGTCTCGGCATCACGCACTGCTTTTTCCGTAAAGTTGATAGGCTTACGGTAATGCTGAGTCGCAAAGAAGAAACGAAGCACTTGTCCATCTATTGTCTTGAGAGCATCGTGAACGGTGATAAAGTTGCCCAAAGACTTAGACATTTTGACATTGTCAATGTTGACAAAACCATTGTGCATCCAGTAGTTGGCAAAGGTCTTGCCTGTTTTGGCTTCCGACTGGGCAATTTCGTTGGTATGGTGAGGAAACTCGAGGTCAGCTCCACCACCGTGAATATCAATAGTATCACCCAAAAATTTCAGTAGACATGACCGAACACTCGATGTGCCAACCTGGACGACCAGGTCCCCAAGGACTGTCCCATGAAATCTCTCCTGGTTTTGCAGCTTTCCATAGAGCAAAGTCTACAGGATTTTTCCTTACGAGCTGTTTCTTCATCTGTCCGACCTGAAGCTCCTAGCTCCAAGTCTTCTAAGCTTTTTATTGGCTAGCTTAGCATAGTTGTGGGATTTTTTTCCACACGGAAGTAGACATCCCCTTGACTTTCGTAGGCATAGCCTTTTTTTCAATCAAGTCTTCCACAAAACGGATGATGTCAGCCATAAACTCGACTACTCGTGGATGACGGGTAGCAGGCTTTGACGCCCAAGGCCGTAACATCCTCACGAAATGCAGCGATATACTTATCAGTTACTTCTTGAGGTGTGATGCCTTCTTCTTTGGCACGGTTGATAATCTTATCATCTACATCTGTAAAATTGGAAATATAGACAACCTCGTACCCACGGTACTCAAAAATAGCGACGAATGGTATCAAAGGCTACTGTTGAACGGGCATTTCCAACGTGGATATAGTTGTAAACAGTTGGCCCACAAACATACATCTTAACCTTACCGTCCTCGATTGGGACAAATTCTCGCAAATCACGAGACATGGTGTCGTAAATTTTAATCATGCGGTCCACTCCCTTCTCTCTTTCTAACTTTTTCGGCTGAAAACCAGCTCTGCAAAAGGGCCAAATTGTCTGAGGCTATCCAGTTGGTAACAGCGCTGTCCTTCCTCTTGGGTAAAGAGGGGAACCCCCTTTCCCAGGATAAGGGGCGCTATCTGAATAATGAGGTGGTCGAAAAGATCCGCATCCAAGAGCGGTCCTACCAAGGAATTACCACCAATCACAAAGACATTTTTGCCTTTGTCAATCTGGTGAACAAAGTCCACCACATCCCCAGCTACTGGCTGGTAATTGCTAACAGGCAGGTGCCTATCATGCGTAAAGACATAGTTTTCCGTAGCTTGATAAAAACTTTCTACATCTTGCAAATCTTGGATTTCCTCAAAGGTCCGCTTGCCCATGATGGTGATATCCATTTGCCTGTAAAAGTCATCATAGCCTGTATCCTCTACAGAACCAAGCTGATGCAGCCAGTCTATCCTGTGCTGGCTGTCTGCCAAGTAGCCATCCATGGTGATACAGCCGTAAAAATATACTGCCATTCTTGTAGTTTCCTTCCTAGTTCTACACTTTTGCTTTCAGATAAACCACCTGGGTCTGTTTGACAAAACCGATCTTTTCATACAAACGCTTGGCACCTATATTGCTGTCTTCCACGGCAATCTGAAATGCCTTGTCATTTTGCTCAATGAGTTGGTTGATAAGGGATTTTGCTAGGTAGCTCCCATAACCTTTGCCACGATAATCTTCTACAACTGCAAGTCCATAGAGGTAGTTGCTAGTTCCAGATACATCGACAGTACAAACTCCAGTGACTTGACCATCCTTGAGTAAAATATAAATTAGGCTGTCGGGATCCTTCAAGGCCTCAGAAATGTATCTGTGGCTTAATTCCGGCGATTCCGTTTCATCTGAAAACGTTTGATGATGGAGACTGGCAATGGCTTCAAGATAAGAAGGTTCTGCCAAGAGCACATCGACATCCGAACGGGAATCTAATGCATAAGCGGTTTGATCACGTCCTAACCAAGTTTCTGTCTCTTCATCCTCAACCAGTCCCCAGTTGCTAACAAAATCAAGATGGTGGTCTAGAAAAACACGCTCTGTCTGAAAAGTGACTGAATGAATCGGAAAAGAAGCTGTTTCTCTCTCAAAACTGGTAAACAATGCACGCGCAATTCCTTGACGGCGATGATCTGGAAGAACCAGTATCGTCACTTCCACATCTTGATCATCTGCATAAACCGTTAATAGGCCAACAAGTTCGCCTTTTTCGTAATAAAGGAAAAAGGCGGGCATGTTTGGGTCAAAATTAAGCATGTTAGAGAGATAGGGATCACGATAGGTACCGTCATAGTTTTGGCAACAGTTAATTAGTTTTTTCGCCTCAGATAATTCCTCTTGGCTTAACTTGTTTCTTGCTTGAATCATATAGGTATCCTCTACAAACCAGACGACCTGTGACTGGCTTCTCTAGCATGCTCAAGTTTATTGACGTAGTATTCACGTTTCTTCGACTTCGTGAATGGTTGGTTCATCCTTTTGCCCATGTACTCGGACAATTTTAGCAGGGATGCCAACAACCGTCACATCACTAGGAACATCTGCTACGACAACTGCTGCAGCACCGACCTTGGCATTTTCACCAATTTCTACAGGCCCGATAACTTGGGCATGTGCAGATATGAGAGCTCCTTTACGAACGGTTGGATGGCGTTTACCAACATCCTTACCCGTCCCCCCAAGAGTTACCCCATGGTAGAGAAGAACACCTTTTTCAACAATCGCCGTCTCCCCAATCACAAGGCCAGAACCATGATCGATAAAGACACCTGATTCGATCTGAGCTCCAGGATGGATCTCAATCTGTGTCCAAAAACGCCAAAATTGGCTGTGCATGCGAGCTAATAGCTTAAAGCCGTGTTTCCAGAGAAAATGAGAGAGACGGTGGGCGGCCAAGGATTTCACACCAGGATAGGTCAACAAAACCTCCAAAGTGGTGCGAGCCGCGGGATCATTTTCTTTTACGATATCAATGGTTTCACGCCACCATCCCATACATTTCTCCTTTCTTATTCTGAGTCTTTTGGTGTTTCTGTAGTTTCTTTCTTAGGTTTATGGTCCTTGTGGTGGTGACGAGGACGATCGCCATGACGATGACCTTTTTCCCCTTTTTCTTCTGAACGTTCAGGTTTTGGCGGACGTGGCAAGAGTGCCTTCATAGAAGCATCTACACGACCTTTTTCATCGATCTTAATAACTTTCACATCTACAAAATCACCAATTTGAACTAAATCTTCTACATTATTGGTACGCGTCCAAGCCATTTCAGAGATGTGAACAAGGGCATCTGTCTTGTCAAAGAGGTTGACAAAGGCACCGAATTTCTCGATACGCACAACTTTGGCATGGTAGACTTCGTCCACTTTGGCTTCACGAACCAAACCAGCAATGATTTCTTTGGCACGGTTAATGGCAGCTTGGTCGCTCGAGTAGATAGATACATTTCCTTCTTCGTCGATATCAATCTTAACGCCTGTTTCAGCGATGATCTTATCGATGGTTTCTCCACCCTTACCGATGACAATCTTAATCTTGTCCACATCGATCTTGATGGTATCAATTTTCGGAGCTGTTGGAGCCATTCTGGACGAACTTCTGGAATCGTTTCTTCAATCACATCAAGGATTTCAAAACGCGCTTTCTTGGCTTGGGCAAGAGCTTCTGTCAAGATTTCTGCAGTAATCCCTTGAATCTTGATATCCATTTGAAGGGCTGTAATCCCGTCACGAGTACCTGCAACCTTAAAGTCCATGTCTCCAAAGTGGTCTTCCAAACCTTGGATATCTGTCAAGACTGTGTAGTTATTTCCATCTGAGATGAGACCCATAGCGATACCAGCTACTGGCGCCTTGATTGGTACACCACCAGCCATAAGGGCAAGAGTTCCCGCACAGATAGAGGCTTGAGAAGAAGAACCGTTTGATTCCAACACTTCTGCTACTAGACGGATCGCGTATGGGAATTCTTCCAAACTTGGCAATACTTGCTCAAGAGCACGCTCACCGAGAGCACCGTGTCCAATTTCACGACGACCTGGTGCACCGTAGCGACCTGTTTCCCCTACAGAGTATTGAGGGAAGTTATAGTGGTGCATAAAGCGTTTCTTGTACTCTGGATCCAAACCATCGATGATTTGCGTCTCACCCATTGGCGCCAAAGTCAAGATAGAAAGGGCCTGAGTTTGTCCACGAGTGAAGAGACCTGAACCGTGAACACGGGGAACGAAGTCAACAACCGCATCCAAAGGACGGATTTCATCAACCTTACGACCATCAGGACGAATCTTGTCTTCTGTGATCAAACGGCGCACTTCCGCGTGTTCCATTTGTTCCAAGATTTCAGCCACATCACGCATGATACGGTCAAATTCTTCGTGGTCTGCATATTTTTCTTCGTAAACTGCTGTGACTTGGTCTTTGACTGCTTGAGTTGCAGCCTCACGAGCCAATTTTTCTTCTACTTGGACCGCTTTTTGAAGGTCACTGTTGTAGGCTGCGATGATTTCAGCTTGCAATTCCTCATCTACATGAAGCAATTCAACTTCTGCTTTTTCTTTGCCGACTGCGGCTACGATTTCTTCTTGGAAAGCAATCAATTCTTTGACTGCTTCATGCCCTTTCAAAAGAGCTTCCAACATGATTTCTTCTGACAATTCCTTGGCACCAGACTCTACCATGTTGATGGCATGCTTGGTACCAGCTACCGTCAATTCAAGAAGCGATTGCTCTGCTTGTTCTTGAGTAGGGTTGATGATGATTTGGCCATCAACATATCCTACTTGTACCCCAGCGATTGGCCCGTCAAACGGAATATCTGAGATAGACAAGGCCAATGATGAACCAAACATAGCTGCCATTGGTGCAGATGCATTTTCATCGTAAGAAAGGACCGTATTGATGACTTGCACTTCGTTACGGAAACCTTCCGCAAACATCGGACGGATCGGACGGTCAATCAAACGCGCTGTCAAAGTCGCATCTGTTGAAGGACGTCCTTCACGTTTCATAAAGCCACCAGGAAACTTCCCAGCCGCATACATTTTTTCTTCGTAGTTGACTTGGAGTGGGAAGAAATCCCCAGTTGCCATTTTCTTAGACATAACGGCAGCAGTCAAGACAGTTGACTCACCGTAACGCACAACAACAGAGCCATTTGCTTGCTTAGCAACCTGACCAGTCTCTACGATCAACTCACGACCCGCAAAAGTCGTTTGAAACACATGTTTTGTCATTTTAATCCCCTTTGGATTGATAATATTATACGCCTTGCCTACAAAAATCAGGATACAAAGGGCGTGAAGAATCCCGTATGAAAATAGGAGATTGACGCAGTGTGCCACGCACACTAGGAAATCTATCTTTTTCACTAGGGATTTAGCCCGTGTTCAACTATCAAGATACTAAGGACGTCAAAAGCAAAGTAAAAATAGGAAACTGACGAAGTCTTCGATGAAGACAAGACAGTTTATCTTTTTTACACAGCTTTTCGGCCGGGTTCAATTCCCAAGATACTAAGCCGTTAAACAACTCAAAGGAAAATAGGAAATCCAACGACGGAACGACCGCTCCTAGGAGGATTTATCTTCTTCCACAGAGTTGTAGGCATGTTCAATTACTCAAAATAGTTTGGTCGGTTCTAGTTGAATTTGAACTGATTTTAGACGTTTATACCCTCATCTTTGTATCAAGTACGTACAGAGTCTATTTTATCATATTTTTCTTAAAAAGTGCGGTCTTTTCTATTAAAAAGGAACCATTCCTCTATGAAAAGAAGAATGGTTTGCTTTTTGTTATTTTAAGATTGATGATTAAACAAGGCATGGGTTGCTTGATGGATATACTGAGCCGTATCTGCATTGTTCATCGTATAGAGATGCACACCTGCAACGTCTTGAGTTACCAAGTCCACGATTTGATCCACGGCATAGGCAAGTCCTGCTGCTCTGAGTGACTCAGGGTCATTCTCATACTTGTCTAAGATAGCTTTAAACTTACGTGGGAGATGGATATTCTCACAAGTCTTCAAGAGACGAAGCGCTTGGTTACGGTTGAGAATTGGCATAATCCCTGCATGAATGGGTACATCAATCCCTGCCAAGGTACATTTGTCTTGGAAATCGTAGAAACGCTCATTGTCAAAGAAAAGTTGCGTTACTAGACTAGAGCATCCTGCATCCACTTTTTTCTTGAGATTTTGGATATCTGAGATTTGGTTTGGCGAGTCTGGATGTCCTTCAGGGTAACAAGCACCGATAATCTCAAAGTGAGGAGCCTGCTCCTTGATGAACTCAATCAAGTCTGTCGCATAACGGAAATCCTTCTGTGGCTCAACACCTGGAATGATATCTCCACGAAGGGCTAAGATTTTCTGTACTCCAACCTTATCCAAATCTACAATTGTCTCAGCAACCTTATCCTTTGTCAAGTAGATAGCTGGCAAGTGAGCAATGGTTGGAATCTCCAAGTCATTTTGGATATAGTCTGCCAAACGAACCGTCGTCTCTTTGATATTAAATTTATTATTACTAGCAGTCACACTGATGAAGTGTGGTGCCAAGCCCTGCATGTCTTTCAGGGCTGCAATAATTTTGTCATTGCCTACTGCTGGGTTTGGAGGGAAAACTTCAAATGAGAGGGACGGTGTTTGACGTGACATATGTATGAACCTTTTCTAGTTGATTTCTTACTGATCACCCGTGTAGAGAGAACTGTCTTTTCTTACAATTTCTCACGAGCAGCTTTTGCAGCTTCTACAAGGCGGATCAAGCTTTCTTTAGTTTCTGGAATACCACGTGTTTTCAAACCACAGTCAGGGTTGATCCAAACTTTTCTGCTTGGAACTTTCGCAAGGATGGCTTCGATGGTGTGGTCGATTTCGCCTTCATTAGGCACACGAGGTGAGTGGATATCGTATACTCCAGGACCCACTTCTGTCTGGAAGTTTTGAGCTTTAAGTTCATCCAAGATTTCAAGGTTTGAACGGCTAGCTTCAAATGAGATAACGTCCGCATCCATGTTGTCGATAGCTGGGATGATATCTGTAAATTCTGAGTAACACATGTGAGTGTGGATTTGTGTGTCTGGTGCTACTGTTGAGTGTACCAAGCGGAAGGCTGGGATAGCCCAGTCAAGGTAGTCTTCGTACCAGTCGCTACGACGGAGTGGCAATTTTTCACGAAGAGCAGCCTCGTCGATTTGGATGATTTTCACGCCTGCAGCTTCAAGGTCAAGAACTTCATCCTTGATAGCAAGAGCGATTTGAAGAGTAGAATCCTTGATAGAGATGTCTTCACGTGGGAATGACCAGTTAAGGATGGTAACAGGTCCAGTCAACATACCTTTGACAGGTTTGTCCGTACGGCTTTGTGCGTAGCTAGACCATTTTACAGTGATTGGGTTGAGACGAGTCACATCACCCCAGATGATTGGTGGTTTAACCCCACGCATACCGTATGATTGTACCCAACCGTTCTTAGAGAAGAGGTAACCTGACAAGTTTTGACCGAAGTACTCAACCATGTCATTACGTTCGAATTCTCCGTGTACAAGCACGTCAAATCCAACTTCTTCTTGCCATTTAATCCATTCATCGATGGTTTCAGCAAGGAAGGCATCGTATTCTTCTTGAGTCAATTCACCCTTACGGAAGGCCAAACGTTTAGCACGAACTTCCTTGGTTTGAGGGAATGAACCGATTGTTGTTGTTGGAAGGGCTGGAAGTTTGAAGGCATCTTCTTGGATAGCTTCACGTTCTGCAAAGGCTGGCAAACGAGTGTAGTCTGCGTCTGTCAATCCAGCGATACGCGCACGAAGTTCTGCATTTTCACCAACACGTTCAGTCGCAAAGAGTTCTTTGTTGGCTGCAAGTGCTTCTGCTCCTTGACCGTTGCGGATAGCATCCAAATCACGGATCTCATCCAATTTTTCAACTGCAAAAGCAAAGTGGTTCAAGATAGCTGGTTCAAATTCTTCATTAGCAGTTGTAAATGGCACATGAAGAAGTGAGCATGAGCTTGTCAAGACAATGTTTTCAGCTGGGATTTGCTCAAGAACAGCCAAGCTCTTTTTCGTAGTTGTTGCGCCAGATGTTCTTACCATTGACAATACCCTGCATAAAGAGTCTTGTCAGCTGGGAAGCCACCTTTAACGAGTTCAAGAGTTTTCTTACCTTCAACGAAGTCAAGACCGATAGCATCTACTGGCAAGTTCACAAGGTCAGCGTAAACGTCACGAACGTCACCGAAGTATGTTTGAAGCAAAATTTCAAGACCTTTTTTGTCAGCCAAGAGTTTGTTGTAGAGGTTCAAGAAGAGTGCTTTTTCCTCTTCTGTCAAGTCTTTGACAAGAGCAGCTTCGTCCAATTGGATACGAGTTGCACCTAGTTCAGCCAATTTTGCAAATACGTCTTGGTAAGCAGCTACTAAGCTATCTACGAAGTCTTCTGCTTTCACACCTTCTTCAAAGTCTGACAATTGAAGGAAAGTGAATGGACCTACAAGGACAGGACGAGTGTTGAGACCAAGTTCTTTAGCTTCTTGGAACTCATCAAAAATCTTGTGACCTGCAAGTTTCACTTGAGTGTCTTTTTCAAACTTAGGAACGATGTAGTGATAGTTGGTGTTGAACCATTTTTTCATCGGAAGGGCACGAACATCCCCTTTTTCTCCTTGGTAACCACGTCCCAAAGCAAAGTAACGTTCAAGGTCAGACAATTCCAAGTTTTGAACAGATGCAGGAACTACGTTGAAAAGGAAAGCAGCATCAAGGAAGTTGTCATAGTGAGAAAAGTCATTTGATGGGATTTCAGTGATTCCTTTTTCTTTGACAATGTTCCAGTGTTTTGCACGCAATTCTTTAGCCGCAGCCAAGAGTTCTTCTTCTGAGATTTCTTTTCTAAAGTATTTTTCAGTTGTAAATTTTAATTCGCGGAATTCACCCAAACGAGGGAAACCGATGATTGTAGTTGACATGTTTTGTCCTCCAAAAATTGTTGTTGAAACTATCTTAACAGAAAAGAAAGCGTCTGTATAATTGTAAAAAATTAGGCTTTGATATAGTTTGAAACTATATCTCTATTTAAAGCACAAAAAAAGATTTAGAGAAAATTCCCCAAATCCTTTGATAGATAAAGATTGATAGCCTTTCAAGCTTGCTAGATTCATCGCAAAATAATAGTGAACTGACAGCTGACTATGGCTTGTTATTAGAAAAGACTATAGGTTAATTTTCTTTTGGTGTTTTTGATATTTCCCTTAAAAAGAAGACCTTGGAAAATTCTAAAGATCTCATTTTTATCATTCGAAAAAATTATGAAAAGAGTTAACCATTGGAGAACCTCCTTACTACTACTCCAGCTCTATCCCCTTGTCACGGAGATTAGCCAGACACTCCTCATAGTAGGAGTCGTCATGTTCACTATAGATAGGACTAACCAACTTCTCCTCTACTAAGACTTGATAAGGTGGGCAGGTCTTGCCACGGTAGTTCTTGTCCAGCCACTCTGGACTGACATTGTAGCCACGGTCAGCCATCTCCTCCATGATCAAGCGATGATAGGCAAAGAGACGATAGGGCGAGTGGGTAAAAACATAGTCTACCGTCGCATGCTTTATACCCCAGCCATTACCACGCAGAGCACAACACTCTCGATGCTGTCCCAAGAGCTGAGGACGGGGAAGTTGTGAAATCAAAGCCTCATGCCAAAGTCTCATGGGAGTCTCCTTTCAGCAAGGTAGAATGTTGCAAATAGCTATTTGGGTAACGTTCAAGCAAGTCTCTCGTCCTAGCAATCAAGTCCTCCTTGGAAGCTTGACCAAAGCGATAGCGATCTAGCAAGAGCATATAATCTTTGCGCTCGTCAAGGCTGGCTTGCTTTTTAAAATAGCCCCAAATATGCTGAAAGGCATTGCAAACCTGACCCCTGTGTTCTGGAATCTGGCAGGCACGGTCAATCATCTCTTGAACCTGACTCACCTCCACCACTTCTTGCTTGAGATACTGCCGAATGTCCTTGTAAATATTGCTTGAATGGCTCAAAACAAGGTATTTATTTTCCGCCCAGAGTCGCTGACAAAGGGCACGTTGGTTGTTAGTTTCCATATTTCTCCTAACTTTCTACTAGTTCCCAGGAAATACGGAAACAAAGTTATATCTATAAAATGAGCGAATTAATTAGCCCCATCATCCTTTAAAGTCTTTCAAACTCTTTGAGTTCTGCATCAGCTTCTGGTGTGGTTCCGTGGAGTTGACCGAGCATTTCAAGTAGAGAAGCTGTCTGGCTTTGGATTGCTTGGTTAGTCTGGTTAATCTTGCTGACGATATCTGTCAGTGGCTCTACTTCTTCTTCCTCAAAGGTATCTACATAACGAGGGATATTGAGGTTGTAGTCATTTTCGACGATTTCTTCATAGCTCGCCAGATGGGCAAACTTGTCAATCTCCTCACGAGACTTGTAGGCTTCCAGAATCTTCTCAATATGAGCATCCGTCATGATATTCTGGTTTTTCCCCTTATCAAACTCCTTAGAAGCATCGATAAAGTAAACATCACGATTGGTACGGTTCTTTTTGAGAATGATAACCGTGGTCGGAATGCTGGTATTAAAGAAGATATTAGCTGGTAGACCGATAACTGTGTCAATGGCCCCTTCTTCTAACAAGGCCTTACGAATGGTTCCTTCCGCATTGCCTCGGAAAAGAACCCCGTGGGGAAGGACGATAGCCATGACCCCATTATCCTGCTTGAGGTGGTAATATCCATGCAGGAGAAAGGCAAAGTCAGCCTTGGACTGGGGCGCCAGTTTCCCAAAAGGAGAGAAACGAGGGTCCGCCATAAAGCCAGAACTTGCTGACCACTTAGCAGAGTAAGGAGGGTTCATCAGAACACCGTCAAAGTTGGTCGGTTCTTGAGTTGGCCAGTCTTCATCTAGTGTATCGGCATTGTGGAGAAATTGATTTTCAACAGGAACACCGTGTAGAATCATGTTCATCCGAGCTAGATTATAGGTCGAAGTATTGAGCTCCTGACCAAAGTAGACCACTGTCTGCGGTTTATGAGAGCATTTCTTGGCATTGAGCAAGAGAGAGCCAGACCCATAGTTGCATCATAGATGGTAAAGCCTAGCTGGTCCTCACGACCCAAAAAGGCAATCTGAGTCATAAGTTTGGCAACAGGCTGAGGTGTATAGAACTCACCAGCCTTCTTACCCGAGTCAGTCGCAAACTGACCAATCAGATACTCATAGGCATCCCCCAGCATATCGCCAGCATGACCAGCCACATCTAGCACAGCTAACTCTTTCATGACCGCCGCCACCGTTTGGTTTTGTTTTTGCGGAGTTGCCCCTAGCTTTTTGGAATAGAGGTCAATATCTTCAAAGAGGTTTTCATAGAGTTCGTCACTCTGCTCGATATCACGAAAACCCTGAGCCAAATCTTCCAACTGGAAAGTCCCTTCATTGACGCGTGCTACTAGAGCCGTAAAGGTCAACTCAGGCTTGATACTATAGTTGAGTTCGTCCTTTATAACTGCAAGAAGATCCTCGTGGGTGTCCGCATCTTCATAGTAGTTACGATAGACCTCAAGGGCAGCCTCTAGACTCTCACTCCCCTCCTCCATAGTCTCTGCCACGAAAAAGAGCATCTTATCTGACAGATACTTGTAAAAGACCATTCCCAAGAGATAGGACTTATAGTCGTTGGCATCCATCTTAGAGCGGAGAACATCCGCCGAGTTCCACAGAGCTTGGTAGAGCGACTGAGAAGTTTGTGTTGTTTCCATAATGTTTCTTTCTTTTTTATAAATTCAAAAATCTATCTATTGCTTCAATAGTTTCATTTCTAATTCTTCAAAATATTTTTGTCGTAATTTTTTCTGTAAATCATTATCCAATGCAATACGTCTTAAAGCTTTATCTTTAAAGTTTGGAACTATTTTTCGTGTTTCCTCTATGATTAATTATTTCATTTTTTTAAGTTACAAATCTTTAATATCCTTGAAAAAAATCAGATGTATCTAAACTTGCTTCAACGATAGAAGTTATATTATCAACCGTTGAAGATACATCAAATTCATCTACTAAACTTTTAAAAAATTCTTCAACATCCTCTTTACTAGGTTTATTATTTTGAATACAGTTACCTTCCAAAAATTCATCGACTCTTTTTTTCAAGGCAATACTTATTATTTTATCTTTCTTTTCTTTACAAGATTCAATGATACTTTGTTGAAGGTTTTCAAATTTTTGTTGTTTTTCTTTGTCATCATCAAAATGTAAGCATGACTTCACGACTGCTTCATCAACAAGCATCATCTCTACTTCATTGAATGGAAGAACAAAAATATTCTGTTCTTTTTGCTCTTGAATACTATTTTCATTCATCCAATCATTGTCTATAATACCGTATGCCGTATTACCATGTAAAAGTTGTAAATCATTATAGGCTTTTGTATGCTGGATGACCTGTTTATGTCCTTGAACTGGTTTTACAAAACAAAATTCACTGAATAGTTTAGAATAAATCTGATAGTCTATACTAGTTTTAGTTCCCTCACAAAATAGTATTGGTTTTCTTGTACCAGAAACTTCTGCTAATATGGATAAAGGAAATTCTTGAGATTCTTCCAATTGTTCATAATCGAAGTCATAAGGTGCTTCAAATTTATTACACCATATATAGGTTGCATTAGTTCTTGATTGAACAAAGTCCATGTTATGTGAAGCAAAAATGAATTGACAGTCAGAACGTTCTGATATTAGCAAATCCCATAATTCATTATATACTGCGCCATTTAGAAATGTTTCTGGTTCATCAACCACAATATAGCTATTTTCTGGAGCAAGAAGAACGTTACCAATATAAAATAATACACAGCGTTCCCCATCGCTAAGGCCATTTATACTATATTTATCTCCATTTCTTACAACTTCTAAAACTCTATCATCAGATTCAGGATAAAATGTTATTTCTGGGAAAATTTGATTCCATATTTGCTCCACTCTGTCCAATAAAGCAATGGACACCCCTGCCACTCCCCTAGAGTTATCAGACGCTACCTTTGCAAAATCTTTTACCCACAGTGTTATCAGTTTAGTAAAAGTGCCCGAAAAATCATCTTCAATCTGGTGAGTCTGTATTTCAATCGTGTCATATTTAATATTCACCTCTTTCAAATCTTGAATATATTTTTCTTTAGTAATTCCATTACGATTGTGGGTATTAGACACAAAATACAATAGTTTTTGAGCAGGTAAGACATACATCTCATCTATACTATTCTTTCTTAATTCATTAATAAGACTAGTTTTCCCTGCTCCGTTAGCCCCTATAATAACAGTCGTAGAATCTATTTTAGCAATAAAAGAGAAAAGTTTAATTGCTTTAAAATCCTTTAAAATTTGAGGTAGATTTGTTTCATACGTATAAACATCACTACCATGACAACTAAATATATTTCTTAACCAATTCTCACGTAGTTTTTTTATACTTTTCTGTCACATCACCAGATAAAAACTCATCATCTAGTTCGTTATTAATCAAATCAATAAGAGATGAAAAATCATTATCTACTTGCTGATATTGATTCTCATATGCTTCTTTTTCATAATCAGCTAATTGACTAAAAATATCTTGAAGTCTTTTCTTCTCAGATTCTATATTTTCAATTAATTCTTTAATAGATCTATACATGATTCCTCCTTAAATAAACATATCCTGCAAGAGTTTCTTTTTCAAAGTTTCTAGCTGAGAAATTTTTTCTTGGTGAGAGTTGATGAGGTTATCAAGGTTTGAGAAATAGGTACCGATGGACTGTTGTTCTTTTTTATCAGGGTAGTAAAATTCATATTTCATTAAGTTTGATGGACTTATTCCAAATACTTTCATACCTGTACCAACTTTATAGCCATATCTTCTAAACGTTTGAGTCTTAAACATATAGAATAAGAAGATTGAATCAAAACTTGATTTAGGTCTAACTGCAATAGTATGAAGTCCTGCCACAACAGTCTCTGGTACGTCACAAGCTAATACCGCCACTTCAGCAATTCCTTTGTAATCTTCTGAAGCATCTGCAAAAATTAAATCTCCCTTTTGAAGAAATTCATTTAATGTTGTATCCAACTTAATGTATGTAATTAATTTCCCATCATCTATCCGCGAGACTTTTCCTAAATGAATATCGCCATAATGAATGTATTTTAACCCTGTGTCTTGACTAGATTCAACATCCCTTGATAAAGAGTAGGATTTAACTCGACTAGTAGCATTATTTAAATCAGTCTTCTCCCATTCACCTTCAAATCCATCCAAACGAATCTCAGGTACAGTCTGTCCAGCTTTTGGAAACATTTTGGAAAGCATGGTCGCCTTGAGAGCTTGGTAGTTAGCGAGATTGTCCTTGTAGCTCGCCAGAAGGTCGTCGAGAGTGCGGAAAAGGGAGCCGATGGCGGATTGTTCGTCCAATGATTCTGGAATACAAAAAACAAAAGAATCAATTTCTTTAGAAGATATATTTGGTTGTGCACCTGCTACCAATACAGAATTTAGTTGATTTGTGAATTCTTTAGTCTGTAAAACAGAAGAGAGAAAATCATAATCTACTGCCCCAGTATTTTGGAAATAACCTACTCGTTGATTTTGATAATATTCTTCCTCAGAATCTAACATAGCTATTTTCCCAGTAGTTGCACCTGACATAGCCAATAGAATTGAACGTCCTCTAAGAACAAATTTTTCATCCGGATTTATCTTAGAGTAATATTCAAACTCCCCTCCAACAGTCCCGTCAAATTTGATATTTGATATTCTAACAATTGGAATGCCAGAATCTTGAAATTTTTCACTTTTAAAAGCATATCCTCCACGCAAAGGAGCAATACTTTGTAATTTTTTTCTATTCCATTTTTCATAAAAATTTTTGAATTTTATTTTAGGTAGTATAGCTTTCAAACTCTTTCCCTTACCTCATTAATCATTTTTTTAATATTATATCATGAAAAAAATAAATATGAATGCTAATAACAAAGTAAAAAGAGAAGAAAACTCTTCTTCTCTTGTAGCACTATTCAATTATTTATAAGGTTATAAAAAGACTAATTAACTCATCATCAAGCATTGACTTATTGTCTCTATATTTTTTCTGAATGCTCCATATAATCTATAAAATACTCTGGAGAAGAAGTTGTTGAATCTAGAATATAGTTCTTCTGTTTATCTTCATTGTACGGTTTATTTATTTTAAGTTCTCTCAGAGTTTTTTTAGAGTATGGTTTCCCTTTTGCATCCTGATACATCGGTAATAGCTGTAATCGACTAAAGATATTAGAAACATATTTTGCTGGAGATATAATATATCTCTTACTAACTATTGTTTTGGGAACCAAAATTAATAATCTATCTTTTTTATTTTCCTCTGGATCTAACACATAAGTACTCTCAAACTTTGCCCATTCATGATTCTTGTGATCCCAATATTCAAAAGTTTTTGTATCACTACTAATTTGAAGTCCATGTATTTTAGCTTGTTCTAATGAAAAATTAATAAGCTCTTTTTTCAACAAACTGACAATCAAATCTGACATTCTGTCTTCAGAAAATCTCTTAGTAAACAAGGGCATAGCTACTGAAGTTAATACTTTTTCTTGCACAGGTAAAACAGATGACTTTACATAACTAAAAAATTGGTCAAGCATCTGCATTGAGACACCTTTCCCTCTTGAGTTATTTGAAGAATATCCTAAGTGCGTCGCATTATATTCTTTCGAATGTGAAAATAGATTAAATGAATATTTCTTATTCCCTTCGCAATAAATTTCATAAGATTGCTTAATAAAATCATCCACAATTATTTTAAAATTGTCTGGTAACAACAAAGGATCTACAAATAACATAACATCTTCATTTGTGTCAACATCTAAAAAGTCTAAACCTTTTTGGATTTGTTCTCTATTTAAATAACTTGATAATCGTATACCGATCACCTACTTTCTATAATATTTTTGTAGAATGTAGGTTAGAATATTTTCGCTTTAATTTACAATCTATCAAATAAATGATACACTAGAAATGGAATTTTTGAATAGTGCTTTCCCAAACTAGCTAAAAAAATTCATAACCCTATCAAAGTCGTCAGCCCCAACTGACGTCTTTTTTTATTCTACATTTGTTATTATATCAATTATTCAAAGGAAGTCAAGCTTAAATACACAACATAATGTATGAATTGTGATATTTTTTTAAGTAAACCACAATATGTAGTTTTTTTATTCTTCTGTAAAATTTATAAACATCAAAAAAAGCCTAAAAATAAGGCTTTTTTTAAAAGGTATTATATAATTTAATTAAAATTAAAAAAATCTATATATTACCTCCCCACCCTCAACGGATCAATCACCTCTTCTATCAATTGGGTATAGGCTTCTTTGATTTGTTTTTTATAGAGGAGCGGGTTGAGGGCATCTGACACCTCAACTTTATAGTCCTTGTAGCGCTGACTCTTAGTCAGTTGACTTTCTCCTAGTTGTTTTTTCGCTCCCTTGCGGTAGTGATTGACATAGTAGCGGAGTTCATCTTCGCCCACATACCAGGTCTTACTAAAGTCTTGGATATGCTGCTGGATGACTGCTTCAATCATCTGGTCAAGGATATTGGCGATGGATTGCCCTCTGTAGCGGTCAGGATTTGCCTGTACTTCTTGCCAAAGTTCTGAGATGATTTGGGCAAGATTTGGATTGGTCTTCTCTAGACTTTGGATATAGGTATCCACTGCTTCTCTGTCCTGTGAGCTGAGATTCTTTTCCGGACTCTGCTCTTGCTCGATCAGGCTTTGGATCAAGGTCAGGATATAGGCATAGTTAATCTCATCTACTTGGATAGACTCTAGCTCATAATGGATATCAAAAGGTTCATCATCGTCACCGCCAGTCCCTTCTCCATCACGAGCTTGAGTTCGGCAAGGATGTTTTTGTAGAGACCGAGATAGGTTTCCAAGTCTTCTGCACTTAGTCCAGTCTCTGCATAGATTTCTTCCTCGTCATACTCTTTATAAACTCGGATAGAAGCTAGGTACTTATCAAATCCTTGATAGGCTTTGGCGATTTTTCTCAACTGAGGAGTAGACATTTGTTCTAACGGGAAGCCTTCTAGTGGCTCATTTGAGATGAGGTTTTGGAAGTCACTACAACTTCTCAAAAAGTTTCTCTTTTCCTCCTCCCAGCTCGGGGATAGGACATCATTTTCACCACCATTTGAGTAGAGCTTGAGGGCATTATCCACTGCTTCTTTAAAGGCTAGTGGCTTTTGGAAAGTAATGATATGACCATAGGTCTTACTAGAATCAAAGATGCGATTAGTTCGACTAAAGGCCTGAATCAAGTCCTGCGGTTGCATTGGTTTACGATCGATAAAGAGAGTCGATAGACAAGGGGCATCAAATCCTGTTAAGAGACGATTGACCACGATAACCAAGTCCAACTGCTCATTGCGATAGAGATACTTATCTTGCTTACGGGCAAGGCGGTTATTGACATCGGTATTAAAGCCACGGAGATCTGCCATGGTAAAGTGAGTATCAAACTCTCTATTATAGTCCTCTAAGACCTGTTTCATGTGGTCTTGGTTGGCTCTTGAGTCCTCCTCGTTTTCTGTGACAGAGTAGGTAATGGTAAATTTCGGAAAGTCTGGGAGGACCATCTTGACTCTCTCTGATACCTTGACACGTGTCTGACCAGCCTTGACTTTTTTGAGAAGGTCATAGTAGGCTTGTGCTTGAGGGATAGACTTGACGGTTAGAATAGCATTGTAGGTATTGCCCACACCTTTTTGGAAGCCTAGTTGTTGGCGCGATTTATTGATAATGGCATCCAAGACTTCCAGCATGTGCTCCTCATTTTCATAGACGGTATCCAGTATTTCATTTTCAGCCTGATCTGTGATGAGGGTGTTGCGATAATCCACTTTAAATCCTAGGACGGCTCCATCGTGGATGGCTTCCTTGACCGTATACTCATGGAGACGGTCACCATACTGTTGCTGGGTGGTTTGAGCTAGGTCGCCGACTTGCTGGCGTTTATTTTCCTTAAAGATGGGGGTTCCTGTAAAACCATACCAGAGTGACTGAGGGAAAAAGGCTTTAATGTCTTTTTGTGTTTGTGGCGTCACTGCACGGTGGCATTCATCTACGACAAAGGCCACTCGGAGTCCCTTGATTTTGTCCGCATCTCGTTGGTAAAGACCTTGGTCAAACTTGCGCATCATGGTAGTAATTTTCTGGATGGTTGTCACCACGACACGCTTATCATTGCTTCCTAGTCGCTTGACCAAATCATGTGTATTGTCCGTCTCATCGATATCAATGACATCATTGGTCGCATAAGAGAGGAAGGATGATGTGGTCTGTTGGTCCAAGTCCCTGCGGTCAACGACAAAAATCGTCTTTTGGATAGAAGGAATTTGAAGGAGATTCCTCGCTACCTTATAAGAAGTCAAGGTCTTCCCTGAACCTGTTGTATGCCAAACATAGCCTGATGCTTGTTGGCGAGAGGCTTCTTGCACTGCTTCGATAGCATGGATCTGGTAGGGGCGCAAGAGAATGAGAGATTTCTTGCTATCATCAATGACAGAATACTGCATGACCATCTGGTGGGCACGAGGGATAGAAAGGACTTCGTGGGCAAAGCTAGTCAGGTTTGTCACAGGATGATTGTCCTTATCCACCCACTTGGTTAGAAATTGCTTGTTGAGTTTATTTTCACGAGCTGCAGCGATATAGCGAGTATCGACCTTGTTAGTCACAACAAACATCTGCAAGCTAGAGTAGATACCACGGAATTTCCCTTCACGGTCATATTTTTTAATCTGATGAAAGGCATCGATAAATGCTGCTTGGGTACTCTTGAGCTCGATTTGAATCATAGGCAAGCCGTTGATGAGAAGAGTAACATCCAATCTACGGTCTTGGTCCAGAGGATTTACTTTTTCTCTCTGGACTTGATTGACAACTTCGTAGCTAGACTTTCCTGCTGCGATATTGTCACGCCAAATGACTGACAAACGGATGGTGCCTAGGGTCGCATCTTCTCTTTGAACCTCGACTTTGGCAATGCCATTCTCTCCGACCAACCACTTGGCAGCATCATAGTAGCTGACAAAGTTGAGTTGATTCTGAATCTGGCGTTTTTCCTGGTCAGTCAAGGGATGGTCTGCTAGCAGAGCAACGTTGTTTTGGGTTAGTTTCTCAAAGAAATTGTCCCATAGTTGTTCTTCTGTTTTTAGGTCTTCTCTATAAGTCCATTGGCTTTCACCAGTTACCAGCTGGTTAATCAGTTGTTTTTCTATTTCCAGTTCTGGTTTTACCTGCATCTATATCTCTCCTTTTGGAAACCGCATTCTTCCTATTATTATATCATATTCCAGACAGAAAACGCTCACTTCCTTCTATTTCAAAGCACTTTTGACTTTTTTCTTGGTGATGATGCGGTCGTTTTTGTTGGCTAGGGATTTGAGTCTGGCTTCGAGTAGGATTTTTCTGCCTGCTTCGTTGCGGGTGTAGACGAGTTGGTAGTTGCCTATGTGTGGTGCGACGGCATTTTGGAAGAGCTGGGCATCTTCCTTGCGTTTTTCAAAGAGGCTCGGGACTACGAAATACTTGGACTGACCGGCTGGTGCTTTTTTAGCGACTAAGAGGTAGCGTTGATTGTCCACTGGGGCAAAGAATTCTCCTAAGGCCTTGGAAAAAAGTTCCTTGTCTCGCATGCTTCCACCTTTTAGATAGGCAAAGACATTAAAGCTATCCTTGTCCTCATCGACCTGCACGCGCGACTGGTCATCAGACAAATGCCCTGCAGTCACCATGGCTTTGCGAATAGCTTCACCGATCTGGCGCAAGCGTTTATAAGGACTCTTGTAGCTGTAATAGCGAAAGGCTGTGATAGCTAGGAAGAGGACACAAAGAGCTGTCAGCCATGGCAAGGCAAAGAAGGTTAGTCGAACGACATAAGCTAGGAGACTAATGGCAAATACCATCAGAGCGTAGCGAAGCCACTTTTCAGCATCCGCTAGAGCAAGCAGAGGGATTCGTTTGCTGTCGGTCGCCACTTCATTGACAATCTCAATCTTATCAGCAACAATGAGAGATTCCTGCCATTTTTTACGTAGGGAGGCACGATCCTTGGATAGTTCCATGATCTTCTCGTTATAGTCTTCGAGTTTCTTTTTCTTAAATGGGAACTCAGGAAAGTTTAAGCGGTCCAGACCTGTTTCAATGGTATCTTCCTTATAGGACAAGCCGAGGAAATGGTCCATCCGACGGGCAAGGGTTTGTAGGTCCTGATATGGATTGAGGTCTTGTTCTTCTTGATTTTCATTTGAAAAAGCTGGATTTTTGTAAGGTTTGATGGCTACTAGGTGCCAGATATTGCTGGTCTTATCTGGATGTCCTGGCCAGATACGGATAGCACGGCCCCGCATCTGATTACTCAGCATAAAGCTTCCGACAAAGCTTCCTAGGATGAGAGAGTTGACACAAGGCGCATCCCACCCTTCTCCCAAGAGTGACTTAGTTCCGACCAAGACCTGGATAGAACCACGTTGGAAGAGCTCGGTCACTGCTGCGACCATCCCCTTAAAGCTAGATGGAAATCCTACTTGGAGATAGGCGCCTTGGTCGAGTTTTCCGATAGCAGAGAAGCTTAAGCTGGTATTTGGGATGAGCGCTTCCAGTTCTTCCTTTACACTAGCCGGTATGATAACGACACTACCTGAAAGGACTGCTATAGGGACCGAAAGACCTTGTTTTTGCGCACTTCGGCGAATGATTTCAAAGTAAGGGAGGACACCTAATTGCGTGATTGGAGCTTGGTCATCTCCCAGATAACTAGCAAAGTCCTTGCGGATATAGTCCGCCAAGACTAATTGTCTCAAGTCCTGACCTAGACTGCCATACTCAGTCTCAAAGATAGATGCGATGCCAGCCAGTTTTCCTAGAGATTGGTTGAGGATTTGGTCATTGGCCTTGGATTTGACCAAGAAGACCTGACGTTTTTCAATCAGTCCTCTTGATTTCAGTTCTGCTTCTATCTTTTTCTTTGTTTCCTGTGGATCCTCATACCAGTCGGGCGTCTGATAGAGAAGGCCTTGCAAGAGAACTTCCAGCCAGTAGTAATTAAGAGCAGGCAAACCTTCCGCCCCCAGTAAATCTCGTAAGTGCTTAGGAATTTCTAGCTTTTGAGCCTGTAGATAAATGAGGAGCGCGGATAGATACTTGGGATCTTCGAGGAGCATATCCGCAGAGATTTCCCCTTTGAGGACCTTGGAACTCTTAATCAACTCTTGAAAAGTCAGGATCAACCACTAGTTGGCTGACATACTGCCACTTGGTGTCCTCAAATTCTTCCAGGCGCTTGTCTTCTTCCTTGGTTGGAAAACAGATATAGACAAAGTCCTGGTGAGGGCAGAGGGTGTCTTCCTTGACCAGTTCTGGCACCGTGATTTCTTGGTCAATCTCGCCACACATCTGGAGATAGCGATCCCAGAGCTCTGGCTCACTGTCATAAGGCGGTGTCGCAGTGAGTGAGATGACTTGCAGTTGCTGGGTAGTTTTTACGGAAAGTCTTCTAGGCTTTTCCACCATTCATTTCTCAAGTGATGGCATTCGTCCAAACAGAGGGTTTCAACGCCTTTTTCCTTGAGTCTAGCAAGCAGATCAAAGCCGACAAAGTCTTCAACCTCGCCATTATCCTCTTGAGATTGTACCTGTTGCATAGCGCTGTGAAAAGCCTGATAGGTGGCGATGGTGATTTGCTTCATATCCTTGAGATTTTGAGACACAAGACTTGTGACCTGGTCCTCATCCTCTAAAAAGGCTTGACGAATCCTGTCCACCCATTGTTCCCGAATGGTAACCGTCGGCACCAAAACGATAGCTGGCTTATCAAAGCGAGCAATCAGCTCAATTCCAATAGTTGTTTTTCCTGAACCTGGTGCTGCCACCAAGTGGATATGGCCATCCGCTTGGTATTCTTGGAAGTTATCCAAGACCTGTTTTTGGTAGTTGCGCCAAGTGCCGTTAAACTTCAATCCTAACATGATTTTCCTCATTCTAAGCTGTCATTTTCTTATTCCCATTTTACCATACTTGAGGCAAAGTCACACAAAGTATCCCATGTAGTCTTTCTCCCTAAAATATGGTATAGTAGAATCATACTACACAAGAGGAGTTTACATGTCACACGATAAAGAACTGAAAGCTGTTTCTCCCCTTCTACAGCAAGCAATCAATATTTCCTCCATCCTTGGTGGAGTTGGTACTGTAATTTTTTGCATCTGGGCCTATCAGGCTGGAATTTTGCACTCCAAGGAAACCCTATCTGCCTTTATTCAACAGGCGGGTATCTGGGGGCCACCACTCTTTATTTTTTTACAGATTTTGCAGACGGTTGTTCCTATCATTCCAGGTGCCCTGACATCCGTTGCAGGTATCTTTATCTACGGTCACATCATCGGAACGATTTATAACTATATCGGTATTGTCATAGGTTGTGCGATTATCTTTTACCTAGTGCGTCTCTACGGAGCACCCTTTGTCCAGTCCATGGTCAGCAAGCGCACCTATGACAAGTATATCGGTTGGCTGGATGAGGGCAATCGCTTTGACCGATTTTTTATCTTTATGATGATTTGGCCAGTTAGTCCAGCTGATTTTCTCTGCATGTTGGCTGCTTTGACCAAGATGAGCTTCAAGCGGTACATGACCATTATCATCCTGACCAAACCCTTTACCCTAGTCGTTTACACCTATGGCTTTGACCTACATCATCGATTACTTTTGGCAAATGTTTGGCTAATACACAAAAAACTCAAGGATTCATCCTTGAGTTTTTCTTTGTTAGGCTTCTTTTTTCAATAAAAGGGAAACAAGCACTGATGTAGCAATCATCCATGCTCCTAGAATGATGAAGGTCATTCGACCATCTGTAGTCACCAAGCCAATCCCTGAAAGAACGAAGGGTGTTAATGATGCTCCAAAAGAACATCCCAAAACAGCATAGGAAGTTGCTTTGTTGAGGAGTTTTGCAGGAATTCGCTCAGATATCAACTGAAAGACTGTCGTCAGAGCGATACTGTAGGCAAATCCTCCCAGAATCGAACCTGCAACAACCACCCAGAGTGATGGTGCTAAGGCAATAATGATTTGTCCGATCCCAAAGGTAACACCTGCGACCAATAACAGTTTTTCCTTGAAGGCAGAAATCAGGAAAGAAAAGCTGATTCCAGCTAGAATCCCAATCAACTGCATGGCACTAAGTACCAAACTGGACAACTGAGCATCTCCAAACCCTGCCTCAATCATAAGACTAGGGATGCGGAAGGTGATAGCCGTATTGGTACATACAATCACTGCTGCTGCAATAGCAAGGAAGAAAATGAGCTTTTTCATAGAAGCAGTCAATCTTACTGCTTCTTCTTTCTGATGCTTGGACTCATGAACTTCTGCGTTTCCATAAGGGACAAAGAGAAGAAAGAGTACGAGAACTACTAGACCAGCTGCATAGGCTAGGAAGGTTGCTGTCCAGCCAAAGGCTAAGAGCTGACCGACTGCCAGCGTCAAGATAGAGGCTCCTACTACCTCAGCTGATCCACGAAAACCAAGCATCTGAATACGAGTTTTTCCGTGGTAACGTTCACTGATGATCGAAATAGCCTTGGCATTCAGCATCCCTACTCCAAGTCCAAATAGCAAGCGGGTAGCAAAAACAAAGTAATAACCCTGATACCAGAAAGGTGCTGTTCCGCTGATTGACAAGATCAAAAGTCCCAAGGTCAACTGGAGACGTTCAGGAAAAATACGCTCTAAAACTCCATTCAATAAAAGCATGGCCATAATCCCAAAGGATGGGAGGCTGACCAAGAGTTCGACCTGACCAGTCGAATAGCCCTGATAATAGTCAAACATGGCAGGTAGGGCACTCGAGATTGAAAACGATGTGATCAATACTAACGATAGGGAGAGTATGCTCACTTTTTCCAAAAATTGTTTCATCTTTTCCTCATTCATTGTTCATTTTTCATATTAGTAAAAAGGTCCTTTCCTATCATACACTCTTTACCCAAAATTGGCAAGCGACTAAGCCCCAAGACCAAAAGAAAAAGCGGGACATCAAGCTCTGTGAAGTCTTGATGACGTCCCACTTTTTTATGAGTTTTATCACGTTATCTAACTTAGATTTTCAAGAATCGACGCATTGAGATTCCTGAACCAAGCGAACCGATACAGATTCCGATGACGAACAAGAGACCGATCATCAATGGAATAAAGATATCTGGTGTCAGCAAAGATAGATTTTGCCCAACCAAGGATGGGTTGACAGATTGGAATACTCGGTTATAGATAAAGTAAACTAAAGCTGATGGGAGAGCTGCTCCCAACAAACCAATAAAGGCACCTTCTAGCAAAAATGGGCCACGGATGTAGCTATTCTTAGCACCAACCAAACGCATGATTTGGATTTCACGACTACGTGAAATGATAGTGATACGAATAGTATTTGAGATCAAGAAGACTGCGATGAAAATCAAGAGCCCTGCAATGAACAATCCCCAAACACGGATGAAGGAAGCCAACTTGAAAAGACGTTCAGTATTGGCACCACCGTCTTGAACTTCAGAAACTCCCTCTATCTTTTTAGCTTCTTCAGCTACTGGTTTCACATCATTTGGTGAATTAGTATCGACAATGTAGGCATCATGAAGAGGATTGGCATCTCCTTCAAAAACCTTCCACTCGTCACCCATGGTTTCAGTCAGCTTTTGGTACTGCTCCTCTTTACTTGAGAAGGTTACATTTTTAACAGCTGGCATAGCCTTGAGGGCATCATAAACTTTGTGATAATCATTGTTTGTAACTGTTTGGCCTTCTTTAACAATGGTTTCACTATTGTCTTCAACATCTTTACGGACATAAACCATTACTCGAACGTTGTTCTCGATATCCGTTGCTAATTTTGCAGTATTAAAGATAACTGAGGCAAAAATAGCAACCAAGGTCAAGGTAATCATTACTGAACTGACAGCAGCAATGGTCATCCACCCATTACGCTTTAAACTCTTTAAAGCTTCGAACAGGTGGCGGAAAAATCTACTAATCATCGTATCCGTACTCTCCTTTCGCTTCGTCACGAACCACACGACCATTCTCGATGGCAATGACACGGTGGCGCAAGGTATTTACGATTTGGCTGTTATGGGTCGCCATCAAAACAGTTGTTCCCTGTAGATTGATGCGCTCCAAAAGGTTCATGATTTCCCATGAGTTATCTGGGTCCAAGTTCCCTGTTGGTTCGTCCGCAATCAAACCTTAGGATTGTTTACGATAGCACGCGCGATGGCGATCCGTTGTTGTTCACCACCTGAAAGCTCATTTGGGAATGAACGAACCTTGTGCTTCAGACCGACAAGGTCCAAGACTTCCATAACACGTTTTTTAATATTGCGACGGCTTTCACCAACAACCTCCATTGCGTAAGCAATGTTCTCATAAACTGTTTTCTTTGGCAAGAGCTTGTAATCCTGAAAGACAACTCCAACACTACGACGAAGGAGCGGAATATCTTTCTTTTTAATCTTTACGAGATTAAAACCTGCAACCTGCAAGCTTCCTTTTTCTACTTTAACCTCACGATACAAGGCACGGATAAAGGTTGACTTACCTGCACCTGAAGGACCTACGATATAGGCAAACTCTCCTGGTTCAATACTCACAGAGACGCCACGTAGGGCTGTTGTCCCGTTGTCATACTTTTTGACAACATCTCTCATTTCAATGATCGACATGTGACTTCCTTTCTATTAACTAATACGCCATTTCAGATAGGCATCGATGAAACCATCTAAGTCTCCATCCATAACCTTATCTACCTGCGCAACTTCAAAACTGGTACGGTGATCTTTTACCATGGTATAAGGGGTAAATACATAGGAGCGAATTTGACTTCCCCATGTGATTTCTTTCTTATCCCCCTTAAGGGCATCTACCTCAGCAGCTTTCTTTTCCTGCTCCATCTGATAGAGTTTAGCCTGGAGCATCTTCATAGCACGGTCACGGTTTCCGTACTGAGTACGGTCAACAGTTGATGCAACGACAATTCCTGTAGGAATATGGGTCAAGCGGACACCAGTTGAAACCTTATTGACGTTTTGTCCACCTGCACCACCTGAACGGAAAGTATCCATCTTGATATCATCTTCTCGAATATCGACTTCAATAGTGTCATCCAACTCTGGCATGACCTCTACAGAAGTAAAAGAGGTGTGACGACGTTTGGCCGAATCAAATGGTGAGATACGTACTAAACGATGTACTCCCATTTCTGATTTAAGGAGACCATAGGCATTTGGCCCTTCAAAGGACAAGGTCACTGACTTAATACCTGCTTCATCACCAGCTTGATAATCCAAGACTTCAACCTTGAAGCCTTTGGCATTTCCGTAACGAGTGTACATACGAAGGAGCATATCACCCCAGTCTTGGGCTTCTGTTCCTCCAGATCCTGGGTGAATCTCTAAAATAGCATTATTATGATCATAAGGCTCTGACAAGAGCAGAGTCATCTCGTAGCTGGTCATCATCTGATCTAGATCAGCTAGCTTCTCCACCAACTCATCCTTGACAGACTCATCCTCTGCTAAAAAGTCTAGTAAGATCTCAACTTCATCCTGCAACTCCTCCATGGTATGGAAGGTGTTGTAGGTATTTTTTAGTTCATTTAATTCTTGCGACGTTTTTTGGGCCGCAATATTATCGTTCCAAAAATCAGGTTCTGTCATTTTGTTTTCCAAAATGACAATCTCTTCCTCTAAACCTTCGAGGTCAAAGAGACCCCCTGAAAGAAGCTAATTTTTCACGATTGGCGTCAATTTTTTGACGAATTTCTGAAATGTCCATATTTACTCCTTTTTTGTATCGTTTTATTATACCATAATTTTTCTTATTTATCTAATCAGTCGTTTTTAAAATTTCTTATCAAAATATTTCGATTTGAAGATAAGAGATTGTTTTTCAACAATTTAAGGTGTATAGAATCAAAAAAACATCCCAAAAGCTAATCAATATTTTTCAAGCAAAAATTCTTTTTGTATTCCAAAACTGTAAAAAAACTTCAAAAAGCAGAAAGAAGCAATTTGATTCTCTCCATAATATGACTTGTTCAGTGTTTTTTTATGAGCTCCTCTCTCATGTAAAACATGAGAATTTATATTTTCTGTAGCTAATTTAAATAGATTTTTCTAAAGTTATGGTTGTTTTTTTAAATTGTACCATTATCTTATTTCCAACCTAACTCTAGTAAACATACGCTAGCAGTCTATCTATGCAAATCTGATTTAAAGATTTTATCAAAAGGATGATGTAGCAATGTGGTATAATACTAGTATCTATTTTAGAATGTAAGAAAGAAAGTTTCATGAAAAATATAAAAATCAACGCTTTGGCTAGCTTGCTGGTCAATATTTTAAACATCGTTTTTCCCCTGATTACTAATCCCTATTTAACGCGGATTCTTAGTAAATCAAATTACGGCTACTTTAATACAGCTAACACCTGGGCGAGCTTTGTCATTCCACTAGCTGCCTTTGGGATTTACAATTATGGGATTCGAGCAATTAGTAAAGTAAAGGATGACAAAAATAAGATTAATTATGTCTTTTCTAAGTTGTTCTATATTTCGCTCATTACTTCAGTTGTGACAACAGCTATCTATTTCCTCTTTATTCATTTTGATACGAGCATTGTTAATCTCAAAGTCCTCTATTATATCCTTGGAATCCAAGCTCTTTTCCAATTCCTAAATATCGAATGGATGAATGAAGCCTATGAGAACTATTCATTTATCCTTTATAAAACACTGGTTATTCGTATTGGAATGTTGATCGCTATCTTTGCTTTCGTAAAGACACCTGATGATATTGTTCCCTATGCTACAATCATGAGTGCGACAACCATTATCAACTATCTGCTCAGCTTCCTATGGATTAAACGAGAGGTTTCCTTTGTCAAGATTGAAGTCATCGAACTCATCAAAGCATCTAAGCCTCTTCTAACCATGTTACTCCTAGCAAATGCCAATATGCTCTACACCTTGCTAGACCGTATGTTCATTACCAAAGGACCTGATGAGAATTACATTTCCTACTACACTATTGCCTCGAGTATTGTTATGCTGATTGCTAGTGTCCTGAGTGGAGCTATCAATGTCAGCATTCCTCGACTTGGTTACTACTTAGGAAAAAAAGATTACACTTCTTACAAGTATCTGGTCAATCAAGGTGCATCTCTCTCTTTTTCTTCCTCATGATTCCGACTAGTATCGGGATTATGGTTTTAGGAACCTATGCTACTGTTATCTACTCTTCTGAGAAGTATATAGAAGCAGGAATTGTAACAAGCGTCTTTGCCTTTCGAACCATTATCTGGGCTATCGAATTAATCCTTGGAAAGCAAATTATCTTTATCAATGACCACGAAAACAGATTAACAGCTTTCTACTTTATCGGTGGTGGTGTCAATGTCATCCTAAACTCTCTACTCCTTTTCAACAACATCTTTACTCCTGCCTACTACATCGGAACAACGATTATTGCCGAGGCAATCGTAGTTCTACTTGAAATCCGCTTTATTCAGAAACATAAACTCTTGGATTTGAAAGAAATTTTTGGAACATTAGCTCGCTACACAATTGTGTCACTAGGCTTTATCCCAATTTACTATATCTGTAAAATTCTCTTCCAAGTTCAGTCATACACAGTAAATACGGCTATGCTCAGTATGGTGGTATCTACAATTGCCGGATGTGCTATCTATTACGCTGTCGCTCTCTTTGTAATGAAGGATAAAACACTTCACTATGCACTAAATCTAGTTCGTGCTAAAATCAAACGAAGTTAACAAAACACCTATAAGGCTGAGCCTTATAGGTGTTTTAATTATCTTCTAAAAATATTGATCGATCCTTTGAGATGTATAAAAATACTATTTCGTGAGAAAACTAGGTAGTGAGTGAAATACCAGCACAAAGGGAGTTTTCTCGAAGACTTAGTAAGAGGTAAAAAGCACTTATTCTTTATCTTCCTTTAAAGTCGAAGTTCCTGCGACATCTGCTGATTTTTCTTCCTTATCTACTGGCTTATCATAATTCTTCTTAGGCTCTTCTGAACTTCCTTGGGCTTCTTTATCAGGTTTCAAACTCCAAATACCATCTTGATTAACCTTGTAGCCATCAGGTGTTGTTCCATTTCTTAGAAGTGAACCATCTGTTTGGAAGTAATACCAGTTGCCATTCAGCTGTTTCCAGCCAGTCTGTAAGGCACCATTAGCATCAAAATAGTAAGTTTCATCATTTACTTTATGGATTCCTGTAGCCATCTGACCAGTTTCAGTATCAAGGTAGTACCAAAGGCCATTTTCTTTGAGCCAACCTGTCTTCATGGCTCCACTACTTGTAAAGTATCTGTATGAATCATCGAACCACTTCCAGCCCGTTTGCATGACTCCGCTTGCATTGAGGTAATAGCGAGTGCCATCAATTTCTTGTAGGCCAGTTTGCATGATACCTTCTTTATCTAAATAGTACCAAAGTCCTTTATCTTTAAGCCAGCCTGTCTTCATTGCTCCACTACTTGTGAAGTAGCTATAATGATTATCAAACCATTTCCACCCTGTTTGCATAGCTCCACTTGCATTTAGATAATAGCGAGTACCTTCGATTTCTTGGAGACCAGTCTGCATAATACCTTCTTTATCTAGATAATACCAAGTGTCCTTATCTTTGAGCCAGCCTGTCTTCATCGCTCCACTGCTTGTGAAGTAGCTATAATGATTATCGAACCACTTCCAACCTGTTTGCATGGCTCCACTTGCATTTAGATAATAGCGAGTACCTTCGATCTCTTGGAGCCCCGTTAGCATAATACCTTCTTTATCCAAGTAATACCATATATCTTTATCCTTGATCCAGCCTGTTTTCATCGCTCCGGAACTTGCAAAATAGTTCCAATGACCTTCAATCAAGGCCCAACCTGTTTGCATAACTCCCTTATTATCAAAGTAGTAGGTTACTCCATTGATTTCTTTTTTACCAACTATTTGTTTTCCTTCTTCATCAAAGTAGTACCAGTTTGATTCAATCTTTTGCCAACCAGAACCTGTCTCATCTGTCTCTAAAGCTCCACTACTTGCAAACAACAGCTTTTTACCATTAAAGACTTGTAAGCCAGTCAGCATTTTACCATCCTTATCAAAGAGGTATTTTTGACCACCAATTTCAGCTAGTTCATTGTAACGTCTTGCACCGTTTGACTGGATGTAGTACCAAGTATTATCATGATAGAACCAACCACCCGTCTGCATTTTACCATCATTGTTTAGATAGTAGTCATTAAATTTGGTTCTCCATTCCATTCGTCAGTGATACGGAGCCAACGACCACTCTGCATTTGACCTTTTCCGTTAAAGAAATATGTAGCACCAGCAATATCTTGCCAACCGATAGCCATCTGACCATCTTTTAAACGATACTTCCAGTAACCATCTTCTTGATACCATTTCTCATCAACAGTAGGAATATTCGGAAAATCTCCTGAAACATTTGTAAAACCTTTATCACTAATATCAAATACAGTTGCATCCTGAGTTTTACTTGATGCATGAATCACTTGAATATTTTTATTTTTTAGATAGTCTCTCGTTGAAGCGAGGTTAATATCTCCTCCAGTTGTTTGGATAATCATACTAGGAGAAAGGTGATCTATGAAACCAATTGTATTAGAAATCTTGGCATCGTAGTGGTGATTCCATTTCATCATATCTACTTTTCCAATAACAGGCCCTAATTTATCTTCAGCTCCCTCAGCATTATCCAAATCACCACCAAGATAAATTCTTTTTCCTGCTACAGTTACTACTGCAACAATTGAATTGGAATTATCATCAAGAACTCTTTTTAAGTTCCCATCAGAATCATATTCATTTTTATAATTATAAAGCTGAATATCCATGTCCCCAAATTTGAACTTGCTATCTTCATCTTTTATATCTTGAATAAGTGTAACTCCCTTATTCTGTGCAGCACGAAGAGCATTATCATAATTGAAGAGGTTATCCCACAATCCCCAAGTACTTGTAATTCGTTGATCCGAATATTTTTTCAGATAGAATTTATCGACTTGATAGCGATTAAGAATTTCATCTGCTCCACCTATATGGTCGCTATGAACATGAGTTCCTAATATAAAATCTAATTTCTTGACACCTAATTGATCAAGGTGGCGAATCAATCGATCTTCCAAAACTTGATAATTGTTAATAGAAATTCCCCATCGATTTGGATAACGTGTATCCGTTCCATCCGGAAAATCATAATCCTCTCCCATATCAATCAAAGCATAGTGGCCATTACTTTCTAGTAAAATAGCATCACTTCCAGAGTTAGCTTTTGTATTGATGAAGTGGATACGATTCCCTGAACCTGTTGAAATAGTATCTGCATTCACTGTTTGTGCTTGAATTATTGATGCCGATAAGATCAAGGCACTAAGTAATATTGATTTTTTCATAGTTTTCATAAGGCATTCAACTTTCTCTTTTTTATATACTCTTTCATTAATCAATCCAATAATTCTTTTCATTCCCTGGTGTTTGTTGGTCAACAGGGGGTGGAGTCATATAATCTTCCCCAAATTCATAGACAAGAACTTCATGGTATCTTCTAGGTACTTTTAGGATGAGATTTTCATATGGCATATCAATGGTATCATACAACCATTCTTTTTTAATACCAGCTGGATAATATGAGTCATAAGTTGAACAAACTAAATCTGTAGAGTTTTCAACATTGTATTTTAAAGCAAGTTGTTCAAGTTTTTGATTCCATAATTGAGGAGAAGTAAATCTGAATACTGCTGATGCAATATAACGAGGAAGATTTTTAATTCCTCCATTTTCATATTTAATTCCCTTAAAGTTTAATGACGATAGACGAATTAATTGCTTATAGAGTTTCATTTTCTTACGATCTTGTTCATCTGTAACAAGACCATCATATGGAAAAACATCTACACAAGTTCCAAGAATAACACTTGAATCTAAAAGATTCGAATCTCTCCGTGTTCGAATATCGTAAACACGCATATAACTATATGGATATCCCTTGGTCTCTCTAAAAGAAATCAGTTTATAGTACGGGTGGTTATCATTTTTCAGAACTGCGTATAACTTTTCAAATTCATCTCTAGCTAAAGAAACATCTGTATCATCATCCCAAGGAATAAAACCTTTATGACGAACAGCTCCTAATAAGGTTCCAAAATCGATAAAATATTTGATATCGTGTTTTTCACATATCTCATGTAAGTACTTTAGGATATCAAGCTCAACTTGCTTGATTTCTTCAAGGCTTAAGATTTTTTCAGACATTATTTGTCACTCCTAATCTCTACTTCTTTGTTTAAAGAATAATCTATTGATTTTCAGTAATCTTCCACAATTTAAAGTCATGATGCGAAACTTGTTGTTCCACTGGTGGCAACTGCATATAGTTCCCATAATCTGAAGTGAGAATTTCATGATAATATTTTGGAATCATAAATTCCTTACCTTCAAAGCTACCAGCTTCAACTTGTTCTAACCACTCACGTTTCCAAACGGGCTTATTCATATCTTTATAGACAACATAGTCCACCAATTCATAATCTTCTACTTTTCTGGATTTAGCTAATTCATCAATCTGGGAAACATACTTATTTGTATTAGTGAAATAAAAGATAATAACAGAAATATAGCGGATAATTGAATTTACTACACTTTTAGTATTGGTAATTCCTTTGAATGTGTAACAACTTAATTGGCGCTTTTTAATAATCTTGGTCATCTTATCTTTAAATGCCTGATCATCTTCATATCCATCTACAGGAAAAATATCAACATAGATCCCCATATCTGAATCGATTCGAACATCTTCTTCTACTAAATAGGTATGATTATCTTGAACTTTCATGAATGGATAGACATAATTGACATTATTTTTATAAGACATTAATTCATAACGCTTGTCTGGATGGGCAATCAAATAATCTTGTAGCTTTTCGTAATCATCACGTAGCATACAAATATCCATGTCGTCGTCCCAAGGAATAAAACCATTATGACGAACAGCCCCAATTAAACTACCATAGGACAAGAAATATTTGACACCAATTTTCTGACATACTTCATGGATATACTCCATGATTCCTAACTCCATCTGTTGAATTTCAGAAATATCAGTTACTTCCTTGTAACGGATATTTTTTTCTTTCTCACAGATCATTAAACCATATCCTACAACTAACCAGAAAATGATGTTGATGAAGTTGGTCGAATACATAATTTGGCTTTCAAACAACTGACCAAATAAAATTCCAAAGAATAGAATCATGATTAGTTTTTCACTATTTTTCTTTGATTTAATCAAGTAAGAAACAAAACGGAAACCTACATAAACAACAATGAGTAAGAAAGAAATGAGACCCAAGAAGCCGGAACTCACAAAAATTGTAACAAAGATATTGTGAAAATTACCTCCAATAAGTGAGTTTGTAATTTCAAATTTACTAAAATACTTTGTGTAATAATCGGATACGTTTCGAACACCATAACCAAATAGGGGTTTTGCACTTCCCATTTTGATTGCATTTTTCCAAATATATGTGCGACCACTTGGAGTCGTTTCAATCAAGTGAAGCTCCCCATTTTTCTTGGCAACATCCGAATCAGTTTCAAAATAAGATTTACCTTTATTTAAGTCAATTACAGTTGCCTTAGCTGCTGAAATATATACCGAAGTTAAATAACTAATACCAATATTGCTACCTGTTAGTAAGATACTAGCTACTAGAAAAGTTAGCCATTTTTTGGCAAATTTTCCCCTAATGACAAAAATACAATAGAATGCTAGCATTAGAAGAACTGATAAAAGAGCGCCCCTACTTTGCATAGTTGCAAAATAAACTAACTGAATGACATTATTAATTTTAAGATAAACAGAGTATTTACTTCCCTTATGAATTAAATACATAGCAAAAACTATACTAATGTATGAGAAAATCGCACTGGCGTTAGGGTTAACAAATCCCCATAATCGACCATTCATTACTCCGTAATAATAAGAATTGTCTCCAATTTGAAATAGAATTAAAACTCTCAAAAGTAATAAACCAAAAGCAAATAAGGCCGAAGTAAATGAGATGATCTGTACGGTTCCTGCAATCAATCCCAGTAATTTCCTTAACTGCTCTGGTTTTACCATGGTAAATAACAAAACATAAGTCAGCATAAAGAAAATTTCAACCATATTTCCGAGCAGGTGCCCAGAACGATTAATAATCGCTGATAACAAGTGACTGCCTACTAAAAGCCCAAATAGGGAAAGAAACCTCTTATCTATCTCTATTCGTTTCCAATTAAACAATAAAGTTAAACAAATAGAAAGTACAACAATTACAGAAAGCCCCTTATAAATCGGATTGGTTACTTTATAAATTAGCGAACTCATACTTAAAATAGAAATGAAAACAAAAAGATATGAAATCCAAAGTTTTGATTTTTCAAAGCATTCATTCGTTTTTGAAAAATTCATCTTCAACTCCTTTAATGACATTATTTATTCAAGCTTACAATTTGTCTATAAATCCATGGAGAAATTCCCAGGGACAAAATGGCTATTTTCCGAAAACTAGTAAAATAAGGATCACTCAATATTTCCGAGATGTGACTAACTATCCACTTTCTCAATTGAGTTTTCTCTTTTTTATATTTTGACGAATCTGTGAAGATTATTTTATCGTATACTGTGATGTAAGACCAAGATTCTCTATTTACTAATTCGGGTTTTAATTGAGGGAAACATTGATAAACTTTAGGAATGATGATTTTATATACTTCTATAGTATCAAAAACATGATTATTCACAGATGTAGTTGCGCTTCCCTCTCTATGATCATAATAGTATATTGGTTTGTCTATAAAAATACTAGTACATTTTGTTTCAAGTATAACTTCTGTTAAGAATAGAGCATCTTCTGCTAAATGATAATCTGTACTAAATCTAAATTTTTCAATCAATTGCTTTTTAAATAATTTTGCAACAGGGAAAAAAGAAGTTCGAGTAGTCATCAATAATTCTTTCATTGTTTGCTCAGCAGACCAAATTGACTCTTGACCTGAAAACTCTGGCAAATCTGTTACCAGGCCATTTTTTACATGATGTACGCGAGCAACTGAGAAACCAACAGAAACCTCTGATTTTACTGCACTTATTAAAGTTTCCAAGTAATCATTGGTAATAAAATCATCGCTATCAATAAAAGTTATCCATTCTCCTGTTGAGCGCTCAATTCCTAAATTTCTAGCATTTGAAACACCCCTATTTTCAATATGGAATACTCTGATATTCTCATTTTTAGAAGCAAGCTGATCACACAAGTATCCACTAGTATCTGTTGAACCATCATTTATAAGTAGCAATTCAAAATTGGTATAAGTCTGCTTTAATATTGACTCTACACAGCGTTCCAAATAAGCTTCCACATTATAGACTGGAACAATGATACTAATTTTTTCTTGCATGGTATTCTCCCTTATATTCTGTATAGCTTTTATCCATATCTGCTATAACGGCATCGTGGTGAGGCACTTGCTTGTCAGCTGGTGGTGGTGTCATATAGTCACCAAAAGCTGTGCTGAGATAGGCATCATAACCAATCGGAATTGGCATTTCTGTTCCTTCGAATGGTAGGAAGATATTGTCTTCAAAGGCTTGAATTGGATATTTCTTCTTCATGTAACCTGGACCTGAGCATAATTCTGTAATACCATCACTTTCTGATGGTCCATACTTAGTCATTTCTTTCTCAGCCTTTTTCCAGATACGATAACGAAGGACTTTAGGAGTTAATCCTAATAAAATCGTGCTCCCCCATTTCATGAGGGCTCCGTGTTTTTCTGGAATGGTCTGCGCACAAAAGAGAGAATAAATCAAAGCCCAGCGGACTTGTTTCTTGCGTTCTGCTGGATTTTTAGGGTAGTAATCCAAGGGAAGAACATCCAAGGCCAAGCCGTGTGGAAGGTCCAAATCTTGTTGGTAAGGCTTGATGCAAGTTGTTTCCTTATCTCGTATCGTAATAAAGAGGTTGCGATCCACATAGTCTTTGTGACTCTTTGACAAGAAATAACGCTCATCCGCATATTGAGGCCAAAGCTCTGCTAATTTTTCATAATCCTTACGGGGCATAAAGAAATCTAAATCATCATCCCAGGGGATAAACCCCTTGTTCCGTAAAGCCCCAATAGCTCCTCCACCACACAAATAACAGAGTAAATCGTGTTCTTTACAAAAGGCGACAAAATATTCAGCCATTTCTAGGCTACGAGCTTGAATTGCCTTTAAATCACTCATCTCATTCTCATCCTCTTCTATAGAATACATCATTCTATTATACCACAAAAATAGTTTATAAATCCATTTGACCATGTGAAAAATCAAAGCTAGAGATACCTGTTTTCATAGGTATCTCTAGCTCTGATTTTTTAACATTTTATCTAAATCCCATTTGGGCCAATTTATTCTGGTAAGATTTTTGATCTACTCGAAGGGATTGACCACCGTATACGTCAAAGTCGTCTACCCAATCTCCAAGTTCTGGAACTGTCAATCTTTCAATACCATTCTGCGCCCCTTCAAGGACTGATAAACCGTTGGTCAATAAGAAGGTATATGGAAGGTTTGTAGAGGTCATAGCGAAAACTTTTCCTAGTGCTTCTGAGCCTGTGAAAAGTTTTGTCGGATCTTTAATCTGCTGCAAGACAGCTGTCATGACCTGTTGTTGTCTACGAGTACGGCCATAATCTCCTTCATCATCATCACGGAAACGTGCATAGTTGAGAAGAGTCGAACCATTCATCTGTTGTTTTCCAGTTCGAATGGTTTGAGTCGGTGACTCAGTTTCCGTTGCGTGCAAGTCATCGCCTACAGTTGCCTCTGTCACAGGAATCCCGTTTAGGGTTGAAAACTGAGCATCAATGGTCACACCATCAGGGAAAAGCGTATCAATGGCAGTCGCAAAGGCTTGGAAATCGACAAGGGCATAATATTTGATGTCTAGATCAAAATTATCCTTGAGGACCTTACGGACCATTTCGGCTCCTTGTTTACCTTCTTGTTCCCCTAATTCATAGGCCAAGTTTAATTTATGGTCGGTCTGTTTTTGACCATTGATGACTTGGCTATAGCCATCAATATAGACCAGGTTATCACGCATAAAGCTAACAAGCTTCAATTTTTTATCTTTGCCACTTACATTTAAAACCATGACAGAGTCCGTCCGAGTTTCCGAACTATCTTGCCCGATACGTCCATCCGTACCCAAAACAAGAATATTAACCCCATCACGCGTATCTTGTCCATTGAAGACTTCAACCTGAGAAGCTTTGGCATCTTTTGGCCCATTTGAGCTATTAGGGTTCGCCGATTGGAAACCTTTCAAGAACATGACGATCATTCCTACTGCTACACAAAGCAATAATATTCCTAACCAAGCAAATAAGCGTTTAAAACGAAAACCTCTCTTTTTCTTTTGTTTCTTTGCTTTTGGAATCTTAGTTTCCAGCTGAGATACGCCACTACGGCGACTAGAACGGCTACGATTAGCATAAGTTGGCAGGTCAATACTAGAATCTGAAAGAAGTTGTTCTTTGGCTTCTGGATTGAAAACTTCCGCCGAACCTTTTTGACCTTCTAACTTAGCATATAAAAAATCAAATTCTCTCTTTTCTTTCTCATTCAAATAATGAATGTTTTTCAAAAGATAGTCATAGCGCAGTTTTTCATGATGTGTTAGAGGATTCTCTCTAGTCATAGGTTCTCCTTCCCTTTATCTTGTATGGTATAGATAGGGTAAGCTCCCAGTACTTTATACTGGATCCCAATCGTTTCTAGTTCTTTTTGAGCAAAATGGACCAGTTCCTTATCAGTATAGGCGACATCAATGATAAAAAAGTATTCACCCAAAGCTGTTTTTAGAGGACGACTCTCAATTTTCGTCAGGTCAATTCCACGCCAAGCAAAGGTAGAAAGTGCCTTGTATAATGCCCCCGGAAGATTATCTGGCAAGGTCAAGGCTAGGCTCATCTTTCAAAGCCTGCATTCAAAGGGATTTGTGGTATGTTAGGTCCCAAAACCCAAAAACGAGTGAAATTAGCTTCCATTTCTTGAATATCTTGAGCAATCAGTTCTAATCCATATTCCTCAGCAGAGCTCTTAGGAGCAATAGCTGCAAATGGTTGATCAGGATGCTCAGAAACATATCGCGCAGCGTAGGCTGTGCTAGCAGTGACCTCCAGTTGAGCGTCTGGAAAATGTTCATCGATAAATTTCTTCCCTTGAGCCAATGCCTGCGGATGAGAAAAGATTTTTTCAATTCTAGACTGGCTTGGCACTGCCATCAGCTGTTGATGGATGGGCTGAACAATCTCTGCCACAGCTTGGATACGAGCCTGATGAAAAAGATAGTCCAAGGTCTCATGTACACTTCCTTCAATGGAGTTTTCAACTGGCACTACCGAATAGTCTACCAATCCCTGTTCATAGGCCTTGATAACGTCTGTAATATTTGAAAAAGGCTCTAGTTCCTCATGAGGAAAGGCCGTTTGCACAACATGGTGCGAAAAAGATCCTTTGGGACCTAGATAGGCAATTTTCATCTCAGTTCCTCTATAATTTCATCTGGATTTAATGTTGCTACATCTACAATCTGACTAGCCACTTCCTCATACCAAGCTTGTCTTTCTTTAAAAATTGCAGCCAAATCTTCCTTGCTATTCTTTAAAAATAGTGGGCGTTGATTGTCCTTATCAGCTGAAATTCGTTGGTACAGGGTCTCAAAATCTGCTTTGAGGTAGATGTTGTCTAGATTTTCCTTCAGCAAGGCCCGGTTACGCGGAGAAATAACTACGCCTCCACCAGTTGAAATGACCTGGTCTGTTTTGAGTAAATCAGCTAAAACCTTTGATTCTACCTGACGAAAGGCTTCTTCTCCTTTTTCTTCAAAGAAACGAGCAATCGGCATCCCAAGTCTGTCTTCTAGCAATGCATCCATGTCAACAAAATCAGGATCCAGCTTTCTAGCAATAGTCGTTTTTCCTGAACCCATAAATCCTAACAGAACCTTAGCCATGAATCAAAGTCTCCAAATCATCAAAGAAACTTGGATAGCTGGTGTTGATGGCTTCGGCACGATCCAATTCCACTTCTCCATCTGCAACTAAAAGAGCTGCAATGGCTGTCATCATACCGATACGGTGGTCACCAAAGGTATTGACGTTAGCGCCATGGAGGGCAGACTTCCCTTTGATAATCATGCCATCTGCTGTAGGAGTAATACTTGCTCCCATGCTATTTAAAGCATCCGCAACAACTTGAATGCGGTCCGTTTCTTTGACCTTAAGTTCTTCTGCATCTTTGATAACTGTTTGACCTTGAGCTTGAGTAGCAAGGAGCGCGATAATCGGTAATTCATCAATTAAACGTGGAATCAAGGCTCCACCAATTTCTGTTCCCTTCAAATCTGAAGTTTCAACAGTTAAGGTTGCAGATTTAGCAATCGGATCAATATCAGTAATCTCCAATTTCCCACCCATATCACGGATAACATCGATAATCCCTGTACGAGTTTCGTTAATACCAACGTTCTTAAGTACCACACGAGAATTTGGAACAATCAAACCAGCGACCAACCAAAAGGCTGCACTAGAAATATCTCCTGGAACTACGACCTTTTGCCCACTTAATTTCTGTGGCCCCTGGACAGTGATTTTCTTTCCGTCGACTCTCAGGTCTCCACCAAATTGACGGAGCATATCTTCTGTATGGTTACGAGTGCACTCCTTCTCGACAATGACTGACTGGCCTTGAGCCTGCAAAGCCGCAAAAATCAAGGCTGACTTGACTTGGGCAGAGGCAATCGGCAGATCATAATGAATAGGTCTTAAGTTTTTCGTTCCTTTTAAGTGTAAAGGAGGCAAGTCTCGATCTGTTTGACCAGAAATGGTAACTCCCATTTTTTTCAAAGGAAGGGTCACACGATCCATGGGGCGTTTGGAAAGACTATCATCTCCAAACATCTCTACTTCAAAATCTGCACCAGCAAGTATTCCTGAAATCAAACGAATAGAGGTCCCAGAATTTCCCATATCCAGAGCATTCTGAGGTGCTTTCAATCCATCCATCCCAACACCTTGAATGGTAACGACACCGTCCTTGTCCTCAATTTCTACACCGAGGTCACGAAAGACTTGCATGGTTGAAAGAACATCTTCACCACGCAAGATATCATAAACCTTAGTTTCACCCTCAGCCAAGCTTCCAAAAATAATCGAGCGATGACTAATGGACTTATCTCCTGGCACGCGAATGCTACCATTTAAGTGCTTAATGTTTGTTTTTAACTTCATACTAGTCCTCATACTGGAAATACTTTTTCTTATTTTATCATAAAAAGTCAGAAATTTCTTAAAAATTCCTGACTTTATGAGGTAAATTCTTATTTCAACAATTCTGAAATTGGCTCAAAGACAATTTTTTCAATATCAGAGAGGTAGATAGAAAGTTGTTGCTGTTTGGCAAAGAAGGCTGACAGAAGAGCATTGCCTTGAATTTGCTTGCCAAAGTTTTCCATTTTTTCTTGGAAAGAAGCGTCTGGAATTTGACCAGTTTGCGCCATGACTTGGATTTCATGCTGAAAGGCAATGTAATCCGCAAAAATCTTGCTAGCTTCTGCATCCGCTTGGATGGCATCTCTAGCTTCCTTAACGGCCTTGTATTCAGGCAACTCACGTAGCCCGCGACTAAGTGCATTTGCACTATCATAAATATTTGACATAATTGTCCTCCTTTATTTAATAACGACTGTGTAGTCCGTGTTTTCTGTAATTAGGCGCTCGGCTCGTTCCAAGTCCTGAGCAGTTTTAAATGAAATCCTCAGAATTCCGTGAACATCTTCACGGTTTTCCTCGTTGATATGAAGATTGACCAAGGAAGTTCCACGCAGCAATTCCAAGATGCGTAAAATCACATCTTCTTCATCGGGAACGTCCACATAGAGGTCATAAGAGCTATCTACACCGCCACGTTTATGAATTTCCATAGCTTGACGTTGCTCACGCGCTTGATTGAAAAAGTTCCAGATTTGGTTTTCATCACCCTTACTGATAGCTTGTCCAATCTCATCCAAACGCTCCTTAAAATCCTCGATGCGTTCAATAATGGTCTCTCGATTGGATAAGAGGATGGAAGTCCACATAGCAGGTTCACTTTCAGCTATACGAGTCATATCACGAAAACCACCTGCTGCAAAGCGTCGTGCCATTTCATGTTGCTCAGCATAACTTGCAGTTTGCTCCATCAAGCCTGATGCTAAAATATGAGGAAAATGACTAATTTGAGAAGTCACTCGGTCATGTTCCTCAGCATCTATCTCAATAAAACGTGCATGAAGACCAGATAGCAAGTCTTTCATTTCTTCAAGCGTATCCGGAGTCGTTAGATTCGAAGGCGTAAAGATATAGTAGGCATTTTCAAAAAGATTAACATCCGCAGAGGCCGCTCCCGTCTTATGACTCCCTGCCATGGGATGAGCCCCTACAAAGCGAACAGGCTTACCAGCAAAATTCTCCTCCGCCGCATTCACAATAGCTGACTTGGTCGAGCCAGCATCCGAGATAATCACTCCTTCTTTCAAGTCCAAGTTAGCCAATTCCTTGATAAAGGCAAGAGTCTGCTGGATAGGAAGTGTCAAGATAATCATATCTGCTAGTGGAGCAAAACTGGCAAAATCATCCGTCGCACGGTTAATCATTCCCCGTTCTATAGCGATATCTCTAGACGCCTGACTACGATTGTATCCCAAAATCTCATACTCAGGATGATCTCGCTTGATCCCCAGTGCCATGGAAGCACCAATCAAACCAAGGCCTGCGATGTAGATGGTTTTTGTCATAGGAACTCCTTAATAATTCTTTGTATACTCCCGATGTTTAGCAACAGCTTCTTTTAATTCTTCTAGATTATCTGATGAGAATTTCTCTAAGATTTCCTGGGCCAAAACCGTTGCCACAACAGCTTCCATGACGACACCCGCTGCTGGAAGAGCTGTTGGATCGCTTCGCTCCACCGTTGCTTTATAAGGTTCGTGAGTCTCGATATCGACACTCATCAATGGCTTATAGAGAGTCGGAATTGGTTTCATGACCCCACGGACAATAATGGACTGGCCATTGGTCATACCACCTTCGAAACCTCCAAGGTTATTAGTACGACGAGTATAGCCTTCTTCTTTAGACCAAAGGATCTCATCCATGACTTGGCTACCCTTGAGAGAACCTGCTTTAAAACCAAGTCCAAACTCCACACCCTTAAAGGCATTGATAGAAACAACAGCTTGAGCTAGTCTTGCATCTAGTTTGCGATCCCATTGAACATAAGAACCAAGACCAACCGGAACACCGCCAACAACTGTTTCTACAACTCCACCGATGGTATCTCCATCACGCTTAATCTGGTCAATATAGTTCTTAATCTCCTGCTCACGTTCTTGGTTAACGATAGAAACTTCTGACTGGGCAGCCAGTTTCTTAATCTCTGCGACAGTTAAGTTTCTGGAACATCAATTTCCTTACCACCAAAGACAACAACATGGTTAGCAATTTCGATATCAAGTTCAGCCAATAGGCGCTTGGCTACTGCTCCAACTGCCACTCGCATAGTTGTTTCACGAGCAGATGAGCGTTCCAAAGAATTTCGCAGGTCATCAAAACGGTATTTGATGCCACCAACTAAATCTGCGTGACCTGGGCGAGGATGAGTGATTTTTCGCTTGCTTTTAAGTTTGTCTTCAATATCTTCGGCAGACATGATATCCAGCCATTTTTGGTGGTCTTTATTAATGACATCCATGGTAATAGGAGCCCCTGTCGTCTTCCCATGACGAACTCCAGAAGTAAAGACAACCTGATCGCTCTCAATCTTCATACGACCACCACGGCCGTAACCGCCTTGGCGACGTTTGAGATCCTCATTGATATCCTCAGCAGTCAAAGGAAGTCCTGCTGGAATTCCTTCAATAATTGCTGTCAGACGAGGACCATGTGATTCTCCTGCTGTTAAATATCTCATACATTCTCCTTATTTTACCAAGTATTCTTTCATTTCTTCGAGAGAAACTGGATGAATCATTGCTGAACCAAGTTCTGGTACCAAAACTAATTTCAAAGTATTGCCACGTGCTTTTTTATCATGAGTCAAGGCCTGATAAAGCTTCTCAAGGTCCCAGTTTTCATATTCAACTGGAAGACCAAATTTCTGACACATCTCTCGGATAGACTGAGTTATTCCAGCTGACATGAGTCCTTTTTCTTCTGCTACCTTAGAGACCTGAACCATTCCCATAGCTACTGCCTCACCGTGCATGACTTTTCCGTAACCAGCAGTTGCTTCGATGGCATGGCCAATCGTGTGACCAAAGTTGAGGTATAAACGAATGCCATTATCCAACTCATCCTCAACCACCATATTGCGCTTGACCTGGCAAGAATGCTCAATCAAACTCTCGGAATGTTCCAAAATGCTTTCCACAGAACCATCCATTTTAGATAATAGGTCCCAAAGCTCTGGATCTTCAATCAGGCCATACTTGATGACTTCACCCATTCCTTCAATCAACTCTCTCTTCCCTAAGGTCTCAAGAACGTTTGGATCAATCAAAACACCATCCGGCTGAGCAAATGTCCCCACCATATTCTTGGCAAAAGGAGTGTTCACCCCAGTTTTCCCACCAATAGAAGAATCAACCTGGGCAGTTAAACTAGTTGGAATTTGAACAAAATGAATCCCTCGCATATAGGTAGAGGCTACAAAACCAGCTAAGTCTCCGACCACTCCACCACCGAGTGCAAGGATGCCATCACTACGAGTTAATCCTTGCTTAACTAGAAATTCATAAGCCTTTTGAACCGTGGTTAGATTTTTTCGTTCTTCACCCTCTAAAAAGTCAAAAACTGCCACTTGAAAACCAGCACCCTCTAAGCTCAATTTTACCTTTTCTGCATAGAGTGAAGCTACATGATTATCGGTAATGATAACGACTTTTTGTGGTTGCCAAAGTTCTCGCAACCATGTTCCTGCTTGAGACAAGCACCCTTTTTCAATCCGAATATCATAAGGATGATGTGGAAGGTCGATTCTGATTTTCATAGCAGGTCTCCTTTTTCTTTATTGATATTTTTGTTTTAGTAATTCCCAGATTTGATCTGTTGGCATTTCCTTGCCTGTCCATAACTCAAAAGCTTCAGCAGCTTGGTAAAGCAGCATGCCAAGGCCATTGATAGATTGATTTCCCTGCTCTTTAGCCCACTTTAGAAATGGAGTTTCAAAGGGTTGATAAATCACATCTGCTACCAAGAGCTTCTCTGGTAAAACGATGCTGGTCGGGATCGGTTGAGAGGAAACATCCATGCCCACACTAGTAGCATTGACCAAGAGGTCAGCTTGAGTAATGCTGTCTTGAAGGTCTTGAACATCCTCTAAGGCAAATAAATCTACTCTAAATCCAGTCGTATTTTCTAGTTTTTCTAAGTAAGGTCTTGTTTTTTCTATTGAAGCCGAACGTACAAAGACAGAAACTTGACTGACTCCATCCAAGATTGCCTGCGCCAAAATTGCCTTGGCTGCACCGCCTGCTCCTAACAACACCATTCTTTTCCTTGATATTTTAAAAGAAGGCAAGCTCTTAAAGAATCCCTTGCCATCTGTGTTATATCCGATTAAAGTCCCCTCTCGATTCACGACGGTATTGACAGCTCCAATTAAACGAGATTCTTCACTCAAGTGATCCAGATAAGGAATCACCTGCTCCTTGTAGGGCATAGAAAGATTGATTCCAAACATCTGGTAACGACGAATGTTGGCAACTGTTTCTGCTAGGTCAGTCGTTTCTACTTCCCAAGCTACATAGACACCATTGGTATGAGTTGCCTCAAAAGATTGATTGTGAATGAAAGGAGAAATGGAGTGTTTGATAGGATTGGCGACTACAGCTGCTAAACGTGTGTAGCCATCAATCTTCATTTAGTATCTCCCGAATTTTTTTCATGCTAGATAGTGAAATCTGACCTGGTGCACTGGCTTCATCCAGACTTGCAAAAGACCAGCTGGAACCCGTCACATCTGAAGTGATACGAGATACCTTGCCAACTTCCCCATAGAAATCGTTACGTATTCTTGTTCTGGGTTCAGTGTTTTAAAGCCACGTGTAAAGTTCATCAAATCCAATACATCTTGTTCTGTATGTGCCATTACAGATACCTTAACTACTTTCGGAGTTAGGCTAGTTAGCTCAGATAAGATTTCCATCATATTCTCTGGAGTTTCTTGGAAATTATGATAACTCAAGACTAGATTTGGAAAATCGAGCATTTCTTCGAAAACATCCTTGTGAGAAAAATACTCAAAATCAATGTATTCTGGTTGATAGAGTTGAGCTACATCTTTGATTATTTGGACATACTCTGCCGAATCCAAATCTATCTCTCCTCCCTCAGCACGAGTTCGTAGGGTAAAGAGGAGTTCGCGGCCTGCAAATTTTTCAAAAATAGCTGGAGCTACCTGTAAAATAGCCTCCTTTGGTAGGAAGTCGGCACGCCACTCAATGATATCAGCATCGATATACCTCATGGCATCGATTCCTTGCACCTCTTCTAAACTCTTTGGCATTACTGAAACCACTAATTTCATTTAGTTACCTTCATGCTAATCACCTTAAGGTAATTACTACTTTCATCTTTTTCATTGTAGACAAAGTCTGCTGGAAGCCCATATTTATTGAGAACCTGATACTTTCTTCCTGCAAATCCTTTGTCGATTTGTTCTATAAATTTTTGACGGGAAACATTTGCAGCATTGGTGCTAGCAATGATGATACCTCCCGGATTTAAAATCTCTAAGCTTTGTGAAATCAACTTGTGATAGTCCTTAGCCACAGAGAAGGTTTGCTTTTTATTACGGGCAAAGCTAGGTGGATCAAGAACGATCACATCATAAGACAAACTCTTACGTTTAGCGTATTTAAAGTATTCAAAGACATCCATAACAATGAAACGATGACTGTCAAGACTTAGTCCATTGGCATGAAAATGAGCTTCTGACAGTTCTCTCGAACGTTTGGCTAGGTCTACAGAGGTTGTTTCACTAGCACCTCCCATGGCCGCGGCAACTGAAAAAGCCGCTGTATAGGAAAACATATTGAGCAAGGATTTCCCCATAGCTAAACCATCAACCAAGCTACCACGCACTTCATGTTGGTCCAAGAAGATTCCTGTCATAAGACCGTCGTTCATAAAGACTTGATACAGGACTCCATTTTCAAGAACTGAAAAATTTTCTGGTGCTTCTTGACCATAGATATGAGCAGACTCATAGTCTAGACCTTTAAAACGAATCTTTTCATAGGCACCTAAGGCTTCAGGGAAAACTTGAGCAAAGGCTGCAAGAATCTGTTGACGAAGCCCATAAATATAGGAATTATACCAGGAAAAGACAACATAATCCCCATAGAGATCCAAAGTCATGCCACCAAAGCCATCTCCTTCTTGATTGAATAAACGAAAGGCGGTTGTTAACTCATCTTGATAGTAAGAAGAACGTTTTTGTTTGGCTTTTTCAAACAAACCTTCAAAGAATTTTTGGTTAAAAGAAAGCTTCTGGTTCGTTATAAACCAACCAATCCCCTTATTTTGACGAGATAAATAAGCCTTGCCCAAAAACTGCTTGTTTTGACTAAATAACTCGACTTCCTGATCAGTTTCAGATAGTTCTGGAAAATCAATTCCCTCCAAAAGTACTAGACCTTGGTTTAGTTTTTTTTCAACACGTCTACTGACGAATACTTTTTTCATAAATACTATTATAACAAATTTTATGACAATTCACAAAATAGAAACTATTGATTCATCCATCATCCTACCCTATCCGAGAGAATTTTTCCTCCCATCAAGCACACTATTTTCTTTTATAGTATTTCAATAGTCCCAGTTAAAAAATAGACACAAAATTCAAAAAGCTTAATTTTAGCGCAAACGTTTGCGTAGAAGCTGACTTTATGCTACAATAATTCTCATTACTGTAAGTAAGAGGACTAACTATGAAAAATCAAACCCTAATGCAATATTTTGAATGGTATCTACCACATGACGGAAAACATTGGAAACGACTTGCTGATGACGCTAAACACCTAGCAGATTTGGGAATCAGTCATATTTGGATGCCCCCTGCTTTCAAGGCAACCAATGAAAAGGATGTCGGTTATGGCGTCTATGACTTATTTGACCTTGGAGAATTTAATCAGAAAGGTACTGTACGTACCAAGTATGGCTTTAAAGAAGACTATCTTCATGCCATCCAAACCTTAAAATCTCATGGGATTCAACCCATGGCTGATATCGTTTTAAATCATAAGGCAGCCGCTGACCATTTAGAATCTTTCCAAGTTATCGAAGTGGATCCAGAAGATCGAACAGTGGAACTAGGAAAACCTTTTACCATCAATGGCTGGACTGGTTTTACTTTTGATGGACGACAAAATACTTACAATGACTTCCACTGGCACTGGTACCACTTTACTGGAACTGACTATGATGCCAAACGCCGTAAATCTGGGATCTATCTGATACAAGGAGACAACAAAGGCTGGGCTCATGAAGAATTAGTCGACAATGAGAATGGCAACTACGACTACCTCATGTATGCCGATCTCGATTTCAAACATCCTGAAGTGATAAAAAATATCTACGATTGGGCTGACTGGTTCATGGAAACGACTGGTGTAGCTGGTTTCCGTTTAGATGCAGTCAAACACATTGACTCTTTCTTTATGCGCAATTTCATTCGCGATATCAAAGAAAAATATGGACAAGATTTCTATGTCTTTGGAGAGTTCTGGAATCCTGATAAGGAAGCGAATCTTGATTACCTCGACAAGATTGAAGAACGCTTCGACCTTGTCGATGTTCGCCTCCATATGAATCTCTTTGAAGCAAGCCAAGCTGGTGCAGACTATGATTTAACAAGCATCTTTGATGATAGTCTCGTTCAACTCAAGCCAGAACGAGCCGTAACCTTTGTCGAAAACCATGATACCCAGCGTGGTCAAGCTCTTGAATCTACTGTTGAAGAATGGTTTAAACCAGCAGCCTATGCTCTCATTCTTTTGCGTGAGCAGGGTCTACCATGTATCTTTTATGGAGACTACTATGGGATTTCAGGACAGTATGCTCAAAAGGACTTCAAAGATGTCCTTGACCATCTGCTTGCCATCCGAAAAGAGTTGGCTTATGGAGAGCAGACCGACTACTTTGATGATCCTAACTGTATTGGTTGGGTTCGTTCAGGTGCTGACAATCAATCACCACTTGCCATCGTAATTTCTAACGCCCAAGCAAACTGCAAAACCATGTTTGTTGGTCAAGAATGGGCTGGTCAAATATTTGTTGATTTACTTGGTAACCATTCAGATCAAGTAACGATTAATGCTGAAGGATACGGTGATTTCCCAGTTGCTGAACGCTCTGTAAGTGTTTGGGGACTTGCTAACTAATCAATTTATACTCTTCGAAAATCTCTTCAAACCACGTCAGCTTCACCTTGGATTATATATGTGACTGACTTCGTCAGTCTTATCTACAACCTCAAAGCAGTGCTTTGAGCAATCTGAGGCTAGCTTCCTAGTTTGCTCTTTGATTTTCATTGAGTATTAATCCCACCAAAAATGCCCACAAGCTAGATTTTCTTTCTAGCCTGTAGGCATTTTTTCTATTATCAATACTTAAAATTAGTCTTTCCAAAGATCCATAGCATTTTGAAAGTCTGCAGAAACTTGAACATTTTGAGGATTAGTCGCTTCTCTCTCCTGGCGCTTCGCCTCTACCTGAACTACACTCTTAATTCCTTCATGACGCCAATTTCGTAGGATAGCCTGGATATACTTCCAATTTGGTTTTCCATTCAAAACGGCTTCACGTAAGGCTTCTTTGATCAAGTCAGCACTGGTTCCGTCTTCTTTCAAACTCTTTTCTAAATCTTCGATCTCAAAAGGACTCAGGAGACGACCTAGTTCTTGTTGGAAGGTTTCCACCAAGTCTTTCAAATCATTTAGCGGGTACAGCTTGACTCGTTTCTTGCTTTTCAAAAAGTTGGTCTAAGCGTTCTAAAGCCAAAGTCGCATCAAAGATTACCTCTATTTCTCCATTGAGTTCAATAGTTCGGTATTGAAGTAGGCCTTTTTCTGTCAAGCGTGAAATAGCCTGATTGACTTCAAAGACCTGCTTGCCTATTTTCTCTGCGATTTGGCTTGGGGATAATTCGCCCAAGGCTGTTGTATTTTGCAGATAAAAAAATTGCCAAACTAAGAAATCATCACTTGACGTGAACAGTTGATTGTAGTTTAAGAGTAGGGCACTTGGTAATACTAAGTTCCCTGATTTGAAAGCATCTAAATATGTCATAATTCCTCTTATAAATATCCAAAATGAGACACATCATCTTCTACACTCTTCCACTCAAAAGGGGTTTCTTGGTAAACAGCATAATTTACCCAGTTACTAAAAAAGAGAGCTGCTGAGGAACTCCAACGCATACAAGGGAGTTCATTGATATCATCATTTTTGAAATAATTTTCTGGTATGTGGGGATCTAAACCAGCATCTAGATCTCTAAAATATTCTTTCGCTAGGGTATCACGATCATACTCCAAATGCCCAAAACTATATACTTCTCTTAAATCTCGGCTTGCAAGAATAGAGATTCCCACCTCTTTTCCAGATGCTAAAATCTCTAGATTGGTTTTATTTACAATGTCCTCTTTGAGAATTTCTGTGTGACGAGAATGAGGAGATACATACAAATCATCAAAACCTCTCAGCAAAAGATGACCTTCTTTTAAAACATCCTGAGAGTAAATTCCAGAAAGCTTTTGAGCCATCTGATGTTTATCTACACCATAACGATAGTAGAGGCCAGCCTGTGCTCCCCAGCAAATATGCAAGGTTGAAAAGACATGGGTCTTGGACCAATCGATGACCTTAGTAAATTCCTCCCAATAGTCCACTTCTTCAAAAGGGAGATGCTCAACTGGCGCTCCTGTGATAATCAAGCCATCAAAATATTGGTCTTGAACTTCTGAGAAGGTCTTATAAAAGGTCTTCATATGCTCAGAACGAGTTGTTTTCGACTGATGACTTTCCATATATAAGAAGTCAATATCTAACTGCAAAGGAGTATTGGCTAAATGGCGTAAAAGCTGAGTTTCTGTAACCATTTTCTGTGGCATCAAGTTTAAAATCAGAATTTTCAGTGGTCGAATATCCTGATGAGCCGCCCTCTGGTCATCCATGACGAAAATATTTTCCGTTCGTAAAATCTCAACTGCTGGTAATTTTTTATCAATTCGAATCGGCATGGAAATCTCCTTACTGTATCAAGTTTAGGCTCAAGTGAACATACAGTCATCAAATGAAAAAATCAGCTGACGAAAGTCCTTCCCTTTATTATACTGTAAGAAGATATAGTTTTCAATTATAGTTTTTCTCTAACTAGATATAGCCTTTTTTTATATCAGATGAAGAGAAAACAGCCCTAGGGACTGTTTTTCATTAATAATGCATAAGCACTTTATAATCGTAATCTCCGATAGCTTCGCGACCTTTAAGCTCATCAAGCTCAATCAAGAAGGCACAACCAGCTACGATACCACCCAATTTTTCAATCATTTCGATTGTAGCCTTAACAGTACCACCTGTTGCCAAGAGGTCATCTACGATCAGAACACGTTGTCCTGGTTTGATAGCATCTGCGTGCATAGTCAAGTATCAACACCATATTCTTTTTCATAGTCAGCTGAAATCACTTCGCGTGGCAATTTTCCTGGTTTACGCACAGGTGCAAAACCAATTCCCAACTCAAAAGCAACTGGACATCCAACGATAAATCCACGCGCTTCTGGTCCTACGATCATATCGATCTTTTTATCAGTAGCATATTGAACAATTTCACGAACAGCATAACTGTAGGCATTTCCATCTGCCATCAATGGGCTAATATCACGGAAAGTAATTCCTTCTTGTGGATAATTTTCAATACTTGCAATGTAATCTTTTAAGTTCATAGCATTTCTTTCTTTTTAAATTTTTACTCCCTATTATACCATAATTATTAGAAAAGAGAAATAGAAAGAAGTCTTGACACTTGGTACAAGACCTCTCATTTTTCTTATTCAGTTGTTACAATCATTCGCTTCATGAAGTTCTTACTTCTTTTTGCTTTTAGAGGTTTGATTTCGCTGACGATTTTGTTGGATGCGCCACTCCCGTTCAAAATATGACATGGCTTCAAATACCCTCTTTGGCAATCCGACATCTAGTAAATAGATTGGAATTTTCAAAACGTTTGAATTCTTCTTGGTAGTAAACCTAGTTCGTAGACGTCCCCATAAAGAGGTACTTTTCAAAAGTTCTCGATCAAAAAAATGAACCTCAATCATATAAAAATCACTTGAATGTCTACTACCTTTAATTCTCGTGAGGGCAAAGTTTTCAACTTGTCCCCAAGAATAAAACTGCCAGTCTTTCTTTGGATATGGTTTATAGAAAAATCCTTGAGCCGTACATTTCAAATACTCTTTATCAGAAAAAAGCAGTCGCAAACGTTGATACAAAATGAAGCCAACGATGATGATTAAGAAAACAATAAAGAGAATTAAAGCCACCAATCCCATAGGTGGTTCTTCGGGATAGCTCAGCAAAAACGAAAAGATCCAAAGTAGAAGAGCCAATTCTAGTAGGTAAAGAACAAAGCTCAAAACGATTTTCTTACTACTCCATTTAATAATTGTTTCTTCCATTATACCAACTCACTTAAATATTCATAGCGTTCATATTTTTCCAGTAAGTCTTCATTTTTCTCGTCTAACTCTTTTTGAAGGGTAGCTAGTTTCCCAAAGTCAGAACCATTTGCTAGCATTTCTTCTTCAATCTCAGCAATGCGGTTCTCCAAGTTTTCGATATCGCTTTCAATACTTGACCACTCCTGCTTTTCTTGGTAGGTCATGCGTTTCTTTTCTTCACGGACTTTGACCACTTTTTCCTTGTCAGCCTTTTGACTTTGCGTTACCGCTTCTGCTTCAAAGGCCTTTGCATCCAGATAGTCGGTATAGTGGCCAAAGAACGGACGGATGGTGCCATTCTCAAAGGCAAGAATCTTAGTCGCCACCTTATCCAAGAAATAACGGTCGTGACTAACTGTCAAAACTGGGCCGGCAAAATCCTGTAAGAAATTTTCTAGAACTGTTAAGGTCGCAATGTCTAGGTCATTTGTTGGTTCATCCAAAAGCAAAACATTTGGTTTTTCAAGGAGCAATTTAAGAAGATAGAGACGTTTTTTCTCTCCACCTGATAACTTCTCAATCAAGGTCCCATGGGTTGAACGTGGGAAGAGAAACTGTTCCAACAACTCAGCGATTGAAGTCGTAGCACCACCGCTAGTCTTAACCTCTTCTGCCACTTCCTGCAGGTAATTGATAACCCGCTTACTTTCATCTAAACCTTCGATTTGTTGAGAGAAATAAGCGATACGAACTGTTTCACCGATAATAACTTGTCCTTCAGTCGCTTCAAGTCTTCCTGCAATAAGGTTAAGAAGGGTTGACTTCCCAACACCATTGTCCCCGACGATTCCGATACGGTCTTTGGCTTGTACCAAAAGATTAAAATGTTTCAGAATCGGTTTATCGTCATAGGCAAAGGAAACATCCTTAAACTCGATAACTTTTTTACCGATACGGCTAGTTTCAAAATTCATGCTCAAATCCGCGTCAGCTGTAGTTCCCGAGACTTCCTTTTTCAAATCATGGAAACGATTGATCCGAGCTTGTTGCTTGGTCGCACGCGCCTGTGGTTGTCTACGCATCCAGGCCAATTCCTGCTTATAAAGTTGTTCCTTTTTGTGAAGAAGAGCTGCATCGCGCTCATCCTGTTCTGCCTTGAGGCGAACATAGTCTTGGTAATTCCCCTGATATTCTGTTAATCCACCTCTATCTAATTCAAAAATTCGCGTCGAAAGCGCATCTAGGAAGTAACGGTCGTGGGTGATAAATAGAACCGTCTTCTTAGAATTTTTCAAAAAGAGAGTCAGCCACTCAATGGTCGCAATGTCAAGATGGTTGGTTGGCTCATCCAAAGCAAGAGGTCGTGATTACCTAGAAGAACTTGGGCCAACTGAACCCGTCTACGGAGACCACCCGACAAGGCTTCAACAGGAGTTGATAAGTCCTGAATTCCAAGTTTACTTAAAACGGTCTTGACCTGACTCTCAATTTCCCAAGCCTGGAGGGAATCCATCTCCGCCATGACCCGTTCTAGACGCGCTTGCTTGTACTCACTGTAGTTGAGCATAAGGAGTTCATACTCACGAATCAGCTGGATTTCTTTCAAATCACTTGATAGGACAGTATCCAAGACAGTCTTGCTATCATCAAAATCTGGATCCTGAGTCAAGTAGCCAATTTTGTAATCATTTTTTGCCGAAAAAGGGCTTACGTCACCATCAAAACCCGAAACTCCTGAAAGAACATCTAAAAGGGTTGTTTTCCCAGTTCCGTTGACACCGATTAGACCAATTCTGTCTAAGTCATGAATGATAAAGGAAATATCCTTAAAGACGGTCTTGTCCCCAACGGATTTACTTAGCTTTTCAACGATAAAATCACTCATTTTTTCTCCCTCAAGTATGCATGGATGTCTTCCAAGTTATTTTCCAAATCTCCATCCACAATAGCATACTCAATCTCTGCTAAAATTTCTCCCATTTCTGGTCCCGGCTGATAGTCGTATTCTTTGATCAGAATCCCACCATTGATTTGAATTTCTTTCTTATCATGGATGGTTAGGCTGTGGTAAGTCTCTTCGATGGCTTGTGGATTGACTTCTTTTCCTTGAGCCTGACGAAGATTTTCAGCCTGCAAAAGTAAATCTAGATCAAAGCGATAACAATCACGCTTGCTCAACTCTCCTTCTTCACGCAGAGCCAAAATGAGCAACAAATCTTGAACTTTCTTAGCAAATTGACGCGAAGTCTTCCAATGTTTCAAAAATTGTTGAGCATCTTCCACTGCTAAAACCCATAAAAGTGCTGCCCAAGCTTGTTCAGAAGATTCAAAAGTAAAATCATTTTCTAAATCAAATAAAGACTGGAGTTGCTCCTGACTGCCTACCATATCTGGAAGATAATCATAAGCTTGACTCTCTATCATAGAAGATAAACCTACTCTCCAATGAGGAGCCAGAAGAAGTTTATCAAATTCAACAAAAGTACGCTCTACAGAGATTTTTTCTAAAAGTGGCGTTAAGGTCTTCATGGCTTTAAAGGTTTCAGATTCAAGTTCAAAACCTAAACTAGCTTGGAAACGAAAGCCACGCATGATACGAAGAGCATCTTCGTTGAAACGCTCACTGGCAACTCCAACTGCGCGTAAGACCTGATTTTCTAAATCTTGTAAACCATCAAATAAATCAATGATTTCCCCTGTCTCATCTAGAGCAAAGGCATTGACAGTAAAGTCACGACGCTTGAGGTCTTCTTCCAGCGAACGAACAAAAGAAACTGAGCTTGGTCTACGGTAGTCTACATAGACATCTTCCGTTCGAAAAGTAGTTACTTCGTACTCTTCATCACCCTCTAAAACCAAGACGGTTCCGTGCTCAATGCCAATATCTGCTGTGCGTGGAAAAATCTGTTTTGTTTCTTCTGGATAAGAAGAAGTTGCGATATCCACATCATGAATGGAACGATTGAGAAGGGCATCTCTTACAGAGCCACCAACAAAATAGGCCTCAAATCCTGCTTCTTTAATTTTTTCTAATACTGGTAAAGCCTTCTGAAATTCAGAAGGCATTTTTGTTAATCTCATAATAAGTGTTCTAATCCATAGACAAGCTCATGACGCTTGATAACTTCTTTGATTCCCAAATTTACCCCTGTCATGAAGGAGCTACGATCATAGGAGTCATGACGCAGGGTCAATCCTTCTCCCTGATTTCCAAAAATGACTTCCTGATGGGCTACCAATCCTGGCAAACGAACCGAATGGATACGCATGCCATCAAAGTTAGCACCACGTGCACCAGCAATGAGTTCTTCCTCATCACTAGCACCTTGTTGGATAGACTCACGAACTTCTGCCATCAACTCAGCTGTTTTAATAGCTGTTCCACTTGGAGCATCTTTTTTCTTATCATGGTGAAGCTCTATAATCTCCACATTTGGGAAGTATTTAACTGCTTGTGCCGCGAATTGCATGAGCAAGACAGCACCCAAGGCAAAGTTAGGAGCAATCAAGCCACCCAAACCTTTGGAACGAGAAAATTCTTTTAGTTCTTCGATCTCTTGACTGGTGAAACCTGTTGTTCCAACGACAGGAGCAAAGCCATTTTCAAGAGCAAAGCGTGTATTCTCATAGGCAACAGCTGGGGTAGTAAAGTCCACCCAAACATCCGCATCAAAGCCTACTAAGGCAGCCTTATCATTGAAAACAGGAATTCCCTTCCATTCGGTCTCAGACTCGAAAGGATCCAAAACGGCTACTAGTTCTAACTCAGGATCTGTCAAAACCATCTGACAAGCCGCTTGTCCCATTCTCCCCTTAAAACCAGCAATAATTACTCGAATACTCATCTTTACTCTACTCCTATCTTAAGATACAAAGGACGTTAGCTGCCCATGAAAAATAGGGAATGGCGCTGTCTTTCCATAAAAGGCAAGTCAGGCATCTTTTTTCAAGAGGCAGATAGTCCGTGTTCAATTTTAAGATACAAAGCCTGTAAGAACTCAAAGTGAAAATAGGAGTTCTGTTCAAGGAGTAGATACTCCTTGGAAGAACTATCTTTTTCACACAGGGTTCCAGGCGTGTTCAATTGCTAAGATACAAGGGACCTTAGCTGCCTATAAAAATAGGGAATGGTGCTGTCTTTCCATGGAAGACAAGACAGGCATCTTTTTTCAAGAGGCAGATAGTCCGTGTTCAATTTTAAGATACAAAGCCTGTGAGAACAATCTAGACGATTGGTGTATAGCCCAGAGCAATACTTCCTTCTCCCAGGTGAGTCCCAATAACACTACCGAAGGTTGCAATTGAAACATCTGTAGCCACTCCACCATCAATCAAAAGCTGACGCAAATCTGCTGCTTTTTGAGGAGCATTCCCATGAATGACAGTAATCTGGTAATTCCCGTCAGCTGTTACTTCTTTAACAATTTCAACCAAGCGTTTTGTAGCCTTTTTCTCTGTGCGAACCTTTTCATATACTTCTATCACACCTTGGTCATTGAAGTAAAGGATTGGCTTGATACTAAGAAGATTCCCTAAAATGGCCGCACCATTTGAAAGACGTCCCCCTTTAACTAGATGGTCAAGATCATCCACCATGATAAAGGCTGAGGTGTTTTCAATCTGTTCAGTTACTTTATCTAAGATAGACTCGAATCCATCTCCCTGCTCTGTCCATTTAAAGACACTCTCAACCATATAGCCTAAAGGAGCACTTGTAATTCGAGTATCTGGAAAAGCAATGGTCAAACCTTCATACTCATCCTTCATGTATTGGATATTTTGGTAAAATCCTGAAATTCCAGAAGATAGGAAAAGGCCCAAGGCATGTGTATAGCCTCTGTCTTTTAATGATGATAAAATTTCATCCAACTTAGCAATACTTGGTTGGCTCGTTTTTGGCAATTCAGTTGCTGAAGCCATTTTTTCATAAAATTCTTGAGCGGTTAGATTTACACCTTCAACATACTCCTGCCCATCGATATTCACAGGAATGTCTAGCACAAATAAATCTTCTTTCCGCAAGGTTTCCGCTTGTAGAAAAGCAGATGAGTCTGTTATGACCGCTAATTTCATTTCTTAAAACTCCAAATTAATTCCCGGTAAATCAAGGGCAATTTCTGTTACTTCATAAGTCAAACGATTAAGCATATCCAAACATGGACGAGCTAGTGTCTCAACTTCTTCTTGGCTGAAATCACTTGGTTGGTCGACAATACGACCTTCAACATGATTGACTTGAGAAATCGTTCCACTAATGACAAATCTATCAAAGACAATCATAAAGCTCAAAACAACAATCAAAGAAGTAACTTGATTTTCTTGATCATGCTGAAGCAACTGGAAGTTTACATCTACCTTAGTTTCAGGTGCTCCATTTTCATTTTCCCATTCAAAGTTACGCGCATCAAAGTGATACTGGCTGACAAATTCTTGTTCACGTTTTAAATTCATTTTCATCTCCATTGGTACAATATAGTTGCCATTGTACCATATTTTTTTATTTTCTGCTAGATTTACTAAATACCAATCTCAGTTTTAACAACTTGAGCAATCGTATCCACGTAGTAGTCCACTTCTTCTGTTGTAGGCGCTTCAGCCATTACCCGCAAGAGTGGTTCTGTTCCGCTCGGACGAACAAGGATGCGACCATTCCCTGCCATTTCTTCTTCCATTTTCTCGATAATGGCTTTGATAGCAGGAACTTCCATTGCCTTTTCTTTCATGGCATTTTCCACACGAATATTGACCAATTTTTGTGGGTAAATAGTCACTTCTGATGCTAATTCTGATAAACTCTTACCTGTTTCTTGCATGATCTTCGTCAATTGAACTGCTGACAACTGACCATCACCAGTTGTGTTATAGTCCATCAAGATAACATGACCAGACTGTTCCCCACCGAGATTGTAACCTGACTTTCTCATTTCTTCAACTACATAACGGTCTCCAACAGCAGTGACTGCTTTATTGATCCCTTCGCGATCCAAGGCCTTATGGAAACCAAGGTTGGACATGACTGTTGTTACAATAGTATTTTGGGTCAATTGACCTTTTTCAGAGAGATATTTACCAATGATGTACATAATCTTGTCACCATCGACAATTTCTCCGTTTTCATCAACAGCAATCAAACGGTCGCTATCACCATCAAAGGCCAAACCAATGGCAGATTGACTTTCTTTTACAATCTCTTGCAAAGCTTCTGGATGCGTTGATCCAACGTTCAAGTTGATATTAAGTCCATCTGGAGTTTCTCCGATAACCGTTAATTGAGCACCTAGGTCTGCAAAAATCTGACGAGCACTTGTTGCAGCAGCGCCATTTGCAGTATCCAAGGCTACCTTCATTCCTTCAAGAGCTGTTCCAGTTGAAACAAGATAAGCTTCATACTTGCGCAAACCTTCTGGATAATCAACTACAGTACCTAGACCTTCAGCACTTGGACGTGGAAGAGTATCCTCACTCGCATCAAGCAAGGCTTCGATTTCTGCTTCCTTATCATCGTCAAGTTTAAAGCCATCACCACCAAAGAATTTAATTCCGTTATCAAGGGCTGGGTTGTGACTAGCTGAGATCATGACACCTGCGCTCGCACCTTCTGTTTTAACAAGATAAGCTACAGCTGGTGTTGCAAGAACGCCTAGTTTATATACGTGAATTCCGACTGAAAGGAGTCCAGCAATCAAAGCTGCTTCAAGCATTTGACCTGAGATACGAGTGTCACGTCCTACAAAAACTTTCGGAGCTTCAGTCGTATGCTGACTGAGAACATAACCTCCAAAACGCCCCAATTTAAAAGCTAATTCTGGCGTAAGTTCTACGTTTGCTTCTCCACGAACTCCGTCCGTTCCAAAATATTTACCCATGTTATATCCTTTTCTATTGTTTTTTAGTCTTTCTTTGAAGAGTCTGGTTTGGTTTCAGACCCAGTTGAAGACGAACTGCCCGCAGATGAGCTTGTCGTTGATGAGCTAGAACTACTTGCTGATCGAACTTGTTTCGTCGTTACTTTCATAGTTGTTTCATAGGGTGTAATGACCGTTGGTAAAACTGTTCCGTTCTTATCAATAGCTTGTAGGGAACTGAACCCGTATAATTTCCTGTAATTTTTTCACTCGTTGGTAAGACAGCCACAATCTTATCAATCTTGGATAAGGTGTCAGCATCACTAGTAACAGAAACGCGTTCATCTGAAACGGTCACACTATCGATGAGGATCCGTTCATCAATCTTACCAGAGTCAATCTGTGGAGTGACTGGTAAATTATCCCGTGTTGCCTTCTTCCCAATTTTAACGGTAATTTTCTGCGGTGTTGCTAGAGCTGTTAAGCCACTTGGTAGATTTTCAATAGTCAAGGGAACTTCAATTGTTCCTTCGGTAGCCTGAGTTAAATCTGCAGTAACCTTAAATTTACGAGTACTTTCTTGCATCTCACTAGCCAAGGTCACTCGATTAGATCCAGTCAAAAATACCGTTACTTCTGAACTAAAACCGCTAATAAAATACTGCTCGCTATCATACTGAATATCAATCGGTACATTTACAACTGTGTTGGTATAAGTTTCTGTTCTAGCCGGTCTTGCATTATTATTATTTTGGTAATTAATAGAGGTAGCGTAGATAAATAAAACGCAAGCAAAGAGGAGTGAGGAGATGATATATAAACTATTTTTTTTCATTCTTCCAGCCCCCTAGTATACGTTCTGTTAAGCTTGGCTCTTGTGAATTTTCCGGAATTAGTATACGGCGTAGTTCTTCTTCAAACTCCTCCATCGTTAAATCATGTTTAAAAACACCATTATAGGTAATGGAAATACCTCCAGTCTCCTCTGATACAACAAATGTGAGAGCATCTGAAACCTCAGATAAACCAATGGCTGCACGGTGTCGCGTTCCAAACTCCTTAGAAATACCAGTGTTTTCAGTTAGTGGAAGATAAGCAGAAGTTACAGCTAGCCGATCACCTTTTATAATGACTGCTCCATCATGTAAAGGGGTGTTTGGGATGAAAATATTGATTAAGAGTTCTGCCGAAATTTTAGCATCTAAAGGAATCCCTGTGGAAATATATTCCTGTAAGGTTCTGACACGCTGAACAGAGACCAGTGCTCCAATTTTACGCGGGCTCATATATTCTACTGCTTTAACAAAGGCCTGAATCATCTGTTCTTCTGAACTCATTGGTGTACTTGAAAAGAAATCCGTCGCACGTCCTAATCGCTCTAAACCTGTCCGAATTTCTGGAGAGAAAATGACAACCGCTGCAATAACCCCGTAGGTAATCAATTGATTGATCAACCAGGAAATAGTTGTCAGGCCCAAGGTATTAGCTGCTATCTGAGCTAAGATAAAAACTAGAACGCCTCGAACCAGGATCATAATCTTGGTTCCTGCAATTGATTTTGTAAATTGGTATAAGATATAGGCAACGATAAGAATATCAATCACATTTATCAGAATACTCCAAGGACTGGAAAATAAACTAGACCAGTATTGAAGATTAGATAATTGCTGAAAATTCATTCTAGGCCTCCTCTCCATAAAAAAGCTACTCTTCATTATATCATTTTATATGAAAATTTTCTTCCCCCTACTTCATTTTAAATTAGTAGAAAATATGATAGAATAAGAAAATAGAAATTATTAAGGAGAAACCATGTCTGAACTATACGATATCACCATTGTAGGAGGTGGCCCTGTCGGTCTTTTCGCAGCCTTTTATGCTCACCTTCGTCAAGCCAAAGTACAAATCATCGATTCTCTTCCTCAACTAGGTGGCCAACCTGCTATCCTTTATCCTGAAAAACAAATTCTCGATGTTCCAGGTTTTCCAAACCTTACAGGGGAAGAATTGACTAACCGCCTTTTGGAACAACTTGAAGGGTTTGAGACGCCTGTTCACCTCAATGAAACTGTTCTTGAGATTGAAAAAGAGGATGGTGTTTTTAGTATTACAACTAATAAGGGAAATCATACTTCTAAAACTGTCATTATTGCTATGGGTGGCGGGGCCTTTAAACCTCGTCCACTAGAATTAGAAGGTGTGGAAGGCTATGACAATATCCACTACCACGTTTCTAATATTCAACAATATGCTGGTAAGAAGATAACCATCCTCGGTGGTGGTGACTCAGCTGTGGACTGGGCACTAGCTTTTGAAAAGATTGCTCCAACTACACTTGTTCACCGTCGAGATAACTTCCGTGCTCTTGAACATAGTGTACAAGCCTTGCAAGAGTCTTCTGTGACTATCAAAACCCCATTTGTGCCAAGTCAACTTCTTGGAGATGGAAAAACTTTAGGCAAGCTGGAAATTACAAAAGTTAAATCCGACGAGACCGAAAGTATTGAACTAGATCATCTCTTTGTCAACTATGGCTTTAAATCTTCTGTTGGTAATCTTAAAAATTGGGGATTAGAACTGAACCGCCACAAGATTATTGTCAATAGCAAGCAAGAATCAAGCCAAGCTGGAATTTACGCTATTGGTGACTGCTGCTACTATGAAGGGAAGATTGACTTGATTGCCACAGGTCTTGGTGAAGCACCAACTGCTGTCAACAATGCCATTAACTACATTGACCCAGAACAAAAAGTACAACCAAAACACTCTACAAGTCTATAAGAAAAGAGAGAGTGGGACAGAAATCGGTAATTCGTTAGAATTCGATTTCGTCGTCCCACCTCCGCACAGTTGAGTAGGGCTGTAAAAGCTGATGAAATCAGCGTAGTAGAGCTCACTCAACCACTGCGTTTTGATCGACAATCCAAAGACAATTGAGAGGCTAGGACTTTTGTCCCAGCCTCTTTTACAGTTCCTCTGCGATTTTGTTAATCTTTCTCAGTCGATGATTAACACCACTTTTGGTTAAGGGATTTTGTAGACTATCTGCCAACTTCTGTATAGAATAGTCTGGATGCTGGATACGCAAACGGGCAACTTCCTGTAAGTCTGCTGGAAGATTATCTAAGCCAACGATATCAATGATTTTACTGATATTGTTGATGGTTTTCATGCTTGCAGAAACTGTCCGAGCAATATTAGCCGTCTCTGCATTATTGGCACGATTAAGGTCATTTCGAGTTTCTCGGAGAATCTTGATCCCCTCAAAAGTATCTCGTGCCTGCATGGCTCCAACTAAAATCAGGAAATCCATAATATCTTCTGCTCGCTGAAGATAGGTCACCGCACCTTTTTTTCGTTCGATAACCTTGGCATCTAACAAGAACTGCTGCAACAGTGAGGCGATCCCTTGAGCATGGTCCAGATAAACTGAACTAATTTCTAACTGATACTTGCCTGAGTCAGGATCTCGAATGCTACCGTTTGCTAAAAAAGCACCACAGAGGTAAGCGCGTCCAGCTTCCTCATCTGATAAAATATCTGGGTCAATTCCCGTCTCCAAACCAAAGAAAGAATCAGCCAAACGTAAATCGGCTAAAAGTTCTTGGACTTGCTCATCTGTAAACACAGTATAAACACGATTTTTACGAAGATTACTTCTCTGATGATGGCGAATCTCCGACTTAATACCATAGAAGTGTAAGAAAGATTCATAGAGATGGCGGGCAAGCTTAGCATTTTCTGTAATAACGGACAAGGTCAAGCCAGAGCTCGATAAACCAATACTACCTGACATCTTGATAATGGCTGATAACTCATAGCGGCTCAGATGGTGTTGACCTAGGATTTCTTCTTTTACTGCTACTGTGAAGCTCATTTTCTCACCTGTATAATGCGCATCAATTCATCAACGATTAAATCTCCATCGTGGAAGGCACCACCATTTTCCAAACGAAGGAAATTAGACGAAATCACACGGGGAACTTGTTGATGCAGTCCCTCAAAATCATGCTCAACCTGAACTAGATACTCATCGAAACGGTTGGTATCCATATAGTCCCTCGGAACCTTTTCGATATTAACAAGGACAGTATCGATAAATGGACGGCCCAAATGACGATGCAAAACTTTCACATGATCACTATCTGTGAAATGCTCTGTCTCGCCACGCTGTGTCATGATATTGCAGACATAAGCCACCTCAGCTTTGGTTTCAAGGAGTGCTTGTCCAATCTCTTCAATAACGATATTCGGCAAAATCGAAGTAAAGAGTGAACCTGGTCCCAAGACAATCATATCACTCTCAAGAATCGTATTGACGACTCGGCGACTTGCTTGTGGTTTTTCAGCGTCTAGAGTATTGGTAACATAGACATGGTCAATCATGCCAGGATGGTCTGCGATGTGACTTTCTCCAGCTACTTCTGATCCATCTTTGAAGACAGCATGGAGTGTCAAAGGATGGTCACTTGATGGAAATCTTGCCTGTCGTATGGAAAAATTTACTCAGTAATTGCATGGCATTGTAGGTTGAACCCTGCATTTCAGAAAGTCCTGCTATGATAATGTTCCCTAATGGATGACCGGCAAAAGCACCTGCATCCTCAGAAAAACGGTATTGAAAGACTTTCTCGTAGAATTTTGGCATATCTGACATGGCTACAAGAACATTACGTAAATCCCCTGGCGGTGTTAACTGTTGAATATTTTTACGAAGTTCACCTGAAGAACCTCCATCATCAGCAACAGTGACAATGGCTGCAATGTCAACATCTCTTTCCCGCAAACTTTTTAAAATAACAGGGATTCCAGTTCCTCCACCGATCACCGTAATTTTTGGTTTTCTCATGAACGGTTTACCGTTTCCTTTCTTCGGTCTTTATCACGATGACTTTCATTTACAGGCCAATTCTTAGACAAATCATTCGCCAGTCGTTTAGCAAAGGCAACACTTCGGTGTTGTCCACCTGTACAACCTACTGCAATGGTTAAAATAGATTTGCCCTCTTTTTTGTAGCCAGGTAGAATTGGTTCAATCAAGGCCAACAAATGGCGGTAAAAGTCTTCGGATTCCTCATGTTTCATGATATAGTCATAAACATCTTGATCTTCACCTGTCTGATTGCGAAGTTCTGGTAGATAGTAGGGATTTGGTAGGAAACGAACATCAAATACCAAGTCAGCATCAATTGGAATGCCATATTTAAACCCGAAAGACATAACCTCAATACGGAAGGACTGAACCTGTTCTTGATCTGAAAATTGTTCAGCAATGGTCTTACGAAGTTCACGGGGAGTCAATTCTGTTGTGTCTACCACGTTTTGACTCATATTTTTCAAAGGTGCTAAGAGTTCGCGTTCTAACTTGATCCCATCTAAGATACGGCCATCTGCTGCTAGAGGGTGGCTTCTTCTGGTTTCCTTATAGCGAGCCACCAATTCCTTATCAGCTGCATCCAAAAAGAGGATTTTGAAGTCCAAATCATCTTGATTTTCCAATTCATCCAAAACAGCCTGAATCTCTGAAAAGAAAGAACGACTACGCATATCCACCACTAGAGCTAACTTGTGGTCATCATCTTTAGTCTCAACCAACTGCAAAAACTTTGGTAAGAGAGCAGGCGGCATATTATCAATGGTAAAATACCCTAAATCTTCAAGGATTGAATGGCTACAGTTTTTCCTGCGCCACTCATCCCTGTCACAATCACCAGGTGAAGTTGTTTCTTTGTCATCATTGTCTCCTTATATCAAAAGAAGTTTGGAAGAACCAAACTTCAACTCGCTTATCCAATCTCTGCGATGACTTCAATTTCGACTTTTACATCGCGAGGAAGACGAGCTACTTCTACAGCTGAACGAGCCGGAAATTCCTTGTTAAAGGCTGTTTGGTAAACCTCGTTAAAAGGTACAAAGTCGTTCATATCACTCAAGAAGCAAGTTGTTTTAACAACATGGTCAAAATCTGTTCCCGCTTCTGCCAAAATCGCTCCAATGTTTTTCAAGACTTGTTCTGTCTGTTCTTGAATCGTTTCTCCTACGATTTCTCCAGTTTCAGGAGATAGAGGAACTTGACCGCTAGCAAACAAAAGGTTGCCAACGATTTTTCCTTGAACGTAAGGTCCGATTGCCTTTGGAGCTTTATCTGTATGAATTGTTTTTGCCATCTGTATTCCTCACAATTTTTCTAAAATAGCATCCCAAGCTTGGTCCATTCCTGCTTTTGTTACTGATGAAAAGAGGATAAAGTCATCACTTGGATCAAAGTTTAATTTCTTTTTAATAGCTGATTCGTGCTTGTTCCATTTCCCACGCGGAATCTTGTCTGCCTTGGTCGCCACAATGATGACAGGAATCTCATAATACTTAAGAAATTCGTACATCTGTACATCATCTGCTGACGGATCATGACGAAGGTCAACGAGACTGACAACTGCTCGAAGATTTTCTCGAGTAGTCAAGTACTCCTCAATCATACGTCCCCATTTTTCGCGTTCTTTTTTGGAAACACGGGCATAACCATAACCAGGCACGTCGACAAAACGCATCTTATCATCAATATTAAAGAAATTCAGTAGTTGTGTTTTTCCTGGTTTTCCAGAGGTACGAGCTAGATTTTTACGATTGAGCATGGTATTGATAAAGCTAGATTTACCAACATTTGAGCGACCTGCAAGAGCAATCTCAGGAAGTTCATCTTGCGGATAGTGGGACTTGTTGGCTGCACTCAGCAAAATCTCGGCATTGTGTGTATTGATTTCCATAGTCACCTCTAGGCTGTCTCTAGGATTGGCTTAGCTGTTCCATTGACTGCTTCTTTTGTGATACGAACAGTTTTCACATTTTCTTGACTCGGAACTTCAAACATAACGTCTAGCATGGTTTCTTCGATAATTGAGCGAAGACCACGGGCACCCGTTTTACGTTCGATTGCTTTATTGGCAATCTCTTGAAGGGCTTCGTCGTCAAATTCAAGCTCTACATCGTCATATGAAAGCAATGTCTGGTATTGTTTGACCAAGGCATTTCTTGGCTCTTTCAAAATACGAACCAAATCATCTACGGTCAACTGCTCCAGAGCTGCAAGACTGGTAAGCGTCCAATCAACTCGGGAATAATTCCGAATTTTTGAATATCTTCTGCGATGATTTCTTGCATGTAAGAACTATTTTCATCAATTACCTTGTTGTTTTGTCCGAAACCAATGACCTTTTCACCCAAACGCTGTTTGACAATTTCTTCGATTCCATCGAAGGCACCACCCACGATGAAGAGGATATTCTTAGTGTCCACTTGAATCATCTCTTGTTGTGGATGTTTACGTCCACCCTGAGGAGGTACGCTAGCTACAGTTCCTTCGATAATCTTGAGGAGGGCTTGTTGCACACCTTCACCAGAAACATCACGTGTGATAGAAACATTCTCACTCTTCTTCGCAATCTTGTCAATCTCATCGACGTAGATAATCCCACGTTCTGCACGCTCAATATTAAAATCAGATGCCTGCAAGAGTTTGAGGAGGATATTTTCCACGTCCTCACCCACATAGCCAGCCTCGGTAAGAGCTGTCGCATCTGCGATTGCAAAAGGCACATTCAAGCTCTTAGCCAAGGTCTGGGCCAAGAAAGTTTCCCAGAACCAGTTGGGCCAATCATCAAGATGTTTGACTTCTGCAAATCCACATCTTCTGATTCTTCACGCGTATCGTGGAAATTGATGCGTTTGTAGTGGTTATATACAGCCACTGCCAGAGCACGTTTGGCACGATCTTGACCAATCACATAGTGGTTCAAGATGTTTAGTAGTTCGATTGGTTTTGGTACTTCAGACAAGTCCGCCAAGACTTCCTCAGCTAACTCCTCACGAATGATTTCCTGGGCCAACTCTACACATTCATTACAGATAAAGGCATTGTTCCCAGCGATTATTTTTTTAACTTCTTCTTGGCTTTTGCCACAAAATGAGCAATAAACCATCATATCATTTTTCCTATTTGTAGGCATGATTCCCTTCCGTTCTAACTATTCTTTCTCTCTAAAATAAGGTCATATAAAAAGCATGAATGCTATTTACCAAGTTTGTAAAGGCATTAAGCCAAAGTAGAGTAGCAAGTCCAAAGCGCTTTTTACGAAAAGCGTGTGTTCCAGCTACAAGACAGACAGCACACAAGAGAGCTGTAAAAAATCCAAAAATACTACGCTCCATTAGGCTTCCTTTCTCTTTCTATATTCGATGGTAAAATCGTAGGCATTTTTTTCATCTTTGGTAAAGCTATTGCTTGCGACTGTTTCAAAAGCTGTCAAGTCAAATTCTTCTGGAAAATGAGTATCTCCATCTACTTTAGCATGAATTTGTGTCACGATAAGCTCATCTAAATAAGGTTCAAAAAGTTGAAAAATTTGTTTGCCACCGATTATATAAAGATTTTTATCCTGATTTTGATACCAATCTAATACTGTCTCAACATCTTGAAACACCATTGCTCCCTCAATAGACTCCTCTGGATTTCGAGTCAAAATCAAAGTCTGACGTTCAGGAAGCAATCGACGCCCCATGCCATCAAAGGTTACACGTCCCATTAAAATAGCATGGTTTAGAGTCGTTTCTTTAAAATGTTTTAATTCCGCTGGCAAATGCCATGGTAGACGATTTTCTTTTCCGATGACACCCTCTTGATCTTGTGCCCATATCGCTACAATTTTCTTTGTCATGCTTTCATCCTTTTCATTGATAGTACTATTTTATCAAAAAACTTTAAAAAAGACAGTTTTGGAATGTCTACATCAATAGAAAAATCCGTAGAAATCTACGGATTCTTTCTTTGGTTAAAAATTCTTACAAACCAGGCGCTTGTCCTAATTCTGCCGCAAGCATCCAGACTGTTTTTTCAAGGTCAGCCTTAGCGCCAACGAAGATATCATTGGTAACATCATCGCCTTCTTCATCTGTTACATCCAAAGCTTTTTGGAAAAGAGTGATGAGGTAACGATAAATGTCAAGGACACGTTCCAAACTTTCTTCTACATTGCGGAACTCTCCAACTTCTTCTTCGATTTCACTGTGTTGAAGGAATTCTGTCAAAGTAGAGTAAGGTTGCCCACCAAGTGTAATCAAACGTTCGCTGATTTCATCTAGATAACCATCAAGGCTATCCATGTATTCATCCATCTTAGGATGCCATACCATGAAACCGCGTCCACGCATATACCAGTGTACTTGATGTAGAGCGATGTGGGCTACATACAAGTCTGCTACGGCTTGGTTAAGCACTTCCTTTGTTTTTGCTAGCGCTTCAGGCGCTGATTTAGATAATGTTGTTACATCTTTTAAAGCATCTTTTTTAAATTCAACCATTTTTCTCACCTCGTAATATTATTTTTGTAACCATATTTATTGATTACTACCTAAGTATACTACTCCCAGTATACAAAAGCAAGGGAATTAACTCATATTAAAAAAGTTGTAATTGACTGATAATTTAAGAAACTTTAATAGTTATTTTTCTAGCTGATTTCGGCATTTTTACCCGAAAATTGACTTTGATAAAGATCATAATAAAATCCTTTTGCGTTTAAGAGACTTTCATGATTTCCTTGTTCGATAATCTGTCCATCTTTCAGCACCAAAATTTTATCAGCTTCCTGAATCGTAGAAAGTCGATGGGCAATGACAAAGCTCGTTCTCCCCTTCATCAAACGTTTCATAGCCTTTTGAATCAAGAGTTCTAGACGAGTATCGACTGATGAGGTTGCTTCGTCCAAAATTAAGATTTTAGGATCTGCCAAAAGTGCACGCGCGATCGTCAACAACTGTTTCTGACCAAGAGAAATATTACTTGACTCTTGGTTCATTTCCATGTTATAGCCACCAGGGAGGGTGCGGATAAAGTGGTCAACATTGGCAGCCTTAGCAGCTTCAACGATTTCCTTGTCTGTTGCTTCAAGATTCCCAAAGCGAAGGTTTTCCTTGATACTGCCTTCATAGAGCCAGGCATCCTGTAGGACCATCCCAAACTGACGACGGTAGTCCTGACGAGACAAGTCTCTAATATCCTGACCATCCACTAAAATGGCACCAGCTGTTACATCATAAAAACGCATAAGAAGGTTGATCAAGGTTGTTTTCCCTGCCCCAGTTGGTCCTACGATGGCTACCATCTCTCCAGGTTCAACATCTAAGTTAAAATTACGAATCAATGGTTTATTTTCCACATATTGGAAATCAACATTCTTGAAGCTGACTTGACCTGTCAACGGTGCTCAACTCTTTAACTTCCGTAGCTTGGATTTCTTCTTGTTCATCTAAAACTTCAAAGACACGGTCAAGCGAGGACTTGGCACTTTGCATTTGACCTGCTAGTTGAGTAATATTTTTGAATAGGCTGGCTGACTTGCCAAACATATTGAACGAAGGCCTGCATATTACCGATTGTCAAGCGACCTGCAATAACCTGCAATCCACCTAATACTGCAACAATCAGGTAGGTTAAATCAGATACGATGTGAAGGACCGGCATCATTAAACCTGAAATAAAGCTAGCCTTGAATCCGACTTGTTGCAATTCATCCGTAATCTTTTCAAATCTCTCTTGAGAGTTTTCTTCACGTCCAAAAAGTTTTAAAACATTAAAACCTGTCAAGTTTTCCTGTACAAAGCCATTCATACGGCCCAAGATAGCCGCCTGCTGTTTAAAATAAGGCTGCGAACGATTCAAAATCGTTTTAGCACCAAAATAAGTAATCGGAATCGACAAGATAACAATGATAGCCAACTGAAGATTTAGGTAGAGAACCATTCCCATGACAAAAAGAATGGTAAAGACTGCATTGACAATCTGTAAGAAAGATTGTTGGAGAGCGTTCGAAACAGTTTCAACATCACTTGTAAATCGACCTAACAAATCTCCAAATTGGTGCTTGTCAAAGTAGGACACTGGGATGCGATTGATTTTTTCGCTCATTTCATTTCGCAAATCCTGTATCATAGACTGCACAGCATTGGTCATAAAGTAGTTTGAGTAGTATGAACCCAACTCATAAAAAAGCCCACGTAAGAGATAGATCACCAGAATCACTGCGATATAGCTAGTATTAATACCTGCTCCTGCAACACCATTTGCCATGGCAAGGAGGTTGCTGGTTAACTCAGTGATTGCAAGCCCCAATACAAATGGCTCGATAACACTCATAATCACGCTGATGATTTTCAAGAAAACTGCAAAGAAAACAGAGAAACGGTAGGCTTTTAAATAGCTCCATAGTCGAGCTAAACTAGATTGTTTTTTCATCCTTTACCTCCTATTCTTCTGTCAGAGACGCATTTTTTAGCTGCGACTCAGCAATTTCTCGATAGATGTCATTGGTTTCCATCAGTTCCTCATGGCGGCCACGACCAACGATTTCCCCCTTATCCAGAACGATAATCTGGTCAGCGTCCATGATGGTTCCAACCCTCTGAGCAACAATTAATACTGTTGCATTTTGAGTGACTTCCTTAAGACGACGACGTAAAATAGCATCTGTACGGTAGTCCAAGGCTGAGAAGGAATCATCAAAGATATAGATATCTGGACCCTTGATGACTGCGCGGGCAATCGATAAGCGTTGTTTTTGACCACCTGATAGATTGCTTCCCCCTTCAGCCAGATGAGTTGCAAAACCTTCTTCTCGACTTTCGATAAAGTCTTTGGCTTGGGCTACATCAGCTGCTTGGTGCAAGTCCTCATGACTGGCGTCCTCTTTCCCGTATCGGAGATTATCTGCGATCGTTCCCGTAAAGAGCAAGGCCTTCTGTGGAATAAAACCAATCTTCTGACGGAGTGATTTGAGTCGATAATCTCGAACATCTACACCATCGACCTTAATTTTCCCCAGAGTAACATCATAGAAACGTGGAATCAATTGAACCAGGGTCGACTTACCTGACCCAGTTGAACCGATAAAAGCAATGGTTTCTCCTGGTTTAGCAGTAAAGGAAATATTATGCAAAACAGGACTCTCTGTTTCTCCAGGATAGGCAAAGGTTACATTATCAAATTCTAGATAACCATGAGTTTCAGTCTCTTGAATTCCGTCCTCATTTGGATCAATGGAAATCGGCATATCCATGATTTCCTTCAAGCGCTCACTAGAGACAGCGGTCCGCGGATACATGGTAAAGAGGTTTGACAAGAAAAGGAAGGACAAGAGAGCGTGGAAACTATACTCGATAAAGGCCACCAAATCCCCAATCTGCAAACTTCCCTGTTTGAGAGGATCCAAAGCAAACCAAACGATAGCTACAATCATAGCAATAATGATTTGCACAAAAAGTGGCTCCGTCAAACCAGTCAATTTGAACAAACGATTCGAATTATCCGCATAGATTGCATTTTTCTCTTCGAAACGATTTTCTTGGAAGTCTTCACGCGCAAAGGCACGAATCACTCGCAAACCCATCAAATTTTCACGGACATACTGGTTAATCTTGTCCAGTGTTTTTTGTTGTTTCTCAGATAAGGGACGCGTTTTAACTGCCACATAAAAAACTACAACAGCTAGAAAAGGAACCGAAAAAGCGACAATCCAAGCCAGTGAAGGACTGGTCAAGAAAATCATGAGAATACTCGACAGCATCATCATGGGAGTAATAACACCCAACTTAAGAGTTTGTTCTGCAAACTGCATGAGAACAAAGGCATCACTGGTAATACGAGTAACTAGTGAAGAAACACCAATCTGTTCATATTCATGATGAGAATACTCTTGTAGTTTGGCATAGACATCATTGCGCATGTCCTTAACCATATTGGTCGTCAACTTACTAGCAGCATAGGATAGGATAATCCGTCCAAATGTTCCCAAGACGATAATGACCAACATGATAATGGCCCAAAAATAGAGCTTTTCTTGATCACCTTGATTAATCCCTTGGTCAATCATACGAGCCAGAACAGTCGGTAGGCCGAGATTGACAATGACAAAGAAAATAGCTCCGATAAAGTCTAAAACTAGCCACTTAGGATAACGTTTGAGATAAGACCAAATATACAGCATGATTCTCCTTTCTTTTTCTTCTAATACTCTTCAAAAATCTCTTCAAACCACGTCAGCTTCGTCTTGCCGTATATGTGTTACTGACTTCGTTAGTTCTATCCACAACCTCAAAACGGTGCTTTGAGCAACCTGCGGCTCGCTTCCTAGTTTGCTCTTTGATTTTCATTGAGTATAAAATGCAGAAAAGAGCGTGCTTTCGCACGCCTTTTTACTAAAAAGAAGACAGGCAGTCTTGACCTCTCAAGAGGGAACTGTCTGTCTCAGATATTTGAGGCTTATTTTACAAAGTCAAGCAATGCCAAGAAGCTTTCTGGGTCAAGTGATGCACCACCAACAAGAGCTCCGTCAACGTCTGGACAAGCCATGTATTCAGCAACGTTTTCAGGTTTAACTGAACCACCGTATTGAACACGTACTTTGTCAGCTACTTCTTGACCAAAGTCAGCAGCTACAACGTCACGAACAACTTTACACATTTTTGTGCATCGTCTTGTGAAGCTGATTTACCAGTACCGATAGCCCAGATTGGCTCATAAGCGATAACTGTTGAAGCTACTTGTTCTGCAGTCAATCCAGCAAGAGCAGCTGAAACTTGAGCACCTACGAATTCAGCAGCTTTTCCTGCTTCGTAAGTTTCAAGAGACTCACCACAACAGATGATTGGAAGCATACCGTTAGCAAAGATTGCTTTTGCTTTTTTGTTGATGTCTTCGTCTGTTTCGTGGAAATAGTCACGACGTTCTGAGTGACCGATAACAACGTAGTCAGTACCGATTTCTTTCAAAACTTGTGGGCTAGTTTCACCAGTGAAAGCACCAGCATTTTCAAAGTAGCAGTTTTGAGCAGCAACTTTAAGGTTTGAACCTTTAGCAGCAGCAAGAACAGTTGTCAAATCAAGAGCTGGAGCTGCGATACCAGCTTCAACAAGGTCTGATGAAGGAAGTTTTGATGCTACAGCTTCAACGAATGCTTTTGCTTCTTCTGGGTTTTTGTTCATTTTCCAGTTACCAGCGATAAATGGTTTACGTGACATTTCACATACCTCTTTTTTCATTTTATTTTCTACTTATTTTATCATAAATATAGGGAGCTTGCAAATCTTACTCTGTAACTAGAAATCTTCTTTTCAAATACTTTCCAGCCGTCTTTTCTATTTAGAAGATGACTCGCGCTTGGTCAATTTGACCACTGCTTCCGTCCTAGCCGTATGCGGAAACATATCAACGGACTGGATATAGTGGAGGCCATAGACCTCTACCAAACGGACTAAATCACGCGCCAAGGTAGATACATTGCAGGAAACATAAACCATCTTTCAGGAGCATATTTGACAATGGTATCCAAGAGCTTGTCGTCCAAACCAGTCCGCGGCGGGTCCACAATCAAAGCATCGGCACGATAGCCTTCCTTGTACCATCTAGGGATAATCTCTTCTGCTGTCCCTGCCTCATAGTGAGTATTGGTATAACCCATGCGCTGGGCATTTGCTTTGGCATCCTCAATGGCTTCTGGTATAATATCCATCCCTCTTAGACTTTTAACTTTTTTGGCAAAGGCAAAACCAATGGTTCCAACACCACAATAGGCATCAATCAGATGGTCTTCCTCAGTCACATCTAAGGCTTTAACGGCTTCACTATAGAGGACTTCAGTCTGTTCAGGATTGAGCTGGTAAAAAGCTCGGGGTGAAAGAGAGAATTCATAGTCTAGAACACCCTCACGTATACTATCTTGACCCCAAATAATCTCTGTCTTGTCCCCATAAATCTCACTAGTTTTGGCAGTATTGGTATTGACAGCCACAGTTACCACTTCAGGATAATCCTTGATTAGGTCTTTTACAAATTGAGTCAGATTCAATTGACGATTGGTCACAATAATGATCTGGACTTGACCAGTTTTTCGCGCTCGACGAACCATGATAGTTCGAACTCCAAGAATTTTTCGCTCATCTGTAATCGGAATTTGATGGTAGGTCAAGAGCTCAGCAATGCGGTTGGCAATAGCTTGTGTCTCCTTGTCTTGAACCAGGCAGTCTTTTAATTCAACTAGATAATGCGAATTTTGAGCATACAAACCTGCCTTGACTTGACCTTTGAACTTTCGAGTTTGGAATTGTAGTTTAGCTCGATAATACTTGGGTTCCTGCATGCCAATGGTTGGTCTGATTTCATAGTTTTCGTAACCAGCGGGTGCAAATTTCTTCAGAGCTTGATTGAGAAGGTCCGTTTTAAACTCCAGCTGCTTATCATAATGTAGATGCATGATTTGACATCCTCCACACTCATTATAAATGGTGCAGTCTGGTACCACTCGAAACTTAGATTTTTTATTGACCTCAAGGAGTTTAGCCTCAACGTAGTTACGCTTAACTGAAGTCACCTGACAATAGATATCTTCTCCCTTGAGGGCGCCTGGAACAAAAACAAGAGTTTTCTGGAAGAATCCGATACCTTCCCCGTTTATCCCCATGCGCTTGATTTTTAATGGAATTTTTTGTTTGACTTTTAGATTCATAATTCTATTATACCACGTAGTTTGTCAATGGTTAAGAATATGTTACAATAAAACCATGGATACAGAGACACCTGACTTTACGCTACTAGATTTTCCTGAAGAATTACGAATGTATATAGAGGGAGCGCACCTTTCTGACAGCTCTTCTCATTCAGGGGCAAGAGTTCTCTATCTTGACTCAGGTTACTATTTGAAAATTGATCAAAAGGGAAGATTAGAGCGAGAAGCCACCATTGCAAGTTGGTTTGAACAAGAGGGAATAGGAACTCCTGTTATCGACTATTTATCTACGGATAAAGACTATCTTCTGACAAAAGAAGCCATTGGCCGTGATGCTCTCGCTTTTTTAGATCAGCCAGAAAAAATCTGCCTAACAATGGCAGATGCTCTTAAAAAGCTTCACAGCTTTTACCCGCAAAATTTTCCATCAGAAAATCATTTACAGACCTATAAAGACAGAGCCTTTAAAAACTATGAAAAAGGGGAGTTCTATGCCAAGGCGCTCCTAGCCCAATTCCAGATTAGCAGTCGCGAAGAGGCCTTCCAACTCATCCAAGAACAAGGGCACCTTTTAAAGACAGATGCCTTCATTCACGGGGACGCCTGTCTACCGAACTTTATTCTAAAAGATGCTAGCCATTTCTCTTGCTTCATTGATCTTGGTTTGGCTGATTTTAGTGATCGGCATATCGATCTCTTTTGGGCAATTTGGTCCCTCAATTACAACTTAAAAGATCCCAAATACGCTGAACTATTTCTTGACTATTACGGTAGAGACCAGGTAGATATGAAGAAACTTAGACTCGTCGCTGCCTTTGAAGCATTTGGATAAAAGGAAAACCATGAAAATCACAAAACTAGAAAAGAAAAAAACGACTCTATCTGCTAGAACTTGATAGCGACCAAACCTGCTACATTACAGAGGATACGATTGTTCGCTTCATGCTGACTAAGGATAAGGTTATTAGTCCCGAAGAGTTTATAGAGATTCAGACCTTCGCACAATTCTCTTATAGTAAAAATCTAGCTCTCTACTATTTATCCTTCAAAGCTCGTACTGAAAAAGAAGTTAGAGATTATCTTGCCAAACATGAAGTTAATGAGAAAATCATCCCCCAAGTCATCCAGTCTCTAAAGGATGACAACTGGATTAATGATCGCCAATATGCCCAAGCGATCATCAATTCCAATCAGCTTTCAGGAGATAAGGGAAGCTATATGCTGATGCAGAAAATCTCTCAAAAAGGCGTTGCTAAATCCATTATCCAAGAAGTCTTACAAGAATTTGACATGATGGAAGTCGCAGAGCGGACAGCTGAAACTACTGAAAAAGTACCAAGGGAAATTACCTGCTCGTGCTCTACAAGATAAGATTATCCAAAGCCTAACCAACAAAGGGTTCTCCTACTCGGAAGCCAGGGCTGCCTTTGATCAACTTAATAACCAGATTGATGAAGAAACTGTCCAAGAGCTGATTTTTAAAGAGCTCGATAAACAATACCCAAAATACTCACGAAAGTATGAAGGATACGAACTGAAACAACGTTTGACACAAGTTTTAGCTAGAAAAGGTTACGATTTTTCAGATATAGCCGGTGCTCTCAGAGAATATCTTTAATTTTTTCATAAAAAAACTAAGAACTTTAAACAAAAATGTGATACAATAGTAAACGATAAACTTATAAATTGTAGAAAGTTGGTTAGTTATGAAACTTCCAAAAGAAGGCGACTTTATTACAATTCAAAGTTATAAGCATGATGGGAGTCTCCACCGTACTTGGCGAGACACCATGGTACTAAAAACAACAGAGAACGCTATTATCGGCGTCAACGACCACACACTTGTTACCGAAAGTGACGGTCGTCGTTGGGTAACTCGAGAACCGGCTATTGTTTACTTTCACAAGAAATATTGGTTTAATATTATCGCTATGATTCGTGAAAATGGTATCTCCTACTACTGCAATATGGCAAGTCCTTACTATCTGGATGAAGAAGCTTTAAAATACATTGACTATGATTTGGATGTTAAAGTTTTTACAGATGGTGAAAAACGCCTCTTGGACGTTGAGGAGTATGAACGACATAAGCGAAAAATGAAGTATTCTTCTGATCTAGACTATATTTTGAAAGAGCATGTTAAGATTCTTGTTGATTGGATTAACAATGAGCGAGGTCCTTTCTCAGAAGCCTATGTCAACATTTGGTACAAACGCTACGTAGAACTAAAGAATCGGTAAAGTTGTCAGAGGTCAGGAACAAAATCCTGACCTTTTTATTAGAAAAAACCTGCCTTGCGGCAGGTTTTTCCTTTAAATGTCTAATTTCGTAACGGTAAATTTAATGTGAGAATAGTCTTTTTCGATATCCTTATCTACCATAAAGGCTGTTGCATCCTTCTTGACCTGTACCAAGTCAATATTCTGGGCTTGAGCAGCATAAACACAGCCACAGTAACATTGACGATAGATGTCATATTCTTCACACATTTCTACAGAGCGCTTATAGCCTTGATTTTTCTTAAAATCACTCGGAAGATAATGAGTGGTGTAGATTTTCTGCACATCAATCCCGATACTATTGATGGTTTGCGAATTTTTATGAGGACTAATCGTCAGGGCCGAACCAAAGTAATCAAACCCTAAGTCCATCGCTACCTGCGCTGTCTTATCCAAGCGATAGTCAAAACAAACCTTGCAGCGATCTCCACCTTCTGGTTCTTCTTCCAAACCACGGACCAATTTACGATATTCATTGGGTTCGTATGGTGCTTCTAGGTATTGAACCTTGTTGCCAGTTCGCTCATTGAAATCACTGACAAACTTTTTGGTCACATAAGCACGCTTGTGATACTCTGCTTTGGGATGGATATTTGAATTTGCAAAATAGATGGTCACATCTGCATACTTGGTCAAATACTCTAAAGTATAGGTGCTACAGGGAGCACAACAGACGTGCATGAGAATAGTTGGTCTCTCTTCATTTTTTTCCCACACTTGGACCATCTTTTGCATGACACGGTCATAGTTTATCTTTTGATTGGGATTCATCTTACTTAGAATTTCTTCTACATCGATCATACTCTTCTCCTTTTCCTCATGCTATTGTACCACAGGATGATACTTTGGGCAAATAGGTTTTCGTGCTTTACTCAGTTTTTAAGTCCTTATCTAATAGCTTACCCATCCTTGTCAGACTGATTATTAAGATAGGGGAGGTTAAAAGCAAGATAAGACCTAGAACTAAAAAGACAGCTACAAGATCCCAACGATCGATCAACCAACCTGTCAATGGGAAAATGACAATCATAGATAAACTAAAGAGCATAGAATTGATACTAAGCATGGTTGCTCTTACACTTGAGGGTAAATAGCCTTGTAAATCATTGAAGTAGATCGGCTGATAAACTGCATAAAGTGTATCAGTTAAAAGATATACGAGAAGAAAGGCAAAGGGTGTCCCAGAAAATACCAATAGCATTGCGAGGCCTGTCAGTGCAACAAGCATCGGAAAAACTTGATTGCTATTCCATTTTTTCCCGATTTGACTAGCTAAATAAACCGCCAATAGGTTTAGCAAACTACCAATCAGCATAACCAGTGAAACCTGCCACCCTGCTAAGTCACTTATTTTCTGCTGATAGTAAAAGTAAAACATACACATGAGTGTCCCGACTAGCTGATAAGTCATCATCCAGTAAAAGAGTACTGGTTTTTCCTGCCATTCTTTTCGAACTTGCAGGACAATCGTTTTAAAGGTTAAGACTTCATCTCTTCCTCTCTTAGCCATTGGTTCTTTCATAAAATAAATCAAGATTATAGAAAGAAAAGATAATCCAATAGCAATTAGATAGGTCCAAGCCAATGCTCCGTGAATAAAGAAGCCTGCGACAACTGTACCTAAGGTTCGGGTGACTTCTGCCACACCAGATAAAAAGCTAGAAATCTGAAGATATCGGTCCTTTTGACCCGCTTCAACCGCCGAATCATATAAGAAAGCGGTACTGGTCCCCGAGTCAAAATTATAGGACCAAGCATTAACCATCATGGCAATCGCATAAATCCAAAAATTCCCCTGACCAAACAAAATCAAGATAGAGGACACAATGCTGGCCAATCGAGCCAAATAGAGATTGGTCTTGTAGCTAAACCGATCGGCCAACATACCTGACGGGATCTCACATAAGAGACTTGTCCCATGAAAGATACTTTCTAGTAAACCGATTTGAAGTAATGAAAGACCATTTTGAATGAAAAATAAAATCCAAAAACTGGTAATTCCAAAATAAGATGTGAATTCCAGACCTGCTAGGAGTGGAATATTGCGTTTGTAAGTTCTTTTAAACATTGTTTTCTCTCTTTCAATATGTAATATAATTGTTTCTAAAAGACTTACTGAGATTTGCCTACATTTTCTCCACCTCTTTCATTTAAAGAAAAAACGCCAGACGGCGTTTTTATAGTTATTATGGTTTGATACGGTGCAACATACGTGGGAATGGAATGGCTTCACGGATGTGTTTAGTGCCAGCTGCGAAGGTAACCATACGCTCGATACCGATACCAAATCCACCGTGTGGTACTGTACCGTATTTACGAAGATCAAGGTAGAATTCGTACTCAGTACGATCCATACCAAGTGATTCCATCTTAGCGACAAGGGCATCGTAGTCTTCCTCACGCATGGAGCCACCGATGATTTCTCCGTAACCTTCTGGTGCGAGCAAGTCTGCACAAAGCACACGATCTGGGTTCCCAGGAACTGGCTTCATGTAGAAGGCCTTGATAGCTGCTGGATAGTTGATTACAAAGGTTGGTACACCAAAGTGGTTTGAAATCCAAGTTTCGTGTGGTGAACCAAAATCATCTCCATGCTCGAGATGTTCATAATCAGCGTCCTCATCATTTTCATGCTCTTGCAAAAGATCAATAGCCTCATCGTAAGTAATACGTTTGAATGGCTCTGCAATATAACGTTTCAAGAGCTCTGTATCACGCTCCAATGTTTCCAAGGCTTGAGGAGCACGGTCAAGAACACCTTGAAGCAAAGCTTTAACATATGCTTCTTGCAAGTCAAGTGATTCATCGTGTGTTAAGTATGAGTACTCCGCATCCATCATCCAGAACTCAGTTAAGTGACGACGAGTTTTTGATTTCTCTGCACGGAATACTGGACCAAAGTCAAAGACACGACCTAGAGCCATGGCACCTGCTTCAAGATAAAGCTGTCCTGATTGGCTCAAATATGCTGGTGTTCCAAAGTAATCTGTTTCGAAAAGTTCTGTAGAATCTTCTGCAGCATTTCCTGAAAGAATTGGGCTATCAAATTTCAAGAATCCGTTCTTATCAAAGAACTCATAAGTTGCGTAGATAATGGCGTTACGGATTTGCATAACAGCGACTTGTTTGCGTGAACGCAACCACAAGTGGCGGTTATCCATCAAGAAGTCTGTTCCATGTTCTTTTGGAGTAATTGGGTAGTCTTGAGATTCACCGATGACTTCGATGTCTGTAATATCTAACTCATAACCAAATTTTGAGCGCTCATCTTCTTTGACAATCCCAGTCACAAAGACAGACGTTTCTTGGCTCAAGCGTTTGATGGTATCAAATTTTTCAAGACCTACTTCTTCACCGAATTTTTCGATAAAGTTTGGTTTGAAAGCTACACCTTGGAAGAAGGCAGTCCCGTCACGCAATTGCAAGAAAGCAATTTTCCCTTTTCCCGACTTGTTAGCAACCCAAGCACCAATAGTGACTTCTTGACCAACGTAGTCTTTTACTTCGATAATTGTTACACGTTTTGTCATGTTTTATCTTCCTTTTTTGTTTAACTTGTCTAAAGACATTATTACCCACTATTGTATCACAAATAATGCCTGATAGCTAGATTCTATCAGAGAAAATCACAGGTTTTAGCCAAAAAAATCTCCGTCAGGACGACGAAGATCTTATTTTTATTTTTCCATAAATTGGTGCAAGCGACGAATAGCTTCTTTAAGAGTTTCCAAGTCTGTCGCATAGCTGAGACGGACATTCTCTGGTGCTCCAAATCCTGCTCCTGTAATCAGGGCCAGACCAACTTCCTCAAGAATAGCCGTTGTAAATGCTGTTACATCTGTATAGCCTTTCATCTCCATAGCTTTTTTAACATTTGGGAAAAGGTAGAAAGCTCCTTGCGGTTTGACTACTTCAAAGCCAGGGACTTGGCACAAGAGAGGATAAATGGTATTGAGACGTTCCTCGAAAGCCTGACGCATGGATTCTACAGAGTCTTGTGGACCAGTTAAGGCCTCGATTGTTGCGTATTGTGAAACAGCGGTTAGTTAGAAGTTGTTTGACCAGTCAATTTGCTCATAGCAGCAATAATTTCTGGATCACCTACTGCATAACCAACACGCCATCCTGTCATAGCGTAGGCCTTAGACACTCCATTGATGACAATAGTTTGTTTGCGAATATCTTCTGACAGACTAGAGATTGGAACGAATTCATTCCCGTTATAGACCAAACGACCATAAATATCATCGGCCAGGATGAGAATATCATGTTCAACAGCCCAATTTCCAATGGCTAACAATTCCTCACGAGAATAGATCATCCCAGTCGGATTAGATGGTGAGTTTAGTACCAAGACTTTGGTCTTATCTGTGCGAGCTGTTTCTAATTGCTCCACAGTTACTTTAAAGTGATTGTCTTCCTTGGCTTGGACAAAGACTGGAAGACCTTCTGCCATCTTAACCTGATCCCCATAGCTGACCCAGTAAGGAGTAGGAATGATAACCTCATCTCCAGGATTAACCACAGCCATAAAGAAAGTATAGAGTGAGAACTTGGCACCAGTCGCAAATGTGACTTCATTAGCTGCCACAGAATAACCATAATAACGTTCAAAATAGGTATTGACCGCTGCTTTTAACTCAGGCAAACCTGAAGCCACCGTATAGAAGGAAGCACGTCCATCTCGAATAGCCTCAACTGCAGCATCCTGAATATTTTTAGGAGTATGAAAATCGGGCTGACCTAGAGTCAAGAAAAGAACATCTTTTCCTTCCGCCTTTAATTTCTTAGCTCTTGCATCACTAGCCAGAGTGACACTTTCTTCCATTTCTAAGACACGTTTGGATAATTTCATTGTTTCTCCTTTTCGACTAAGGCGCCAGATTCAAAATCTACTAGATAATAGTCTCCTCCGGACTTGATTTCCCAGACTAGCTTGTTAGCGTACCGTCCAAAGGTAATCTTATCAATCTCAGTTGCTCCTTTTTCTCTGACAACTGCTTCTGCTTTTTCTTGAGAAGTACCATTTTCTAGTTGATATACGTAAATATTATTGTTGTTTTTTTCTATTAAAACAGCAACTGGTTTCTGATTTTTATCTTGACCAAGAACACTATAATAACTTTCTAAGCCATTGAAGATATCAACCTGGCTAACCGTTTCGAGATTCGCATACTGCTTAGCAAGCTTCTCTCCTTCAACCTTAGCAGTTCGATATGGCTTCATGCTGATCCATACCAAATAAAGAACGGAGGAAGTGATGACTAGAGTTAACAATGTGATACCAATAATGTACTGAAATAATAGGGAATTTTTTTCTTTTTTCTGTCTCTTTTTCACTCGTCTATTTTACCATCTATCCTAGGGAATTACAAGTGAATAGAGGGGGAGGTTATGACTCAAAACTACTCTAAACTACTCTTATGATAAATCCATATCAAACTTGAATCCTTGATTTCATAGACTTTTCTTTCCTCTCTAATCCTAAAAATAATCTATAATTTCATGGTTTTTAAATTTTTTGAGCAAATTCCTTGCAAATGATTTTTCCTTGTTGTAACATTATTTATAACAACGGAGAAAACTCTGATTAAAATCTAAAGGAGACTCCCTATGTCTAAAAAAGTGTTATTTATCGTTGGTTCACTACGTCAAGGTTCTTTTAACCACCAAATGGCGCTAGAAGCTGAAAAAGTTCTTGCTGGCAAGGCTGAAGCTAGCTACCTTGATTACTCAGCTATTCCTCTATTTAACCAAGACCTTGAGGTTCCTACCCTTCCAGCTGTAGCAGCAGCTCGTGAAGCTGTTCTGGCTGCTGATGCCATCTGGATTTTCTCTCCAGTCTACAACTTCTCAATCCCTGGAACAGTGAAAAACTTGCTTGACTGGCTTTCACGCGCCATTGACTTATCTGATACTCGTGGAGCGTCTGCTCTTCAAGATAAGATTGTTACTGTATCTTCAGTTGCAAATGCAGGTCATGAACAACTATTTGCAATCTACAAAGACCTCTTACCATTCATCCGTACACAAGTTGTCGGGGACTTTACTGCAGCTCGTGTCAACGATTCTGCTTGGACAGATGGCAAATTAGTCCTTGAAGACAGTGTTGCTACTTCCCTAAAACAACAAGCTGAAGACTTGGTTCAAGCTATACAATAATTGAGTTGAAAAAAGAGAGTGGGACAGAAATCGGTAATTCGTTAGAATTCGATTTCGTCGTCCCACCTCCGCACAGTTGAGTAGGGCTGTAAAAGCTGATAAAATCAGCGTAGTAGAGCCCACTCAACCACTGCGTCTTGCTCGATAATCCAAAGACAATTGAGAGGCTAGGACTTTTGTCCCAGCCTCTTTTCTTAATCAACTAATTCATCAATCATACTATGTTTTAGTGGTAAACTACACATCACTAAAAGGAAAATAAAGGATGATTGAATCCAAAATAGCGCCAAATCAAAAATTCCGTGCACAGCTACTACTGTCAAGAAAGAGAGATAGAGTCCAAGGATAGGACGCTTACTAGGTACTTGACTCATATCAATCAACATTCGTACTGGAGTGGCAGAAGCAATTCCCAAGAGAACTGTACCAACAACTCCATAACTCAAAATCGTATCTATATAGATACTATGAGCATGTTCGTGATAAGGTGCTGCAATACGAGGGAAAGAGTGCATATAGGTTAGTGGACCTTCACCCCAGAATGGATTTTGTTTAAACAAGGCCATTCCAGCATTCCAGATAGAAACACGCTCTTCCATAGATGAATCTAAGGTTCCCATTCGAACACCTAAATCACTTGAAAATAGAAAAGCTAAACCAACCCCAAAAACTCCTATACTTAGCCAGAAAGCACGCCAGTTCTTAATGGTTGTGAAGAGATAAATAATCGCTCCAAAGATAATAGCTGGAAAAGCTGTACGATTCTGTGTAAAGTTTAAACCGAATAAATTAGCAAAGATGGCAATCATAGAAAAAATTCGTAACCACTTTAACTTAGTCGTGCTAATTAGGTAAAAGCCAATCATGATACAGAAACAACAGATAATTCCATAGTAGTTGGGATTAAAGAAGGCAACTTCCGCTCGATTTTGATGCCAAACCTGCATTCGTGGTGAGAGGAAGGTATAATCAAATTTCTTTACAATCTGGAAATGTTCCAAGGCTGCAAAGGCTGCTGCCAAGACACTTGAGGCTAAAACCCCCTCAATCGTCAACCTGAAAAATTTAGGAGTCAATTGAGCTTGGTAATAGTAAAAGAAGATGGCAAACAGAAACATTGCCACAGAGGCAACTACTCCCATCACATTTTGTGCTAGAAGAGAAATTGCAGTGCTATAGGCAATAAAAAAGAGCAAGACAGGGTGTTGAGACAAACGTTTCAAGATCCCCTTCATCTCCCCAGTATATACTAACCAAAGTAAGTAAGAGATAAAAATAATAACGAAAAGATAAAAAGGAAGAAAAATACTCAGAATAACTCCTAAAAGAAGTCCTTCTTGTTTCGATAAACTTTTTAACTTTTCAATGACACCTATTGATTTCACAACAGATCCTTTCCTTCTGAATATTACATTCAGATAAATAAGTTATTAAAACATTTTTACCATTTTTTTCAAGAGATTTGAAAACCTCTTTGCCTCTATCATCCTAACTAAAAACTAGGTAAAAATTTTTATAGTTAGCTAAGATTACTCAAAAAAAACTATTCCTTTTTTAAAAATATGGTACAATAAATTTAATTGTTCCAGAAAGGGCCCAGCATGAAATCCTACCAAGAAGTCTATAAAATACTAGCTGCTGAGACTGATTATCTAAGCGGAGAAAAAATAGCTGAAAGATTGAACTTATCTCGAACTTCAGTATGGAAGGCTATTCAACGTCTCCAACAAGATGGGCTAGAGATTGACAGTATCAAAAACCGTGGGTATAAACTTCTATACGGTGACCTTATCTTGCCTCAGGAAATCGAAGCTAATAGTCCCATTACTGTCCTGTTTAAACCCTCAACTAAATCTACCCAAACCGATGCTAAAGAGGCTATGGAGGCTGGTGCAAAAGGTGATAAGCTCTACCTTTCCACTAGTCAAACCATGGGGCGTGGCCGTTTTCAACGTCCCTATTACTCTCCAGATAAGGGGGGAATTTACATGTCCCTTCACTTACAACCCAATCTTCCTTATCAGAATCTTCCTGCCTATACACTCTTAACAGCTGGAGCTATCTACAAAGCTATCAAAAATCTTAGTTTAATTGATGTGGATATCAAGTGGGTCAATGACATTTATCTGAACCAGAAAAAAATTGCTGGTATTCTAACCGAAGCCATTACCTCCGTGGAAACTGGACTCGTTACAGATGTTATCATCGGAGTCGGGATTAACTTTCTATCACTGAATTTCCCCAGAACCTACAAACTAAAGCTGGAAACTTATTTTCTCAAAACACTCCCATTACTCGCAATGAATTGATTGCTGAAATTTGGAAGTGTTTCTACGAAACAGACGCCGATGAACTACTTTATCTCTATAAAAAACGCTCAATCGTTTTAGGAAAAGAAATTTCCTTCAAGAAGGATCAAGAAATAATCACAGGAAAAGCATGTGACATCTCTGATCAAGGACAACTGCAGATAGAATTAGCCACTGGTGAAAAAATTTGGCTCAATAGTGGCGAAGTTTCGCTGACTAAATGGTAGTTCTACTCGCTCAAAAAAAATCGACCTTTCTTATCGAAGGTCGATTTTCTTATCGTTTATTTTTTCAAACGTTCAACGTCACGCGCGATAACAAGTTCTTCATCTGTTGGAATGACAAGTACACGAATTTTTGCTGCGTCAGTTGAGATATCTCCAGTCACACCAAAGACATTTTTCTCTGGGTCTACATCACAACCGAACCAAGAAATGCCTGAAATAACTTTCTCACGTACACCAGCTGCATTTTCACCAACTCCTGCGGTGAAGATAATAGCATCTGCTCCGTTTAGGACAGCCAAGTATTGCCCGATGTGTTTTTGGATACGGTCAACGTACATTTCAAGAGCCAATGTTGCATCAGGATCACCTGCTTCCATTGCTGCTTGAACATCACGCATATCACTAGACTTACCTGAAACACCCAGCAATCCTGACTCGCGATTGAGGATGCGACTGATATCTTCAGGCTTGTTAAAGTCCTCTGTATATTGCATTAAATAAGGAATGATAGCAGGGTCAATGTCCCCTGTACGGGTTCCCATCATAACACCACCAAGTGGAGTGAATCCCATTGAAGTATCAACAGATTGACCACCCTTAACAGCTGTGATAGAAGCTCCGTTACCAATATGGCAAGTGATCAATTTTAACTCTTCAAGTGGACGTCCCAAAAGTTTTGCTGCTTCTTGAGCAACGTACTGATGGCTTGTACCATGAGCTCCGTACTTACGAACTTTGTTTCTGTATAGTACTTAGTTGGCAATGGATAACGGTAGGCTTTTTCTGGCATTGTAGTATGGAATGATGTGTCAAAGACTGCTACACTTGTAATATCTGGCAACAATTCTTTGAAGGCACGAATACCAGCAGCATTAGCAGGGTTATGCAATGGAGCAAGAAGTCCTAGCTCTTCAATTTTTTCCAAGACATCACCTTCAACAACTGTAGATTCTTTAAAGTATTCTCCACCTGCAACAACACGGTGGCCAACACCAGTAATTTCATCATAAGCTTTGATAATATCAAAACGAATCAAGTCATCAAGCAAAATTTTTACGGCCAAGGTGTGGTTTTCGATATCAAGAATTTGTTGCTCTGAACGACCATCGAACTTAACTGTAGAAATAGAATCTTTCAATCCAATGCGTTCAATCAAACCTTTTGCAAGTACTTTTTCTTCTGGCATTTGATAGAGTTGCCATTTCAAGCTTGAGCTTCCAGCGTTAATTGCAATGGTTTTTGTCATAATGTTTCCCCTTTTTTAAGCGTTTTCAACTATTATATCAAAATTTATACTAGATTTCACGTTCTTGGCACCAATTTTGAAAATTTTCCTTAAATTCCAACAAAATTTCAGGATCCCGAAGACTAGTAAGTGGATAAACGAAGGGCTCAAGGCCTTCTCCCACTTTCTTTCGTAGAACAAAAATGGTCTTAGACTGGGCTCCCTGAGCAAAGAGATCCTCTGGCAAAGCTATGATAGCTACTAATTGAGCCTGTTCAGTGAGCCAGGATTTTAAGAGATCACTCTGAGAACTCGTCAAGAGATTGCTAGGAGCAAGGAATATAGCATAGCCTCCCGTCTTAAGATACTTAAGAGATTGTTCCATTAATAAATGATGAGCGTAAGTATGTTCATCTTCAGCTGCAACTTGGTAACGCGAAGCTATCTGATTATCTGGGTAGTAGCCAACCGGCAGGTCGCTCACAATGATATCACTTTCTTTCAATACCTGTGGCCTTACTGCATCACCTTGGACAAATCCCATTTGTAGATCCATAACTTCCGCCATACTTGCGGCTAGATCAATCAAGAGATCATCTATCTCAATCCCGAGATAGTCTACTTTTTTGTTCATAGATGTCAAGAAGCTAGCACCCAGGATTCCCATCCCAGAGCCCAACTCTAGTAGACTTAAATCTTCAGCAGGCCACAGTTGCTCCATCAGAAAAATCATCAAGTGACCAATCGCGTCTGGGGTAAACTGGTGATTAGCCTGAAGAGGTTCTGTTTGCGCTGCCTTCATTAACAAAAATTGATAGGTCCGTAACCACTCCTCTTTCCGAAGTGCCAATCGTTTTAGGGCCTGGTTATTTTTTTTGACTTGCTCTAGATTGGTTTGACCATCTAGATAAATCCCATTTTGTTCAATCAGGGCATCGTAAAAACTTGTCGCTAAATCGTTTTGAATGATTTGGACGTTTTCCAGTAAATAAGTATATGCTTGTTCAATTTTTTCAAAATCCATACTCCTATCTTATCAAAAATAGTGTCCTTTTTCCAGATTTTCACAATTGTGAAAATGAAAAAAAGAAAACCTACCTTCTCAGTAGATTTTCTCTGTTTAACATTTATTTCCAAGCGCCACTGCCATCTACATAGTAGCCATCTGGTGTGTATGTGTTGCGAAGCATGCTACCAGATGAAGCCAGATAGTACCACTTACCATTATCTTTGACCCAACCTGTCGCCATTGCACCTGAATCTTTTAGGTAATACCAAGAGCCACCATCTTTAAGCCAGCCTGTCGCCATTGAACCTGAGTCTTTTAGGTAATACCAAGAGCCATTATCATATAACCAATTAGCTGAAATCATGGCTCCTGATGACTTAAAGGCATACCAACTGCCACCTTGATAGAGCCAAGTTTGATTAAACATAACTCCTTTGTCATCCATAAAGTACCAGCTTCCCTGATCCTTGATCCAAGCATCTTTAACTAGTTGGCCTTGTTTTTGATAGTACCAGTTTTGTTTTGATTTAAGCCAGCTTTCTGCTTTTACAATTGGATAAAGTTCTTGGAAAGATCCTCCATCCTTATAGTAATGACTGATAGTTTCTGGTTTTGCAAGTTTCAACTCACCATTGTCATAGTCTACCCAACCATATACTTTTTGACCATTGACAGTCTTTGGTAAGGTGGCAGTGTAGGTCTTGGTTTGATAATCCCATTTTGTATCAAGGTAGGTGTACTGATCATTTGATTCTTCAATACGGTAGTAACCTCTCTTTCCACTATCATTATGAATATCATCCACAACTTTCGTTGACCAGATCTTCACTTCGTTTCCGCTCTTAGCCTCGACCTTAATATCTCCTCTATAACCATAAGGTACGTAAAAATTCAGGTAACGTCCTTCTTCCCCGACCATAGACTTGTTTTTCTCTTGACCTAGGAAATTTACAGTTTGATCTTGACCATTTAAAGTAACTTTCCATTCAATTTTCTCATTGCTAGCCAAATCTGATACTTTAATATCTACTTCATAGCCGTTATTAAATCGGAGAATTTTGCCATCTTGATATTGTACCCCACCCTTAATAGGCCATACCTCTTGCAACTCGAAAGCTTTAGCAGATTGTGGAAGAGCCAGCATAGCTAAACCAGCTAAAGACAAACTAAATAGTGTGATTTTTTTCATGAGATTTCCTCCTATTTTTAATTACATTAATTATATCACTATGTTATTTTTTTGCAAGAAATATCCTAAATTTATATAGGAAAAACCTCTGAGATGACTCTCAAAGGTTTAATCATGACTATTTACTATTTTCAACTGCTGCTGTTACAAAAGCAGTGTAGAGTTCTTCTGGGCGGTTTGGACGACTTGATAGCTCTGGATGGTACTGACAAGCCACAAAGAATTTGTTTTCTGGAATCTCAACAATTTCGACCAAGCGGTTGTCTGGTGAAACGCCTGAAAAGACAAAACCTGCTCCTTCAAACTGTTCACGAAAAGCATTGTTAAACTCATAACGGTGACGGTGACGGCGTTGCACCACCTCTTTGTTATGATAAGCTGCCGCTGCCTTAGAGCCACGTTTTAGCTTAGATGGATAAAGCCCTAAACGAAGGGTACCTCCCATGTCCTCAACATCAATCTGGTCTCTCATAATATCGATGATAGGATATTTTGTATCTGGGTCAAGCTCTGCTGAATTAGCCCCTTCAAGTCCTAAAACATGACGGGCAAACTCAATACAAGTCAATTGCATTCCCAAGCAGACTCCCAGCATTGGTACATCATTTTCACGTGCATAGCGAATGGCTTCAATCTTACCTTCTGTTCCACGTTGACCAAAACCACCTGGTACGATGATGCCATCAGCATCAGATAGGAGTTCCGCTACATTATCAGCTGTTACGTCATTAGCATTGATCCAATCAATCTTGACTTCTGCATCATTGGCATAACCAGAGTGTTTCAAAGCTTCGACCACAGAGATATAGGCATCTTGCAGCTCGACATACTTACCAACAAGAGCAATCTTGACTTGTTTTTTGAGGTTCATGACCTTGTCAACCATGGCTGACCACTCTGTCATGTCTGCTGCAGGTGCATCAATTTTTCAGATGATCACAGACAATTTGATCCATGCCTTGTGCCTGCAGATTAAGTGGGATTTGGTAAAGATGATCCACATCCAATGACTCAATAACGGCTTCTGGTGCCACATCACAGAACTGAGCTAGTTTATTTTTTTAATTCCTTGTCCAGCTGGCTTTTTCTGTACGGATGACCAACATATTTGGCTGGATTCCTAAACCACGCAATTCTTTGACAGAGTGTTGAGTTGGTTTTGTCTTCATTTCACCAGCTGCCTTGAGGTAAGGAAGCAAGGTCGTGTGAATATACATGACATTATCAGCACCGACATCAGACTTCATCTGACGAAGCGCTTCTAAAAATGGAAGGGACTCGATATCCCCGACTGTTCCACCAACTTCTGTAATAATAACATCAGAGTCAGTCGTTAGGGCAGCACGCTTGATTTTTTCTTTCAAAGCATCTGTAATATGAGGAATAACTTGGACAGTTGCACCAAGGTATTCTCCGCGACGTTCCTTGCGAAGAACTTCGCTGTAGATTTTACCAGTTGTCACGTTTGAGTATTTATTGAGGTTAATATCAATAAAACGTTCATAGTGGCCCAAGTCCAAATCTGTCTCAGCCCCATCATCTGTTACAAAGACTTCTCCGTGCTGGTAAGGACTCATGGTTCCTGGGTCAATATTGATATAAGGATCAAATTTTTGAATAGTTACTTTCAAACCACGGTTTTTCAACAATCGTCCTAGACTCGCTGCAACGATTCCCTTACCAATTGATGATACCACACCACCAGTTACAAAAATATATTTCGTAGACATAGATTCCTCTTTCTAAAATGCTCAAGGTCTTGTTCACTAACAGGGGATTGAGAAAACAAGACCTTCATCAATAACTACAAACCAAGAAGAAAAGCTTCCTGGAAAAACAAAAATAGCTCCCTAATAACTAGGGAGCTCCGACCTCTAAAAGAGGTGCCCGAACAATATATTACCTCAAAATGAAGCATTTGTCAAATAGAACAAATCTTTGACTTGGCATTCTATCTTGCAAGACTCATTCAAACTGAAAAATAAAAAAGAAGCTGGGACCAGTAAATAGAAACTTGATCGATCCATTTCTATTCCAGCACCTTTTTGTTTTTATTCTTCCTCTTCTTCAGGGTCTTCGTCGTCTTCTTCATTCAGATCGACTTCTTCATCTAGATCGTCTGGGGCGATTTCATTGATTTCAGCATCGTAGGCTTCCACTTCATTCTTCTCATCATCTGGATTTTCATCATCATAAGAAAGAGCTGGATCTTCTTCGTAGGCATCCTCATCTTCTGGATCATCTGCACTGTAATCAATAGCATCCGCATCACCATCCATGAAGGCGTTGACGCGTTTTTTCTTAGCCTTAGGTGCTACTTCTTCATCATCACTTTCTTCAAGAGCAATGATTTCTTCATCGATTTCATCCACACCATACCATGAACGAAGACCCCACTTGTTATCTCCAAGAGAGATAAAGCTTCCGTCAAAGTTCAACTCTGTATAGAACAAAGGCAAAGCTTCACGAATATCGCTGTTTGAAGTACCAAGATAGTTTTGGATTTCATTAACTAAATCACTAAAATGCATTTCGTGATCACGACCACGAAGTTCCAAGATGGCACGGGCCACCTCAATCATAGATAGTTCACTTTTTTCTTGCCCAGCAAATACTTCTAATTCCAAAGCGTTTCTCCTCTTTTTTACTACTAACACCAGAGTGGATAAACTCTGATCTCATTTTATCATGTACTCTTTATTGTACGATAATTTTGCCTAATAGTCAAAGGTTTAGAAGAAATAATGTGAAATATTTCAGCAAATTGAAAGACCTGAGAGATACACTCACAGGTCTATTGATTTATTTATGACTCAGGGATGCGGCTCCAATGCCAACCACAAACTCCAAGAGGATTCCTACCTAGATAAAGGACCATTTGTTGCGCCAGATTAAGTAAAAGTCCCCCTTCAGGTCCTGCCAGTAGCTCCGTTTCATGATGTCTCACTTTCATCTCTATTATTCCCCTAGAATAGCGAAAAAGCCTCTCTCTGTCAATGAGTTTCACAATAAAAAGGCTGGGGAAACCCAACCTTCTCTATTTATTCAGCTAAGAGCACTTCTTTGATGGTTTGTTTTTGAAGTTTTCTATTTGAGAGATAAAAGAGGCTTTCATAAATCACAGCAAAACCGATCAAAGTCCAAACACACACATTCCCATCAAAGTGATGCTCAATCTTTTCAGGAACTGTATCTTTGATCACACCGATCAAAATTTCCATGATGCCGTATTGATAAGCCGTCCCAAGAAGGAATCCTAGATAGGCCCCGAAACGATAGGGAGCAAGAATATGACTTTGGCATTCACGATCGGTGTAGCCAAAAGCCTTCATCAAGGCCAAGGTTTCGCGACTTTCTGAGACCACAATCCCCAATGACAAAAAAAGAATAGAGAAAGAAAGGATCAAGCCAATCATAATCATCATGGTTTGGATGATGTCATCTGTGTAGTCCCTTAGGCTAAAGGACAATTGAACCATGGCCGCAAAACACATGGAACCAAAGACCACAAAAAACAAGATAGATTTTCTCCCCCAAATCATAGACGAAGACAGCTCTTTTAGGAAGGATTTCTCTTTCTTGGGAATCCTCTTTCTCCTTTTGACCTTGATCGGTGTTGGGGATTTTTTCAATAAGCGAAGGGCTGGCGTTTGTAATTGTCTTCTAGCATAAGCAATCGCGAGAACCATAAAGAAGGTCATTGGCAGCATTACCAAAGCAACCAAAAGCTGCCAATGAAAATGAATAGTAATTTCTGGTAAAATTCCCTTCTCATTGCGAAAGTCATAAAAATGTCCCATCATGAGAAAGGAAGCTAAATAACCAAGAAGCGCTCCAACTCCAAAACTGAGCCCAAAAGCCCAAAATCGTTTAGCCAACTGGCCATTGCTATAGCCCAAAGCCTTTAAAATTCCTAATTGTTCCTTGTGGTCATCGACAAATTGTTTGATATAAAAACACATGAGAAGGATCGATGTTAAGGACAAGACAACCCCGCTGACCATGGCCACCATCCAGGAAAGCGAAACCTGGGCATCATAGTAGGTCTGAATCATCGGATTGGTTTTAGAAATCTCCAACTGCTCGATATCCAAGTAAAAATTCAAGAAGAGATTGGCCACAAATACCGCACAAGCCCCAATAATACTGACGACAACTAATTTTCGAATATCTTTTACTGAAAACATGGCTTACCATCCAATCTCATAAGCAGTCTGAGGCTGATCATTGGTCACCACTTCGGTAATCTTACCACTATTGACACGAATGATGGTTCTTGCCATATCCGCAATATTTTGGTTGTGCGTCACCATAATCAGGGTAAAGCCTAGCTTTTCATTCAACTTCCAGATATAGTCTAGAATCTTGCGCCCTGTTTCTTCATCGAGAGCTCCCGTCGGCTCATCTAAGAAAAGAATCTCTGGCTTTTTGGCTAAGGCACGAGCAATAGACACTCTCTGCTGTTCCCCACCAGACAATTCACTTGGATACTTGTCTAGCTTATTGCCAAGCCCCAAATCCTCGATGATCTGTAAAAAATCATGATTGTTTGCCAGGTCAGCTCCCATCTTTACATTTTGTCTGACCGTCAGATTAGGCAATAAGTAATACTGCTGAAAAATAAAGGCTATCTTCTCACGTCTAAAGGCTGTCAATTGAGCATCCGTGAGTTGTGACAAATCCTGTCCTTGGATGAGGATATGCCCATCATCTACCTTTTCTAATCCGGATAATACGTTTAAGAGGGTTGACTTTCCTGATCCAGAAGGGCCTAGGATAACCACATCATCCTGGTCTTGAATCTGCAGATCAATCCCTTTTAAGACCTTTGTTTGGCCGTAGCTTTTGTGAACATTTTCTAGTTGAATCATTTCTTTCCTACCATTTCTTTGATGAGAGATTGACAAACTTCTGTCAGTAATCCAATCACTTCTTCCATGCTAAACTGATAAATACCAGAAGCAACCATAGAGGCCATGCCGTGTGAGTAGATAAATAGATGCTGGTACAAGCGACTAGCCTCCTCTAACGACAACGGATAGTCTGCGACAATCGAATCCAGAACCAATTGATAACTATGATCCTTCATGGGAAGAAAATCTTGAAAGCGACGAATCGGATCTTTGCTAGGATTTTGGAAAAGCAATTGAAAAAGTTGGGGCTCTTTTGAGGCAAAAAGGATATAAGCAACCCCGACAGATCGAAAAGGCTTCTCATCTTCTAAAGCCTTGCGTATATACTCCACCACGACCATTTCCGCAGCAATAATAACCTCTGCTTGTAACTCAGACATATTAGCAAATTGCCCAAAAATGACTCTTGGTGTGGCGCCCAGTTTCTCTGCTAATGCTCTAGCCGTCAAACTAGACATTCCCTCTTCTCTCACCAATTGTAAAGCTGTCCCAATCATAGCCTCTTTACTAAATTTAACTTTTGGTGGCATACGACTCCTTTCGCGCAACAGTTGTTGCGCAACACTTGTTATCTAAAAGATTACCATAACAAAGAAAACTTGTCAAGAAAAATCTGTAAAGCATAGAACAAAAAAACCAGCTCATTGATACAAGTGAAGTCTGGTCTACTAAATCTGGTCCCGAAGATTCGAACGGCGCTTGAAAACTTTACCCAGCAGGACCTCACACTGGCCATAGCCATAGATATCCACTAGGTCAAAGGTGTTGATGCCAATCGACAAGGCCGCCTCCACCTCATCTTCACTCATCTAGCTGATCAGCATCATCATTCCAAGGACAATGATTAATAAACGCTCATTTTCAGTAACATCCATATAGTTCATGTTTTCCTCCTTTTCATTCTTCTTTCATTATAAAGTAAAGAAGACCAAACAGCAATGAATTCGCAAAGCAAAAGAGAGTGGGACAGAAATCGGTAATTCGTTAGAATTCGATTTCGTCGTCCCGCCTTCGCACAGTTGAGTAGGGCTGTAAAAGCTGATGAAATCAGCGTAGTAGAGCCCACTCAACCACTGCGTCTTGCTCGACAATCCAAATACAATTGAGAGGCTAGGACTTTTGTCCCAGCCTCCTCTTTTATTTATAGCTCAAAGCTCGTTTAAAAGTTTTCCAGATCCCCAAATCATCCGTTTGAAGGACTAGACTAGCATACATCCGTCCGATAAAGATAGTTGCAGTCACCGCAAAAGCAATCGTAATCATAAGTGAAATCCAAGCTTCCAAACCATTTGCATAGCCATTGATAGCTCTAAAAGGCATAAAGAAGGTCGAAATGAAAGGAATATAAGAACCGATTTTCAAAATCAAATTGTCCCCTGCAGCGCCTAGAGCAGTAACGCCAACAAAACCAGCTATTATCAAAAGCATCAATGGCGATAAGGCCTTTCCTGCATCTTCAGGACGGGAAACCATAGAACCTAAGAAGGCTGCCAAGACTACATACATAAAGAGACTGACTAAGACAAATAATAAGGTGTTTAGAGAAAATGCTTCTCCCAAGTGGTTTAGAAGGCCAGACTGGGCCAAGAAAGGCATATCCTTAAAGAAGAATAGAGCACCAAGTCCACCTACAACATAAATTCCAATATGACTTAAAATGACAAGGAGTAGAGCAATCATGCGAGCATAGAAGTAATGGCTGGCACGAATGCTAGAGAAGACAACTTCCATGATTTTAGTCCCTTTCTCGCTGGCTACTTCCTGAGCAGTAACACTGGCATAAGTAATCAAAATCATATAAAGGAAGAAGCCCAGTCCAGCCGCCGCAAAGGTTTGAATCATCTTTTTATTTTCTTTTGACTCATCAATTTTCTCTGTAAATTGGACAGTTTGTTCCAAGCGTTTTGTCTGCTCTTGTGACAGATTTGCTGCCGAGCGGTTGAGTTGGGATTGGAGTTCATTCAACTTAGCAGTCACTGCTAACTTAATGCCACTCTCTAGTGAAGTCTCACCATGATAGACCGCCTTGAGGATACTATTCTCCTGGTCAATGGTCAGATAGCCTTTGATTTTTTCATCCTTGATAGCAGCTTGGGCACTGGCTTCGTCCTGATAATCAAAATTAAGACCATTGGCTGTTTTAAGACCTTCTGTAACAGTTGGAACCGAGCTAACCACTGCCACTTTATCATTTTGTGCCAAAGACGATCCTTGAAGATAACCAATTCCTCCAGATAGGCCTAAAAAGAGGAAAGGCGAAATCACCATAAAGAAGAAACTCCACGACTTGACATGTCGTAGATAGGTTTCTTTGATTACAACCCACATATTTCTCATACTTCCACCCCTGATTCTAATTTAAAGATTTCGTCGATTGTTGGAGCTTGTTGGTCAAAGGTCGCGATATATTGACCTTGAGTCAAGATTGGAAAGAGTTCTCTACCTGCACTTTCATCATCCAAGATCAACTTCCAACTACCTTGCTTGGTCAAGCTAACCTGTTTGACATGAGGAAGACTCTCAAGTTCTTCCTTGCTTCGTTCACTTGAAACAAAGAGACGGGTTTTACCGTATTGATTGCGGACTTCTTGGACAGGGCCATGCAAGACCACACGCCCATCGCGAATCATGAGGATATCATCACAGAGTTCCTCGACATTGGTCATGACGTGGTCAGAAAAGATAATGGTCGCTCCACGCTCTTTTTCCTGAAATAACTTGCTTCAGCAATTCTGTATTAACTGGATCTAAACCACTAAAAGGCTCGTCTAGGATAATCAAGTCGGGTTCATGAATCAGAGTAATGATCAGCTGAATCTTCTGTTGATTTCCTTTTGAGAGGCTCTTAATCTTATCCGTCAATTTTCCTTTGACTTCCAATTTTTCCATCCATAGAGGGAGTTTTTCCTTGATTTCTTTAGCATCCATACCTTTTAGGGTCGCCAAATAACGAACTTGTTCAAGGACGGTTAACTTAGGCATGAGACTGCGTTCTTCAGGTAGATAACCAATACGAGCATAGGTTTCCTGACGAATATCTTGCCCATCAAGCTCAATCTCCCCATGGTAGTCTAAAAATTTCAAAATACTGTGAAAAATAGTGGTTTTCCCAGCTCCATTTTTACCAACCAGCCCCAAAATACGCCCTGGTCTTGCTTGAAAATCAACACCAAACAAAACTTGCTTAGGCCCAAAACTTTTCTCTAAATTTCTTACTTCGAGCATCATCCACCTCCGAAATTTCTTGCACTCATTATACTCCTTTTTCATAGTCTTTACAATGATTTATGTACATTTTTAAAACTTGGTTTTAAAAAGGATATTTACTGTATTGGGAATTTATCAGCTCTTCGCCAAGTATTTTATTCCCCCAGATTTTTAAGTGATAAATTTATTATACTCATCTCTTGATAAATCCGTCGACTATATCCTGAAATGTCCATTTTTAGTCCTGAATTGTGACTAGCAATCTTCATCATCCTACCTAGCTTATCGTGCTATTTTATGAAATATTTATGAAAAGACTAAGGGAAAAATAATTGACATTTTATTTTTTAATATCCATACTAGTCTAGTAAAATAAAAAGAAAAGGAGATATTCATGAGCATTCGAAAAGCAATTAAAACAGCTATCCTTCAACTTTTTGACTTATTGAGTCAAATTCTTTTAGTTCATCACCAAGCTCGTCCAGATATCTTTAAAGAAAAGGGTAGAAAATACAATGAGCAAGACTTGGAAAAATTGATGACCCAAGAACACACACCAATTTTCATTTACGAAGATACAGATGGCCAGATTCTAGGGCATCTTTTCGTCACAATTAAAGAAGAATCGGAAAATCCTGTTCTTCGTCCCATTAAAACTCTTTTCATCGAAGACTTGTGCGTAAATCAAGCAGCGCGTGGGCAAAAGATTGGAGATCAGCTTTACCAATTCGCTATCAGCTATGCTAAGGAGATTGGTTGCTATAACCTGACTCTTATACTCAATGAAAATCAAAGAGCAAACTAGGAAGCGAGCCGCAGGCTGCTCAAAGCACTGCTTTGAGGTTGTAGATAGAACTGACGAAGTCAGTAACATATATATACGGCAAGACGAAGCTGACGTGGTTTGAATTTGATTTTTGAAGAGTATTAATGTCTGGAATGATAACGTGGGAGCCCTTCGCTTCTACCAAAGACAAGGCATGAAGCCTCAAGAAACTGTCATGGAAACAGTCTTATAAAACTGATTAAAAAACCGTTGATGCATCTCATCAACGGTTTTTCTTATACACATTTGTTAACGCACTTCTGCATTCACTTTCTCTTCAAGAGAAGCTTGGATTTTTTCCATGTAGCGTGCGACTTCTTCGTCTGTCAAGCTATCTTCTGGATTTTGGAAGGTTAGACTATAAGCCATAGACTTCATACCAAGTCCTAGTTTTTCACCTGAGAAGACGTCAAAGAGTTTGATGTCTGTTAAGCGTTTCACACCCGCAGCTCTGATGGCATCGACTACTTCTTGGTGGGTCACTTCTGCTTTGAGGAGAAGGGCAATATCACGGCTCACCGCTGGGAACTTAGTAATTTCCACAAATGGAGCCGCTGGTTGAAGGGTTGCTTCGATAGCTGAAAGCTTGAGCTCTGCTACATAAGTTTCAGGAATATCATAAGCCTTAGCTGTTACAGGGTGCACTTGACCGAGGAAACCGACTACTTGATCACCGAGTGAAATCAAGGCTGTACGTCCTGGGTGAAGGCTCTTGATTGCTTGCGTTGCGGTATAAGTCACCTCAAGACCCAAGCGAGCAAAGAGGGCTTCAAGAATTCCTTTAGCATAGAAGAAATCAACTGGAACGGCTGCCGTTTGGAAATCTTTCAGCGACTAAACCTGTCAAAGCAAAGGCAAAGCTGTTGATTTCGTTTGGCAATTCTTCTTTTGGATTTCCTGTTTGCTCGAAGACTTTTCCAATCTCGTAAAGAGCCAAGTCTTTGTTCTTACGAGCCACGTTGTAGGCAACTGTATCCAAAATACCTGAAACCATATTTTGACGGAGGACAGAACGGTCCACTGTCATTGGCCACATGAGCTCTGTTAAGTTGCTTGGTTTAGTCGTAAATTCAACTGCTTTTTCAGGGGTTGTCAGAGTGTAGGTGATGATTTCAGTCAGACCTGCACCTTCTGCAATGGTACGAACTTGACGACGGAGTTTTTGAGTCGCTGTCAATTCACCGGCTGTTCCATCATCTTTTGGAAGACTGGTTGGCAAGCGGTCATAGCCATAGATACGAGCGATTTCTTCAAAGAGGTCTGCTTCGATAGTGATATCCCAACGACGACGTGGTACGCTGACAGTAAAGCTATCTGCAATTCCAGAAAGGCCAAGCCAAGACGACGGAAGACATCTTCTACATCAGCGTAGGAAAGCTCTGTACCAAGGACACGGTTAACGTCTGCAAGGGTTGAAGAAACCTCTACATCCGAAGTATCTAGTTGGCCTGCTGAAACGATACCTTTCCGAACAGTCGCACCAGCCAATTCAGCAATCATGCTTGCTGCAGCATCAAGGGCTTCATTAACGGTTGCCACATTGATCCCTTTTTCAAAGCGAGAAGATGATTCTGAACGAAGGTTGAGGCGACCACTAGTCTTACGGATAGATTTGCCATTAAAGACAGCAGCTTCAAGAACGACACGACTAGAGTTTTCAGAGATTTCTGTAGCTTGTCCGCCCATGACACCTGCAAGGGCTACTGGTTTGTCAGCAACCGTGATGACTAGGTCAGTTTCTGCAAGTTCACGTTCTTCACCGTCCAAGGTTACCAATGTTTCACCAGTACGAGCCTCACGCACACGAATCTCGCTTCCATCAAAGGTATCCAAGTCAAATGCATGCATTGGTTGACCAAAGTAAAGAAGGATATAGTTGGTCACGTCGACGACATTATTAATGGGACGGATGCCTTCGTTCATGAGGAGGTTTTGCAACCATTGTGGACTTGATGCGATGGTCACATTGTCCAAGATACGAGCTGCATAGTAAGGGAGCCTTGTCTGTGTCAATGTTGACTGAAAGAGCATCCGCTGCAACTTCGGTAGTTTCTGTTAAAGTAAATTCTTTGAAGTTGACTGCCTTGTCATAGATAGCGGCTACTTCGTGCGCAACCCCACGCATAGAAAGAGCGTCTGCACGGTTTGGCGTGATAGAAAGTTCGATGATTTCATCATCCAAGTCTAGATAGGAGAATACTTCATCACCTGGAACGGCCTCTTGAGGCAAGATTTGGATGCCATCTGCGAACTCCTTAGGCACAACTGAGTCAGAAATTCCTAATTCGCCAAGTGAACAGATCATCCCAAGTGACTCCAAGCCACGGATTTTCCCTTTTTTAATCTTGTAGTTATCCGCGATGCGAGCACCCGGAAGAGCCACCATAACCTTGATGCCTGCACGCACATTTGGTGCTCCACAGACGATTTGACGGGCTTCTTCTTCACCCACATTGACTTGGCAGACATGCAAATGAGTTTCTGGCACATCTTCGCAAGACAAGACTTCTCCGACGACAATTTTTGAGAGACCAGCAACTGGTGATTCGACACCTTCTACCTCGATCCCTGTGGTTGACATTTTTTCAGCCAACTCTTGTGATGGCACATCAATGTCCACCAATTCTTTTAACCATTTGTATGATACTAACATAATTCTGATTGTAAGGTCCCACCAAGCAAGACCTATTCAATTCCTTTCTTTTTCTTCGAGTCAGCCGTTTCAATTTCTAGACTATGTGAAAAAGAGAACGACTGTTTAGGATTGTGTTTCAGGTTTCAATCTTATTTAAACTGTTCTGAAAGCGGACATCCCCTTGGTAGAATCCACGGATATCGTTGATACCGTAACGAAGCATGGCTACACGCTCTTGTCCAAGACCAAAGGCAAAACCAGAGTAAACAGTCGCGTCGATACCACTCATTTCAAGGACACGTGGGTGAACCATTCCGGCACCCATAATCTCGATCCAACCAGTTTTCTTACATACGTTACAGCCGTCTCCTCCACACTTGAAGCATGAAACATCAACCTCAACAGAAGGTTCCGTAAATGGGAAATAAGATGGGCGCAAACGAATTTGACGCTCTTCACCAAACATTTTTTGCACAATCAACTGAAGCGTTCCTTGAAGGTCAGCCATAGAGATGTTTTTCCCAACAACCAAACCTTCGATTTGGTGGAATTGGTGACTGTGGGTTGCATCGTCCGTATCACGACGGAACACACGCCCTGGTGAGATCATCTTCAAAGGGCCTTTAGAAAAATCATGGGCATCCATAGCACGCGCCTGAACAGGAGATGTATGAGTACGGAGCAAGATTTCTTCTGTGATATAGAAAGTGTCCTGCATATCACGAGCTGGGTGATCTTTTGGAAGGTTCATACGCTCGAAGTTGTAATAGTCTTTTTCAACTTCAAATCCATCCACGACTTGGTATCCCATTCCGATGAAAATATCTTCGATTTCTTCACTAGTTTGTGTGAGAACATGACGATGACCAGTCGCAACTGGGCGACCTGGAAGCGTCACATCGATACTCTCACTTGCTAGTTGAGCTTCCACTTTCTTTTCTTCCAAAAGCTTAGCTGTTTCTTCAAAAGCGGCTGTCAAAACATCACGTGCTTCATTGACGTGTTTTCCGATAACAGGGCGCATTTCAGCTGAAACGTCTTTCATCCCTTTCAGGATTTCAGTAAGGGAACCTTTTTTACCAAGGACAGAGACGCGCAATTCTTGCAGCTCTTTTTCATTTTCAGCAGAAATCTGCTTCAAGCTAGCTAGCGTTTCTTCACGAAGCGCTTTTAATTGTTCTTCAATAGTTGACATAATTCCTCCATCAGTCTCTCGTAGATAAAAAGAAAACCACATGCCAAAAACTCCACTCGGAGCGTTGACACGCGGTACCATCCGTTTATCTGACAAGTCAGACCTTTATTTCTGAATCTATAGGCAAGTGAATTCACCCAGCTTTCATATAGAGAGCTTTCAGTCACGGCTCTCCTCCCTGATATACTTCCCCTGAGATACTAGTCTTGCAGATTCCTATTTAATTACTATTCATTTTATCAAATTTCAAGCATTCTTGCAAGATATTTTACGACTAATCAACATAGTCCCCACCTTCAAAGCCGTAATACTCTTCCAAGCTGAGACCACTTGCAGCGATATCCTTGGCTTCTTTTCCGACGTAGCGAAGGTGCCATTCTTCAGCCATATAGCCCGTTTCTTTTTCCTTACCTTTGAGATAGCGAACGACAAAACCATAGTCTGCAGCATGATCTAAAAGCCATTGAGCTGCCTTTTCTTCAGTGACTAAGTTTCCATTTGTTCCAATCAGGTCAAAAGCCAGACCAGTTTGGTGTTCACTATAACCAGGTCTTGCCGAATAACGGTCAGCCTCAGCCTTGCCATCTTTATCTACATAGTTTTGATAAAGCTGAGTTTGAGTTTCATAACTTCTAAAACCACTATAGTTGTCGCTAATCGGGAATCCTGCTTGTTGCATAGATGCAATGAGTTTTAACAGTTCTGCCTTTGCGGTAGGGTTTTCTCCAGGATTATAGTCCTTAGACAAGGGATAATGCTTATTAGCGACAACAATCTCATCGTACTTACCTTGAATGCTGTAGTGATCTCCTTTGTTGACCACTTCTACTTTCTTTTGACTAGCTGCCTGAGATTTACTACCGACAGTCCCTTCTTGGACGGTTTTTTCTTCAGTTGAAGTCTGCGTTTCTGAAGTCACTGGCTTTTTCTTGCGAACAAGCTGCCAATGTTAGGGCTAGTAGTCCTGATAAGATAAGGTATCTTTTTTTCATTGTTTATCCTTTCATTTCTATCATCTGGTCCAAAGTTTCAGATAAGGTTTCAACCAAACCTTCTAATTTACTTCCCTTAACCTGATATTCTTCAGCGACCATTTCTTCCCAAGGACCCACCAAACTGGACCACGTCCATTAAGACCGTGTCCCTTCATATCACCCTCTCGTCTCGGAAAAAAATATGCCAGTGAGCATGTGCATCTCCGTTTCCTAACAACTCTACATTCATCTTTTGAGCTGAAAAAGCTTTAGAGACAGCTTCCTGAACCAGGCTCATTTCCTCTAAAAAGCGGAGTTTAACACTTGGATGTAGATGATGCAATTCTGTGACATGTTCCTTGGCTAAGAATAAAGTGTAGCCTTCAAAATACTGTTGGTCTCCGATGACAACATAGCCTGTTTCCAGTTCTTTTACAAAGTAGGGATTTTCCCCTACCTTAATCCATTCAATTCGTTGGCAAATCAAGCACATCTTAGTCTACCAATCCACTCTTGAGGTAAGCGTCTACCATACGCTCAGTAGCAACTACAGAATCGATATGAGTACGCTCATAAGAGTGACTAGACTCAATACCAGCTCCTAGGAGAGCGTGTTTGACCTCTGCGCCAGCTGACATAGCTGCAGAAGCATCCGAACCGTAAAATGGATAGATATCGAGTTTAAATGGAATGTCTTGGTCTTTTGCTAGAGCAACCAGATGTTGACGGAATTCATAGTGGTAAGGACCTGAAGCATCTTTGACACAGATAGACACTGTGTACTCATCCGTCTGCTGGTCATCTCCCATTGCTCCCATATCCACAGCCAGATATTCGACAACTTGACTTGGGATACTTGAATTAGCACCATGGCCCACTTCTTCAAAGACCGAAAAGGCAAAGTGCGTAGTGACAGGAAGTTCAACTCCTTCTTCCTTATAGACTTTGAGGAGATTGAGGAGAATAGCTGCGCTGACCTTATCATCCAAATGACGCGATTTGATAAAGCCTGTCTCGGTTACGACAGTTCGTGGATCAAAGCTGATAAAGTCACCAACCTCAATACCAAATGCGCGTGTTTCTTTTTCATTGGTCACTTTTTCATCCAAACGAACTTCCATATTGTCCTGCGTGCGTTCAGCAGTTCCAGCGTCCTTGTAGACATGGCAAGAAGTTTGATGGATCAAAATCGTACCTGATACGGTTTTACCTGTGCTAGCCACATGAACTGTACAGTTTTCGCCTTCAATCATATTCCAAGGGTAGCCACCAATACGGTCCATTTTGAGACGACCGTCTGCTTTAACAGCACGAACGATAGCTCCCAAAGTATCCACATGGGCAGTCACATAACGCTGTTGCTGGTCATTTTTACCTTTAATGGTAACATTCACTCCACCTTTAGCAGTACGGATTGGTTGATAACCTAGTTTTTCAAGAGTCTCAACTAAATAATTCGTAATTTCACGTGTGAAACCAGTTGGGGATGCGATAGCAGTTAGTTCTTTGATATATTCTACAGTTTGATTCATTTCTTCACCTCTTGCTACCATTATATCACTTTTCCCATTTTAGTATGTGCAAAAAGGAAAAGCAAATATACTTTGGATGTAAAATTACTTTATGGTATAACAAAAGTAGTTCTTAGGAAGAAAGGAAAAAATATGAACAAATATTTTAAAATGACACTTCTCTTAGCTTTACCCTTGGCATTCTTGTTGGGATGTTCAAAACAATCATCAACAACTTCTAACTCTTCAAAAGCAGAGTCAACTGAGGTAAAAACTACTGAAGCTGAAAAAGCTGAAAAGAAAGCCGAACTAAAAACTGTTACTTTTGTAAATGATTCTCAGCCCGGTGTCCAATCAACATTGATCTATACAGTTGATGGTGATAACGTTGTGAAACAAACCGCTCATAATGTCGCTGATCCTGAAGTCCTCAATAATACAGCAGATGCTGTAAAAAGTGTTCTTGAAGAAACCTACAAAGGCTATAAGGGACTTAAAGGGGTAACTTTCTCAATCGAAGTTAAAGATGCTAAAGTCGTTCAAGATCTTGAAATCGATCTTTCAGTTGCAAGCATTGACGAACTTAGAAAAGCTTTACCAGAAGAATACTCAGGCGTTGGAAAAAACGTAAGTTTTAAAGCCTCTAAAAAAATGTTAACAGACCTTGGTTATAAGGAAAAAACGAACTAAGAGTAATAAAAAAACCTTGGCATAAGCCAAGATTTTTTTATTCCATCTCAAAAGCTTCACTCTTTTGCTTATTTGGAAGAACAAGAGAAAGTAGAATTCCGATAATAGCTGGTACTAACCATGGCAAGGAAGCCTTAGCAAATGGTAGAGCATTCACAATATTGGCAAGGAAGGTCACTTCAAATGAACTTCCCAAGACACTAGCTACGGCAATAGCTGTTACAAGCCCCATTGTCAACTGCATACCTGGTTTTGAAAGTGGTACAAACTTGTTCACAATTACAATCATAACAATCACAATGGTAATTGGATACAAGATAACTAGGACAGGGATTGAATATTTAATGATTGCATCAAGACCAAGGTTGGCAATTGCAAAACCAATCAAGGTAAAGACAGTCGCATAAACCTTATAGCTGATTTGTGGAAAACGTTCGTTAAAGAATTCCGAAGTTGAAACAATCAAACCAACAGTCGTTGTGAAGCAGGTTACTGTTACCATGGCTGCTAGGAATAATTGAGCTGTTGAACCAAAGATTTCTTGGGTCGCTTGCGACAAGATATAAACTCCTGGAGTTCCACCCTTCATCGCTTCTTCTGTCATCGGGAAGTGATTTCCAAGGTAACCTAAGCCGATGTAAAGGGCACTAAAGCCAATTGCTACGACAATTCCGACTACCCAAATAGTTGAAATATACTCTTTTTTACTTGAAAATCCAAGTTGTTTCAAGGTTTGAACAGCGATTACACTGAAGGCAACAGAGGCAAGAGCATCTAGAGTGTTATATCCTTCAAGGAATCCTGCTCCAAATGCTGAAGCCTGATAAGCTCCTGAAGCCGCTTGTGGTGCATTTCCACCGTATTTAAAGGCTCCAAGGATGACCAGAACAACAATTAAGAGGGCAAAAACTGGAGTCAAGACACGACCAATACGATCCAAAATCTTTGAAGGATTAAGAGCAATCAGATAAGCTGCAACAAAGTAGATAAGTGTGAAAACAATCAAGCCTAATCCCTTATCTGCTTCGGCCAAGAGTGGACTAATCCCTACTGCAAAAGAAGTTGTCGCTGTACGCGGAATCGCAAAGAATGGACCAATCGACAAGTACAAAACTGCTAGATAAACTGTCGCAAACCATGGAGAAATTTTCTTAGAAATCTCATAGATATATCCCTTAGGATTCAAGGTTCCGATGATCAAGGTCAAGACGGCAAGTCCGACACCTGAAAGTACAAATCCTGCAATGGCAGGGAGAAAGTGGTCCCCAGATTGAGCACCTAGGGTAGGGGGGAAAATCAAGTTACCCGCACCAAAAAATATTCCAAACAGGAGTAACCCTGTTAAAGCACCTTTTTTAGCCATAAACTCTCCTTATAAAAATAAAATACTTTCTTAGTATAACATGTTTAAAGGCTTGAAAAGGCTATCTCAAAATAATTCTAAAATGTTTTCAATTTTCTGATTTTTACAGCAAATAAAAACCCTTTAAAACCTTTCTTATTTTCGGTCTTAAAGGGAGTTTTTCTTATTCTAAAGCATCCATACCACCTAGAACATTAATAACCTCATATCCTTGTTCTGCTAAAAATTGACAGGCACGTGTTGAACGCATTCCTGATTTACAAATCACATAGTAAGACTGGGCTTTGTCTAGTTGCTCATAAGTATCGGCTAGTTGGCTGAGAGGAAAATTACGAGCACCTTCTAAATGAAGAACCTCAAATTCCTCAACTTCTCTCACATCCAATAGAGAAAGCGACTCTTTCTGGTATAGTTGGTAAAAATCATTAAAAGTAATTTCTTTCATTGTTCATCTCCGAGAATTTTTTGAATTCTAGCTTTCAAGTCAGGTAAGACTTCTTCCTCGAACCAAGGATTTTTCTTCATCCAGATTTGGTTCCGAGGTGACGGGTGCACTAAAGGGAAATAATCAGGCAAATAATCTTTAAATCGATGTACACGATCCGTTACCTTTCCACTGACTTTCTCATGCAGATAGTATGCCTGTGCATACTGCCCAATCAAGAGTGTCAATTGAATATCTGGTAATTCTTTCAACAGTTTAGGGTGCCACTTTTCTGCAAAACCTGGACGAGGTGGTAGATCACCGGATTTCCCATGTCCTGGAAAATAGAAATCCATGGGCATGACTGCAAAATAACCTGAATTGTAAAAGGTATCCTCATCCACACCCAACCAGTCTCGCAATCGATCCCCACTTTTATCCTTCCAGTAAAGTCCCGCTTCCTGAGTTTTAAGTCCAGGTGCCTGCCCAATGATATTGATACGAGCAGTTTTGGGAGCAGCAAAGAGAGGTTCGATTCCTTGCTCAGTATAGTGTTGATTTTGTGGATCAGCCATGATGGCTTGCTTGATTCTTTCGATTTGAGACATCTATTTTCCCTCCAAAAAGAAGTCCAAGCATACATTCTCAGACTTCTATAGCATTATTTGATCAATTCGTAGATTGCTTCAGCATAGATAGCTGCTGCACGGAAGAGATCGTCCAAGGCGATAAATTCGTTGGCTTGGTGCATAGTGTCGATAGAGTCTGGGAACATAGCACCATAGGCTACACCACGTTCTAAGAGACGTCCGAAAGTTCCACCACCGATAACTTGTTCATGCCCTTGAAGACCTGTTTGTTTTTCATAAACGCTCAACAAGGTTTGTACAAGTGGATCTTCCATTGGTACATAGTGAGGTGTATGTCCGTGTTCTGACAAGCTAACTGAAGTAACTGGCAAGTTTTCAAGAACTGACTTGATTTGCTCTGGACTTGTTCCTTTTGGATAACGGAAGTTGAGGGCAATGGTATTGTCAGCACTTGCTTCGTCAAAGCGGAAGACACCCGCATTCATAGAAAGGGCACCCATCTTTTCATCCACATGAGCAACTTTCAAGTTCTTCCCTTCATGGTCATTTAAGAGAATCTTACCAGCAATGTCAAGGTAGTCTTTTGCAGGTCCTTCAAATGCAAACTGGCTCAGGAAGAGAGCAAGATAAGTCGCACCATTGACACCTGAAGCAGGCATAGCACCGTGGGCAGATTTACCAATTACAGTTACCTTGTACTGACCGTTTTCTTCTTGAATTTCTCCTCTAAGTTTGTGCTCTGCGACAAAGGCATCTAGTTTCGCTTGCAAGTCAGCCAAATCACCTGAAACAACTGCTGTTGCTGACTCAGGAACCATATTTTCACGCAAACCACCTGTGAAGCTGTGGAGACGAGCTGCACCTTTATTTTCACCAGCAAAATGGAGATATTCTGTGATATTTCCTTTTTCACCATTGATGATTGGGAATTCAGCATCTGGAGAGAATCCAAAGTCTGGCTTCGCAAGTCCTACATGGTCAAAATAGTAGTCCATGTCAGCCCAACCTGATTCTTCGTCAGTACCGACAATAAAGCGAACTTTTTTAGAAGTTGGAAGACCAAGTTCTTTAATGATTTTCAAACCATAGTAACATGCTGTAGTTGGTCCCTTATCATCAGAAGCACCACGCGCATAGAGACGGCCATCTTTGATAGTTGGAGTGTATGGATCAGTGTCCCAACCACTACCCGCTGGTACTACGTCCATGTGGGCAAAGATTCCAAGAACTTCCTTACCTTCACCAAACTCAAAATGTCCTGCATAATTGTCGACATTTTTTGTTGGATAACCATCACGGTCTGCGATTTCAAGGAATTTCTCCAAGGCTTTTACTGGACCAGGTCCAAATGGATGCTGAGCATCCGCCTTGCTGTCATCGCGTTCTGAATTAATTTCCAAAAGGCTAAACAAGTCAGCCAAGAGGGCTTCCTTGCGTTTTTCTACTTCTGCTGTAAAATCAATAACTGTCATGTTTTCTTCCTATCTTTTTTCGATAATTTCATCTACTGGCAAGCGATAGCTTGGTTCCAACTTCTCGTCTGTGTATCCTACTGTGATCAAAAGTTCTGGACGGAAGCGTTCTTCGATTTCCAAGACTTCATTGGCTTTTGATTTATCAAAACCAAGGATGATGTTTGAACCGATTCCCTGGTCAGTTAGTGCAAGGACTAAGTTCATTGCAACCAATCCTGCATTAAGGGCTAAGTAGTCACTCACTTGTTGTTCATTGTAACGCGCAAACTCTGCTGGAAGATTTTTCATAAAGTATTGAAGTTGTTCTTCTGAGAAGTTCTTTGCTCCACCAACACGGGCAATCTTGCGAGCACGTTTAGCTAGGTCAGTATCTGTAAATAAGGCAATGGTTACAGGGGCAGTTGCGACTTGCTCAAAGTTTGAACCGTAAGCCAATTTTGCGAGTTCAGCATTTCTCTCGCGAACCACAACAAACTTCCAAGGCTGACTGTTGTGAGCGCTTGGTGCCAAGGTGGCGATTTCAATAGCTGTCCGAACATCCTTGGGATCAACAGGTTTATCAATAAAATGCTTAGTCGCATGACGTTTTTTATTTAATTCAAGAAATTTCATAAGCACGTTCCTTTTCTAATTCTACTGCTTCCATTTTACCACATTCTGAAAGAGCTTGCAGAGATTTTTCATTCGTAAGCCAAATTATCTTTTTCTGTTCCGACTTGACTTTTAGATGACAGACTCAAACTTGAAATTATAATATTTTTCTATCGCCTCTATAAAAAATATATATTGGCTATTTGATTGATTGTCTGGTAAGCTAGATACCATTAAGTAAAGGAGACACACATGAAAAAATTATTCTTATTATTAGCCATTAGTCCCTTGTTGGTGGCCTGTGGACAATCTAAACAGGATAGTACTTCTACTTCCACTGCTAGCCCTAAAACCATTGTCGTAGCAACTGCTGGAGACATTCCACCTTTTGACTTTGAACAAGATGGTAATTTGACTGGATATGATGTTGAAGTTTTAAAAGCAGTCGATGAAAAACTAGATCAATACAAGATTGAATTTCAAAAAACTGCTTGGGAGAGTATATTCCCTGGAGTTGATGCTGGACGTTACCAAGCCGCTGCCAACAACTTGAGCTACACCAAAGAGAGAGCCGACAAATACCTCTACTCGCTACCTATCGCAAAAAATCCTTTGGTTCTAGTGAGCAGAAAAGACAAGGCTCTTACCTCTCTTCAAGACATCGCTGGTAAACTACTCAAGATGACACTGGAACTTCTACTGCCAAGGTTGTTGCAGACTGGAATCAAAGCCACTCCGACAACCCTGCAACCATCCAATACTCTGGTGAAGATGTGGCTAAACGTCTCACTGACCTTTCGAATGGCGAGTTTGATTTCCTAATCTTTGATAAAATTTCTGTTCAAAAAATTATCCAAGACCGTGGCTTAGACTTGAACGTAGTCGACTTGGAAAGCAATGATAATCCAAATAACTACATCATCTTCTCAAGCGACGAAAAAGAATTTAAAGAACAATTTGACAAGGTTCTCAAAGAACTCTACCAAGATGGAACCCTTGAAAAACTCAGCAAGACCTATCTTGGTGGTTCTTACCTACCAGATGCATCTGAATTAAAATAAGAAATATTAAAAGAGAGTGGGACAGAAATCGGTAATTCGTTAGAATTCGATTTCGTCGTCCCACCTCCGCACAGTTGAGTAGGGCTGTAAAAGCTGATGAAATCAGCGTAGTAGAGCACACTCAACCACTGCGTCTTGCTCGACAATCCAAAGACAATTGAGAGGCTAGGACTTTTGTCCCAGCCTCTTTATTTAGTATCTGTTCGTTAAAGCACCTTTTACAAAAATTCAAAATAATTCTTGACATCCTCTACATATCCATGCTTTTCAATTAAACTAGCTAACAAATCTCTATTATGGCCTTGATAGTTGTCCTCACGTCGTAATTCTTCATACATTTCGATAAAAGGAAGGCCTTTTGTTTTGGCTGATTCTAGCTCTGCTTCATAGTCATAGGCAACCTTACGAAATTGAATATTGACTAATTCACCATGTTCAACCTCAAGTAAGGCATACTGGGCTCGGTGATTTTTCAGTCCCTCCCAGTCAAAATAAGGCATACCAATCGAACCTGGGTTGATGATTTGTTGACCTTGACTACCATAACGCAGAAGTTGTTTATGGACATGCCCATAGACGGCTACATCTGTAGCTTCATCTAAAAGTTGGTCAAATTTTTCTGTACCATTTTCAACCAGTAAATCACCACCATAATTTTTCTCAGGTAAATTATGAGAAAGAGAAAAACGCAAACCTTCAACTTCTTTCTTGGCTATCATAGGTAGATTTCTCAACCAATCAATATGCTCTGGGTTTTGGTGCTCCATCAAAAACTGGGTCATTCTGAGAAGCTGAATTTCTTCGGGATCCGCTAAACCATATTGCCCATCTAAAGCCTCTAACACACAATCATCCCAGTTCCCTCGAACGGATGCTGTAATGGGTAGGTCTTTCAAAAGAGCCACTAAGTCATTTGCTTCCGGCCCAGGAAGAAATATCTCCCAAAAGCCAATATTCAGTCGCTCCCAAATTCTTAGCGTCCTCAAGCACTCCAGCTAAGGCTGTCGTGTTGCCATGAATGTCTGATAAAATTGCAATCTTATGGTTCATTTTCTACTCTTTCTTTAGTGGATAGATTTCAGTCTATCCAATCCTCTCTTATATTTCTGTACTTTTCTTCATTATAACATAAAATCGCTAGAAGATTTTCACTTGACAATAATCTCATCAACTTTCTTTTAAAAATATGTCAAAGATAGTTGACATTTTATTTTCAAAAGAATATACTATAGTCAAATATATGTGACACAATCTAAACAGGAGGAAGCATGAATCGTGTGAAAGAATTCCGCAAGGAACTGGGCAAATCCCAACTCGAACTTGCCAAGGATATCGGTGTCTCGAGACAAACCATCAATATGATTGAAAACGACAAGTACAATCCCACCCTGGAACTCTGTCTCAATCTCGCCCGTAGCCTCCAAACTGACCTCAACAGTCTCTTTTGGGAGGACGATTTTTAAAAAGGAGAAGAAAAATGAAAAAAGAACCCCTCAATGAAAAACTGATCAAACGTATCTATGGTATTTCAGGTCCCCTTGATGAACACAAACGGCTCGAAGCTGAGCACATCGGAAATAAAATCTTTATGATTCTCTTTTACCTCATGACTTTAGGCAATCTTATTCCCTTTGTCCTTGCTTTTAGATATCCCCAAGTAGTCGCTTTTGGATATCCAATCATTATCTTTCTAATTTCCATGGTTTGTGCTATCTATGTCACTAGTCAAACTACAAAAAATGGTATTGCTGCTATTGATCCTGACGTGTTGAACCAGAAAGAAAAGAAACAGTTACGTAATCCTGGTCTTAAAGCTGGTCTTGGCTATGGAATAACCATGTTGTTTGGAATGCCACTTCTCGATATCCTAATGGATGATAGCAAGAGCTATCTTACCTCTCTTCTGAATACCAGAAGTATCTTGTCGACCATCGTTGCAGCCTTCTTTTTCGGATTAACAGTGCATATTGTAGTAACACTTCGGATTCAAAAAGCCAAGGAAGATCAAGACGACGATTAGGAGAAAGCTTATGAAATCACTAGTAACGTTACTTACCTATCATCTTTTGTTTGCTTCACTACTCACCTTCATCATCATTTCAGGGAACTTGCCCATCTACGAAATAGTCCTTGTTCTTGTCTTTGTTCCAGCACTCAACAAAGGACTGACTTATCTAAAGATAGATTCCCAAAAAACGCGCATACTCAACCTAGCACTATGCTTTATGATTATATCCTTGCCACAACTGACGGTTATTTCAAGCGATTGGAAATATTATTTATTATTAATTATCGCTAGCCTTTCTTCTACCACTTATCTTTATTATCTCTATCAATTCGTAAAAGCAACAAAGTAACATCGTTCATTTAGGAGAAATCATCCATGAAAAAAGAAGACTTAACAACTCGCTTACTTCGAAATTTCTTTCATATACAAGGGCCTTTTGATGAATGCCGTCAAGAGGTTATCTACAAGGCTTGCGCCCGTTCCATGGTCCAAATCTTTTACTCTTCCTTCTTTCTCTTCCTGTTCTATATTTTGTTCGGACGCTTTATAGAAATTGTTCGAAATGTTATGCCCTACATATATTTTGGACTCATTCTGTTCATGAGTATAAAAGCTCAAAGAGCCGTCCAAGAGCTTCATCTTGAAAAGGATGATAAATCAGAAATCATTTACAAAACCTACAGCAAACACCAAATAAAAGTTCGTAGTTGGTTGGTATTTATAAGTATTGAGATTGGTTTATTTGCTCTGTTGCTCTTTCATAAACTCTTCGTTCAGCAGATGCCCCTTTCAACTTTCTTGGAAAAAATCATTCAAACAGAGATAATGATTCCTTTACTTGTCTTTGGTCTTAGTATTGGAGCAATCTTTGGGACTATGGTCTACAGCTTTTTATCACTACATAAGGAAAAGTAAGAAACTGCATTGTTTGTTTTTGAAGTTTCGGCATATATTGTGACGGTAAGACAAAGCAGAGTTAGAGAGGTAGTTATAAATAAAATAAGTTTTTCATAGCATTTCTCCTTTATTTTTTGTATGATTGTATCAGAATATTTTAAAAATGAAAGGGTTTTCTATGGAGAGTGATGTGTTTTTTGATTATTTTTTAAAATCACTTAGATCTCATTTTGGTGATGGGTGTAAGGATATGGGATTTATAAAGTTTTTTAAAGATGAAAACAATAGTTTTATTACCATAGAGGATTATGCTTTAGAAGCATTAGTAGTATTGTCAAATATTTTGAGTAAGGAGAGGATTGTGTTTTCTTGTGGAATTATTCATAGTAAGGGGGTAGTTACTGGAGTAGAAGTATGTATGAATGTATTAGAGTTAGAAAGATTAAATAATTTGTATAAGATATAGTTTTGAAGAATACAAAAAAAGATAAGGGAAGCTGTCTAAATGTGATGTGTAGGTTGATAGTATCAATGTTTCCTGGTTTAAGAGCTGTCTTGTTTCGAATGGTTCCAAATACTTCTCAAACTAAATATAGAATAAACCCCTAACACTTCTCCGTGCTAGGGGTTCTTTTAGTTCCTTAAATATCTCACATATTCTACTAATACGTAGATGAGGATTGTTAAACAAATGATAATCTCTAACCAAACGGCGAGGTTGAGGACCGGAAACTGCAGAATGCCTTGGGCCATTTTCAACGAAGTTGCTGTAATGATAGTAGGAAAGGTTAGGGCTGAAAAGGCTGGTTGAAAACCTTGTTTTAAAATCCTTGGCAAGCGACTAAGGACAAAGAAAAAGAAGGTCTGTGATGCAAGGATCATAACTAGTAAAATCCAACTAGGAAGACTGTATCCTCCTACTCTCACTAATGCTGCCAAAAGGAGAGAAAATGGAGCACAATAGATTCCTTCTTGCCCCAGCAAAGCGAGCGGTAATGGTTTTTTCCTCAAATCTTGATAAATTAGAGGGTAAAGGATAAGGGTTAAGATAAAACCAAAAATCCAAGCTCCATAGGCAATCCCAACAATGCCCACCACGGGGTAGGTCAAGCTCGCTACTGCTATTCCTACATAAAGAACTGTCCAAGTTGGTGTTGCACTGGCCCTTTGTTTAACCAAGACATAGTTCTTTGTAAAGTATAAGATGAGGTAAACATCTAGAAGAAAAGCAAACCACCAGAGAATCTGTGCGACAATGCTCATGTTCGGGGGTAAGATTCGTAATAAATACGTTGATAAAATCATTCCTGCCATGGGAAAGGTTGCCATTCCTGACAAAACAGGGGCTTTCTTTAATTCTTTCTTACTTTCATGCCAGTTATTGACGTGGCTCACCAAAAAATAAAACCATAAAATCAAGCCTGACAAACTAAAGATGTGTGATAAAAGCGGAAAAATATCCAAGATGAGATTTCCTGCTCCAGCCAATCCCAATAAGCAACCTGAAAAGGCTAAGGGGAGTTTTTTCATACCAACCTCCGAAAATGACGTTACTATCAGTATAGCATAAATAAAGCTCAGTTAGACAAGCCTTCATCAATTTTTTTTAGCTATAAAACGATTGTCCCCTTTTAAAATACTCACTAACAATAATAATTAAAATATATTCATCAAAAAAGTACCTATCACTTGATAGGTACTCTTTTAATATTTTATTCTATAGCTTGGTTAGCCTTTAAAGGTTACGATTGTTGCACCACTTCCACCTGCATTTTGTGGCGCATAACCAAAGCTCTTAACTTGCTTGTTTCTTTGGAGATATTTGGTTACTCCTTCACGAATGACTCCTGTACCGATACCATGGATGATGTCCACTTGGGCCATGTTGTTGAGCAGGGCTTGGTCGATAAAGGCATCCAAGGCTTCCATAGCTTCCTCGTAGCGTTTGCCACGAAGGTCTAGTCGAGCCTGTGGTCCTTTACCACCTGCCCGTTTGACAACGTTGACTTGTTTTTTCTTGACTGGTGTTTCTTGCTGAGCCTGAACCAAGTCAAACTCTCTTTCCTCAAGGGTCATCTTAATCAAGCCAACTTGAGCTTCCCAACGACCATCCTTGAGTTGATTGGTCAAGGTACCACGTTGACCATAGCTTAAAACGATAATATCATCTCCAACTTTTGGAGCTCGTTTTTTCTTAGCCTTTTGGAGGACCTTGTTTTTAGAAAGGTCAACTTTTTCAGGTGCTAATTTTTTGAGCTTAGCTTTGGCTTCGATAATCTCGTGCGGTTTCAGTTGAGATTTACTGTGAAGATTTTTTAAAATATCGTCACTTTCAGCCAGAGCCAAGCCAACAATCTCAGCAGCTTGTTCACGCGCCTTATTGAGTTCTGTTTCCTTTTCACGATTGAGCTCATTATAAAGTTTTTTAAGGGCACGATTCATCTTGAGGTTTTCTTGCTCGACTTGGCGAATATTCTCAAGACGTCTACGGCTTTCAAGGGTCTGCTCTTCCAACTGCTCAATAATGCGATTGACATCATTGTCTTGATCGATCTGCTTGCTGGCATCGCCTACAATGACCTCTGACAATCCTAGACGTTTAGCAATCTCAAAGGCGTTGCTTCGACCAGGTACACCCTGCATAAAGCGATAGGTTGGACGCAGGCTAGCTGTATCAAACTCCATGCTGGCATTCTGAACATAAGCTGTTTCAATACCGTAAGCCTTGAGTTCAGGATAGTGAGTAGTTGCCATAGTCTTGACCTGACGCAGGCGCAGATCTTCTAGGATAGACATGGCAAGAGCAGCTCCTTCCTGAGGATCTGTACCTGCTCCAAGCTCATCTAGTAGTAAGAGCGAGTTTTGGTTAACCTTACCAAGAATATCTACAATATTAGTCATGTGACTAGAGAAAGTTGAAAGACTTTGTTCGATGGATTGTTCGTCTCCGATATCCGCAAAGACCTCCTCGAAAATCCCCACACGACTTCCCTTATCCGCCAAAATCGGCAAACCTGACTGAGCCATCAATTGCGTCAAACCTAAGGTTTTGAGCATAATGGTCTTACCACCCGTATTGGGACCAGTGATGACGATGGCTGTTAGATCTTTACCAAAGTGTACATCATTAGCAACAGCATGTTGCACCAAGGGATGACGAACATGGAGGAGTTGAATCTCCTGTCCCTCAGAGACTTGAGGAACTACTGCTCCTGTCTCTTGGATAAGCGGACCTTAGCACGAATCAAGTCCAAATGTCCGATAATCCAGGCATCATTGGCAATTTCAGCTGCGTGCGGTCTTACTCGTTCAGAGAGTTCCTGAAGGATACGCAGCATCTCATAGCGTTCATCTGCACGAAGACTAGCAATTTCCTCACTCAGCTTGACCACTTCACGCGGTTCGATATAGACCGTATTTCCACTAGCAGAGATATCATGCACTACACCAGCAATCTTGTTCCGATAGGTATTTTTGACTGGAAGAACTTGGCGTCCATTTCGACTAGCAATAATGCCTTCTGTCAACATCTGAGCCTTTTGTTTGAGAAGATCCTGCAAAACATCACGGACTTGGCTCTCACTGTCGTGGATTTTACGGCGAATCCGTGCCAAGTCTTCGCTAGCAAAATTTTCGATAAATCCAGCTTCATTGATGGCTTGGAGATTACCCTGCAAATGCGGGAAATCATGAAGTTTTTCAAACCAGTTTGCTAGATGCTCTAAGCGTACATTTTCAAGATTATCATAAAAATTCTGCAATTCACGACTTGCAAATATGACACGTTTGAGAAGGAGAAATTCCTCGATGTTGAGATCCGCTCCCATCTCCAAACGTTTGCAGGTTGCAGCAATGTCTTTGGTGCTTGAGATACTGAAATGTGGATGCTCGACAAAAAGTTCTTGCATCTCTTCCATCTCTGCAAAAGCTTGCTTAATCTTGTCTCCTTTATCAGTCGGAACAAGTTCTTTCAACTGCACTAGTCCTTGCTCGGTCAAAAGATGAGGTTCAAATAAAGCCTTAACCTTATTAAATTCTAATGTTTCTAGTATTTTTTTATTCATTTTCTTTCCTTCGTAATGAGCAAACGAATTTTTTAAATTCTCACTCTTTTAAAAAGGCTCCTAAACTATTGAAATTGTAAACAAAAGGCTAGGAATAGTTCCCGCCCTTTTTATCCGATGATTTTTGTTACCCAGAGTTGTTTAATCACATGACTAGTGATTGGAACACTTTGGATAATATGTTTAGCTACAAAACTGTTTTCAAGTGAATTTTGAACAATTTGCAAGGGAACAGTCGCAAGAATGGTTAGGATCATCTGGAGGACAAATAAGGTCACAGCCAAAGATAAAACTCCTGCACCTATACGGAAATATTGACCCGCTAGCTTTTTAGTCGGTAGAAGATTAAGAAAGAGACCAAACAATCGACCGATACAGTAAAATACAGTAAAAGCTAAGAGGTAACCAATACCCGCATAAAAGACCTTGTCCAGTTGGAAAAGTTGATTTGACGGGAAGAAGAAGGTTCCCTGTCCTTCCTGTGGACTTGCATATGGTATCAACAAATCAAATTGTTCCCCTAAAGATTGATAAAAATTTCCTGCAAGAAGGGCTGAAATTACAGTTGCTACAAAATAGTAGACCTGTAGAACTAAACCTCTACGATAACCGATATAAAAGCTCCATGCAAGAACCAATAAGAGAAGAACGGAAATCATAGGGAATCCTCAATCTTGCTCTGTTCTTGTTTTGCAGCTACAACCAGATGACGGAGGGCTTCTAATTCTTGTTCCTTATCATCAAATTCAATCTCACGGCTGAGCTGGGTTGACAAGCTATTGACTGCTAATAAAATAGCGATTGTCTCATCATCTGCTCCAGGCATTTGCTCTTTAATTGCTTCATATTTTTCTGTTGCGACCTTGGCAATTTCCTCCATGAAGAGGTTGTCATGCTCTGTTGTTAGGGTCAATGTTTTTTTTCCGAACGTAAACTTGAATCGATTTAAATTTGCCATAAAATTCACCTCACGATATTATACCAAATTTCACTAAGTTTGTCAGTTTTTACCAATTCTACAGCTTTTATGGTACAATAAGAACTATGGCAAGTATTACATTAACCCCGAGTGAAAATGAAATTCAAGCTTTTGTTCAAAAGCATGAAAAAGCCCTCGCTTCAAGTAAAAACCCATATATTCGCTACTTTTTGAAGCTTCCGCAGGCAAGTGTTTCCATCTATACATCAGGAAAAGTGCTCTTGCAAGGAGAAGCTGCTGAACGCTACGCCAGCTTTTTTGGTTATCAAGTAAGTCCAGTAGCTACTGGTCAAAATTTCCCCTTGATTGGGACAGATGAGGTGGGAAATGGTTCCTACTTCGGTGGTCTGGCTGTAGTAGCATCCTTTGTAACGCCTGACCAGCATGACTTCCTACGAAAACTAGGTGTAGGGGATTCTAAGACTCTGACAGACCAAAAGATTCGTCAGCTTGCCCCTTTGCTTAAGGAAAAAATCCAGCACCAAGCTCTCCTCCTGTCACCTACCAAATATAACGAGGTGATTGGTGAGCGCTACAATGCCGTGTCCGTCAAGGTAGCCCTGCACAATCAAGCCATCTTTCTCCTCCTCCAAAAAGGAGTCCAGCCAGAAATGATTGTTATTGATGCCTTCACTAGTGCTCAGAACTATGAAAAGTACTTAAAAAATGAAGCCAATCATTTTTCCAATCCAGTCAGTCTAGAGGAAAAAGCTGAAGCTAAATACTTGGCTGTCGCAGTAAGCTCTATCATTGCGCGTGATCTCTTTCTGGAGAATCTCGAAAATCTGGGACGAGAACTTGGTTACCAACTTCCAAGCGGGGCTGGAGCGGCTTCTGACAAGGTGGCTAGTCAAATCCTTCAAGCTTATGGTATGCAGGGACTTAACTTCTGTGCTAAACTACATTTTAAAAATACTGAAAAAGCAAAAAAACTGCTAGAAAGGTAAATTATGAAATATTTTAAATCGTTTTTAAAAGAGTGGGGGAGTCTTATCCTCATCATCACTCTTGTCGCCCTTAGCCGTCTCTTTCTCTGGAGAAATGTCAGCGTAGAAGGACATTCTATGGATCCTACGCTAGCTAATGGAGAAGTTCTCTTCGTTGTCAAACATCTTCCAATCAACCGCTTTGATATCGTGGTTGCTCATGAGGACGACGGCAACAAGGACATCGTTAAGCGGGTCATTGGTATGCCGGGAGATACCATCCGTTATGACAACGATAAACTCTATATTAACGGTCAAGAAACTGATGAGCCCTATTTAGCAGAATACCTTAAGCGTTTCAAGGAAGATAAACTCCAAAGTACTTATACTGGAACTGGTTGGGACGGCAAAAAGGGCGAATACTTTAGAAGTTTAGCTCAAAAGGCTCAGGCATTTACCCTAGATGTTAATTACAACACTAGCTTTACCTTCACTGTTCCGGAAGGAGAATATCTACTTCTAGGTGATGACCGTCTGGTATCTAGCGACAGTCGACATGTTGGTACCTTTAAAGCAAAAGATATCACCGGTGAAGCCAAATTCCGCTTCTGGCCACT
>BNJS01001296.1_pt1 | contig 167083 bp, 202 predicted proteins | sample 8540461 | NCBI WGS metagenome assembly BNJS01 (sample SAMD00202454, study PRJDB9452) | human saliva metagenome | isolation source: human saliva | place: Japan
TCGGTAAGGAGGTATGTTTTTAGATGAAAAAGAAGAAATCTATCAAAGATATTATTTCCTACAGTGAAATAAAAAAAGGACAACTTGTAGGAGGAATATTATTTGTTAGTCTTGGAATGCTATTAAGTATTTGTCCAATTTTGGTGATATACAAAGTCATAAAATTTCTATTTTTATATGGAAAATTAGAACAAAGTGCAATGCAGTTCTGTAGTTATGGACTTGCGGCAGTGGTATTGGCATATTGCTTAACTTATATTGGTAGTATTTTATGCCATAAGTTTTCATATGTTTTAATAGCTAACTTAAAAAAGAAGATATTATTTCATATTGGGAACCTTCCTTTAGGATTTTTTACTGGGGACAACAAGTCAAAAATAAGGCAAGTATTAGGATCGGACATGAATCAAATTGAGGGATACTTTTCTCATCAATTACCAAATTTAATTTCAACTTTAACACTAATTTTAGCAATGATAATTGTTATGTTAAAGATAAATCTAATATTAGGTCTTACGACTTTGTTAATTATATTTATCGGTTTAGGAATTCAGATTGCAATCATGGCAAAGATTATAAAGTCAGGTGGACTCGATAAAAACTTTGCGATTTTGGATCAAATTAATTCAGCAACTACTGAATATGTTAAAGGTATGCCGGAAGTTAAAATATTTGGAACAGGAGCAAAATCATTTAAAACTTTTTCAAAGTCAGTAGGAGAATATAGAGATTTTACAAGTTCGATGACATCAATGATAAGACCAGGATTTGTCTCATTTAGAATGTTTATTTTATCTGTTGCTACATTCATAGTTCCTGTAGGAATACTTTTAATGTCACGAAATAATAACTTGGATTTTGCTACAGTTTTTATTTTCTATTTGATTCTTGCACCTGCAATTAGCGTACCTGCATTAAAGCTTAGAGATTTTGCAGAAGGAATGAATTTACTAAATGAAGTTGTTTTGAGAGTCTATGAAATTATAGATCAAAAAGAATTGGCAATTGAAAATACTGAGGAAGGGATAAAAGGTCGTGATCTTGAATTTAATAATGTGAGCTTTTCTTATGGAAATGAAGAGGTTTTAAAGAATATAAGCTTCTGTGCTAAACAAGGAGAAGTTACAGCATTAGTTGGTTATTCGGGAGCAGGTAAATCTACCATTGGAACGCTAATACCAAGATTTTACGATCCTTCAGAAGGTTCTATTAAAATTGGTGGAGTTAATATAAAAAGTATTCCGATAAACACCTTAATGGACAAGATAGCATTTGTTTTTCAAGACAGTGATCTTATCACAGATACAGTCTTCAATAATGTTGCTATGGCAAAGACAGGTTCTACAAAAGAAGATGTCATAAAAGCATGTAAAAAAGCAAGGTGTCATGATTTTATTGAAAAACTTCCTAATGGATACAATACTGTTTTGGGTAAAGGAACTTACTTATCTGGGGGAGAGAAACAACGTATTGCAGTAGCAAGAGCAATTTTGAAGGATGCACCAATATTAGTGTTAGACGAGGCAACAAGTTTTGCAGACTCTGAAAATGAATATCTTATGCAGGAAGCTTTATCTGAATTGGTCAAGGATAAGACTGTTATTATGATTGCTCATAGGTTAAATACCATAGAATATGCAAATCAAATCTTAGTAATATCTGATGGAAAAATTGCAGAAAGAGGTAAGCATGAAGATTTAATCCTTGCAAATGGAATATATAAGAGACTCTTTGATATTTATAAGAAGACAAATATTTGGCAAATGGATATAGAAGGGAGTGAGAATGAATGATAAGAAATATTACTTTAGGAAAGATGAATAATATAAGAAAATCAATTATTTTAAACGTTTTGGCATCTATTTCCAACCTTATACCATTTATTGCTTTGGCGAAAATTGTAGAAACACTATTTTTAAATAGAGGTGCAGATAGTATAGATACGAGCCTTTTATGGAAGTATTTTGGGATAATGGCAATATTTTTCTTAATAACATTCTTATTGGAAAATTTAGCCACAAAATATACCTATGAACTTGGATACAAGACAAGTGCAGATGGAAGAATAGAGCTTGCAGACCACATAAGAAAACTGCCGATAGGTTATATTTCAGGGAAAAGTTCAGCAGAGATCTTAGATACATTAATGAATGATTTTTTCAAAGTTGAAACGGCAGTAACGCATCAATTACCTCAATTTTTTAGTGGTATATGTGTAGCGGTTCTTTGCTCGATATTATTTTTGATAATCAATGTAAAAATGGGAATAGCAACACTTATTGGACTACCTATTTCTGTTCTACTTCTTACACTCATGCAAAACTTTCAGAAAAAAATTTATTTAAAAACAAAGAAAATGAGGATAAAAGAGGAAGAAGATATAAATGAATATTTGGATGCCATTAAGACTCTAAAAGCTTATAACAGCTTAGATGACACATTAACAAAACTTGAAGAAGATATAGACAACTCAAGAAATGCAAATATTAAGAGTGAGAAAGGAGTTGGTTCATTAACTACTATAGCAAGTATGATTTTAAGAATAGGACTTCCTTTGATGAGTTTAGCTGGTTCCTATTTATTTATAAATGGATCTTTGGAAATTGATACATTTTTAATGTTCTTATTTGTAGGCACAAGGATTTTTGATCCCTTGGAGCTTGCACTTGTAAATTATACAGGTTTACAAATGGCATCCGTTTCAGGAGAGAGAATCATTAACTTACTTAAGGCTAAACCTATGTCAGGAAATTGTGCTGTAAACGAAAGCAACAAAATTGAAATATCTGATGTTTCATTTTCTTACAAGGAGTCTAAGGTTATCAATAATGTTTCATTAGACATTAATGAGAACGAATTAACTGCTTTTGTTGGTTACTCTGGCTCTGGAAAATCTACACTAATTAAATTAATTTCCAGATTTTATGATCCTAATGAAGGGACAATTAAAATTGGTGGAGTAGATTTGCTAACAGCCGACCCTGATAAATTAATGGATAAATTTTCTGTCGTTTTTCAAGATGTGTATCTTTTTAAAGACACAATTTATAACAACATAAAATTTGGAAATGAAGATGCAAGTAAAGATGAAATCATGAATGCTGCAAAAATGGCAGGAGCTTATGACTTTATAGTCAAAAAAGATGATGGATTTGACACTATGATTGGACAAGGAGGAGCGACTCTGTCTGGAGGTGAGAAACAAAGAATATCAATAGCGAGAGCAATATTAAAAAATGCACCAATAATACTACTTGATGAAGCAACATCTTCACTTGATCCTGAAAATGAACTTATTATACAAGAAGCAATATCAAATTTAATAAAAATAAAACAGTTGTGGTTGTAGCCCATAAATTAAGAAACGTAATGGGAGCTGATAAAATTGTTGTTTTAAACAAAGGGAAGGTAGAAGAAGTTGGGAAGCATGAAGAACTTATTAAAAATGAAGGACTATATAAAGACTTATGGAATTATCAAGAAAAGTCTAAAGAATGGAAGATTGTACAGTAACAATCAATTTTAAAGGAGGAAATTTATGAAAACACAAAAGAAATCATCAAAAAATGCAGTTACAGCTGGTGTTTTAATTGCACTTTACTTTGTAACATATTTAGTAATTGGGGCAATATCTATGCCTGTCCCTGTTTTATTTTTACTAATGCCTATGCTTGTAGCACTACTTGCTGCACCAACCTATCATATGCTTCTTGCAAAAACAAAGTCAGCCACCGCTATTGTAATCGCAGCTATCTTACCAAGTATTTTATTAGTTGTAACTGGTCATATTCCAATTGCACCATTAGTGGCAGTGCCTGCCGGAATAATTGCTATGTTAATAGCAAGAGGTGGAAATTATACAGACTTTAAGAAAAATACAATTAGTCATATGTTTTTTTCTCTAAACTTATTTGGAGGATTCTTACCAATTTGGCTTATGAGAGAAGCATTTTTTGAAAGTGTTATAAAAGGTGGCTTAGATCAAAACTTTTGTAATACAGTAAGAGCATGGACACCAATATGGATGCTACCAGTTATGATTATTGGAACATTTATATTCTCTTTGATTGGTTCTTATTTTACAAAGAAAATACTAAATAAAAAGCTGGAATCAGCAGGAGTTTTATAATGGAAAATTCAAAGTTTGTTCTGGGGTCAAAATATGACCTCAGAACAAAGCTTATCTTGCTTATAGGTGCGAATATTTTAATTTTTATAGGTTTTGGTTTGATATATCAAAGCCTTATTAGCTTATTTTTTCTTGCCATCATTATTAGTGATGGTTATAAGAAATCCGCTATAAGGTATATTTTATTCTTTGCAATAAGTGTTGTATTAGAAAAAAAATTAGCCTATTTGAATATAAATTTTTCTTATGAATTTAATTTTATTCCTCTTGGCAATTGGGAGAAAAATTTTTTTGCCATGTATTATCATTGGTAAATGGATTTTAAATTCTACATCTGTTTCCAGTGCAGTAGCAACTTTACAAAAATTAAAACTATCAAAAGACTCACTCATAATGATTTCTGTAATATTTAGATGTTTACCTACGATTAAAGATGAGTGGAGTCATATAAATATGGCGATGAAAACAAGAGGGATTAGCGTTAGTCTTTATAATTTATTTCATAGACCTGCTGCGACAATGGAATACTTTTTTGTCCCCTTATTCGTAAGTGTAATAGAAATCGGTGATGAGCTATCCCAATCAGCCATTATAAGGGGTCTTGATGCTCCTGTTCAAAAAACAAGTAGATACCTAATTAAGATTAGAAAAAATGACATTGGTGTTTTAATTCTTATGATTTTAATTTTTATCAATAGTAATATTTATGAAAGTGTCAGGGTGGGATTTATGATTGAAATTAGAAAATTAAGTTTTAAGTACAATGGAGGATCTGATTACTCATTAAAAGATATAAACTTGAAAATCAAAAAAGGGGAATGCATTCTTCTATGTGGTAGGAGTGGTTGCGGAAAGTCGACCCTATTAAAGCTTATGAACGGTATAATACCTGAGTTTTATGATGGGGACATTTCTGGCAGGGTTATGGTCAATGGAATGAATACATTTACTACACCAATTTATAAATTATCTAAGGATGTGGGTTCAGTTTTTCAAAATCCTAAAACACAATTTTATACAACAAACACTACAGATGAGATTGCTTTTGGTTTAGAAAATTATGGATTGGATAGGGCAGAGATAAACAAAAAGATTGAGGAAGTTAAAAACATCTTCAATCTTGAAGCGTTAATGAACAGAAACATATTTGAACTTTCAGGTGGAGAAAAGCAAAAGATTGCAATTGCAAGTGTGTTCGCTTTAGACCCGAAAGTATTTGTTTTTGATGAACCTTCTTCCAGCTTGGATATTGACTCTATGAGAGAACTATCAAAAAAATAATAGAAAAAAACTGAAAGCGGTAGGTAAAAACAATTATAATAGCTGAACACAGACTATGGTATCTGAAAAATGTTGTTGATAGAGCAATATATTTGGAGAGCGGGGAAATTATCAAAAGAATATAGTATGGAAGAAATTCAAAAATTTAACTGAAGAAGAAAGGTTAAAAAGCAGGGCTTAGACATACTGAACTTCAAGATGGAAACTTTAAAAAGAAAAAAAGAACACATTGAAAAAAATGTAACTGAGTTGGAAATATATGACTTGTTATATAAAAGAAAAAAAGAAAAACTATTTTGAAGATAGATATCCTAAACTTTAAAAGGGGAAAGATTATAGGAATAATTGGAAAAAATGGAATCGGAAAGTCTACTTTTGCAAGAATTGTTTGCGGACTTGAGAAACAGTCTTCGGGAAGGATTTGTAAATGTGGTAGGCAATTAAGCTCTAAAAACAGAATCAAAAACAGTTTATTAGTTATGCAAGAAGTAAATAATCAGCTGTTTACAGATACAGTTTATGACGAAATAAATTTAACATCGGACACAGACGATGAAAAAATAAATATTTGCATGGTAGATATGCAAATTGCCGAGTTAAAGAAAAAGAACCCTCACACTTTATCGGGAGGGCAGAAACAGAGGGTACTTATTCTATCGGCTTTACTTTCAAATAAAAGTCTGTTGTTTCTTGATGAGCCTACAAGCGGATTAGATTATGCAAGCATGAAAGTAGTTGCTGAAAATATAAAGAATTTCAAGGAAGAGAAAGATTTGATTTTGATAATATCTCACGACTATGAATTTTTAGAAGAGGTATGCGATGAGATTATATATTTTTCGTAATTGATAATTTGGTTTTGCTCGTTTAGAAGATAGAACAAAACTTTTTAGAAAGGAACAATTATGTAAAACTTTTAAATATAATATGGAGGATAAAGGATGAAAATATGTTATTTATTAAAGAAAAATCAGGATAATAAAAATTCTCCTTTTTCTCCGTAAACTTAATATCTTTATGCCTTTATAAATACTTTGCTAACCCATTAAATAAGCTCATAGGAAATAAAGATTTTGTTCATTTCAGAGGACTTCTTATGCCAAGATGCAGGAGTCCTCCTTTTTTGTCTGAAAAACAAATAGACAAAAAAGAAATGGAGGAAACTTTATGGCAAAAGAGTATTACCTTTATGTCAGAGGGCAAAAGGTAAAAGTCAGTGAAGATATTTATAAAGTCTACTGGCGAGAAAGAGAACACGAGAAGTATTTAGAGCAGGTGGACAAGAAAAACCACTTGCTCTTTTTTTCATCATTGGATCATGACGGACATTTTGTAGATAATATTGTAGATGAAAGTGTTGATGTAGAAAAGATTGTTGAAACACAGATGATGATTGAAGCAGTCCGAAATGCTATATCAAGGCTCAATGCAGAAGAAAGAGATATTATTGAACGCTTGTATTTCAATGATGAAACGGTTCGTTCAGTTGCAAAGCTCAAATATTACACATCCGGCTTTAATCAAAAGAAGAAACAAAATTCTTGAAAAGCTGAAAAAATTCATCGAAGAACTTTAGAAGTTCGGTAACCAAAGGGGTCAAATTTTCCTTATGTAAAGTGAAGGGGAGTTTGACCCCCATTTACTTTCTTGAATAAGAGATAGCCTGCTTATGGCAAATAGGAAAATGTAAAGAAAACAATCCCTTTCAAATATTGATCTTTGACAACTGAATAGACCAAGGTAGGACTTTATCTACTTGTGGAGGATTATGACTTACGCCATGACCTTTCTGCTGAAAGTTTTCGGTTTTATGAGTACTGGTTAGCCAAGGATACAAGAAAGTGAGCGATAAATAAGAATACATAAAAAACAGAGGTGGCAATCTGTTCGATGATACAAGTAGTGATAATGATACTTCAATAGTTTAAGCCGGCTCGTCTTAATAAGGGGCGGAGGTGAGATTCCTATGTTGCTGCCAAGCACCTATCAATGTCGTAAAACTTAAAAATGAATTTTAACAAGGAGGGTTTAGAATGAATAACGAATTACTAAAATATAGCCTCCAATTATCTATGTTATCTATTTTGCTTTCCAAACATTTACTAAATGACATTGAATACAGGAAGATAAAATTAAAACTGATGAAAAAGTACAACATTTCAACAGAATTATATTTATAATGTTTTGCAAGTGTGGTATAATTAAACTGCATAGAAAGATACAAAAAAGGAGGCGGATGCAGTGAAGAAAGATGTAAAAGTTATTAAAGGTGATACCACACTGAAAAGAACTGCATCAGGTTGTGTTGAACGCTCAATAAAGAGAGTGGCAGCTTATTGCAGAGTTAGTACGGACACTGAAGATCAGATTAACAGCTATAATTCTCAGGTGGAACACTACACAGAATTTATCAAGAAAAATAAAGAGTGGACTCTCGCTGGAATATATGCTGATGAAGCAATAACCGGAACACAGGTTGATCGGAGAATTGACTTTCAAAGGTTGATAAATGATTGTATGAATGGCGATATAGACATGATAATTACAAAATCTATATCAAGATTTGCGAGAAACACATTGGACACCTTAAAGTATGTAAGAAAGTTAAAAGAATTTAATGTTGCAGTCTTTTTTGAAGAAGAAAACATAAACACCTTAACTATGGACGGCGAATTACTTTTAACTATTCTAAGTTCAGTTGCTCAACAGGAAGTAGAAAATATTTCAGCCAATGTTAAAAAAGGCTTGAGAATGAAGATGGAAAGAGGAGAAATGGTCGGATTTCAAGGCTGTTTAGGTTATGACTATGATCCGGAAACTAAAAGTATTTCTGTCAATGAAAAAGAAGCTGAGATTGTAAGATATATTTTCAGAAGATATATTGAAGGCGTCGGCGGTATGGTAATCTCAAGAGAGCTGGAAGAACAGGGGTATTTATCGCCAAGAGGGAATAAAAGGTGGACTGAAACAACGGTTTTAGGAATCATAAAAAATGAGAAATATAAAGGTGATCTTATGATGGGAAAGACCTATACCGTTGATCCTATATCAAAAAGACGATTGGATAATTTTGGAGAGCAGGACAAGTTTTATATAGAAAATCATCATGAGCCAATCATTTCGGAAGAGGATTTTGAAAAAGCTCAAGGTATCAGAATAAGAAGATCAAAAAATAGAAACACTGTTGCCAATAATGGAGGTAAAAGAGAAAAGTATTCAAGAAATATGCTTTTAGCAGTATGCTGGAATGTGGATTTTGCGGTCATAATCTTTCAAGAAGAAATTGGCATTCGAGTTCAGAATATACAAAAGTTATATGGCAGTGTGTCAATGCTACTAAAAATGGAAAGAAGTATTGTCCACATAGTAAAGGGATTGAAGAAGAAGCCATAGAAAAAGCATTTATGGAAAGCTATCGTCAGGTATGCCACAATAATGTGGAAATTACCAACGAATTCCTTAAAACTGTTGAAGAAGAATTGAAAGACAACAGTTTAGCTAAAGACCTGAAGAAGATAAGCAATCAACTTGATAAAATACTAAAGAAAGAAAAGGATCTTGTTGAATTAAGGCTGAATGAGTCAATCAGCATGGATATATATCAGGACAAGTATAATGAAATCGCTGTTAGCAAAGAGAAATTACTTGCAGAAAAGAGGACTTTAGAAGTAACACTTACTGATGAAAAAGCGTTGAAGAAAAGGCTTGAAGGGTTTAAGAAACTACTTGAGTCTAATAAATATCTTGAGGAATTTGATAGAGCTGTATTTGAAAGTATAGTAGATAAAATCATCATTGGAGGAACTAACGATGAAGGAGAAATTGATCCTGCAATGATTACTATCATATATAAGACCGGGAAAAAGGATTCTCAGGACGGAAGATTATTTAAGAGCAGAAGAAAAAATGCTAAGGAAGTTAATGAGGAAACTGACAATAAATTGTATCCTCAATCAAGCGACGAGGTTAATAATTTGTGTTCCTATCCTATGGACAACACACTGTGAAAGTGTAGCACTTCTAATTAAGCAATAAGACTATTTATAGTACTTTTAATGGTTTAATTTTTATATGTTGTCCACCATTTGTCCACGGTTATTTTACCCGTGGACAAATATTATACAACCAATTTTACCATAGAAGGACTTACAATTTTACAGACTTTTTTACATAGACTCAGCGAATCATCTTTCTGATACGGGATGATTGGTTGTCAGCTGCAATACGTGCCTGTAAAGTGAATCGAATATATTCATATATTTCGGTTAAATCCTCAAGTGCCTGTGGCGAGTAAATTACTTTGTAGGTTTTGCTCATATGCCATATTCCTTTGAAAAGTAGCTATCAACTTCATCTGCACTATAAGATTTTCCGTCATTTAAAGAGTCAATTCCTTTTTGAAGTTCTAAGTTTAGATCTTCTTTGGACATATTACCTAGAGCTAAAGGCTTTTTAGCCGGAAGGCGAAGTTCAAAAGGCATACCTTTTTGAAGAACAATTTGACTGTAAAGCATCTGTATTGCACTGGATGGAGAAATTCCAAGCTGACTTAAGATGCTTTCCGCATTTTCTTTTAAGTTTGTATCAATTCTTGCATAAACAGCATTTGTATTTGCCATGAGTGTCACGCTCCTTTCTTGCTTATATTATACAAAAAAATAAAATGCAAATGCAAGCATATGCAAGCAAAAACTAAAAAAAGAATATTAAATTTAATAAAAATCATAAATTGTAATAATAAGTTGAACATTGATAACTAAAAAAATTATATACAAAATGAGACAAAAAGTCTAAAGTAAAGCAGTGTTCTGAGACCTATATTATTCCGTAAAACATAAAATATCATTCCGATATGGTTGATATTATTCCGATAAAATAGTACAATACAAATAGATTGGAGGGATAGTTTATGTACATTACGGTAAAACAAGCTGCTGAAAAGTGGGGTGTTTCTGATAGAAGGGTAAGAATTTTATGTTCAGAGGGGAAAATTCTTGGGGCATATAAAGAAGGAAGAAGCTGGAAAATACCATCTGATGCTGTAAAGCCAACAGATGGAAGATATAAAAATACAGAGTCGATCATTCCAATTATAGAAAAAAAATTAGAAGTTCTTAAAGAAATGAGACCTTTAACAGAAGGTGAATTGGAACGATTAAATGAGGAATTTCTAGTAGAGTACATATATAATTCAAATGCAATCGAAGGCAATACTTTAACCATGCGTGAGACTGACATGGTTCTAAGAGGACTTACAATTGACCAAAAATCATTAAAGGAGCATTTGGAGGTAATTGGGCATAAGGAAGCTTTTGATTATGTAAGACAGCTCGTAAGTGAAAATATTGAAATCTCTGAAAGTGTAATTAAAGACATTCATTATTTAGTTTTGTCTGATAAGAAAGATGATAGGGGAAGATATAGAAAAATTCCTGTCAGAATTATGGGAGCAGCCCATGAACCGGCTCAACCATATATGATTATTCCTAAAATGGAAGAATTGTTAGAAGAATATAAAAATAGCAAGGAAGATATCGTGACCAAGTTAGCCCGTTTTCACATAGAATTTGAAGGTATCCATCCTTTTATTGATGGAAACGGAAGGACTGGAAGATTATTGGCAAATTTAGAACTTATGAAGGCAGGATATCCACCAATTGATATTAAATTTACTGATAGGTTGAAATATTACGAAGCATTTGATGAATATCATGTAAAGCACAATATATCAGCAATGGCAGATATGTTTGCAAAATATTTGAATCAGAGACTAGATTTATATTTATCTATTTTAGATGAGTAAAGTAAGCAGAATAATATATATGCCTAATTAGAAAAATATAAAAAATTGGAATGTATTATAAATGGGAGCGGATATATAATGCCTACTCCCATATTATACAACCTGTTTTTTTAGAAAGGCAGATGTCACAAAAGCATGACTATCGAATAGGGATTTGAGGAAAATTCAAAAATATTAAAATGGGGATTTAAGGCATATTGAGCTTTATATAAACTGGGATTTGGGGTAAAATCATTATAGTAAGGTGATGTACATGGGGACAACAGTCTTTAAAAGGAAAATATATAATGAAATTCTTGAATGGAAAAACAATTGAAGCGATAAGTATGCACTTTTGATAAGAGGAGCTAGACGTGTCGGAAAATCAACGATTGTCGAGGAGTTCGCAAGTAAAGAATTCAAATCATATATAATGCTTGATTTTGCTCGCACCAGTAAAGATATCAATAGCTTATTCGAGGATATGTATAGTCTGGATTTTTTCTTTCTCCAACTGCAACAGCTGTCAGGTGTTAAACTGTATGAGCAGGAATCAGTAATCATATTTGATGAGGTACAGCTTCTGCCTAAGGCAAGGCAGGCTATTAAGTATCTTGTTGAGGACGGAAGATATAAATATATAGAGACGGGATCACTTTTGTCTATAAGGAAAAATACGAAGGATATTCTCATACCAAGCGAGGAACATAAAATAGATATGTACCCCATGGATTTTGAAGAATTTCTGTGGGCAATCGGAGATGAAGTAACTGCAGATAATAATCTGCAGGCAGACTGTAGACAAAGTCCACATGTAAAAGTGTGGACTTTTCTAGTTTTTAGTACAATACAAATGCATCTTTATGATATCCATACCACGAAAGCATTGAGATTTCAATGTTTTCGTGGTATAATATATATGAAAAGAGGTGCGCTATGATTACGAAAAATACATCCAATAAAGAGCAAATACAGATGGTTTCCTTAGAACAGCTTGTTCCCAAAGACCATATTCTTAGAAAAATTGATGATACAATTGATTTTTCATTCATATATGATTTAGTGGAAGATAAATATTCTTCAGATACTGGCAGACCAAGTATAGATCCGGTGATACTAATCAAGATTCCAATCATTCAATATATGTTTGGAATAAAAAGTATGCGACAGACAATAAGGGAAATAGAAGTAAATGTAGCATATAGATGGTTTCTTGGTTTGGATTTTTTCGACCCCGTTCCTCATTTCAGTACTTTTGGGAAGAACTACAAAAGAAGATTTGAAGGAACAGACCTATTTGAGCAGATTTTTTCTAATGTGTTAATGCAGTGTATGAATAAGAATCTTGTTGATACTTCAACTGTATTTGTAGATTCTACCCATGTCAAAGCAGCCGCAAATAGAAAGAAGGCTAAGAAAATTCTTGTAGCAAAGAAAGCTGCGAGATTTTATGATGATCAGTTATCAAAGGAAATAAATTCAGATAGAGAAAAACATGGTAAAAAGTCCTTAAAAGACAAAAATAAGGATGACGATGATGTTGATCCCCCTAGCATAGATTGTAGCGAACTTAAAGAAAAGAAAGTCAGCACAACAGATCCTGAAAGTGGTTGGTTTCATAAAGGAGAACATAAAGAGGTCTTTGCATATGCGATAGAAGCTGCATGTGATAAGCATGGCTGGTTACTTGGTTATACAGTACATCCAGGCAATGAACACGATTCTAAAACATTCCCTGCAATTTATGAAAAAATAAAGAAACTCAAACCTGAAATAATTGTTGCTGATGCAGGGTACAAAACACCGGCTATAGCTAGAATGTTGATTGATGATGGTATAAGGCCAATTTTTTTCCGTATAAAGCACCAATGACAAAAAGGATTCTTTAGAAAATATGAGTATGTATATGATGAATATTACGATTGCTACATTTGCCCAAATAACAAGATACTAAAATACTCAACTACAAACAGAGACGGATATAGAGAGTATAAAGTAATCCTGTAAATTGCAGTAGTTGTCCATATATATCTCAATGCACCCAAAGTAAAAATCATCAGAAGGTAGTTACAAGGCATGTATGGCAAGAATATATGGATATATGCGAAGACATTAGACATACAAGAGGGACGAAAAGCATCTACGATTTACGAAAAGAAACAATAGAAAGAGTATTTGGAGTAGCAAAAGAAAATCATAGTATGCGATATACACAGCAGATAGGTAAAGAAAAAATGGCCATGAAAATAGGCCTAACTTTTGCGTGTCTAAATATGAAAAAACTAGCAAAAATACTGACAAAGAAGAGTAAAAAACACTGTGACTTTTCGACAATTTTTTCGTTTTTTAGGTTATCCTTTAGTTTTTAACAATTATATAGAGAAAAGTCCCTTAAATCATTAATGACTTAAGAGACTTTGTCTACGATTTGACTGCAGATAATAATCTGCAGGTAGTTGATGAAACTAAAAGAGAAATTATAGATTTATACGTGGAAGATTTCACAAAAATAGATGGGACAGGCCTTGCGGGAGATGTCTATGATGCGATTCCAGCTAGCCTTAGTGGTAATGCATCAAGATATGTTTTGGCAAATGCTAGAGCTGGCATCAAATCAGGACAAATGAAGGAGGTTGTACCTAATATGTTGAGTTCCTATACAGTGCTTATTTCATATCATGCTAATAATCCAAGTGCAGGAATGTCGCTTGAGAAGGATGCTAACTGCTAAAGGACATAAACTTTTTTATTATACAATGGGGAGCGAAACTTCAAATCATTTGCATAAAATCGACTTTCTGATATCAACAGGTGATAAAATATGTCCGGTGGAAGTTAAGTCAGGAAACTATAGAAATCACAAATCGCTGGACGATTTTTGTAGAAAATTCAGTAGCCGCATAAGCGATAAATACGTTGTTCATACGAAGGATTATAAGTGGGAAAATGGCATTAATTATATCCCTGTGTATATGGTGCCGTTTTTATAGAATCGGAAGATGTACTGAGAAAAGAAAATCCCGTAGGTACATATACAGGTCCCAGTTTGCCAAACTGATACTTTTTAACGATAACCTTATGCTATCGTTAAAAGGTTCATAGATATGTTCATAGATATGTTCCCACATACAGACAGGTTGAGTTAACATACTTGGTGTTCACTCGTTTCACTGTGAAAGTGTGGCCTTGTTGACGAGGACTAAATTGAGCGAGTAAAAGTTCAACTAATGAGTTGAAAAAACTATAAGGAGATTAACAATGCTTAAAATAGGAGACAAGTTTTTATTTGAGGAAAATTTATTAAATAGACAGACCTGCCTTATGTTTTTTAAGGAAAATAATTCTGTATCATGGTCAGTGGATATTGGATTTAAAAATGGAAATTTTGGTGATGAAATATTAGCACCTGCAATTTGCATTAATCCAATAGATACAGATAAAAATTCAATAGAAGATTTAGTCGGAGAAAGATTCAGGGTAGCTACAGTAGAAGAATGTGATGATAGAGAGGACACCTTTTATATTTACGAGTTTGAACCAATGGTTTCATATGAGCTAGAAGTACTTGAAATAAAGGACAGTAGGGCTCATATTAGATGTAATGGCATATTGATAGTTGACGGATATTCTACTCCTTATCTACAAGAGTCTTTTGAAATAGACGCCTGGATACCAGTTATCGAATCAGTTAATGATTGGGAAAAAGTTGAGAATATCTAGTTTTTCTGAATATTTACAGATATGAAGTTGAGGGAGTGGCAAATGTGGATAGGGTTGGTTAGCTCAAGGGTTTTTATACTCTTCCTAAAACACATCGGTATTTTATCAATCCTAGTATTTAGAATATATTCAAGTATAGCTGCATCATTCTTAGAGTTACTTAATAGGAAGTTTCGATAAAAGTCATAGGCCTCTTTTAAGTTTGTATGGACGTGTCGATACAAGATAAAAAATAGCGTTGGTAGAGAATTTTTTATCTTACCAACGCTAAATATTATATAACCAGAATTGGTGATTTTCAGCCTTTTTCATTGGTATTTTTATTTCTTTAACAAACTTTTTTTCACATATTCTAAAAAAAGAAAAATACTATATAAAACACTGATACCTATAAAAAATATAAGCTCTATTGAAGTGAAATCTATTAAAATTCTGCTTCTAAGTGCAATCATTGTAAAAGAAAAAGGATACAGTTTGTTCAGACTTTCATTTAAAAATAAGAGTACAAACCCACCAATTGCCCCTATTGCTGAAATTCCTACAGACTGACTAAAACTGTTACTTTTAGCAGTAATAAAAAGTTGGATACAAATAAGAGGAATCGCTCCTATAATAGACACCAATACCCACTTTAAATGTACAAGCATTTCCCCCATAACAGAAATATTATCAACCTTCATACTACAAAAGAATATAACCAGCAAGGAAAGTTGTAATGGAATAAGTAATATAATCATACTCAGTAATTTTCCAAAAAGCATATTTCTAATTGAAACATTATTTGCCCTTAACATTTCTATTGTTTTTCTATCAAATTCCGGCATGAGAGATATTGCCACCATAATACCGATCATTGGAGGAAATAAAATCTGACTATAATAGAAGGTAAGTTGCCCCCACATAATCTCTGACTGTGTTCCATCAATCAATATCTGACGATTTAAAAAATAATTTCCTAAACCAATGAATGAAGATAGGGCGATAAATAATATTCCAATCAGTATAATCTGTGCTTTTTTTGTCTTTCGCCATTCCGCTTTAAAATAATTAATCATACAGAACACCCTCCTTATTTGATATGACTCCTTTGCAAAAAATATAGCAAATTACACAGAATACAAAATACAAAATTATTCGCAGAAAAATTTGTGGATCAAGTTCATAGCAATAAGTTGTTCCATCGATAAGATGAAACTTATATGGTGCAAGATATGCACTACCAATCCATGGAATCAAAAAACTTAACAAATAACTACTCTTTGATGACAATACAACTCCAAAAAATCCACCCAAAAAACCAAATGCCATAAGTAGTCCTTGCTTTTTTAATATCATCGATAAAGTAATTGTAAAGCAAGCCAAAATAAATACATTCAGCATCTCTCCACTTAAATGAATTAAAATAGTGGAAAGAGGAAGCTGTATATTTTGTAAAATAGAGAATACAACGGTACCAATCGTTTTTATACTTAAAAGTACAAAGAATATTCCCATAGTGAATGCGAGTTTCTGATAAAAAATCCTTTTTATTGATGTGCCATTAGAACCTTGCAACTTAAACGTCATTCCTTCCTTTTCATTTCCTATGATACGAGCTACAAAAATGCTCATTGCTATTGGAAGAATTATGCAGTCCACCGTTTGGTTATTAAAAAATACTCCTGCATTTTGTAGCTGTGGATGTGCAAACTCAGATTTAATAACAACTATCTCCCATGCAAATGCGACAAACATCATAATTGTACTAATGAGAAAAGAATGAGTACGCCTACTCTTTAAAAGTTCTATCTTTATTGCCTGAAACATACTAATCCTCCTTTGTCATACTCAAAAAGATATCTTCCAAAGACTCTTTTTTTCGCTCTACTCTATAAATAGGGTAACCAGCTATAACCAATTGCCTTATAATTTTTGAAGTTTCTTCATTATCCATATTCTTAAATTTCAATATTTTATCTGATATATCGGTAACACCAGTACCCTCAAGAACTTCTTTCAACTTAGTATCAGAGAAGAAATCGCCTTCAATTTCCAACCATGCGTTTGATTTGATTTTTTCAATTTTACCCTCATATACAAGACGACCACGATTAATAATTCCAACTCTATCTGCAATATGCTCTATCTCTGACAAAATATGACTGGAAATAAAGACTGTCAACCCTTTCTCTTTGGCAAGTCGAATAATTAATTCTCTTATTTCGTGAATCCCTGCAGGATCCAATCCATTTGTTGGCTCGTCAAGTAATAAAATCTTGGGATCCTTTACCAATGCAAAGGCTAATGCCAGTCTTTGTTTCATACCAAGTGAGTAGGCTTTGACCAATTTCCTACGATTCTTTTTCTCTGCCAAGCCCACAAGTTCTAAGGTAGGCCATATATTCTTTTTTTATCGAATCCAATCATCTTTTTGAAAGACCAATAAATTTTCATACCCGGAAAGGTTTGGATAATAACTTGGTTCTTCAATCATAGAACCAATATGATTTAAATATTCCGTATTTTTTTCTACTGGATTTCCAAATATATCAATTTCTCCAGAAGTTGGCTCTAGTAAAGATAAAATCATTTTCATTGTTGTTGATTTTCCAGCTCCATTTGGACCTAAGAAGCCGTATATCTCACCTTTTTCTAACGGTAAGGCTTTTTAAATCTACTGTAGTAATATTGTTGTAAACTTTTTTGAGATTTTTTTATTTCTATTACATTATTCATGTTTCATCATCCTTTCCAAATTATTGAAGTAATTCTTTAATGTTTTTCTTCCTTTCTAAACAAATTTTATAACCTCAAGCTAAAGTCAAAGGAAAGACAAGCTTAATTTTACCTAAAGAAGTGAGAAGATTGATTGCTAGATAAATATGCATATGCTATAATGATAAAAATATGGAGGTATCTTATGAACTTTGAAACACAACTTATTAATAAAAAGATACTAATTGTTGATGATGACCAATCTCTAAACAGCTCCATTCGTGATATTTTGATCAACGCAGGATTTTCAAATATAGTAAGTGCCTATACCGTCAAAGAAGGTGCTGACATATTTTTGGCAGATAATATTGACTTGATTTTACTGGATGTGATGTTGCCTGACGGTGAGGGATATATACTTGCGGAATATGTGAGAAAAATATCAGATATTCCTATTCTATTTTTTTAACTGCAAAAATAATCCTGAAGATGAAATCAAGGGATTACAATCAGGTGGAGACGACTATGTAACCAAGCCATTTCTTCCCAAAAATTCTTATTTATAGAATTGTCACATTGTTAAGAAGAGCTTATAAATTCGATACTGATATCATTGAGCTTAAGGACTGTAAAATTAATTTTGGGAACGCAACAGTTGAAAAATGGTGCCATAAATACCCTGACACCAACAGAAATACAAATTATCAGAAAATTATATGCAAATAAAAACTATATAGTCTCTTCGGAATCAATTTGTGATGCGGTATGGGGACTTGAAAGCTTTTGGTTATGAAAAAAAGCTTTTGATGGTTCATATACGGAATATAAGGGAAAAAAATAGAACAAAAATCCTTCCAAGCCTGTATACATAGTTACAGTAAAAGGGACTTGGATATAAAATGATGGTATAAGGAATGTAAAGTAATGATAAAAATTTAAATCTATTTATCGTCTGATTAGACGATTTATTGTGTTTTTTTATTCTTTTTCTGCTTATAAATATTCTTGTGATTTTTTTATAGCGGGTTTTAGTAAAAGCTAATTCGGCTAGTATAACAAGTACTTTAAATTTAATAGCAGAACAAACAGATATATCTCAAGCTAAGGTTGAGCTTGAAGATAATGCACAAAAAAACTATAGAGCAGAATGATTTATGGATGATGGTTTTTAGATGAGAACGGAAATCAAATTTTTTTGATTTTAATCTTCCAAAGGGATTTGCAACACATTACTCACTTACTGATGTTGCAAGATTCAGTCGTTTTTATCTTAATGATTATCCGGTTTTTACACAAATAAAAGAAAACTTTTTAATTGTAGTAGGTTTCCCAAAGGACAAAGTATTTAAGTTTCCTGCAAACTATTATGAAAGATCAGACTTAGAATTCGCACGATCTACGATATTAGCTTTAGCTATATTAAATTGCCTTTTTTTCGTGGGAGCATATGCTTATAGTACCAGGTTGGTCATAAAGAAATTTACTCCGATAACTGAAGCAATCAATAGTCTTCCAAAAGGATTAAGTAATGATCTTTCTATTCATGATGATTTCAAGAAGATTGCAGATGCTATAAATAAAGCCGATAAACAATTAAAAGAAAATGAGGACTTTAAGGAAAAATGGATTTCTGGAATTGCACATGATATTAAAACTCCATTGTCTGTTATTATTTCCAACACTTCACTTGCAAAGGAAAAGGAAACAGACTCGGACATACTACGTCATATGGATCCTGTTTTAGTAGAAAGTTATTACATTCAGAATCTATTAAACGACTTGAATATTTTTTTACAAGGCTAAAAACTATACTTTTGAACTTCATAAAGAAGAAATTAAAATCGTCCCTTTTTTAAAGAAATAGTTATACAGATAATTAATCAAGGAATATGGGATAAATTTGAGTTTGAGTTTGATTATGATAGCACTTTAAATGAACAAACTATGTTTGTTGAAAAAAATCTGATTTCTCGTGTCATTCATAATCTTATATATAACTCTGTATTACATAATCCGGAAGGCTGCAAGATAAGTATCAATTTGCACAGACAAGCTGACGCATTTCAAATTATTATTTCTGATAATGGTGTCGGAATTTCAAAAGAAAAAATGACAGAGATTTATTCTAATGAACAGATGGAATTCGATCTTGCGGGTGTTCGTAGGTATGGCATGGGTCTTAGAATTTCTTTGCATATCATTCAGGTTCATGGAGGGCAAATGCATATCGAAAGTGAATTAAACCAATATTTTCGTACAATTATTGAACTGCCACTTGTTGATTTTATAAGCTAATATATGGTAAATTATATCATTACAGGTGTTTTTTTTGATATGGAAATAATCAAAAAATATAGTAATGATGAGTGAAAAATATAGAATGCACTAAAAAATGGATTAAAAATATTTCCAAAATTGCAATATCAATTTGTACACTTTCATAGTCTATTTAAACACAAAAGATACTTTGGATAGGATGGATCTTATTCCAAAGTAGATATTACAATTGAAAAAATCACAATATGGGAGCAGGCTTAAGCCTACTCCCATATTGTATGTTGGGCCCCAATTCCAAAAAGATCGAGTGAACTATCCGAATTATATTTTACTTCGATACGGTATGACTTCCATAAGGAATAGCCATGGGTCTGTATTTTTAGGATATAAGATGTATCGGTTCCTACTTCCTCATAGTCTACAGGTGACAGTGAAAAAATATCTGTCATCTTTCTTGTCTTAAAATCTTTAAGTCTTAGCTTTGACAGGTCGGTATTATTAAATTTGACCCTAGAAACCTGTTCACTATCGGCATCAATCCTATAATATGTCACAAGGCAATTTTTTAGCTTGTCAGAATCGGACCAATTTGGTGTGATATATACATATCCATAGGACTTCTTATCCCTAATCAATTCTGCACGCTGGCCGTAATAGAAGTGGTCATTACGTTGGTTGACAATCTCGCTATCAGGCCCCTTGTCCTTGAAGATAAAGCCAGAAGCTAAGAGGTCAGAAGCTCTAGTTTGGCCAACAACTAGCTTGGTATTATCTAGTTGGACTGTCACAGGTTTGGCAGGCAAGCCCGTTAAAGAAATACACAGGGTAAGTACAAAGCTAGAGAAAAACACGCATCCAATAACTGCACTTGTCGGTGAGTAGGAATAGATTGGCTTGTTGGACTTACACATACTAAATACGTAAATTAGCTTTATTATGCGGTTGATAAACAAATTTATAACTACCAGACCAAACTGGTAATTTAAAACTGTATATAGGGCCATGTCAAGTCTGCCCTTTTTGTAATAAAGTAGGATAAAAACAAGCAAATTAATAAATACAAGGCTCAAAATAAATAGGTTAACTTCTTTTAAAGACCTAGGATCAGTGATATCGTCATCGTCGTATTTAATATAGCGTCTATACTTAAGGGCTTGACCTAATTTATAAATCCATTCAGGTACTTCTTTACCTGCTTTAACAGCAATTACAAGTCTAATATAGATATAAAAAGTTAATAATAGTAACAGTAGAAAAATAAAGTAAAAGTTTAAAGCACTTATAAAAAATCCCATATCAAGTCCTCCTTTATAGTTGATTTTATAAGCTAATATATGGTAAATTATATCATTACAGAAGTTTTTTTGATATGGAAATAATCAAAAAATAAAAGCAATGATGAGTAAAAAAATATAGAATGTACTAAAAAAGGACTAAAAATATTTAAGTAAACTAATAAATTGGGAAAGGAGAAAATTATGGAATTTAAAACAGTAGGTAGGTTGCCAATAGATGTAAAAGAGACAATAAAAAGACGAGTAAGTACAAGAAGCTACGAGGAAAAATCCTTAACGAAAAAAGACAAAAGGAAATTAATAGACTTCAATGCAAGCTTAACAAATCCCTTTGGTGTGGACGTCAAGGTTCAATATATTAGTAAGGACAAGGGAGCAGAGGATGTACAGCTAGGTACCTATGGAACAATAAAGGGGGTAAAGGACTTCTTTGTCATAACAGTCAAGGATGAGCCTTATGCAATGGAGGCTGTAGGCTACCAGTTTGAAGGTCTAGTCCTATATGCAACTCAAATGGGTCTAGGAACAGTATGGTTAGCAGGAACCTTTAGTAGGAAGGACTTTAAGAATGCAATTAAAATAGGTGAGGATGACTTATTTCCTTGTATTTGTCCAGTAGGATATCCGAGTCAAAGGCGCTCATTTATAGAAAAAATAACAATAGCTAGTCTTGGCTCAAGAAAGAGAAAGGAATGGGACAAGCTATTCTTTTCAGAAGACTTCACAAGGCCTTTGTCAAAGGCGGAGGCTGGACAATATGTAGATGCCCTTGAGATGTTAAGACTGGCACCGAGTGCTACCAATTCACAGCCCTGGGCCCTAGTCAAGGAGGGTGATAGCTTTCACTTCTTCTGTAATTATAAGAATGGTCTCAACAGCGATGTAAAGAAGATAAAGCATATAGACCTTGGTATAGCTCTAGCCCACTTCCACCAGACTGCCATGAGTGATGGCCTAAAGGGAAGATTTGAGGCTATCGATATTGGGTTTGACATTCCGGAAAATATGCATTATATAATAACTTATATAGCAGAATAAGGAAAAATATATTATACTGTATTTATAGTATAAAAGTTTAATTATACTAGGGAATCAAAATTTCTGTATGAAAATTTGATTCCCTAGTTCCATAATAATAAATGTGTAATGGGTGGTAAAATATACATGTTTGAATATTTTTTAATTGGGATGAAGACTGTGTTTTCGAGTAATATATTAATAAAGCCAATACTACTGCTTGCCTTATTCATGCTTCTTATAGGATTTAGGAGGCTATCAATCACAATCAGGAGTGGTGGTGACTTTTTGTCACCCTTTAAAATAAGGGATGGCCACCTATATATTCATAGTGGTATGGTTCCAGGCGAGAGAAAATTTTCACTAAAGGACATAAAAGAGGTCACAATACACCTTATAAGCGGAGTAAGAATAAATGGTGACAGGTACCATATTGGGCTAACTATGAAAAATGGTAGGAGCAAGTCATTTTTTGTAGGGAAAGACAGGAAGAGTGTAGAATTAATAAGTGAAATGAAAAAGGAATTAAAGAGAAAGAGGGTAAAGGTCCACTATTACGACTATAGCAAGAAATAAGGAACTTTACTTGGAGTATTTAATTTAGTGGAGGGTAGATATGAGTTTCTATAATCTAATACAGGAAAAATTTTTTAGTACATATGAAGAATGGCACATGAAATCGCCCTTAAGTAATAGTGGTGGTTTTCATATAGTAGGAATCGATAACTCTATCAATGCCATAAGGGATGGATATATAAGATATATGGAAATCTATCCACCTCGTCCTATAAGCGGATGTACAAAAATGAGGTCTGAAATTGGTAATAAAGAGGGCTACATTGACATATACCTAGATATTGATGATAAAAATACTGGATGCCGGATATTAGCTATGATGATGCTATTAAAATCATGAGGGCCTTTGTAAAAAAGAAGCTTATCCCAAGTCAAGATAAATATACTGAAGCTCCTAAAGTGGACAAGGAGGCTGTTACAAAGTTATTTTATGACCTAGCAAGGCTGCTTTTAGGTGATTACCCAGAAACTCAAAAGTTTATTAATAGCCTAAAGCTTAAGGGACCTGAGGATATAGATATGGCCTGGGAAGAACTCTATGAGGAAATCCTGTTAAGAAAAAGAGCATTTGAGTTTGATTGGAAGGCTAGAAAGGATGATTTTATACCTATACTAAAAGAATTAATTGTAAATAATGGGATAAATATAGACTTAGGTCAATTAGATGAATTAGACAAAAAGGTCTTAAATGAAGATGAGGATATACCAAGGTGGGCGGCACAAATTAACTCTGTATTAGAGGATCATATATTAGCAGGTATGGATGTCGGAAGTGATTCCTATGTAGTGCTTGTTTTGACCAAGGCGGACTTTGAAAAGGCAGATACTTTGGCTAGAAAGTTAATGCAGAGGATTGCCCTTTTAGAGAAGATGTAGTTACAAGTAGGTGTAATAGTGCACAATGTACTAAGTATATAGGAGGAGTAACATGAAAAAGTTAGCAAATATTGTAGCTATAATTTTAAGTTTAGTTTTACCAGTATTAGGTATAGTAGTATTCCTGTTTAATGTGGACATATTTATCTACAACTGGCTATGGTGTGGATTATATGGGTGTATTCTAGTTTGTATTTTTGTAAGTCAAAGGCCTACAAGTTTGTGGCAATTATCTTGAACTTACCAGTAATCCTACTTTGTGCATTTGGATCATTGATGGGTGGTCTTGCAGGGCCACTGATAGTTTTGATTCACATGGTAATACCATTTTATTCGGCTTTAATATAGTTCACAAATTTAGGAGGAGAATATGTTAGATTTACTTTTTATATTAATACCAATAGGCCTGGTCATAGCGTTTATTAGTATCAAATCTATAATCAATTTTATGAAAATAGAACCAATCTATGAAATGCCAGCAAGTCAAAGTGAAGGAACCTTTGTAATTAAAAATGAGGGCGTATATGAAATATGGCTAAGTGGTAAAAAGTATAAAAAGACACCACTTGGACAGATTGGCCTAAGGCTGGAAAATATGTATACGAGGCAAGATGTAGAATTGTCGAGGAGTATAATGCGAACCAGTGTGAGTGGCTTTAATACTGCTAGAGTATCAATCTATTCCTTTAGGGCAGAGGCGGGAACCTATATTCTTTCGATGACCGATGAGGCTGACTTTATGGATAGGCTTGGGGCCAAGTTTATAAACAGTATAAGTAGGTCACCTGTAGATTACAGTCAGTTTAGCTTTCAGGTTCGTAAGCATGTCAGTCTATTTCCTCTTGTTCTATGTATTTTTGGTATTGTCTTGGGTATACATGCGATTTTAGTAGGATTGATACTACCTATGGCCTTGTAGGATTCATAAAGGTTAAAGATAAATTAAAAAAAGTCCCTTAAATCACGAATGATTTAAGAAACTTTGTCTATTATCCTACTGCTCTAAGATTTCCTCAAGTGCATCAGGATCTAGTATCTCAATCAGATTCTTCTTGTAGAGGATTAGTCCTTGATTTTCAAGGCTCTTTAACTCCCTATGCAGGGATGGCCTAGATACATTCATCAATAGAGACCATTTTGTTACAGACCCAGGTATAGGAATCCTGTCAGTATTAAGCCTCTTTTTTTGTAATAGTAGATAATAGGCTACCTTCTTTACAATACCGCTATAGGAAAGTAGGGTTAGCTTTTGCTGAAGCATATAGGTAGTTGAAGATATCTCTGTCATAAAGTTCTCCAGTATTATCAGGTTACTTTGGATTAGACGCAGGAAGTCATCTTTTCTAAAGATAAGGACATCCACGGGCTCTGTTGCAACAACGTCACAGGGATACTTGTGGCTCGTTGAAAAAAACTGCCGCATGAGACCTATAATATCACCGGGCCTCCTAATAGATACATTTAGCTGGTTGCCATTGGGGAAGGGCTTTTGAGATTCAGCCTGACCCTTGACTACGATGCCCAAAGTATCGGCAGGTTCCAGCAGGTGAAATATTACTTCATTCCTATCATAGTGGTTTATTTTATGAGGTATTGCTTCAAGCGATTTAATTATGTCTTTTTCAGTCATTCCTTCGAATAAATTACTTTTTGTTAGTATAGAATAATTCATACTTGTCCCCCTTCCTAGGTCTTTATAGATATTATACCCAAAAATTTTTTTCAAAAAGTGTATCTGTAGATACAGAAATAATAAAGAAAAATTATTTATAATAGACTTAACAAGAAGGAAAGTTATAATAAAAATAAATACTTTAAAGTAGGTTGAGTTCCCTTACAATCAGCATCACACCTATAATTAAGGCCTGGAACTCTAAAACTATAAAGTAAATATACTTCCCTATTGATAATGATAATTTTAATAAATAGAAAAGTTTAAGTAAAGAAAGAGAGGTAAAATTATGGCATTTAAGGATTGGAAAATAGAGGAATTTAAGAAGGTAGACGTTCGTGGTATACAGGGTAACTTCTTTATGGGACTAAAGGAACAGGCCAAGGCAGTTCCAGAGGGACAGGGCCTAGAGGTAATCCAGAGCTTTGATCCTATCCCCCTATATGAGGTAATGGAAGACCTAGGTTATGAGTACCATACAGAGCAGACTGGAGATACAGAATTTCATGTATACTTTTATCGTGCAAGGGTAAAGGAGGACGAAAAGAATATACCAATGCGTCCGGCAGCACTTACAAATATGCCCCTTATAGATGAGGGTCTAGGTAAGATTGCAGTTGAGTTTTGGGACCTAACTTGGAATGATGAAAAGAGGTACCTACCATACGAAACTAGACTACTGCTTTCTCTAACAAATGCCGTTGGAGCAAGAAGGATGCGTCAGGCAACTAGGGAGCTAGTAAAGGCATATATTCACGGACTAGATAGCAGGGCCCTAGATGATGTATTTGAGCTTTTGGTATGGAACCAGGGTATAGGAAACTTCAGTTCAGAAATTGGACCATCAACATTGTTTGCAGCCTACAAGACAGTAAAAAATATGGAAAAGCAGGGCAAGGATCGTGGTGAAATTTGCCAGGCCCTAAGGGAAAAGTTTGGTGAGAAAAACCCAGACGTTAGGGTTTAATAGACTAGACCATAGCCCAATAACTCTTTAGATATTAAAATATAAGATTATATAGATTAATACAGTATAGATGAATACAGTATAGATAGATAAATAAATATAGTATGGGTAAATATAGTATAGATAAATACATGATATACTGAGATAGGAGGAAGCTATGAAGATTACAGAAGCAACAAGGCTAAAGGACCTTTTAGAGGAGTACCCATGGTTGAAGGATGAGATAGTAAAGGTAACGAGAAGTTCGAGATGCTTAACTCACCACTAGGAAAGATTATGGCTACAAAGGTAGACGTACACGAAATGAGCAAGAGGTCAGGGATGGACCTAGACCTATTGATATCAAAATTAACAGACCTAATTGATAGTCATCAGGATTAGAGAGAGGTGTGGCCAATGAAGGAAGTAGTAGGAGGGGTATTTTCAATTGCCAGGGATAACGAGCCAATAGCAGGCTGCACAGTTTCCAAGGAAATATATGGTGGAGATAACGCCATATCCATATTTTCCATGGCAGAGGATACAGATATCAGTGCAGAGATATTCCCATATCACAAGCTAGTACTCGTAGCTGAGGGAAGGGTGATTGTCTACAAGTCTGACGGTAGTGAAAGGCTACTAGGGGCTGGAGACGGAATTTTAACAGAGCTTGATACACCGGTTGGATTTAAGTCAGAAACAGGTGTAGTATATACAGAAATAGAAATTAGGAGGAAAGATATTATGAATAAGGCAATAAAAGCAGGACAGGTATTTAAGTTTGCAGAACTTATACCATACCAGGATGGAAAGATAGTAAATATGGACATAGTTCACAATGACAAGATGAAGTTTGTAATTATGGCATTTGATGCAGGAACAGGCCTATCTGAGCATGCAGCACCAGGAGAAGCATTAATATTTGCTTTAGATGGTGAAGCTGTGATAAGATATGAAGGAGAGGACCACCTTATCAAGGCAGGAGAAAATTTCCACTTTGCCAAGGGAGGCCTACATTCAGTAAAGGCGGATAAGAAGTTTAAGATGGGACTTCTATTGACACTAGAGTAAGTAGAGATACTTAGGAAACAACCATATCAAAATTAACAGCTAGTGGGCAGGCCTGTAGGGGAGACCATAACCCTCCCATACAGGCTAGGTCCCGGGCCTAGCTGTTGATATATAGGCCCTTGGGCTTTAAATTTATGGTGGAGGCAAAGGTTTGCTAATACCAGCTTTATTTGAGAGTATATGGAGGAAAAAGAATGAGAAAGCATGTAAAAGGAAATGTAAGTTGGGTCGGCTATATCGACTGGGAGCTAGAGAGTTTTCATGGAGATGATTATTCAATCATGAATGGTTCTAGCCAGAACGCCTACTTGATCGAGGAAGAAAAAACTGTATTGATTGATACAATATGGACACCACACAGGTTCGACTTTGTGGAAAACCTAAAGAAGGAAATAGACCTAAATAAGATCGATTTTATTGTAGCCAACCATGGTGAATGCGACCATTCAGGCTCATTGACTACAATAATGGATGAAATACCTGATACACCAATATATTGTACTGCCAATGCCGTAAAGAGTATTGAGGGCCAGTATGGTAAGCGTGGATGGAATTTCAATGTTGTTAAGACTGGAGACAGCGTGGATATAGGTAATGGCAAGAAGCTAGTCTTTGTAGAAATGAAGATGCTTCACTGGCCAGACTCTATGGCGACTTATATGACTGGGGACAATATACTTTTCTCAAACGATGCATTTGGTCAGCACTTTGCAGTAGAAGAACTATTTAACGACAAGGCAGACCAGTGTCTGCTTAATAAGGAGGCTATTAAGTACTATGCCAATATCTTAACTCCTTTTTCACCATTGCTTAAGAAGAAGCTGGCAGAAATTATAGGCTTTAACTTAACTTTTGATATTATCGCCCCATCACATGGTGCTATCTGGCGTGAAAATCCACTTCAGATAGTTGAAAAGTATGCGGCTTGGGCAGAAGACTACCAGGAAGACCAGGTAACAATAGCCTACGATACTATGTGGGAAGGTACAACTAAGATTGCCCACAAGATAGCAGAGGAAATCCATAGACAGAGTCCTGATACTGTAGTCAAGGTATTCAATATCTCAAAGGCAGACAAGAATGATGTCATGACAGAGGTATTTAAGTCAAAGGCAATAGTTGTAGGATCACCAACAGTAAGTAATAGTATACTTTCAAGTGTTGCTGGTTGGCTAGAATTCTTGAAGCAGCTTAAGTTCAAGAAGAAGAGGGCTGCAGCATTTGGCTGTTATGGTTGGAGTGGAGAATCAGTGAAGGTTTTACAGGCCAAGCTTGAAGATGCAGGTTTTGAGGTAATAGATGAAAATATCCGTTCATTATGGAATCCAGATGACCAAGACTTTGACCAAATACCAGGCCTTGTAACATCACTACTTAAATAGATAGATAGCATATAAAATAGACCTTAACCAAATTTGGTTAAGGTCTATATCTATGTTAATAAAAAATTTAGGAACCTAAAGTTCTATATACTTAGCCAATCTCTGACCGACAAATACGGCAAGTGCACAGCTAGCTATATCCTTAATAAAGGCAAATGGGAATAAACTAACCAGACAGGCCAAGTAGGATATCTTTGTACCCAAGGCATAGTTTAGTATAAAGTATGTATACATGCTACCAAAGCCGTATGTAAAGGCCATACCAAGTAGACAGGCCAAAAATAGCTTTATAAATGATCCAGTGCCCATCTTTTCCCTAAAGTAGCCAACTAGGTAGGCTGTAATTATAAAGGCAAGCAGGTAGCCAAAGGTAGGCTTTAGTATATACTGGGGTCCGCCACCCTCTGTGAAAATAGGGAAGCCCACCAAACCGATTAAAACATAGACAAGGGTAGATAGTCCACCCCTCTTAGCTCCAAGTAGCACACCAGCTAATAATACAAAGGTAAACTGAAAACTGAAAACAGTTACTGGGAAGGGTATCCTGATAAAGGCACCTATTGCTATTAGGGCTGTGAATAGGGAACAAAGAATCATGGTCCTTGTGTTTAAAAATTTCTTACTCATATAAATCCTCCTAAATTAATAGTAAACCGAATAAAAGAAAAGGTTTACTAACCTTATGTAAGATAGTTTACCACATACAAAAGACATTGTAAACCATAAATTTTTAAAAGTTTACTATACCTGTAATTAAATAAGGAATCAAGTCTTAAAATATGACCCACAAGAAGGAGTAAAATAAACTATGAATCATCAAAATATGGTATAATGTAGTTTAGCGTATTTTTAAAATACTAGGAAGGAGGTCTATATGATAGAAGGTTTAAAAAGAACAAAAGGGGATCCTAGTGAGAAAACTAGACCCATTACTATAAATACAGCTTCAGGCATCATAGAGATAGGTGGTAGGTTACCTATAATAATAGCAGGGCCATGCTCAGTTGAGTCTGAGGACCAGATAGTGTCTATTGCAAGGTCGGTTAAGGAAGCTGGTGCCAGCCTTCTGAGGGGGTGGGGCCTACAAGCCTAGAACATCTCCCTATGATTTTCAGGGAATGAGGGCAGATGGATTAGACCTACTGAGGATAGCAAAGAAGGAAACAGGCCTACCTATAGTATCAGAAATCGTAGGTATTGGTGACTTGGACCAGTTTGTAGATGTAGACATACTCCAGGTAGGTGCTAGAAATATGCAGAACTTTGAGCTACTAAAGGAGCTAGGCAAGATAGGTAAGCCAGTCCTACTAAAGAGGGGATTTTCATCTACAGTCAAGGAGTGGTTGATGAGTGCCGAGTACCTAATGCACCATGGTAATGACCAGGTCATCCTATGTGAAAGAGGTATTAGGACCTTTAGTGATATTACAAGGAATACCCTAGACCTATCGGTGGTTCCTATCTTAAAGGATGTCAGCCACCTACCAGTGATAGTAGACCCTAGTCATGGAACAGGTATGTCTAGTCTGGTAGGCTCAATGTCCTTGGCAGCAATAGCAGCTGGGGCAGATGGCCTCATGATAGAGGTCCACAACGATCCACCGAATGCCCTATCAGATGGGGACCAGTCAATCCTACCTAGTCAATTCGCCCAGATAGTTGACCAGGTTATGAGAATTAAGAAGGCTCTTGGAGACTGCTAGTATGAGAAATATAAATATTCAAACTAAGTCTAAGTCCTACCAGGTCTTGATTGGTAGGGACTTATTAGAAAATATAGGCCAGGAAATACTTACAAATTTACCGTCAAGCAAGGGGACCAATATTTGTATAGTTACAGATACAAATATTGATTCCCTCTATGCAGAACAGGTAGAGACATCACTTGCACAAGCAGGATATAGGATCTCTAAGTATGTGGTAGAGCCGGGTGAAGCCAACAAGGACCTAATCAACTACCAGGCTATAATTGACCATATGTCAAAGGAAGAAATGACTAGACAGGATATGGTCCTAGCCTTAGGTGGAGGTCTAGTAGGTGACCTTGCAGGTTTTTGTGCAGCTACCTACCAGAGGGGGACTTGGCCTAGTCCAGGTTCCAACCAGCCTACTAGCCATGATAGACTCAAGTGTAGGAGGCAAGACTGCTATTAATACCAGCTATGGTAAGAATCAAATAGGAGCCTTTTACCAGCCGGACCTAGTAGTATGCGATATCAATAGCCTAGGAAGTCTGAAGGACCAAGACTGGTCATCAGGTATGGGGGAAATGGTAAAGTATGCAGTATTGGACAAGTCATTAGATATAAATAAGCTAGCCTCCAGGTCAGACCTAGGGGCTTTAATGGAAAATATATACCAGGCCATAGCCATCAAGGCCAAGTATGTCATGGCAGATGAATTTGACAAGGGGCAAAGACAGGCCCTAAACCTAGGCCATACCCTAGGCCATGCTATAGAAAAGCTTAGCGACTACGAGCTTAGACATGGTCAGGCAGTGGCCCTTGGCCTAAACCTAATATCAAGGTATGCAGTTGCCAGGGGTATGATGAAATTTCAGATCATATTAGTATAGCCATGGCCCTAGACAAGGCAGGCCTAGACCTTGCTTGTCCATACGAGATGGACCAGCTCATGGACCTTATAAGGGCAGACAAGAAGAGACAGGGAGACAAGATCAACCTAATTGTTCCAAGGTCTATAGGTGACTGTCAAATCATAGAGACAGACCTTGACGACCTTGCGAGTTTTGATACAAGGCCAGTAGCTACTAGGACTATGAAATCAGGTTTATTGGGTGAAAGTCTATCTCATAGCAAATCACCAGAGCTCCATCTAGGCCTAGGTGACTACGACTACCAGCTATACGAAATAGCTAGGGACGAGATAGACAATTATATGAAAGACTACCCGCTAGATTGCTCTAATGTAACCATACCCTACAAGGAGACAGCACTTGGCTACTGTGATGACTTATCAGCTAGGGCCAAGTCAATAGGAGCGGTAAATACCCTAGTTAAGCTAGGTGACGGTAGCCTATATGGAGACAATACTGACTATTATGGCTTTTCCAAGATGGTCCAGGGGCTAGACCTAGACCCCAGTGGTAAGTATGTCCTAATCCTGGGAAGTGGGGGAGCCTCTAAGACTGTAGAGGCCTACATGAAGGATATGGGGGCAGGACAGATTGTAATTGTATCCAGAAGCGGTCAAGACAATTATGAGAATCTAGACAGGCACTATGACCTAGCAGACATAATAGTAAATACCACACCTCTTGGCATGTATCCTAACATAGACCAGGCACCATTGGACCTGGGTCCCTTTAAAGGATTAGAGGCTGTCTTAGACCTAATATACAATCCGGAAGAAACCAGGCTACTTAGTCAGGCCAAGTCAATGGGTATAAGGTCAATAAACGGTATGACCATGCTTGAAGAACAGGCAAAATTAGCCTCATTTATATTCAAGCAGAGGATATTATAAAAACAGGTTTAAATAGATAAGGAAAAAGAAATGTTTGGTTATGTAAGAATAAATAAGATGGACCTGACCTTTCGTGAATATGAGCACTACAAGGCCTACTACTGTGGCCTGTGTAAGTACCTAAAGAGAAACCATACGGAGCTGTCCAGGATGACAATCAATTATGATATTACCTTCCTGATAGTATTACTAAGCTCAATATACCAGCCAAGTGCCCAGGTATTTCACGAGAAGTGTATAGTGGATCCAGTGAAAAAGAAAAAGCACATCATCAATGAAATTACAGAGTATGCAGCCAGTATGAATATACTCCTAGCCTACTACAAGCTAGAGGATGATGTGAACGATGAGGGTGATATCAAGTCAAGATTGGTAAGAAGGGCCTACAGGAAGTCCTTTAAGACAGCCTACGACAAGTACCCCCAAAAGGCAGACTTTATAAAGGCCTGTCTTGGAGAGTTGAGGTCTCTTGAAGAAGACCAGTCAACCTCAATAGACCAGACCTCAAACTGCTTTGCTAGACTCTTAGAGGAAATATTTGACTATAAGGATGATGAATACAGGGACAGGTTGAGGAAGGTTGGCTTTAATATAGGTAAGTACATATATATAATGGATGCCTATGAGGACCTAGATCAAGACCTTGAAAAGGGTAGGTATAATCCATTTAGCTCCTACAAGGACGACAGGGAAGGACTAAAGGTCAAGGTAGACAAACTAATAGGCATGACCCTGGCAAGGCTCGAGGAGGCAATCCTAAACCTAGATATAAAGGTCAATAAGTCTATAATTGACAATATCATTTATTCAGGTGTCTACCTTCGCTACAAGGGCCTGATAAATGGTGCTGATAAGAAAAAACAGGAAGCGAACATGAAATAATAGGAAAGTAAGGTAAAAAATTTGACGAACACATCGAGTAAAGAACACATAAAAGAAAATAAGATGGGGTCTATGAACATCAAGAGACTAATACTGACTATGTCAGCTCCAATAGTAGTTTCTATGATGGTCCAGTCCCTATATAATGTAGTAGATAGTATCTTCGTTGCCCAGATTAGTGAGGAAGCAATTACGGCGGTATCCATGGCCTTTCCCTTCCAGCAGCTGATGATGTCTGTTGGTATAGGTACAGCTATAGGAGTCAACTCCTTCCTAGCAAGAAGCCTAGGTGCCAAGGAGTTCTCCAGGGTCAACAAGATAGCCAACAATGGTCTCGTCGCTAGCCTTTCTTAGTTTTATAGCCTTCTTTATGATGGGGCTATTATTATCAGACAAGCTAATAACAATCCAGACAGACAACCAGGAGATAATTTCTCATGGGCCTGTCTACCTAAGGATATGTCTTATGGGGTCCCTTGGTATCTTTACCCACCTTATGTTTGAGAGACTACTCCAGGCAACGGGCAAGACTATGTATACTATGATTGCCCAGATAAGTGGGGCCCTGATGAATATAATCCTTGACCCAATAATGATCTTTGGTTGGTTTGGTATGCCGGCCATGGGACTAGCAGGCGCTGCCCTAGCAACTGTAATATCCCAGTATGTAGGTGCCCTTGTAGTTGCCTACCTATGTATAAGAAAGGAAAAGGACATAGATATTGGATTCAGGTATATGAAGCCAGACTTCAAAATAATAAGAGATATATATGCAGTAGGTATACCTTCAATTATAATGATATCTATATCTTCTGTAACTATATTCTCAATGAACCAGATATTGGCCAAGTTTTCCATAACAGCAGTTGCCCTTCTTGGTATATACTTCAAGTTACAGAGCTTCATATTTATGCCTGTCTTTGGCCTAAACAACGGTATAATACCAATAGTAGCCTACAACTACGGGGCTGGCAACAAGGAGAGGATGAGGGAAACAATATTCCTAGGCATGAGGTATGCAGTGACTATAATGCTGATTGGTACCTTGATAATGATGGTATTCCCAGACAAGCTCCTAGGCATGTTCAATGCATCAGACCAGATGTTGGTCATTGGTAGGGTTGCCTTTAGGATAATAGCTACCAGCTTTGCATTTGCTGCCATATCTATAATATCTATAGGGGTCTTCCAGGCCATAGGTAAGGGAACCCTTAGTATGATGATATCCATAATCAGGCAGTTGGTTGTCCTAGTACCCCTAGCCTACCTATTCTCACTAACTGGCAACCTAGACAGGGTATGGTGGTGTGTAATAATTGCTGAGCTAGTGGCTGTTAGTATATGTGTAAGGAATATAAGGAAGATTATAAATTAATATATTAGAAATCTGAAATAAGTAAGGAGGACAAAATGAAAAAGTTAGGACTATTGCTGATACTAGTAGGTATCCTATTTTTATCAGTACCAAAAATATCTGAATATCTCCTGTTGAAAAAGGGGCAGGATATAAACATATCCCAGCTTTCAGACAAGGACCTAGAAAAAAATGCCAAGCCTAGCAGCGAGATTAACTATGATGCATCTAAGATTGACCCTATAAATATAAACGGTGTAATACTGAATAGGGATAGGGCAGACATGTCGAAGGTCATTGGTCAGCTGGTAATACCATCTATAAATAAGAACATAGCCTTATTTGAAGGCCTAGAGAACAACAGTTTAATGTATGGTGCCTGTACTATGAAGGCCAACCAGCACATGGGCCAGGGTAACTATGCTATAGCAGGACACTATTGCAAAAATGACAAGATCCTATTTGGTGGTCTGATGAATATTAAGGAAGGCGACATAATCAAGCTGACTAACAAGAAAAACATCTACGAGTACAAGGCTATTAAGATGATGAAGGTAAAGGATGACAGGGTAGACCTGATAGGGGATGGCCTTCTAGGTCAGTATGACGGCAAGGCCATAGTATCCTTGATGACATGCTACTATGATGAGGCCGGCTATAGGTACTTTGTAATAGGAAGCTTTAATAGGTTATATCCTTATTCAAAGGAAAAGATGCTTGAGGGTATAAGTGAGTAGGAAACGGGATTTGAACCCAAGAAATAATATCTTAAAAGTGCTATAATATTTTGTAGGAAAAGTAGGGCGAAAGGAATTAGTCATGAAAGATACATTTATGGATACTGCTAAAGTTATGTCAAAAGGACAGGTTACTATCCCGAAAAGGATAAGAGAACTTTTGAATTTAGAAAATGGGGACTATGTTACTTTTGTTGTAGCTGAAGGAAAAATACAAATTGTTAATTCAAAAACTTTTATAGAGGATAATATACAGGATAGGAAATGAACTATAGATGTGAGATGCCAATAGGAGGAATTTATGAATAAAGAAAAGGCTACTTTGCAAAATATAAATTATAAATACAGAGAAAAACAACAATCCATTTGAAGAGATTGTTATGATTGTAGAAAATGCAAAAGAGCGTGCATATAGAAAAGTTAATGAAGAGCTGATTTTGATGTATCAAGAGGTAGGGAGATACATTAGTGAAAAAACTAAGGAGGCATCTTATGGATCCGGTTTCGTTGACAATGTAGCTGAATTTTTCTCTACTAACTATCCTGAATTAAAGGGCTTTAATCGTAGAGGACTTTACAGAATGAAGCAATTCTACGAGTTGTACAGTGGCGATGAAAAAGTGTCAACGTTGTTGACACAATTGAGTTGGTCTAATCATTTGAAAATAATGTCTGGATCTAAAAGTAAAGAAGAAAGAGAATTCTACATTAACTTTGTAATTAAGGAGAATCTAACTCATCGAGAGTTGGTAAGACAGATGGACAGTGGCTATTATGAACGTTATATGCTTTCAAATAGTAATAATTTGCCCGCTATACAAAGGGCAAAACAGGAGACGCATAATTTGTTTATGGACAGTTATGTATTGGAATTTCTTGATGCTCCCAAGATTGGAAATGAAAGAGAATTTCAGAAGTCAATTCTTGAGAATCTGAAGAACTTTATTTTAGAAATTGGAAAAGATTTTTCCTTTATAGGTAATGAGTACAGAGTACAGGTCGGAAATCATGACTACCATATAGATTTGTTATTCTATCATAGAGGATTATCCTGTTTGGTTGCTTTTGAACTTAAAATTGGAGAGTTTAAACCAGAATATGTTGGTAAAATGAACCTATACTTGGAGGCACTGGATAGAGAAGTGAAGAAACAAACCGAAAATCCAAGTGTAGGAGTAATCCTTTGTGCCTCTAAAGACGATGAGGTAGTAGAATTTGCATTAAGTAGAAGCCTTTCACCTACAATGGTATCTGAATATAGGTTAAAATTGATAGATAAGAGTCTCTTACAAAGAAAACTAAAAGAATATATAGAAATTGTTGAGGAAATAGAAGAATAAATTTTTGAGGAGATATGGTAAATGATTAGTGTTTTAAAAGACTGGTTACCAATGGTTATTTCAATTATTGCTATTATTGTAAGTGTTAAAATGAATAATAAGAATAAAAATACAAGAACAGAACTACAATAGTAGTATGCTTAATTTAGAAGAACAAAAAGAATGCATTGCATTCACAAGAAAGAAGGACCGATGAACTATTTATGAAATTAAATAGTAGATCAAATTTAATTCCTTTTTCATATAGTGCTAGATGATTCTAAAAATAGAAAAAGATTGAAGGAGAAAAAAATAAAATTAACTATTGGGATAATTAATATTGGAAAGGAAGCAACAAATAATAATTGTGATTTATCCTATGGGAAATGGATTAAAAAAATTATTTTGTTACAGTAAATGAACAGCACAACAGCTATTTCTTGTGCGACTATCTTAGCAAGTATTACGCAATCTCTGGAGATTTAGTAGAATTTAGTTTAATGAAAGAGATACCATTAGAAAATGGAGGTAAAATCAATAATTTTATTAGGTTTAAAGTTCGATTCAAAAGATCTTTTAGGAATTTATATGAACAAGAATTTGAATTCGGATATGATAACTATTTGGTAAAAAGGATATAACTTAAAAAAATTCTTCTAGTGTACCATTATTAATAGAAGAACAGTAGTGGGAAACTATGAAGAGTACGAATTTAATGAATAAGTAACTTTTGTTGATTTAAATTATCACCAACGTTATTTGACATAGAGCCTATTTAATATAGGAAATAATACCTGTATAGTAGAAAGGATATAATAGGAAAGAAAACTCACACAATAGAAAAAGACAACTTATAAGGAATAGTTCGTAAATAAGTCGAGTAAAATGAAAAATAACATTCTGTTAATATGACAGATAAGTATAAAAAGTAATGTGTATGAGTAAAAGTTACAACAAAAAAAGTTACAATAGCTTCCTTTATTTGGTAACTAAAACTAGATAATATAATAAAAAGCTCTTGTAAATATGAAAAAGCTATTGTATAATAGTAAAGATGTTGAAGAAAAAGCAAATAAAAACAAAGAAAAGCGCAAGTAGAATGTATATAAAAAGACCTATATTTGTTGATTTTTTTGGTTTTTTTGAATTTTTTTGCAAAAACATCTTGAAATTATTACAATTTTGTAATAATATTAAAGTGTGAGAAATGTATGGTTCTATATATTTTTTGTTCGGAATCATAAAGAATTATTAAAAGAAATGTAATCAATAATATGTTTGGGAGGAATGATAACATGAAGAAACAAATAGCTGTTTTAATGGCTGCTGCGACTGCAGTAACAACTGTAGCTCCAGTGCTAGCAAGTGCTGACACTATCAAGCATGATAACGTGTCAATCGGTGAGGTAGAAGCTAAGATAGCTGCTGCTTTAGATGCTAAGTATGCAAGCGATAAGGAAGATGGTATAAGAGTACCAGGTCCAGACGCTGTAAAGGGATATGAAAACTCTAAGTATGCTGTAATAGTAGATGCAGATGGTGTTGTAGCAGATGCAGAAGCTTATGGACTAGTTCCAGTAGCTAATACTATATACAAGGATCTTGATGAAGCTAAACTACCAGCAGGTTCAACACATGTAAAATACGTTGTAACTGACGCTGCAAAGGTTAAGAACCTACTTGAAAAGAGAATGTCTTCTCCACTAGCAACTGGTGTAAAGGCAACTAGCGTTTTAATCGTTGACAAGGGTGTAAAGGACAATAAGTCTACATACACAACTACTAACAAGCACTATGTTGTAGGTACTGTAAGTGCTGCAGATGCTGATACTAAGGTATCACTAAACGATATAGCTACTCCAGGTCAGATAAATGCTTTAGCTGGTGTAGTTGCTCCAGTTTCTTTCGTAAAGAATGTAACTCCAGAACCAGCTGGAGCTGCAAATCCTACAAAGGTGACTATCGAGCTTACAAGCGGTAAGAAGATAGTAGTTGGCGAAAACAGCGAAGCTCTTGACTTTACAGCTCCTAAGGCTGAAAAGCAGGACTTAACTCTTGAAGCAGTTAGAAATTCTCAGGCTGTAGCTGATCAGGTAGTAGACTTTGCTAAGATAGCAAACGTTGGTGGCGTATCAAGAACTCTTGACCTACCACTAGGTGATACTCACGAATACGTTCTAGATGACGTTGAAGTACACGAAATAGCTGTTCCAACAGTTTACACTAAGGCTGAAGGATATAGCAAGGCTGGTGCTGACCTAATCAACCCACTAATAAGAGCTAAGAGAGACAACAAGGCTGACTACTCTTTCAACTATAAGGGTGTTAACTATGCTCTAGCTACAAATGCTGGTGTTAAGGTTGCTAATGACGCTCAGGCTGAAGCAGCAGTAGATACTGCAAATGCTAAGATAGATGTAGCTGGTGACGGTTATGTTCTAAGATTAAACGTTAGAGTTCTAGACAAGAACGATAAGGATAGATTCAAGACTCTTCAGTTCAAGTTCGAAGGTAAGACTCAGCAGGATCTTGTTAGAGTATTAAATGACCTTAAGGGTAAGAACGAAGTAGTTGTTGGTAAGTTCGTTAAGCTTGCTGGTTCTGACAGAGCTGCTACAGCAGTAGAAGTATCTAAGGAAAGATTCGGATACAAGGAAGCGGATTCTGTAGTTGTAGTTGGTGCTAATGCATTAATAGATGGTCTTTCAGCTGCTCCTCTAGCTGCTGCTAAGAACGCTCCAGTTCTTATAGCTGGTAAGAACGGTCTAGACAACGGATCTCTTGCTGAAATAGAAAGAGCTTGTAAGGACCTAAGCAACAAGACTGTATACATCGTTGGTGGAGAAAACTCTGTATCATACGCTGCTAAGAAGCAGTTAGAAGATAAGTTCGGTGCTGTTGTTGTTAGACTTGCTGGTGATGACAGATATGACACTTCTCTAGAAGTTGACCACAGACTAGTTAAGGATGAACAGGCTTCAACTACTAGATTCGTAGTAGGTGGAAACGGTGCTGCCGATGCTATGTCAGTTTCAGCTGTTGCTGCTAAGAAGACTGCAGGAAAGGTATCTCCAATCCTAGTTGTTAGAAAAGATGGTATAAAGGCTACTACTAGAACTTACCTAGAAGGTAAGGTAGATCAGGCTTACGTTGTAGGTGGTACTTCAACTGCTTCAACTCAGGTATTCAAGGATATCGAAAAGGTTAGAAGCGTAACTCCAGCGGGTTACAATACTCTTAACAATAAGGTTAAGAGACTTTCAGGTGAAGACAGATACGCTACTAACCTAGCTGTTATCAACGAATTCTATGCTAATCCAAAGGCTAACGGTCTTGCTGTAGTATCTGGTAAGACTCAGTACCTAGTAGATGCTCAGACTGCTGGTGCATTCGCTGCTGACAGAGGTCTAGCTGTTCTATTAACTGCTGACAAGCTAAACAAGGCTCAGGAAGATACATTAGCTAATGGTGTATTAAAGGGTCTTAAGACTAACATCTACCAGGTTGGTGGAGTTGTTTCAAATGACGTTATGAAGAGCGTTGTTGATATACTAGGTCTTTAATCACTAGTTAATAACTTAAAAATAATACTAATTTATTAGTAATACAGATATGGATAGGGATTTTCCCTATCCATATTTTTTTACCTTTTCTCTAACCCTTCCATAGGATAAAAAGGTGTTGCAATACCAAAGAATATAGGTCATAAGCTATGATATTATTTAAATATATGATAAAATATAGCTTGAATACTATAAAAAAGGGGGGTTGGTCTATGCAAAATACAGACCTAATAATTAAAGAACTATACACCAGGTCCTACGAGCTAGGCCAGGCCGGCAAGCTGGACCTATCCTTGCCAACAAACAGGCTTATCCTAATAGGAACAAAGGTTCTAGATAACAGGTCTAATGGACCTATTAGTTTCGATGTAGACAGGCTTTATGATGAACTAGTCTACTTCAACTCCTATGGGTCTAAGGATGATGGATGCCCCTTGTCCTTTTTCCTAGCTATGATCTTGGCCAATAGGTCCTACCAAGCATATGAATCATGCTTGATAGACCTTATAAATAAGCTTATGACCTTCTACATGACCCCTGAGAGCCTAGATAACTACATAATAGAGGTATTTATCCTTGATAGTCTTATAAGGGCTTATATTAGGTCAGGAGAACCAAGTAAAGAGGGAGATAGGGTCCAAATATTTAAGGATATAAAGACAAGCTAGTATCTTATAACCTAATAAAGGGATCAAAGAAGGAAACCATAGGCTTCCAACTAAAGAAGATAAAATATATAGAAAAGGTCCACAGGTTGATAGACTACTTAGAGGGACTGGAGGGTTTTAAATATGACCTTGAGAGTCCAGACCTACTCGACCTCCTAGGAGCTCTAGTCGATGGTAATATTGGCAAGGACAGCCTATCAGGTCTACTTGCCACCATGCTTGGATACGACAAAAATGACTCAAATCTTGAAAGACAAGGCCAAGAGAGTGAGACCTTTGTACTTTCTATGGCAGACTACCTAGTAGACCTACGAAATAGGAAAAAGATCAGTCGTAAGTACCAGGTCAAGTCATCTCCTAGGCACTTCTTAAAGGAAGAGGTAGGATACCAAGCGAAAGACCCGATTTTAAACAGGTATAGGATTGTCGACAAGTTAAGAGATGGCAATACCTATATAGTAAGGCTAGAGACCAAGTCAGGCCCTTACAATATGACCTATAGAGTTAAGGACTAGCTGGCTGGGTATAATATAGATAATTATAAAATCATAGAGTGAGAAGGGATAGATATGAAAAATAGATTAGACAAGTATATATTAGACAAGACTGAGGAATTGGTCTTTATTACAATAGATGAATCAGAGGACCTTGATTTGATGGGCTATGTACCGCCTAAGGAGGGCATCAAGCTACCTATTAAGTCAAATGTTCTAGTCAAGTCAATCAAGGACAAGAAAGCCCAGGAGGAGCTCAATATGATGTCGATGATTGATGCCATGCTATACCTGGAGGGTATAGACCTGACTTTGTATATAATGTGGAGTATGATGATCTGATTGAGACCTTTGCCAGGAAGGCCAACTTTGACTATATGGAATACATGGGATATATGTCCAACCAGGCCTTTAGTAAGGGTGAGCTAAGGGATGCCCTAGTATATATCAGGGCATACCTAAGGATGGATTCAGACGATGTCATGGCCCTATACCAATATGCCATCATTTGTCAGGAGCTAAGCCTTAAATATCAAAAGGATGAAGATATAAAGGCCATGAATGACTTTCTTTTAGAGGCCTTGGCCAGTCTCGAGAAGATTTTGGATATTGATGATAGCTTTGCTCTTGCCTACTACCAGTTGGGCTTTCATTATTCCAACCAGAATCAGTTTACCAAGGCCAAACTGACTTGGGACAGGGCCCTAGACCTAGGTATAGATGAGGAGTCAAGGGCAGATATTATGGAAAATCTATCAAAGATCGACCACAAAGTAAGGTATGAAAAGGCCTACAACCTTGTATTCCAGGGTCAGGCCCAAGAGGCACTAGAGGACCTGCTAGACCTAGAAAATCAGTATCCAGACTGGTGGAACCTTTTGTTTATCATCAGTTTAGCCTACAAGTCACTGGGAGACCTCGGCCAGGCCAAGTCCTACCTAGAAAAAATCCTGATTACAAGACCAACCCAGGTAGATACTCTTGTAGAGATGGCCCTTTGTCTTGCCCAGGAGGCTAATATGCCAGGAGCTATTGACTATTTAACTAGGGCATCCAAGTTGAAAAAGGATGATCCGGAGATTCTTTGTAATCTAGGCATGGCCTACCTACATAATGGTGAGGAAGATGAGGCCAGATATTATATTGGAAGGGCCTATGAGATAGACCCTACAGATGAGGTTACCCAGGCATGTATGAGGGCCCTTGATGACAACTAAGTGCAAATATGTATAGGTATTTTGTTAATGATTAAATTAATAGAATTATATTGACTTAGAAGGCCATATAACCTATACTATAATTATAAAAAATATAAAAATGTTCGAAAATAAACGAACTATCAAGTTTAAAAAAGCTATATTGTATGAAAATAGCTTTACCAAATTACTAGTATTGAATTTTCACGGAGGTGTATAGTAATGAGTTTCAAATCAGATATTGAAATTGCACAGGAAGCAGTGGCACAGGATATCAGAGATATCGCTAAGAAGATTAATTTAAGTGAGGATGATATTGAGCTTTATGGTAAGTATAAGGCCAAGATTGACTATAATGTATTGGATAGGACAGAGGACAGGAAGGGTAAGCTAATCCTTACAACTGCCATCAATCCTACTCCGGCTGGTGAGGGTAAGACAACTACATCAATCGGTGTGGCAGATGCCTTGGCCAAGTTGGGCAAGAATGTAATAACAGCTCTTAGAGAGCCATCCATGGGTCCAGTTTTGGTATCAAGGGTGGGGCAGCCGGTGGTGGTTATGCCCAGGTAATACCTATGGAGGATATAAACCTACACTTTACAGGTGACATGCATGCGATAGGAGCGGCAAATAACCTTTTGGCAGCTATGCTAGACAACCATGTATACCAGGGCAATGAATTAAATATCAACCCTAAGAGGATTACGTGGAGAAGGTGTGTAGACATGAACGATAGACAGCTAAGAAATGTCGTTGATGGTCTTGGTAAGAAGGTAGACGGTGTAACTAGGGAGGATGGCTTTGATATCACGGTTGCATCTGAAATCATGGCTACCTTCTGCCTTTCAAATAATATAGGTGAACTAAAGGAAAAACTAGGCGACATAGTTGTTGCCTATACATATGATGGCAAGCCGGTGACAGCTAGGGACCTAGGTGCTAATGGTGCCATGGCAGCAGTCCTAAAGGATGCTCTTAAGCCTAACCTAGTTCAGACCCTAGAAGGTACACCAGCTATTATCCACGGTGGACCATTTGCCAATATAGCCCATGGTTGTAACTCTATAATTGCTACAAAGATGGCCCTACATATGAGTGACTATGTGGTAACGGAGGCAGGCTTTGGTGCAGACCTTGGTGCTGAAAAGTTCTTAGATATCAAGTGTAGGAAGGCTGGAATAAGACCGGATGCAGTGGTGATAGTAGCTACTGTTAGAGCCTTGAAGTACAATGGTGGAGTACCAAAGGACCAGCTAAATGAGGAAAACCTAGTGGCCCTAGAAGCAGGACTACCAAATCTACTAAAGCATATAGAAAATATTACCCAGGTATACAAGTTACCTGCAGTGGTTGCAATAAATAGGTTCCCTCTTGATACAGAGGCAGAGCTAAAGCTAGTTGAGGACAAGTGCAACGAGCTAGGGGTAAATGTAGCCCTATCAGAGGTTTGGGCTAAGGGTGGAGAAGGTGGCCTTGAGGTTGCTAAGGAAGTCCTTAAGCTGATAGACCAGGCAGACAACCAGTTTGAGTACTGCTATGATGATGATATGTCAATCAAGGACAAGCTAAATGCCATAGCTACTAGGATATATGGTGCTGACGGTGTGGACTACACAGCAGAGGCCAACAAGCAGATCAAGGAACTTGAAGACTTAGGCTTTGGTAAGTTACCTGTATGTGTGGCCAAGACTCAGTATTCCCTATCTGATGACCAGACTAAGCTTGGTAGACCATCAGGATTTAGGATAAATGTAAGAGAGGCTAATGTATCAGCAGGTGCGGGCTTTATAGTTGTATTGACTGGGGCAATCATGAAGATGCCAGGCCTACCAAAGCAACCAGCAGCTCTAAGGATAGATGTTGATGAAAAGGGTGTAATATCTGGTCTGTTCTAAATTCCCTATACATAGGAAATATGCCTAAAGCATATAGATAAAAGATAGGTAAAAGTATATAGATAATTTAGAGGTTAGGATGACTACTTTCATTTTAGCCTCTTTTTTGTTTTTTTTATTTATATTTTGACTATTTTATGGTATGATAGTAGTATATACTAGCATATTTAATATGGAATTGGTGGGCCCAAATATCCCACTGGATTAAATAGTAAGAATATAAAAGTTATTATAGTAAAACTTGAGTTATTGGAGGGAATAATATGAAGTATAATAAGAAATTATTAGGGGGTAGTATCTGCCTTTGCTATAGCTTTACCAATGTCACTTGGTTCTGCCTTTGCAAACGGTACAGTTGATTTTCTTAAGACGTCTTCTACAGGCGACAAGGTTGCAGGTGCAGAGATTACTTTCTATCAAGCCGGCAAGAAGGCCTTTACATTTAAGACAAATGCTGAGGGTAAGGTGGATGCAGCATCAGTTGCTTCTGCTAATTCATATGATGTTACAAACATCGTGGATTCAAGTGGTAACCTTAGCCTGAAGGCAGGGGAATATACATATGCTGAAACTAAGGCTCCAACAGGCTATATGCTAAACTCTAGGCACGAAGCTCTGACTGTAACTGATGGTTTGACTTCAAATGTCGAAATCAAGAACACTAAGTTTAAGGATGGCTTGGGACAGGTAATTGTCAAGTCTTTAGACAAGGCGACAAGTGCTACCCTAGGTGGGGCTACTGTTGACCTAAAGCAGGGAGACAAGCTACTAGCAAGCATCAATTTTGATGATAAGGGTAATGTGATGGATGCTTCTTATATTACTGCTGATGGAAGGAATCTTGGTCTAGAAACTGTGGATGGAAGTATACTAATTAAGCCTGGTGACTATACACTAGTTGAAAACAAGGCAAGTGAAGGTTATGCCTAAATACGCAGGCCTACAAGCTAACAGCTAAGTCTGGGGTTACAACTACAATTGAAATCCTTCAGGAAAAGTCTTCTTCTGCTACTAGCACAAGTGAAAAGCAGACTGGTGTAAAGCTAAGAATAATCAACACTAGTAAGTCAGCTATATCTGACCAGGAAGTGTCTATATATGCAGTAGACAAGGACAAGAAGAACCCAAGACTAGTTTTCAAGGGAAAGACAGGTGCAGATGGTTACCTAGATGCAACTAAGGCTACTGAGGGCATTGCCCTATTAAAGGATGGTGTGGTATCACTACAGCCAGGTAACTACTACTACCAGCTAACTGGTGGTACAAACCACAATGACTTTACTGTTGAGCAGGACAAGGTAACTCCTATAGAAAAGACTATTAAGCTTAATTCAAATAGCAAGACTGGTGGGGTTACAAGCAATACTTCTAAGTCAGCAAGCCTTGCTAAGACTGGTATGGTTGGAGGTCTAGTACCATTAGTAGGTGGTGGACTAGCTATAGTAGCCGGTGGTCTAGCTATAACTAGAAGAAAAAAATAATAATATAGGTAATATATAAGAAAACTTATCCCCCTGGATTTTTCCAGGGGTGTTTTTTTGTCCAAAATCACTATTATCAATACCTGAAATCACAAGGAGCTAAGAAAATAGCCTATATCAAAAAGCCATATAGAAGAATTTGAAGTAGGATTTCCAATTTATGGATACATATATATGAAATTAGCCTAATTTTTAGCCGTATATTGGTAAAAGATATCAAGCCCAGGTCCTATAATTGTAAGTGTAAGAGATAGCTACTCATTACAGGTAAGTATTTCAACGTTGATAAAGAATATTTTTTAAGGAGGAAAGTTATGGTAAAGGTAAAAGAAACAAAGGTAAGCTACAAGGCAAGATTAAAGAATGGTCAGGGTAAGGATGGCAAGGATAAGTTTGCATATATAAATTTCGCAAATATTAGGCCAGACGCAGCAGACCAGGATGTGCATGAGGTAGTAAAGGCTATATTAGGCCTACAGGAAAAGGAAGTAGATGCAATCTTCAAGCTAGAAAACAAAGAGCTAGAGGATGCCCAGTAAAATTGAGATCACAAGGATAATTTTGAAAGGAGATAAGTAATGGAAGTAAGAAAGACTATATCAATGAAGTTTAAGAAGGATGATGGCAAGACCTTCAACCTATCAGTGAAAAATCCTGGACCAGGTGTAAATGAAGAGGCTATCAAGAAGGTAATGGACAAGATAATAGAAAAGAATGTCTTCAGGATAAAGGGTCAGGGTTTGGTGAAATCAGTAGATGCCAAGCTTGTGGAAACTAGCACAGAGACATACGACCTAGTCCTATAAGAGGCCGTAATGGATAATCAGACAATAGTAGGCATAATTCAGAATGTTGGTTTCCCCATAGCCCTTAGCCTCTACTTGTTGGTGAGGATGGAAAAGAAGGTAGACCTATTGTCAAACAGCATTTCTGAGTTAGCTAGGATACTTGCTGAAAAATAATCCCTAGGTCAAATGGCCCTACTAGTTGAAATAAGTAACTAGTAGGGCTATTTTTATATACTTTATAAAAAGGACAAATGATTTATAGTTAAAAAAACACAATATTCAAAAATATTTATACAAAAAAACTTTACAATTGTCTAAGTAAGTGATATTATAAAATCGTATTGATAATTAAAATCATAAAAACTATATTAAAACTTAGGAGGAAATTTTATGCTAATGAAAGAAAAAACTAGTAAAGAGGTATCAAACTATGCTTTATTAAATTCTATAGCAGATAGTTTTTATACCGACCTAATTGACTCTATTGAGGAGACAGACTCTATAGTGGATGTTTTTGCAGGTGTATGCAGAGAGATAACTCTATTTGTGATGAGGGACTTTCTTTATTCAGTTTTTGCAGGAACGGATACCGGCTACAAGCATTTTTCAAACAAGGATGCCAAGGTTTCTGTTAGGGATATTTTAAATGCAGAGGCCCTGCTGTCGGGTGATTTTGATTGTTCAGACCATGCCAAAGCCTTGGCCAAAGAATACTTTGACCCAACTATATTATCTCTCTTGTTTTCACTTAGGATGACTGGGGATAGGATTGATGACAACATTGATCTTATGGAGTCTATATTTGATGAGTGTAAGGTGACAGGACCTATATAAAGACTGCCAATGCCCATGCAAGAGACAAGGATATGGCCATTTGTAGGCTACTTAGGACCTGTTATTCTATGACCAGTAAGGAGATTGCCAAGCACATGGGGATTACAGAAGCTAAGGTCTACAAGCTTACTGCAGCCTGGGATGATAGCAAGGATGGCCTATATGTGAGGCTTTACAAGTACCTTTATGCTAGGATTATGGCTATGAGAAATAGGCTGCTAGACGACCAGGAAGGAAAGATATTCCTAAGGGCAGCAAAAAATTCTAAGGACTATATTTCTATAGATACAAAAAATACCTTTCTAGAGCCAGAGACTATGGGTGAAGAAGAGGTTGACGATATTATTGATGATTTTAAGAGAAAGAAGGAGATTGAAGCTATGAATACAAGACTTGGAGTAGATATTAGTAAATATAATGGTAGGTGTAACATGGACTTAGCCAAGGAGTCAGGCCTAAGTTTTGTCATTTTGAAGGCTGGCAGTGGCTATAGTGGTGAAGACCCATACTGGGTAAGAAACTATAATGCCTGTAAGAAGGCGGGGCTAGGTGTTGGTGCCTATTGGTACTGCTATGCTACAAATGTAGATGAGGCCCTAAGAGAGGCTGATATGTTTATCCATTCTTTGGAGGGTATGGAGTTCGATTATCCGGTCTACCTGGATATGGAGGACAAGTGCCAGTCTAGACTGGGAAATGACCTTAGGACAAGAATAGCCTATGCCTTTATGAAGCGGGTAGAGTCAAGTGGCTATTATGTTGGTCTTTACACAATGAAGTCCTGGCTGGACAATTCCTTTGATATGGAAAGGCTCAAGGAATTTGACCTATGGGTTGCTAGGTGGTCAAGTAGGGGGCATGGCTACAAGGGGCCAGGCTTGGTAGGTATGTGGCAGTATACCAATAGGGGACACTTTAAGGGTATAGGGACTACCAGTGAGGGTGGAAGTGATGCTAATGTTGCCTATATCGATTATCCCTACAATTATCAAGAAGAAGGGCCTTAATAATTACCGAAAAAGAAGTAGCTTAGGGTTCAGAGTCGACTTTTATATTATCTTTGTGTCTAAATTTGTTATAAGAGTTTAATCAATTCAGGAAAAATATTAGGATTTACCGATATTATTCAAATAAATATTGGTAGATCCTTTTTATTGGGTATAATATTTGTGAAATTGATTATTAAATTAGTGATAAATGCTAGGAGGATATAGATGAGAGAGTTTTTATTAAAGCAGGGTGTCCCTCAAAAAGCTTTTTGGATGAGGTTGAGGCCTTTAGGAATTATTACAAGCTGGAGGATGAATATATAGACAGGATACCCCAGCCTAGGTATAAATATTATGGTGGCCAGGTTTGGTCAAAGCTAATAGCGGGCATATTGGCAGGCTACAATGTACTCCTATCAGGGCCTAAGGCTACTGGTAAGAATGTATTGGCAGATAACCTAGCCAGCCTATTTTACAGGCCAATGTGGAATATGTCTATGAATATTAATTCGGATGCGGCCAGCCTACTAGGGTCAGATACCTTTGTCAACAATGAGGTGGTTTTGAGGAAGGGTCCTGTATACATGGCTGCTGAAGTGGGTGGATTTGCAGTTTTTGATGAAATAAATATGGCTAAGAATGAATCCTTGGCAGTAATTTATTCCGCCCTTGACCATAGGCGTATTATAGATGTACCTGGTTATGATAAGATAAGACTACATGAGGCCAGCAGGTTTATAGGCACTATGAACTACGGCTACATTGGTACTAAGGAGTTGAATGAAGCCTTAGTATCTAGATTTTTGGTGGTAGACATGCCTACTATTAGTGAGGATAATCTGAAGATGATCCTGTCTGAGGAGTTCAAGCTAAGAGATGACTACAGGGATCTTTTCGTCAAGCTATTTATGGACTTACAACTAAAGTCCCTGAATGCAGAAATTTCCTCTAAGCCGATAGACCTAAGAGGTCTATTTGCTTCAATTGAAACTATGGCCCAGGGCTTGGACCTTAAGTCTGCCCTAGATATGGGTATAGTAAATAAGACCTTCGATGTCTATGAAAGAGAAATAGTTGCAGATGTTGTCGCTTCACTCTTCCCAAAAAATTTGGACAGTAAGGATATTTTCCTAGGTTAGGATACGAATAAATAGATAATTATAAAAATTTTCTAGATAATGATAAAAATATTGATGAGGGAAGATAGATATGAAGGATAATAAGTTAAGAAAAGAAAATACTGTCTGGACTGTCTCAGAGGACTATTCTTTCAAGCCCCTGCTAGATCTTTTTGATACCTATGGGGATAGCGATATGGATTACTATAAGATGTTGGTCCTGGGCTATGTCTACAAGGTAATGGACATGGAAGCCTTTATGGAGTTTCTGTATGTCCACTATGGAAAAACCCAGCTAAAGGATGAGTTTTTAAAGCTGTGTGAGGTATATTTTGACGACTGCCTTGCAGGTGACCTAATCAAGGTCAGGCCAGGAGCAGCTGGATATAGGAAGGACTTTTTGGACAAGATTCTTGCCAAGGGCTTGGTAAAGGAAGACCAGGATGGCCAGTCAAGTAGGGCATATAATACTTCTCAGGCCTTGGGCTACGTATACTATGCTAGACTGGCAGGTATTTTTGTAGACCCGGAAAGGCTAGGTATTTCACCAGCCATTGTAGACCTGGTTGACTATATGCAGGCTAGAAATAGCGCCAAGACTAGTCAGGAGATAATCAAGAACCTAAATGCTGCCTTTTTGAAGTATTTTTTTGTAAATACAAGGCTGGACCTATCCCAGGCCAATAGGCTTGATGATATGGGTGACAAGGAAGATAAGTCAAGTGCTAGCAAAAAGGAAGTGGAGACACCAAAGCAGTCTAGGCTAAAGCTGGCCATGAAAAAGAAGTTCTTAAAGCCAGGCCAGGACATAGGGGCGGATATGACCATAGAGTCTGCAGAGTTTACCAAGGGCATAGACATAGATGAGTTAGTCCTTGATAGAAACGAAAGTCCCCTTAGCCCTAGTATGACCAGGTCCAATGATACAGTAAGAAAGATAGTTACAAATAGGTTTGGTAAGTCGATTTTACCGGGCCATACTATAAACAGCCTAGAGGCCGACCTTTGTAGGGGCATCCACAAGGGTATAAAGCTCCATTTTACCAGGGGTGACTTTGATATAGATAGGGATAATATTTACTATGCCAAGTCTATCAAGGCCCAGGCTGAATCAAATATGGAATACTACCGTGACAATGAGCTGGTTTTTAGGAGGTCTATAAATGAGCTAAGGGAAATCCTAAAGAAGAAGCTGGTATTTGACGATGAAGAGGATATAGAATTTGCAAGCTCAGGTAGCCTAGTAGTTTCTAGGATATGGAAGAATAAGGCATTCAATGAAGATAAATTTTTGCCAGGGTAGATAAGAGGGAGATGACCTCTATATCAGTGGATATTTTACTTGACGCATCATCATCCCAAATGGAGCGTGAGGGTCAGGTTGCTGCCCAGGCCTATATTATAACCGAGGCCCTGACTTCCCTAAACATACCAACTAGGGTACTGGCCTTTAGTAATCTTTTTAACTTCTTGGTGGTTAATGAGTTTAGGGACTACAAGGATCCGAGGTCTAAGAATTCCAAGATATTTGACTACAAGGCATCTGGTAGCAATAGGGATGGACTGGCCTTGAGTCTGGTTGCCAAGCTAATGGATGCGGGTGACTATGATAAAAAGATAATTATAGTCCTAAGCGACGGCAAGCCTAATGATAAGATAAACCTTGGAACTAAAGGTTTTTTTGAAGTGGATGGTCAGGACTATATAGATGATCTTGCTATCAAGGATACTGCCCAGGAGGTTTTTAATATGAAGCTGAGGGGTAAGCATGTCCTAGGTATATTTACGGGCCAGGAGGAGGACCTGGAGCTTGAAAAGAAGATTTTCGGTAGGGACTTTGCCTATGTGAAAAATTATGATAGGTTCTCAAAAATTATAGGCTTCTATATAGATGACATATTGGAATAAGATATTTGCATATTTTTTGTTGTAAAGTTTAAATAAATTGTTAATAATTTCTTTTTGGGGGTACTTACAGGAATAAGTATAGGTATATAAGCTTTAAATCCACTTCTTTCTAGTTGGGTTTGAGCTAGGTCTAGCTATACAGACAAATGGGAATATAATTCTAGAAATTCAAATCAAAGAGTAATTATGTGAGTTTTAGGTAAAAAAACAGTTTTTTAGCTTTAATTAGGAGGAATGATAATGAAGGGTTTTTTAAACGAATTTAAAGATTTCGCTATGAAGGGTAATGTATTAGACTTGGCAGTCGGTGTTGTTATGGGTTCTGCATTTGGAACTATCGTAACTTCTTTGGTTGAAAAGATAATCATGCCACTTGTTGGTATTATAGTTGGTGGTGTAAACATAGCAGACCTGTCAGTTAAGGTGGGTAATGCTACACTAGGATATGGTGCCTTCTTACAGGCGATTATTAACTTCTTGATAATTGCATTCTCAATCTTCTTGTTTGTAAAGGCTATAAATACAGCTACTAGCAAGTTCAAGAAGGCGGAAGAGGAAGCTGCTCCAGCTGTAGATCCACAGTTAGAATTATTAACAGAAATAAGAGACTTATTAGCGAAGAAGTAATATAGGCTAGGCAAATGCCTAGTTGAGGGAAACTTTTAAAGAGTGAAAATATCTCCTCGATTTGTTCTTGATAGGCTAGTTATTCCAGTAGGGTTTTGACCGGATTTGGAATTAACTAGCCTATTTTTTTATTTTAACTAAATTTATAAATTATAGGATGAAAATCAAAATTCAACTGTAATCTTTTTTGATACTATTGCCGGCCAAGCTATATACATGCTATAATAGTGGATATTCATGCTTTATTGGGAGGTGTTAGCATTGAAGGTAAATGATAGAAGACAGGATGTCTTTGAACTTTTAAAGTCGAGTGAAAGACCGGTTTCTGCTGCTGATTTGGCCCATAAATTTGGTGTCACTAGACAGGTTATAGTTGCTGATATTGCCCTTTTGAGGGCTTCTAATATAGATATTGTATCGACGAACAGGGGTTATATTTTAAAGGCAAATCTTCCTAGCAAGCCTAGGAGGGTCTTTAAGGTAAGTCATGATATGACGAGAACTCTTGATGAGCTAAACTCTATCGTTGATGCTGGTGGAAGGCTTTTAGATGTAATTGTAAACCACCCGGTTTATGGGGACATAAAGGCTGATCTGAATATTTCCAATAGGAGGCAGGTGTCCATCTTTATGGACAAGATGGACCTAGATGGTAACAAGCCCCTTAGCCTTTTGACTGACGACTATATTCACTACCACACTGTTGAGGCGGATAGTGAGGATGACCTAGACTATATAGAGGAGGTCTTGGCCAAGGAGGGCTTTTTAGTTGTAGATAGATAGTGAGGTCTGCCATGAATAAGAAAAAAATATATGATTTTCATACACACATCTCTAGCCTAGAGGTTTTTGAGGCCTATTATGACCAGGATATTATACCCCTAATCAACTGTCAGAGTCGTGATGAATTCAAGAGTCTGATGAATAATAGGGAGGCCTTTTCAGGGGATAGGACTCGTGCCTTGGACAAGGTTTACTATAGCATGGGAATACATCCATTTGATGCTGATATAATTGGCCAGCAGTTTGGATCTTCCTATGAAGACCTTATTAAGGAGGCCAACCTAATAGGTGAGATAGGTATGGATGCTTGTTGGTGTGATACTCCCCTTCGAGGACCAGGAAAGGGCCTTTATTATGAGTCTAGACCTGGCAAAGAAGTATAATAAGCCTGTTATACTCCATACCAAGATGATGGAAGCCAAGATTTATGAGATATTGAGGGCTTATGATTTGGATATGGTTATCCACTGGTATAGCTGTGACAAGTATGTAAAAGAATTTATTGATCTGGGCTGCCATTTTACGGTAGGTCCAGCAATTTTTGTAGATGATAATGTAAGAAATATGGTCAAACTCTTGCCCCTAGACAGGATATTGGTTGAGACTGATGGGGTGGAGGCCCTAGAGTGGTTATTTAAGAAGAAGTTTGACCCAAGAAATTTGAGGAATACTCTGGAGGCAGTAATACAGGAGATGGCAGATATCAAGCAGGTAAGCTTTGACCTAATGTCAGACTACTTGCTTGCAAACTCCGAGAGATTATTGAGAAAGGAATAGTATGAGTAATATTAGTTTGATAAAGAGTGTGATACCCTACTTTAATAGGTATAGAAATATTTTATTTATAGACCTTTTGTGTGCAGGTCTGACAACTGCTTCAGAAATGATCCTGCCCCTAATACTTAGGTATTTGACTAATGTGGGGATTGCAGAACCAGGCTCTTTAACCCTCAACCTAATAGTGAGGATAGCTGTAATATTTGTCCTTATCAAGTGTGTTGAGCTAGTGGCAGTGTATTATATGGCATCTATAGGCCATATAATGGGGGCAAAGATTGAAACAGATATGAGGTTTGATATGTACAAGCACCTACAGACCCTATCTGATAATTTTTACAATGAAACCAAGGTAGGTCAGATTATGTCAAGGATGACTAATGACCTTTTTGATATTACAGAGTTTTCCCACCATTGCCCAGAGGAGTACTTTATAGGCTTTATAAAGATTTGTATATCCTTTGTGATCCTATTAAATATAAACGTGCCTTTGACTTTGGCAGTATATGTTATGATACCTGTGATGTTTATAAGTACAAGCAAGTTCAAAAATAGCATGAGGAGGGCACAGAAAAAGCAGAGGGTCCATGTAGGTGACCTAAATTCTAGCATCGAGGACAGTATCCTAGGAATCAAGGTTGTAAAGAGCTTTGCCAACGAGGATATAGAGCTAGAAAAGTTTGAGCGTGACAACAATAAGTTCTTGTCAATAAAGGAGCTTTTCTATAAGTCTATGGCCGGCTTTAACACAGTAAATAGGAGTATTGATGGTCTGATGTACTTTATAATTATAGTGTTTGGTGGCTACCAGATGATGAATGGAAGGCTAGAGCCAGGCGATATGTTGGCCTATATAATGTATGTAACTACTCTATTGGCAACTGTTAAGAGGATAGTAGAATTTACAGAGCAGTTCCAAAAGGGTATGACTGGTATAGAGAGGTTTAATGAAATCATGTCAATAGAGGCAGAAATTGTTGATTCACCTCATGCCATAGATTTAACTGATGTGAAGGGAAATATAGAATTCAAGAATGTATCCTTTAGGTACAATAAGAAACTTGACTATGTATTGGAAAATTTCAATCTGGATATCAAGGCCGGTAAGAATATAGCCTTGGTGGGCCCATCTGGTGGTGGTAAGACTACTGTATGTGCCCTTATACCTAGATTTTACGATGTGAGTGATGGTGGCATCTTTGTTGATGGAAAAAACATCAAGGACTTTAGCCTTTATTCCTTGAGGAATAATATAGGTATAGTCCAGCAGGATGTCTACCTATTTTCAGGAACTATTATGGAAAATATTAGGTATGGTAAGCCAGATGCAACAGAGGAAGAGATAATAGAGGCTGCCAAGCTTGCATCGGCCTATGACTTTATTATGGAGCTTGAAGAGGGCTTTGATACCTATGTTGGTGAAAGAGGGGTCAAGCTATCAGGTGGTCAAAAGCAGAGGATATCTATAGCCAGGGTATTTTTGAAGAACCCTCCAATTCTGATTTTGGATGAGGCTACTTCTGCCCTTGACAACAACAGTGAGGCAGTGATCCAGGAGTCTTTAGAGGTTTTATCTAAGGGAAGGACTACAATTACTATTGCCCATAGGCTGACTACTATACAGAACGCAGATATGATAGTTGTTATGACTGCTGATGGTATAGTAGAAAAGGGTAGCCATGAAGAATTAATGGAAAAATAAAAGCTTATTATTATAACCTATACACAAAGGCTGGTCAGTAGCCCTGTTTATAGGTGGATAGAAGGGGTTAAGAGATGAGTGAATTTATTATAGCTTTGCACGCTCTTGTATTCTTGATGCATGCAGGAGAATCAAAGTCAAGCGAGGAGTTGTCTACCAATTTGTGTACCAACCCAGTAAGAATTAGAAAGGTAATGGCCAAGTGCAAGAAGTATGGCATAGTGACTACCAAGGCAGGTGTCAATGGTGGTTATATGGTAGCTGACAAGGGTGAAAATATAAACCTAAGGCAGATATATGATGCTGTGTCTGTACCTATTATAGAATCAAGGTGGCATTCTGGTGATATGGATTCTGATTGTGCCATATGTAGTGGTATGGCCCAATATGTTGATGAGCTATTCTTTATGATGAATGAAGAATGTGTAAAGATGCTTGAAAATATCAAACTTTGTGATGTAGAAGAAAGATTGGGACAAATAAAAGAATTAAGGTTATAGAATAGTGGTATTTGCGTAAATATGATATAATAGATTATATACTCTACGAAGGGAGATAGAATATGGCTTCAAAAAAAGACACCAAGTATACTTTTAAGGGCAACAATAAAAAGGTTGACAACAAGTATGCAAATATATACGAAGATTTGAGCAATAAAGACAAGTTGTATGAAGAGAACAGTCTAAAGAAACTCCATAAAAGATGAAAAATAATGATATTAATAAAATAGGTCAGCCTGTGGTAAGAGAACTTAGCCTAGAAGAGGCTGAAAAAAATGCAAAGATGAGAAAGCAGGCTATGCTAAATGAAAAGCAGATAGCAATTCAGAAGTCTAGTCCTGTAGTTAACCATACTATGGCCCAGTCCCTATGATAGGATAGAGAGTCTAGAAAGGTTGAAGAGGGAAAAGGAAGCTTCCAGATTGGGTCAAGATGTTGACAATCCAGAATATATCACAAAAAGGCCAAGGAAAGGGCCAACATGGACAAGTCTGATGTAGAAATCTACAAGGAATACTCTGACTTTGATAGGTCAAGTGAACCTAGGGACGAAGAAGATAGCGAGCTTAGTGTTGCTGATATAGAAAAGGGCTTGAGTCAAGACAGTGAAGCTGATGACTTTAAGACCAAGAAGATAGAAAATCTAATTGAAGCTCTTAGCAAGCATGAGGATGAAAGGCCTACTGAACGTCTACCTAAGGTAAGACAGACTAGGAGAAGTCCCTAGGCCGGTCAGCACTTGAGGATGATGTAAGGATAAAGGAGAATGAAATAGAAGAGCTCCTTAGGAGGCGTAAGATTCAGGAAAGAGAAGAAAGCTCTAAGATGACAAGAGCCGAAAGAAAGCAGGCGAGGAAAAAGGCCAAGGAAAATAAGAGGGATACAACTACTAGCAATCCAAACAGTGCATATAGGTCAAGGCTAGATGTATATAAGAATAATGCCAAGAAAAATGCTGAGAGGATAAACTTTAAGAGGTTGGGTCTCCTAATTATAGGTATAGTACTAGTTGCAGTATTGGTAGCAACAGGCATAGATATGTTAAAGCATAAGCTAGGAACAAGTACACCTACAAAGACTACTACAAAGACTAGTGGCAAGACTAGTACATCCACTAGCAAGACCAAGTCTACGGCAACAGCAAGCAAGACTGTGACTAAGGAAGAAAAGATTAAGAAGCTAGAGGCTATCAAGGGCAAGTTAAACAGCCAGGAAGCTGAAAGACTAGACTACATAATCAAGAATATAGATTCTTATCCAGATACTTTGATAGACCTAGTTGCTAGGAACCATGAAACGGTTGACTTTGTATATAGCTACAAGGATAGGGAAAAGTACAATAATAGAAAACTATCTGCAGATATCAATTCAAGCTATTATGTTGATGGTGATGTGCCGCTATTCCTACAGTGGGATAGAAGGTGGGGCTATAGGATATATGGCAAGGAAATGATAGGTCTTTCAGGTTGTGGACCAACATCTCTAGCCATGGTAATAAGACACTTTGATTCTGATTCTACTGTCAATCCTTATGATGTAGCCAAGTACAGCCAGGATAATGGTTATGTATCAGCTGACAACTTTACTAGTTGGAAACTATTTGAAACAGGCTTGTCTAAGTATGGTCTAGAATCTCAGGACGTAATACCTGTAGAAGCAAAGATGAAGAAGGCCTTAGATGACAACAAGATCCTAATAGTTAGCGTTAAGCCGGGAACATTTACTGAAAGAGGCCACATTATAGTTATCAAGGGCTATAATAAAAATGGTGACTTCCTGATTAATGATCCTAATAGTATAGTTAATACTAACAAGACATGGTCATTTGATGAGTTGAAGAGTGAAATAAGAAAGATTTGGGGTGTAAGCTCTAAGGGATCTACTAGTTCATCAGCAAAGTCAAATATCAAGTCGGGCTCAGATAATACATCATCAAGCTCTAATAGTTCGTCAAGCTCAAGTAATGATACATCATCAAGCTCTGACGGAGATGCAAGTATTATCCAAGATATAGACTAGTTAATAAAAATAAATAATGCTAAAACAATTATTGGTTATATAAAAATGGGAAGATACCTAATTTAGTTATGGGTATCTTCCATTTTTCTACAAAAGTATCTTTTGAGTGGGAATAATACAAAATTATCTTAAATTTTTCTGGAATTAAGAAAGAAAAAGATTTTCTCAAAAAAATCCAGAAATAGTTTAAAAAGATGTTAAAAATAAATAATGGTAAATATGATAGCTTTGTAGATAAATGCTTAACTAATCCTTAATTATAGGGATTATAAGGCTTAGTACCTAAATATAGCCAAATGTTTCAACATAATGACAACGTTATCTGCAAAAAGTAAAGATTATAAAAGGAAAGGCTAAATACTTTTATTATATTTAGTCATACATATAAAATAATGAAGCTAAATATGATATTTTTAATAAATTAACCTATAAAATTAAGTAATATATATTTAACAAAGGACTTTTTAAATAATAAAAACCACTTGACAACTTAATAAAAAAATAAACTTATAATAATATCAATAAAGAAAAATTAAAGTATTATACTTTTTAACATGCATTTACAAAAATAAAATAAGTGGTTAAAAAGTAACAGAAGGGAGTAATTTATGACAAAGAAAAGTAATTTTAAAGACATCCTAACTTTTGGCTTTGCCCTGTTTGCCATGTTCTTCGGAGCAGGTAACTTGATATTCCCACCATATTTGGGAATTATATCAGGACCAAGCTGGTTCGTAGGATTTGCTGGCTTCACAATAGCGGATGCTGGTTTGGCTTTATTAGCAATTGTAGCGATTGCCCTATGTGAGGGTGACATAATGAAGTTATTTGAAAAGATAGGTAAGGGTCCTGCAATCCTATTAAGTTTTGCAGACATCATGTGTGTAGGTCCACTACTAGTAATACCTAGAACAGGAGCAACAACATATGAAATGGGTATAACTCCAATTTTTGGACAGAATACACCTATTCTTCTAGTAACTATTATATTCTTTATATTAACATTTGTGTTGACAGTTAGACCATCTAAGGTTATAGATATTGTTGGTCAGGTCTTGACACCATTCTTGATAATTGCCCTACTAGTAATCATAGTAAAGGGTGTAATATCACCATTGGGTCAGCCAGTTGCAGAGCCGATGATAGCAAATATATTCCAGAGAGGTATCACTGATGGTTACCAGACAATGGACTGTTTCGTTCCACTAGCAGTTGGTGCAGTATTAATCCTTACTCTAAAGGAAAAGGGCTACACTGAATCTAAGGACCAGGTGAGCCTATTAGTAAAGGCTGGTGTGGTTGCATGTATAGGTCTTGGCGTAATTTACGGTGGATTAACTTACCTAGGAGCAACAGTATCTTCTATGTATGGTGTTGATGCTCAGAAGTCACAGGTTATAGTAAATATAACTCACCTACTATTAGGTAACTCAGGTAAAACTGTATTGGCAGTAGCAGTAGCATTAGCATGTCTGACTACATCAATAGGATTAACATCTGCAAGTGCAGAGTACCTATCAGGTCTTACAAAGAACAAGGTTAGCTATGCAGCCTTTGTAGCAATCATTTGTGTATTCTCTACAGGAGCTGCTACAATAGGTGTTGCAGGATTGGTAATGATCGCCAACCCAATACTTGCTATAGTTTACCCTCCAACAATAGTTCTGATAGTATTAACTATTGCTAGAAGTAAGGTTAAAAGCGATAAAGTATATAGTTTTGCAGCATATGTAACATTTATAGTGAGTGTATTAACTCTAGTTTCTACTAAGGTCCCAGCTCTTGACTTCATAAACAAGCTACCACTGGCTAACTTAGGATTCAACTGGATTATACCAGCTATCATAGCAGGTATAATAGGAGCTCTTGTAGGAAAGAAGAAGCTTGCCTAATAAAAATATAAAAAAAACAAAAAACTTGCTTAAATAGAGTATATTAGGGTAAATTAATAATGCACATAAAATAACTCAAGATAAACTAATAAAAGTAAAAAGGTAGCCATTTGAACTCGGCTACCTTTTTATTTGACCTTTTTTGCAAATAGCTGTATAATTAAAGTAAGTAATAAATAGGCAGAACTTATTATATCGCAATTAGCTGAAAGGGGTGTTTTTTATGACAACTAAGAAGATATTGGTTCCGATTGATGGAACAGAGAGAAGTATGCACTCTTTGAATTTTATTAAGGAAAATTATTCTCCTGAAAAAGTAGAGCTGCATATCATAAATGTAAAGGAACTAGTTTTCATAGATGGAATTTCTATGAGTGATGAGATTAAGACTTCTGAAAAAGAACGGTAGGGAACTACTAGACAAGGCTAGACAATTGGTGAGGCGAGTATAAGACAGAGGCATCATTTACTTTTGGCTATGCGGGTGATGAAATCGTAAGAAATGCTGAGGAGCTTGGAACTGACGTGATCGTAATGACTAAGTCAACTAAGAAGGGCTTAACTAGGATGATTGGTTCTTGTACAGCCTATGTTTTAAAGCATGCTAAGTGTACTTTAGTTATAGTACCTGAATAGACTATAGCTAGAATATTGATATAAAAGTAATTTAATAGAGTGACTATTGCTCCCTTGAAATTTCCAGGAGTTTTTATTGCGATATTTTTTAAAAATGGTCAAAAATTCTAATAAAAATCACAAATATATATTTTGTCGATTTACTAGACTGTAAAGCATTGCAAGGCAAGGAGTCTAACTTAAGATAAAAATTTTTGAGAAAATGTTTCTTTTTCATGATGTTTATGAAAAACACTTACAAAGGGTAAATCCATAACAGAGTAAATTTTGACGTCAATCTATATAAAAACAAATTTTAATTATGGAGATTTCTACAATTCATAAAGTAGGGTCCAAGTAAAAAACATTATGGAGGTAATTATGAGTAAGATTATAGTAGTAGGTGCAAACCATGCTGGTACAGCAACAATTAGAACAATTTTGAGTAACTATCCACAGCACGAAGTGGTAGTATATGACAAGAATAGCAACATTTCATTCCTAGGTTGTGGTATGGCACTTTGGATAGGAAAGCAGATTTCAAAGGCAGATGGTTTGTTCTACGCTGATAAGGCTCAGTTAGAATCTATGGGTGCTAAGGTACACATGGAAGCAGATGTACATGATATTGATTTCGATGCAAAGAAGGTATTTGTAAAGCTTAAGGATGGAACAGAAATAGAAGATACATATGATAAGATCATATTAGCTACTGGTTCACTTCCAATCATACCAAATATACCAGGTAAGGATTTAGAAAATGTTCAGCAGGTTAAGCTATACCAGAATGTCTGCAGAAGTTATTGAAAAGCTAAAGAACCCAGACATTAAGGACATTGTAGTTGTTGGTGCAGGTTACATAGGTGTAGAATTAGCAGAAGCATTTGAAAGACTAGGAAAGACTGTAACAATGGTTGATATAGCTGAAACTTGTCTTCCAGCATACTATGACGAGCCGTTCACTAGCCTAATGAAGGAAAATCTTGCTAGCCACAATATAAACCTTGAATTTGGTCAGGCAGTTCAGGAAATAAAGGGAACTGACGGTAAGGTTTCTTCTGTAGTAACTGACAAGAAGGAAATCAAGGCAGATATGGTTATCCTTTCAATAGGATTCAGACCAAACAATGCCCTAGGTAAGGATAAGCTAGAATTATTCAGAAATGGTTCATACCTAGTAAACAAGAAGCAGGAAACTAGCTTAAAGGATGTTTATGCTATAGGTGACTGTGCTACAGTATATGACAACACTATAGACAACACTAACTATATAGCACTTGCTACAAATGCTGTAAGAAGTGGTATCGTTGCTGCTCATAATGCAGCTGGTACTGAAATAGAATCTATCGGTGTTCAGGGATCAAATGGTATTTGTATCTATGACCTAAAGATGGTTTCTACAGGTATAACTGTTGCTAAGGCTGAAAAGCTTGGTATAGAAGTTGGATACACTGATTTTGAAGATACTCAGAAGCCAGCATTCATAGAAACAACTAATCCAGATGTTAAGATCAGAATAGTATATGACAAGAAGACAAGAGTAGTTCTAGGTGCTCAGATGGCATCTGAATACGATATGTCAATGGGTATCCATATGTTCTCATTGGCTATCCAGGAGAAGGTAACTATCGATAGACTTGCTCTATTAGATATATTCTTCCTACCTCACTTCAACCAGCCATATAACTATATTACAATGGCAGCACTAGGTGCTAAATAATAGATATATCAATTTATACAGCCGAGGGATTCCCTCGGCTGTTAGTATTTTGGTGGCAATATTTGTATTACATCTATATTATACAACCAAAACTTCTAAAAATAACTTCTAAAAATTTTAAAATATAAAGTATACTTATAGTAAGATGTATATCTGCTGACTCAACATAATTAGATAGTATACTTGGGATTGTTAAATTAATAGAAAATAAAGGTGATAAATTTGTTGAAATTAAAAGAGGTAATAGGTGGAAACGGCCTAGGTGGAATTTTAGTAACTCTAGAAGATGGACGTTGTGCATGTGTAGTTGTGTCAAATAAATTAATAATTATAGAAGTTCTTTTAGATTCTTTTTTGAAGTGGACTAGTTTTGATGAAGAGGCATCAGAACAGGATATTAGAGATTTGGAAGAAGCACTAAAAAATCCAGAGATAGTACGATATGGTCCTTGCGCAAAAGATTACTTGGTGGATAAAAAAATGAAAGAAAAATTTGATAAAATAAAACGAGAAGCAGACTATAATTATTAAAGGTGATGCATCTCAATTTAGTATAAAAATATAAAATTTGTATGTAATACTGTATTTTTATCAGTATAATATCTATAAAAACATACTTTCCAATACTTCTAAATATAAATAGTAATAATTAATTTCTCAAATCAGCCCAATTAGAGACAAAATATATGTTATAATAATATAATACTAGTAATACTTACTATATTTGGATATAAAAATAAAAATTATTTCAAATATTCAAAAATGATTGCAAAAACAATTAAATTGTTGTATATTAAAAAGTACTAAAAATAAAAACAATAATATCAGAAAAGGATACGTGAATAATTATAGAAAAATACCTATAAAGTGAATTAATAATCACCAAGGGGCAAGATATTTACGAGTGTTTTTTAGCTGAATCATAAACAGTACAAACTGATAATAGAAAAATTAGGAGTGCTGAAAATCTAGGAATAGATAATGTGATGTGTAGCATGTAGCAGTATTAAGGAGTTGATTAAGATGCTAAACAGAGAACAAGTACTAGAGGTTGCGGAACTATTTTTCGGTGGTAAGCCAGAGGAAGCTTATAAAAAGGTTAGCTCTATGAGTGAGTGGGCACAGTTTACAGGTTCTATCAAAAAGAATGAAAATGATAGAAAAATGCGTATAATAATGAGGAGGAGTGATTTGTCGGTTTGGGACAAGCATACGGCAGTTATAGGAAATGAAAGTATGTGTCCTACCTACGACATTGGTTATTAGGCATATCATAAGGCTTGTGATAAAGCCTTATTCATACTATATTACAAATTTGCACGTCTACTGAATTTCATATAAAATACCCTAAACATCCATACAGTATGGATGTGGTCAGTCGAGGAAGTTCCTCGACTGATTTTTTATATAAAGGTTACTTGCCTGCTTTTATGTTAGTAAAAATATTAGAGTTTGTAATTGGTTTAGATATTTTACTATTCTAATCTGAAAAATAATTAAGAATTATAAAAGAAACAATTAAAATAGATTAAATAATAATAAAATAATAATAAATAATAGGCAAAAAGCTACTTGACCAGGGAACGAAATTATTATAAATTAAAGTTAAGAAATAGAATTATTTAATTGGATAAGGTGACTAAGAAAGTCGTCAATATATGTTTTATGTTGTAGAAAGGATGGTTATTATGAAAGCTAGTATACACAATAAAGAAAACGATTTAAATAAGAGGGAAAGTTTGAATCAAAAAAACAGTATGAAGTTGTATAATGTATTTTTCCCATTATGGGCATTAATACTTTTTCCAATATTTTGGATGGTATCCATGCCATTTAATTTCGTGGTTGACTCTATTGTTCTCCTAATAGGACTTAAGCTAGTGTCTAAAGGTCAGCTTTGGAAAAATTATTCCAAGTCTATCTTGCAGGTATGGATATGTGGCTATATAGCTGATATGATAGGCAGTGGCCTAATGTTCTTGTCCACAATGTTTGGCTTTAAACTAACGGGTAATATTGGGATATCTATAAGGCATATAGTAGATAATGTTATGGAGAGCCCGTTGAAGACACCGGAGACATTTATTTTTGTAACAGTTTTTGTTGTCTTGGTAGCTATTCTAATCTACTTCCTAAATTATAAGTTCTGCCTAAGGAAAACTGATTTAGACCAGGCCCAAAAGAAAAAGGTATCTATACTTATGGCGGTATTGACAGCCCCATACTTATTCTACCTTCCAACTACGACTTTTTATAACTTTATTGAGAAGATAGCTGGATTTTTTTCTTAGATAAACCAGGGTCTTAAATAAGGTTATAGATAAAAATTTTTAAATGAGTTTAAAAGACTCGATATAAATAAGAGACTGTATTTCCTACGTTTAGGTAAAAATTCCATAAGTTTTTGTAAAAGTGAAAGAAAAAACCTCCCTTTTACGTATTATATAGTAAAGAGGGGGGTGATAGATGTGAAAGTTGACGAGCAGAATTTTATAGACCTAATAAAATCAAAAAATGAGTCAGGCCTTGACTACCTTATTGATGAGTATGGTTGGATAATCAAGACTGTCCTGAAAAAGGAATTGGCTACTTGTCCGGACTTATATGATGAGACCTTTAACGATTGTCTCCTGTTTGTTTGGAACAAGATAGGTGGATATGATCCACTTAAGTCAAAGTTTCCTAACTGGTTAGGCGGTAGCCAAGTACAGGTCTATAGATGCCAAGAGGAAATTTTTGAAGAAAGCTAATAGAGAACTTAGCATGGATACCGGAATAATTAGCTTAGAAAACCATAAGTCTGGTCAAATTGATGGTGTTGGCTGCCTGGAAAGGGAAGCCAGGGCAGGGCTAGTGGATGAGTTGGATAGGGATATAAAATCCTTACTTGACAGGCTGAGTCCCACAAATAGACAGATTTTTTGGGATAGGTATGTTGAAGACTACGGTATTGATGAACTAAGTGAAAAATACAAGCTTAGCAAGCAGGCTATCTACAATAGGTTGGCCAGGTCTAGGGACAATCTGAAGCTTATGGAAAACGGAGGAAGTAGTTATGAATAAAAATAAGGGATATGATTTTTTAAATGATGGAAATTTTGATATATCATCTTATGATAGACAAGACTTGAATGAATTTGAAAAGGCAAAATTAAAGAGGGATATTCACAAGTCTATAAAGAAGGATACAAGACTTGCTGGCTTTAACAAGAAGATAGTAGTAGCTGGTCTTGTAATGATGACCTTGGTTGGTCTATACCAGGTTCCAAGTGTAAAGGCCTATACTAGGGATGTTATAGATAATGTGAGATATTCGATAGCAGATGCCATGGATAATGAGGCCTACAAGCCTTATTCTAATATAGTACACAAGGCTGTAGAGGACAAGGGCATTGGCCTTCAGCTTGAGGATGCCTTGATGTATGACGATAGGATTCAGCTAACATTTTTAGCTAAGGGTGATGACAAAATGTCATATTCACCTGATGACCTTGTCTTTAATATTGGTGGGACATATCTTAGACCAAACGGTTCTATGGGGCATAGTTTCCAAAAGGATGGGGTAGAATACAACTGTATGACATATACCTTTGATAAGGATATAAAAGACTATCTAGGAAACAAGAAAAATGTTGCTGTATATGTAAGGTCTTTAATGGCCTTTTCAGAAAAGGATGCTCAGCAAAATTCTAGCATTAGTGGAGATTGGGCTTTTAAGTTTACAGTTAACAATGATTTTGTCAAGGACTCGCTTCATATAAACCCAGGCATAAATATCAAGTCTAAGGGTATTGAGGTCAATGTAAAAGATATTATTATTAGGCCTACAGGCAAGGTAGAGGCCAAATTAAAAGTAAACAATTCCGATGGCAAGAACTATTTATTTTTTATAGAGGGTAAAAATGATAAGGGAGAATTACTGGAACTAGAATCATCATATTCAGATAGGAAGGAAGCTACCCTTATACAAAGTGAATTAAGTAAGCTAAGAGTTGATAGGGATGCTCTTAAAAATTTCACCTTTAAACTTTATGCATCACAAATGCCTGAAAAAAATGGATACTATGACGAAAATGAAAATAAATTCCAAGTTGGTAGTGATTTTGTTATAAAATAGAATTTAATATAAAGTTTTGTTATATAAGCTATAAACGATTGACAAGAGGGATATTAGTATACTATAATTGTTACATGAAGGGGAGTAGCACTATAGTATACTATATCCGTTAATCGTCAGGCCAGTATTTTTATACTCGGTTAACAGACAAGGGCAGCCTTGACAGCAAGACCTTCAAAATAAGCAGTTAGATTATGTGTTTATTTTGAGTGTCATGTTGTTAAGGTTTTTTTATTAAATAATGCTTGTAGGAATGGAGGTTTTTATGCAAGAAAAGAATGAAATCAAGTACTATCTAAAGGATAGCGACCAGGTTTTAGCAGACCTAGGAGTAGGTCATGATGGTTTATCCCAGGCTGAGGCCAGTTCTAGACTAGAAAAGTATGGTAAAAATGAATTGAAAGAAAAAGCGAGTGATCCTACTTGGAAGATATTCCTGGAGAGCTTTAAGGACCCAATGGTAATTATACTGATTGTAGCAGCTCTTATACAGATAGTTACAGGTTCTATGATGGAATCACTAATTATATTCCTAGTCCTAATCCTAAATGCAGTTTTGGGAACAGTCCAGACCAAGAAGGCAGAGTCTTCTATAAATAGTCTAAAGCAACTGTCTGTCCCAAGTGCCAAGGTGGTAAGGGACGGCGAAAAGCTTACTATATCATCTAAGGATGTAGTTCCTGGAGACATAGTCCCATTAGAGGCTGGTGACTATGTTTCCGGGCTGATGGTAGACTACTAGAGGCAGAGTCACTAAAGATAGTGGAGGGCATGCTGACAGGTGAGTCGGAGCCAGCCAATAAGTTGGTTGACAGGATAGAAGAGGATTGTAGTGTTGGTGACAGGGTAAATATGGTTTATTCTACATCTATAGTTGTAAAATGGTAGGGCTAAGTTTGTCTGTACAAGTACAGGTATGGACACTGAAATAGGTAAGATAGCTGATATGCTGGACAATACAGAGGTCAAGCAGACTCCTTTACAGTCAAATATAGAGAAATTCTCTAAGAAGCTCGGTGTAACTATTTTAGTTATATGCTTGTTCATATTTCTAGTAGAGGTAATGAGGGCCATGACCCATCCTAATTCAGGTGATCTCAATGTGGTAATCTTGAATTCCCTTTATTTTTTGCAGTTGCCATAGCGGTTGCATGAGAATACCAGAAGCCCCATCTTCTATAGTAACTATAGTACTTTCAATGGGTACTAATACTATGTCAAAGAAGAATTCTATAATAAGGAAGCTACCTGCAGTTGAGACTCTAGGTTCAACTTCTGTTATATGTACTGACAAGACTGGTACACTTACTATGAACAAGATGACAGCCCTTGAATACTACAAGTATGATGGTCGTAATGCAGGCTCTATTGAAGTGGTAGAGGAAGGTCAGAAGGATCTGGATAATATAGGTGGCTTTAATACTGAGGATATGATAAGTATTGCGGGTCGCCCATGTAATGACTCAGTTATTAGTGAAGATGGCAAGGAAATAGGTGACCCTACAGAGGTAGCCTCTGACAGTATTTTTGCTGATAAGAAGGCTATATTACTAAGAGGGTGAGGGATACTTATCCTAGACTTCCGGAGATACCTTTTGACTCGGATAGGAAGCTGATGTCAACTGCCCATAATATTGGTGGCAGGGATATCATGATTACCAAGGGTGCACCAGACATACTGATATCGAGGTCTGTAAAGTTATTGTCTGGAGACCAGGTGATAGATATGACTGATGATATCAGGGAAAAGATACAGGAACAGAATGAGACCTACTCGAGAAATGCCCTTAGGGTATTGGCCTTTGGATACAGGGACCTTGAGTCAGGCGAAGTAATAGATATAGATGGGGAAGATAATTTCGTCTTCATTGGCTTGATAGCCATGATAGACCCACCAAGGGCAGAGGTTATTGATGCTGTTGCCAAGGCTAAGAGTGCTGGCATCAAACCTATTATGATTACTGGTGACCATAAGACTACAGCCGTTGCTATAGGCGAGTCTATAGGCCTATTTGAAGATGGCGACTTATCATACACAGGCCAGGAACTTGATAATTTAAGTGAAGCAGAATTAGACCAGCAGCTAGAAAAGATTAGCGTATATGCCAGAGTTTCTCCTCAGAACAAGATTAGGATAGTAAGTGCTTGGCAGAGGAAGAACAAGGTTACAGCTATGACAGGTGACGGTGTAAATGATGCGCCAGCCCTTAAGAGTGCTGACATTGGTATAGCCATGGGTTCAGGCACTGAGGTTGCTAAGGACGCTTCAGCTATGGTCTTGGTAGATGACAATTTTGCCAGCATTATAGATGCAGTAGAGATTGGTAGAACAGTATATAGCAATATAAAGAAGTCAATAACCTATCTATTCTCAGGTAACCTAGGTGCTATAATATCCATATTATTTGCTGTTTTTGCAGATTGGTCAAACCCATATACTGCCCTACAGCTGATATTTATAAATATGGTAAATGACTCCTTGCCAGCTATTGCTCTTGGTATGGAAAATCCAGAAGAGGGGATTATGTCCCTTGAACCAAGATCTAAGGATGAGGGTCTTCTTGGAGGAGGCACTTGGCAGGCTATCCTATCTAGGGGTACTTTTTGTAGGATTGGGTCGCGATAATAGCCCAGTATATTGGTATGCGAAAGAAGTCTGGCGGAGCTTGGAGTAGCCCCTAGCATTTACTACCCTATTGTTGTTCTAGGACCTTCCAGACCTTTTGCTTGTATGGTCTGACTTCAAGAACCCATTTGAATTAGGCTTTTTCTCTAACAAGTATGCTATACTTGCGCAGTTCTAGTTTGTTTAGGCCTATTTTGGTATGAGTCATGATACCATTTATTAGACCTATATTTGCTATACCAGTGGCATATTCTATCAAGGATTTTGCTATTTCGCTTGGATTGGCAATAGGGCTCAATAATTTGTATGGAAATTACAAAAGGCTATATAGCTATAAAAAAAGAAATTTAAATAAGACCCTAGGAAAGGGTCTCAACCCTATGTCTTAGGCATATGTATAATGTCCAGTCGATTTGATAGGAAGGTTCCTATGGTCGACTGGATATTTTTATTATTAAAGATATATAAAATTAATTGAAAAATTATCGATAAGTATTGACATTTTTGTTTTTGAGATATTATATATACAGAGATGATAATAATTATCAAGACAAAAATGATATTAATGAATTTACATATTGAGTATTTTAAGGGGGGTTCTTTGTATGAGCTTATTGGTAATAGGCGGACACGAGAGAATGGAAAAAGATTATTACAAGCTTGCTAAAAATAGAGGTTATAAGACTAAGGTATATACTACTATGTCTAGTCAGGTTAAAAATTCAATAGGAAGTCCAGATGCCATAGTAATAATGACATCAACGGTTTCTCATAAGCTGTCTAGGATAGTTGAGATGCAGGCCAAGAAGATGAATATACCTATTTTTAGACATAAGAACAGCAGCAAGGTTGCCTTCAATGAATGTCTAGAGGAAATTGATGTTTGTCTAGGTAACTGTAGTAACTGCAAGAAAAACAAGTGCAATAATAACTAGGATAAGCCTACTAAGAGCTTGAATCAGAAGATTCTGGCTTGAACAAGAAAAGGTAATTGGTAAAAACAAAAAGTAAAATCGTTAAAGAGCTACTATAGCAAGAGCTAATCTAGTGCAAAATTTTGAGTAGCTAAAAAGCTAGAGTAATATTAGCCAGCTTGTACAAAAGCTAATTAAGTAGACAAGCTAGCTGTGAAAAAGGTAAATAAAACAAAAAGAAAAAGCAGTATTATAAGTAGAGACTTAACTTAGATTGAGTGTAACGTAGATACTAACAGTTATGCTATGTAAAATAAAATCCTCCATCCAAATTTGGGTGGAGGGTTTTTTTTACAGATTTTTTAATTCCTCGTATACTGCCATATTTTTTTCGGTTACCATGGAGGTTGCCTTACCCTCTTTACCTAGCCTACCAGACCTGCCCACCCTGTGGACATAGTCCTCCAGTCTTTCTGGGAAGTCGTAGTTGTATATATGGGTAATGCCGCCTATATCAAGGCCTCTTGAAGATAGGTCCGTGGAAATCAAGAACTGTATCTTGAGGTCCCTAAAATCCTTGATTATTTTTTCCCTCTTAGTTTGGCTGATATCACTATGGATTTTCTTACAGTTATAGCCAGCCTGGCCCATTTGCAGCTCTAGCTTGTCTACCCTGGCCTTAGTCCTGCAGAAGACTATGGCCATAAAGGGCCTATCATCATCTATAACCCTGCAAAAGTCTTCAAACTTGTTCCTGTCTGTAGTATGAACAAAGACTTGGTCTATTAGGTCTGGTATATCATTGTTGCTATCTAGACTTAGGATGTCTAATGGGTTTGCATATCTATAGGCAAGCTTTTTGACCTTGGGGTCTACTGTAGCTGATAGGAAGAGTAGCTGGTCGTAATTTTTAATATTTCTAATTATGGTATCTATTTCATTCCTAAAGCCCATCAAGAGCATCTGGTCAGCCTCATCTAGGACTAGGCAATCTACATTGCTTATATCTATAGACTTCCTGTTAATATGGTCAAGCAGACGACCAGGTGTGGCAATTATAATATTTACCGTATTTTTTAGTTTTCTGATTTGTGACTGGATGTCACGACCACCATATACTGACAGGACGGAAATATCCCTATCAAGCTTGTCTGCGATAGACTGGGCTTCATTTCCTATTTGGATTACTAACTCCCTAGTTGGAGCTAGGACTAAGACCTTGTCAAGCTGGCCCAGGTATATCCTATTTATAAGGGGTACCAAGAAGGCAAGGGTCTTGCCAGTACCGGTATTGGATTCAATTATAAGGTTCTGGCCATCAAGAATTTTGCCAATGCTAGTTGCCTGGACTGGAGTGGGTGTTTTAATACCAATTCTGGCCAAGGCTTCTACTATATTTATGTCAATTCCTATATCTGTAGAAAGTCATACTAATCCTCCTAGTTCATTAATTAATTATAGGCATTTAATAGGCCTAGGGTGGCTAGTATCTTAATATATCAAGAAGCCTCTTGAAAATATAAATGAACTCAAGTCAACATCAAAACTGCAAAAATAGGTATATTTTTTCTGAAAAATAAGAAAAAGGCTTTCAAATGAAACAATAAAAAATAAAAATCAAAAACTTGATAAATTTCTTGATTTTTGTAGGAGATTAGTCTTATAATAAAAATATAAAAATGAAAGAATACATTAAATTCTTGCATTTAATAGACGATTGGGAAGGTGATTATATGGGAAGGAATATAGTTGAAAAAATTTTGGACAAGCATTTAGTCGAAGGTGAGCTTGTAGCAGGCAGCACTGCGGGGATAAGGATTGACAGGACCCTAACGCAGGATTCTACTGGTACTATGGCATATTTACAGTTGGAGGCCATGGGAATAGACAAGGTAAAGACTAAGAGGTCTGTTGCCTATATCGACCACAACATGCTACAGCAGGGATTTGAAAATGCTGATGACCACAAGTATATACAAACAGTAGCCAACAAGTTTGGTATCTATTTTTCAAAGCCTGGTAATGGTATCTGTCACCAGGTTAATTTGGAGAGATTTTCTGTGCCTGGAGATACCCTATTAGGCTCAGATAGCCATACGCCTACAGCGGGTGGCGTAGGTATGCTAGCCATTGGTGCTGGTGGCCTGGATGTTGCCCTTGCCATGGCAGGTGAGCCATACTATATAAAGGTGCCTAGGGTGATAAAGGTCAACCTAAGGGGTAAGCTAAGGCCTATGGTTACATCTAAAGATATTATACTAGAAGTCCTTAGGAGACAGACTGTAAAGGGTGGAGTAGGTAAGGTTTATGAATACGGTGGACCAGGACTTGCAAACCTATCTGTTCCTCAGAGGGCAACCATTACAAATATGGGGGCAGAGCTAGGAGCAACTACTTCAATCTTCCCTAGTGATGACAAGACAAGAGAATACTTTATAGCTGAAGATAGGCTAGAGGACTGGATAGAGCTAGTGGCAGACCCAGACGCTAGCTATGATGAGGTTATTGATATAGACCTAGACCAGCTGGTACCTATGGTAGCTGCACCTCATAGTCCTGATAATATCAAGACATGTAAGGAAGTCGGCAGGATTAAGGTAGACCAGGTGGCCATAGGAAGCTGTACTAACTCTTCCTATGAGGACCTGATGAAGGTTTCTAGAATCTTAAAGGGTAGGAAGGTTGCTGACCACGTCAGCCTAGTTATAGCTCCAGGCTCTAGACAGGTTATGGAAATGATAGCTAGAACGGGGGCCCTTGCTGATATTATTAGTTCAGGTGCCAGAATACTTGAAAAATTCATGTGGACCATGTATAGGGTATGGGACAGTCGCTAGGAACTGATGCAATTAGTATTAGAACTTTTAATAGGAACTTCTATGGTAGGTCAGGAACTAATTCAGCCCAGGTTTATCTGGCAAGTCCAGAGCTTGCAGCAGTTTCGGCTATCTATGGTTGTCTGATGGATCCTAGAGATGCTGACTTTGATATTGATTTTTCAGGTATCCATGTAGATCATTTCTTGATAGATGACAGTATGATTATAAGGCCTGATGAAAATCCAGCAGAAGTTGAGGTTGTTAGGGGGCCAAATATAAAGCCATTCCCACTAAATACTAAGCTAACTGACAAGCTTGAGGGCAAGATAATTATTAAGACAGAAGACAACATAACTACTGACCATATTATGCCTTCTAATGCCAAGCTACTTCCATACAGGAGTAATATACCTCATTTGGCTAATTTCTGCTTCTCTACTATAGATGAAGACTTTGCCAAGAGGGCCAAGGAAAATAAAGGAGGTTTCATAGTAGGTGGAGACAACTATGGCCAGGGATCTTCAAGAGAGCACGCAGCCCTAGCCCCACTATACCTAGGTATAAAGGGTGTAATTGCAAAGTCATTTGCTAGAATACACAAGGCTAACCTGATAAATAGTGGTATCATACCTATGGAATTTGAAAACCTAGAGGACTATGACAAGCTAGACCAGATGGATATGCTTTCTATAGATAATATCTACCAGGGTTTGAAGGATGGCAGACTAGAGGTGAAGGATGAGGATAAGAATATCTCCTTCTTTGTAAAGGCCAGCTTCAACGACAAGGAAATAGATATGTTGATGGCTGGTGGTAAGCTAAATAGTATCAAGATGAGAAACAGTAAGGAGGCCTAGGATGTATAAGATTACTTTTAATACCAGGCGATGGAATTGGACTCAGAGGTTACTGCAAATGCATGAAAAAGGTAGTGGAGGCCACAGGAGTAGCTATAGAATGGGAAGAGGTCATAGCGGGTGAGGCTGTTCTAGAGGAATATGGTAGTCCCCTACCAGACTATGTGTATTAGATAGCATAAAGAAAAATAAGATTGCCATCAAAGGGACCTATTATCACGCCAGTTGGCAAGGGTTTTAGAAGTGTAAATGTCGCACTTAGAAAGGAATTAAAACTTTTTGCCAATGTAAGGCCTGTAAAAACCTTTTAAGGGAATAAAGTCAAGATATGAGGACATAGACTTGACTATAATAAGAGAAAATACAGAGGACCCTATATGTTGGTATAGAGCACCAGATAGGTGACTATGCAGGTGAAAGTATTAAGCTAATTACTAGGGATGCCTCTGATAGGATAGTAGACTTTGCTTGCAAGTATTTAAAAGATAATGGCTACAAGAGGTTGACTGGTGTCCATAAGGCTAATATCATGAAGATTTCAGATGGTCTATTCCTTAGGGTATTCGATGAGGTAAGCATGAGAAATGGTATTGAAAGGCTTGAAAAAGGGCGAGGCCCCTGACAGGGTATATGCAGATGATGTCATAGTAGACGCAGCAGCAATGAACCTAGTCCTTAACCCAGAAAAGTTTGATGTTTTGGTAATGCCAAACCTATATGGTGATATCCTTTCAGACCTTTGTGCGGGTCTAGTTGGTGGCCTAGGTATTATACCAAGTGCCAATATTGGAGAGGACTATGCTGTCTTTGAAGCTGTCCATGGAAGTGCACCTCAGATAGCTGGTCAGGGAATAGCAAACCCTACAGCCCTTATACAGTCTGCCGTTATGATGTTGAGGTATATAGGAGAGCATGAGGCAGCCCTAAAGATAGAAAATGCCCTAAAGGAAGTTTTTGACAAGGGTCGAGTTATAACTCACTGATTTAGGTGGTAAGGCTAGTACTGATGAATTTGCAGACAGAGCTATGCAGGTTGATTAAGAGCTAGTATTAATATTATAGATAGCTGGCAGGATGCTTATAGTTAAGTGCCAGGATAATTATTGAGGCAGTCGCATTATTACATAGACTTCAGAAAATAGAGATAGACCCCTGGGGTACATTTTTCCTTCCCGTACCTGAGGGTCTATTTTTATGTCTAGATTTGTATATAAAATTAAAAAGAACCAGCCCTAAGCTGGTCCCTATATTTATATTCTTGCTTCATTCGTCTTATAGTCGTAGGTTTTTAAAAATTTCATATAAACCCTGTCCCAAAACTCATAGTCTGAAAGTCTTAGTAGCTTTTACAGTTTTTGTTTTGCATTTCTTACATTTATTTCATAGACGTCATTGAACTTATGTTCTTGACCGTCTACTACTGTAATGATGGTGTGCTCAGACTTGTATTCTGGCTTGATGGCTATCTCACTATCCTGACCTGGTAGGATAATGCTTGATGTAAAGCTCCTAAAGGCATTTGTACTGATTGGAGATATAGGAGTTATCTGGATAATATTTAGCCTGTTATCAACTATACTACCACCAGCAGAGTAATTGTAGGCAGTGGACCCTGTAGATGTAGACATAATCAGTCCGTCACCACTAAAGGTTTCCATATAGTTGCCATTGACGTGTAGACCCATGTGGGCAGTCCTAGATTGGTTACCCCTTACAACTAGCTCATTTTATAGCATAGGTATGGTTGACCTCATCCTTGCCCTTGATATCTACTTCCAAAAGGTAGAGCTCATTGATTTCATAGGTTGAATTTAGGTAGGCATCGATAAATATATCAATTTCCTTCTCTGTAGGTAGTATTTCTGCAAAAAAACCAAGGTGGCCAGTATTTACACAGAAAAATGGTATATCAGGAAAGTTTAAATCTCTGACATTCCTTAAAAAAGACCCATCTCCTCCGATAGATATAACCAGCTCAGTATTGTCTCTAATCTCTTCGCTAGTATTAAAACCGATGGATAGGAACTTATCTATAAGTATATATATTCTTGGAAATTTTCTAGTTCATTTGATTTAATTACAACATTTCTAGCCATATTATTCATACACCCCATCTGGGATGCCCTCCTATAATTCATTATATCATAGGCATAAAATATGTGGTACAATATTGTAAGATAAAATCTTGTTAGAAGGACCTAAAAGAAGGGTGAAGGTGAAGGTATTGTTTATAAGGAATAGGCAAAAATGGAATAGCTTTGTTATAAGGGTTGATAGGGACCTAAAGATAAAGGACCTCCTACTTGATGACCTAAACTTTTCAGTTAGGTCTATATCAAAAATGAAGAGGGACAAGAATATATATAAAAATGGCCAAGTAGCCAAGCCAACTTCTATGGCCAAAGCTGGCGATATTATAGAAATAGAGATTAAGGAAGATAAGGCAGGATTTGTAGGCCAGGACTTGGGTGTGGCTATAGTATATGAGGACCAGGACCTAATAGTAGCTGACAAGCCACCCTTTATGGTAGTACATCCAACAAAGAGCCACTTTGAAGGAACCCTGGCAAATGCAATTAGCTATCATATTGACAGGACTGGAGAGGACTGCAGGATTAGGTTCGTCAATAGGCTTGATATGAATACATCTGGTCTGGTAGTAATAGCTAAGAATTCCTACGCCCACCACAGGTTATCCTTGGATATGGGGCAGGATAGGGTCCACAAGGAGTACCTGGCCATAGTAGAGGGCATTGTAGAGAAGGATTTCTGGAACCCTGGACTTTCCTATTTATAGGGAGGCAGAAGATTCCATTAGTAGGATAGTTGATCCTAGGGGACAGAGGTCTATCACACACTTTAGGGTTTTACAAAGGCTTGATGGTGCTAGTCTTGTTAGCCTTCGTTTAGAAACTGGCAGGACCCACCAGATAAGAGTCCACCTATCACATATAGGCCATCCGATTATAGGGGATGATTTGTATGGAAGACCCGATACGAGCCTTATAGATAGGCAGGCCCTACATGCCTATAAGCTGACCTTTGACCAGCCGAGGTTGGGTGACAAGATAGATTTAAGGGCAGGCCTACCATTAGATATGCTTGCCTTGTTAGAAAAATTAGGAGGAGTTACAGATGATTATAAATAAATTTATCATACACGTTCTGGATAAGAATTCAGACTTTCCGGTTTTAAATGGGGTGGAAAACTCAATATCACCGGAGACAGATGCCTTTTATCAGAAGGTAATCAGGCGTATACTAAGGGATGAAGACCTAAGAAAGGCCAAGTTCAGGGACTATGGAGACAATAAAATCAGGGTATGTGCCGACCATATCCTATATGATGAAGCATCCTTTGTAGTCAGCTCCCAGGGTATAGCCGGGTTAATGTTTGATGCTATGAAGATAAATGCCGAACTTGATTCCTGCGATCTCGCAGTGGTACTGTATACCCACAAGGACCAAAAGGGGGTAGCTATTATTAAGCTAGACTACAAGAAGCTTTATACACATGAAATAGCCTATGATGAGCAGGAAAGCCTAGTTTCTATCAAGATGGTTACAAATGAAATAGGTATCCAGGATTCTCAAAAAATTACCCATGCAGCCCTGATAGGACCAAGTGGGCTGAATGACGAATGGCATCTTCAGGTATTGGACAAGCTGGCAGAAAAGCAGGAGACAGATTCTAGCTTTGTGACGGAGTTTTTGAAGGTTGAAAAGATTAAGGACGAGAAGTTTCTGACTAAGGTATTTAAGAATACTACTGAAAACTGGATTACCAATGCCTATGCTAATGATGTTAAAGAGGCAGAGAGTATTAGGAGTATCCTAAATTACAACCTCAAGGAGACTAATGATGTTGATTTGGATAAATTTATAGAAGAATCTATCAAGGATGAAGCCAGGAAGGAATCCTATAAGGAATTGATGGTTGAAAAGGGCATCGACGAGACCTTCAATATAGACAAGACCTGGGTAGAAAAAAAATTGAAGCGCAGGAGCATCAAGACTAATACTGGCTTTGATATAAAGGGATTATTGGATGATTTTGAGGATCCGATGAAGTATTCCTTCAAGCAAAATGAGGATGGTAGCTTTGATATTACTATCAAGAATGTAGAGTTTTATGAGGAAAAATAGTAGAAAAAGGGACCTTGCACCAGGTGGTGCTAGGTCTCTTTTACTTTCAATACCTATAAGTAAAGCCACTATTTAAATAGAGATTATTTATTGTTTTCTATGTACTTGACGATATCACCTATAGTTTTTATATTTTCTAGTTCGTCGTCATCAACCTTAATATCAAATTCTTCCTCTATGTTCATTATTATTTCTACAGCATCTAGGGAATCTGCATCAAGGTCTTCCTGAAGATTAGTGTCTAAATTTATAAAAGCACCATCATCAATATTTAACTGTTCAACTATGATTTCCTTGATTTTATCAAACATTATTAGCCTCCTAAAAAAAATATATGGGTTATACAGAACCCTTTATTTTACTACGATTCTTAAAGTCTAAATCGTATATATTGTATATTAATATATAATTTAGAAAAATTCAACAAATAAATAACATAAATTATATAAAAACTATATTTATTTGTAGCTTTGTTATATAATGGTTAAGTAGGGAATTGAATTTTATAGACTAATATCTTAGATTTTATTTTTTGAAACCTATATAAAATTATTCAGGTATGTGGAAAAGGTTATACCTGAATTAGCTTTATAATTTCTCGAGGAAGGAGAATTACAATGGTAGTAAAAAGACCGACAACAATAAAGGATGTTGCTAAGAAGGCAGGAGTATCTATATCTACCGTATCTAGAGTTATAAATGACTCCAAGCCAGTAACAAATGAAGTCAAGCAAAGAGTACTTGACGTGATCAAGGAAACAGGATATGTTCCTAACCCTTTGGCAAGAAGCCTGGTAACTAAGAAGAGTCAGTTAATAGGAGTCATAGTTCCTGAGGTTACTGATACTTTTGCGGCGGAAGTATTAAATGGGATTGAAGAAATTTCGAAGATGTACGATTACGATATACTTTTGGCTAATACATATTCAGAGAAAGACCTAGAGGTCAAGAATATAAACCTACTTAGGGCTAAGCAGGTAGAGGGTATAGTAATGATCAGTTGGGATATAGACAAGGACGTAGTAGGCCTATTAGAGGATTCAGGTATACCAGCTGTATACATAAGCAAGACAACAAGAGACTTTGATATATACAATGTATCCATAAATACAATTCGGCAGTTAAGGACATGACTAATTTCTTGTTGGATAGGGGCCACAAAAAGATAGTCCTACTAAACACTACATTCCAGACTAACCTTGCAGATGAGAGACTGACAGGCTATAGGGATGCTATAGTAGGTAGAGGATTAAAGGTTAATGAAGGATTTATAAAATCATGTGGGCCAACTTTCGACGATGGTTATATGGCAGTAAAGGAAATGCTAGAGTCTAAGGTGGACGTGGATGCCATCTTTGCAACTAGTGATGAGGTAGCAATAGGTGCTATAAATGCCTGTTTTTGGACCTAGGGTTATAAGGTGCCAGAGGATATTTTCGGTTGTAGGTTTCTATGACATTGAATTTTCTAAGATGTGTAGACCAAAGCTGACAACAGTTACAAAGCTCTTTTATATGACATGGGGGCAGTTGCAATTAGAATGATAATAAAAGATGGTTAAGGGCATAGAAATAGATGAGAAAAAGGTTGAATTACCTTATACAATTTCTGATAGGGATAGTGTAGCGACTAGGTAAGACCCTAGCTTTGTGATGAACTTTAAAAACCGTAGTCATTGCTGGTTTTTAGCCTATAGACTTTTTGGAAATAAAGATCTATTAAATCTGCTAGTGACTATTTAAAGTGGTATAATATATTTAGATCTAGAACATACGACAAGGCTATATGTAAGTTCAACCTACATATATTATACGGGAGATTATGTTCATATATTAGTATGATAGGCCTGGACTTTTCTAGGATTTCAGAAAATGTGTACTGATCACCCACCTGGGTGATTCCGGGTGTGAATTTAATTGGTCTACGGTAGCTTTTTGGAAGGTAAAAGTGTTGCTTAGGCAAAGACTTTTATTTTATCAAAGTTTTTGCTTGGGGAGATAAGATGACTCTAGAAATATACAAGTTTGATTTTTGATGAGAATAATAAAAATATATACAGGTATATAATAAGATAAAAAACTTGATATTAGAGGGTAGGCTTGTAGGTGACGAAAAGCTACCTCCTATTAGGAAGTTATCAGACCTACTTGGAGTCAACAGCGTGACTATAGTCAAGGCCTATGACCTACTAGAAAATGAAGGCTATTTGATAAAGAGGCAGGGAAGTGGATCCTATGTTTCTAAGATAGAGAAGACTAGGTCTATATCTGCCAAGAGTGACCTATATAGGCTGGATACAGGCAACCCATCTTCAGATATATTTCCCATAAATGACTTTAAAAAGGCTGTAAATATGGCCTTGGATGATGACTTAGCCAGTCTTTTTAACTATGATGACGGTAACGGGATTTATGAGCTTAAAGAGGTCATGGTGGAATATCTTGCCAAACAAAAGATAGAGGCCAGTCCTGACAATATTATTATTACATCTGGTGGTCAGCAGGGTATAGATATTATATCAAAGGGGCTACTGGGCTATACTGATGTAGTCTTTATTGAGGAGCCAACCTATTCAGGTGCTATTGACCTTTTTAAGATGAGGAATACAAGACTTATATCAATACCTCTTTTGGAGGATGGTATAGACATAGGGCTCCTAAAAATGAAGCTGGAAAAGATTAGGCCTAGGCTACTTTATCTTATGCCAAACTTCCAGAATCCTACTGGTATATCTTATTCTGAATACAAGAAAAAAAAGCTAATAGACCTGGCAGAGGAGTATAATTTCTATATATTAGAAGATGATTTTATCAGTGATTTTAAGTTTATTTCTGAAAACCATAGGACCTTAAAGTCATATGATAAGTACAATAGGGTTATATATATAAAGAGCTTTTCCAAAATCCTAATGCCTGGACTAAGGATGGGATTGATGGTAGTGCCTACTGAACTAGTAGAAAGGACGGTAGTATCCAAACATAATTCTGATATTTCTACCTCACCCCTAATCCAAAAATCACTATATTACTATATGTCTAAGTTTAATTGGGACAAGCATAGCTCTGATATGGAAAAAATATATACTGACAAGTTCTTGGAGACCCTATAAATATATAAATAAGAAACTTGGCTGGACGATTAACAAATTGTTAAGAATAAGGGGGATTAATTTCTTCCTAGGTTTAAAATAGGGATTTTCATCTAGAAATTTTTGTAAATTTCATGTATAATAAAAAGGTGGCCCTTCAGCCTGGTATATATATTATGACCTGGATATTGAAGATAGGTTTTTTAGGATAAATATATCGATGGAGACTATGGACAGGATAAAAGAGGCCATAGATATTATCAGTGATAGTCTGGATGAATTCTACGCAATTAGTCGTATAGAGGGGAGTGGCCCCTAGAATCCAGCATGATTAATCAGCATGATTAATAAAAAGTAATAGAAAGGAGTACTGAATATGGATTTAGTTAATGAATTTGATAAAAATAAGCTAGCTAGGATAAATGAGCTGGCCAAGATAGCTAAGGAAAGAGACTTGACTGAGGAAGAACTAGCAGAAAGAGCGGTACTTAGACAGGAATTCTTAGAAAATTTTTAGGGCGGGCTTTAGCCAGCAGACTTTAGTGGTATAAAAGGTTGTCACACCAGAAGACTAAAAACTAGGTCTAGCCTGCTAGTTTGAATTTGGGAAACTAAGGGTTATGGTTCTATTGGAAAAATTCAGGACCAGCCTAGAGTTTGCAAAATTATAAGGAAGATAAGACCGACACAGGGACCATGATGATATGATCTAGTGTCGGTCTTTTTTACCCTAGAAGGGCTTTTTCCAGATTATATAGTTCAAATACATAATTTAAGAAGGCCTTCTCTGTAGGAGATAGGAACTTTGTTTGAATATACCAGGTAATGGTCCGAAACCATGCTTAGATTTTTCTATCCCTATATATTGAAGTTGTTGTATCTTTTTCCGTATTGGGCCAGGGCATTAGTTACAAGTGTAGACCCTATACCGGCACTCACCATTGACATGATAAGGTTATCGGAGTCTATATAGGCCCTAATATGTAGGTCCTTAGAATTTATGCCAACAGAACTAAGCTTCCTAGACAGGTAGTCCCCATCAAGACTCTCATCACTTTTCAAGATGAGTGGTAGCTTTTTGAAGCTTTCTAGGCTTACAAAGCCATCTTTATTTTCTATGTCAAGGTCTGGTGGACAGACTAGGACTAGGTCGTTTCTTGAAAATAGGGTATAGACAAGCCTATCTGACTCTGTGATAGTAGATGTGAGGCAGAGGCTGGCATCATCATTGATAAGTTCTGTAATAGCCTGGTCATGTGTCATGTTTTTAAGGGTGAAGGTAGCTCCAGGAAAGAGGCGAGAAAAATTTTTGACCATTGGTGGCAGGATAGCCTCACCTGGTACACAGGTATATACTAGGTCTACATTACCCTCGATCTTACCCTGGTAGTCCTTGATATCATTGATAGCCCTCTTACAGTCATTAAGTATGGCTATAGCGTGATTGAAGAGGATATAGCCAGAATCTGTCAAGGTAATTGACTTGCTATTTCTATTAAAAAGAGAGGTTTGCATCTCATTCTCTAGGTTTTGTATATGTGAACTTATGGTTGGCTGACTAAGGTATAGGTCCTTGGCAGCCTTGGAGAAACTTTGTTTTTTTGCTACGGCCACAAAGGCCTCTAGTTGTTTTATATCCATAATCTACTTGTCTCCTATCTGATATTAGCTGACTAAGCTTGTTAAAGTGCTTAGGAATAGTATACGATAGGGATGGGTTAATTTCAAGCTGATATGGTCAAATATAAGCAGATATTTATTGTCAAGAGACAGGGACAGAGACTTATAGTTTATGGTGTCAGCGACAGACATTAATAGGGGATAGAGTGCTAGGATAATATCATAGCTATAGGAAAAAGGATAAATATCATAAAAAATTCAAACTAAATGTATTTCTAATTCATACGCTTTTGTTAATATAAAGGTGTAAAGATTCATATAGAATCTTTAGGGCAATAAACTATAATTATTTTTTTTAGACAGGTGGCGGACTCCCTCACATCCTCAATGCCGTCACCGCATGAATTATATATGGATGGGGCTTATGCCCCATCCATATGTTTTTTTATTGAATAAAATATATTATATAAGAAAAAGACACAGAATTAATCCTGTGTCTTTAGTGCCGCTGGCCGGGGTCGAACCGGCACGATATTGCTACCGCAGGATTTGAGTCCTGTGCGTCTGCCAATTCCGCCACAGCGGCTTATGAGGTCAAATGGTTTGACTTCAGTACATAGAGTATTTTACCATATGACAGAAATAAAAACAAGAATAAAAAACCAAATTATAAAAAATATATAAGTTATTTATGGTATAATCTAATTTAGTCGTCTAGTACAAAAGAGAGGAGCGATTAATATTATGAAGAAGAATAGATTACTTTTAATCGATGGTAATTCAATAATAAATAGGGCATTTTTTGCCCTGCCACCAATGGATAATGGTCAAGGCCTGCATACTAATGCTATATATGGTTTTTTGACTATGCTATTTAAAATGATAAAGAATTATGAACCAAGTCATATATCTGTGGCCTTTGATATGAAGGCACCTACCTTTAGACATAAGTCCTATACGGAATATAAGGCGGGCAGGAAGAAGATGCCGGGAGAGTTGGCTATGCAGCTACAACCCCTAAAGGATGTCTTAGACAAGATGAATATAGATAGACAGGAAATAGAGGGTTACGAAGCAGATGATATACTTGGTACCCTATCTTTGGATGCTGAAAAAGAGGGCTACGAGGTCTATATAGTTACTGGAGACAGGGATGCTATACAGCTAGCCTCAGAAAATACAAGAGTACTAATCACAAAGAAGGGTGTAGGCGAGGTTGAAGAATATGATGCTAAGGCTGTTATGGAAAGATACTCGCTAACACCTGACCAGTTTATAGACCTTAAGGGTTTAATGGGTGACAAGTCTGATAATATACCGGGTATACCTGGTATTGGTGAAAAGACTGGTATAAAGCTCCTACTTGAGTATAAGACTGTCCAGGGGGTCCTAGATAATGTCGACAAGCTAAAGGGAGCTCAAAAGAAAAAGGTAGAGGAGAATATGGAGTCTGCCTTAATGAGCAAGGACCTTGCTACTATATTTAGGGAAGTGCCTTTAGACTATTCACTAGACCAGATGGCCTTTGGTGATTTCTCTATGGAGGATTTAGTAAAAACTTTCCAGGACCTGAAATTTAATAGCCTGATCGCAAGGCTAAATGACCTAGTTGGTCAGGAGGACCAAGAACTTGATATAGACATATGTCAATTGACTGACTTCGATGGCTTTATCGACCAGGCCAAGGACAAGGGACACCTATATATGAAGATATTTAGGGCTGAGGAAAATATACTTGACAAGGCCATATATATGACATATTTGAGCCTAGAAAGTGACAAGATTTATAGGGTTCATGGTGATGATATAGCAAGACTGAAGCCTATTTAGAGGCCGAAGAAATAGAGAAGATAGGTTATGAAATGAAAGCAGACTATGTGGCCCTTAAGCCATATGGTATAGACCTTAGGAATATGGCCTTTGATATAGCTATAGCTGAATATGTTATAGACTCTAAGACGTCTACATCATATGATATAGATAGTATTTCAAGTAAGTATATCTACAAGACTATAATGTCTAAGGAAGACCTATTGGGCAAGGGGGCCAAGGCTCTTAGCTATGACAGGGTTGAGCTTGAAAGGTTGGACCAGTATGTAGGAGGTATGATTTCAACTATTATGGGAGCCTACCCCAAGATGAAGAAGATAATTGATGAAGACCAACTGACTATGCTTTTTTATGATGTGGAAATGCCACTGGTGGAGGTCTTGGCCGATATGGAATACAGTGGTATATGTGTAGACAAGGAAATCCTATCTAGCCTAGCCACAGATTTTGATGAAATAATAGAAAAAACAGAAAAAAATATACATGAACTTGCAGGTGAAGACTTTAATGTAAACTCACCAAAGCAGCTAGGCCAGATTCTATTTGAAAAGCTGGGTCTACCTGTAATAAAGAAGACTAAGACAGGCTATTCTACAAATGCAGAGGTATTGGAAAAGCTGAGGGGACAAGCACGAGATAATAGATATGATTACAGAATATAGGTCTGTAGTAAAGCTTAAATCTACCTATGTAGATGGTATTGAGGCCTTGGTTAATGAAAAGGATGGAAGGATACATTCATCCTTTAACCAAACTATAACTACTACGGGAAGAATATCCTCTACAGATCCTAACATGCAGAATATACCTGTAAAAACGGATATGGGTAGGCAGATCAGAAAGGTTTTTATTGCCGATGACTCTATGAGTCTAGTGGATGCCGACTATTCTCAGGTAGAGCTGAGAGTTTTGGCCCATATGAGCCAGGACCCTCATATGATTGAGGCCTTCAATAGTGGTGAAGATATCCATAGGAAGACGGCATCACAGGTTTTCAATGTAGATTTTGATCAGGTGACACCGGAATTGAGGTCTGCTGCCAAGGCAGTAAACTTCGGTATAATATACGGTAAAAGTGATTTGGGCTTGCCCAGGACCTTAATATAAGTCAAAAAAAGGCCAAGGAATATATAGAAAGCTATTTCAATAAGTATGAAACCATCAAGGCCTTCATGGACCATATAGTTTCAGATGCAGAAGAAAAGGGCTATTCTACAACCATGTTTAATAGGCGCAGGTATATACCTGAGATCAAGTCTAGTAACTTTGTGGAGAAAAATAGGGGTAAGAGGGCTGCGATGAATGCCCCAATACAGGGTAGTGCAGCCGACATTATAAAGATTGCCATGGTAAATGTATACAACAGGCTAAAGGAACAGGGTCTAAAATCAAGGCTTATCCTCCAGGTACACGATGAGTTGATAGTGGAGGCTACAGGAGATGAGCTAGACCAGGTTGAAGTCTTACTTAGGGAAGAAATGGAAAACGCAGTAAACCTTAAGGTTGATTTGAAGGTTGACTTAAATATAGGCAAGTCATGGTATGAGACTAAGTAGGTGACAGTATGTTTGTAATGGGCTTGACTGGAAATATTAGCTGTGGCAAGAGTAGTGTTTCAAAGATGCTAGCATCAAGAGGTGCCATCATAGTAGATGCGGACCTCCTATCGAGGGAAATATACGAATATGATGATGTCCTGGAGGAAATGAAGCTTAGCTTTCCAGAGGCCCTTGTCAATGGAAAGGTAGATAGAAGGGTTCTAGCTGGAATTGTTTTTTCAGACAAGGCTAGGATTGAAGACCTAAATAGGATTTCACATAAGAAAATATATGAATTGGTCTGCCAGTCCCTAGAAAGAAATAGAGACAGAGACCTTGTTGTCATAGATGCGGCCCTTCTTTTGGAGGCCAAGTTTGACTCCTTGGCTGACAAGGTGGTCCTTGTCTACTGTAATGAAAAGGTCCAGCTAGACCGACTAATGAAGAGGGATTCCATATCTTCGGAGGATGCCCTAAAGAGGATAAGGAGTCAGATGAGCCAGGAGGACAAGAAAAAAATGGCAGACTACCTTATTGATAACTCTGGTGATTTAGAGATGCTAGAAAATGAGGTTGAAAAGTTAATAAAAGAAATTAGAAAGTGGAAGTGTGAAGGTGAAATTAAGGAATAAAATGGTTAATAGGGGTTTGCTTGCCCTAATACTTGTATTTATAGTGCTTATACTCGCCCTAATAAACCGTGAAAATATAGAAAAAATATTTTATCCTACCAAGTATTCTCAATATGTCGAGAAATATTCTTCTGAATATGGTGTTGATAAATACCTGGTTTATAGTATAATAAAAACTGAGAGTAAGTTTCATAGAAGAGCTATTTCTTCTAAAAATGCCAAGGGTCTAATGCAGATCACAGATATTACTGCTGATTGGGGACGAGAAGAGCTTGGGCTTGGAAGTATAGACATATATGATCCTGAAACCAATATTAATATAGGTGTCTGGTACCTGGGTAAGCTACAGAAGGAATTCAAGGGTAATTACAAGCTCATTATCGCAGCCTATAATGGCGGCTCTGGCAATGTAAGGAAGTGGTTGAAGTCTACTGATTATAGTAAGGATGGTAGGAACTTAGCCAATATACCTTTTGCAGAAACATCCAAGTATACAGAGAAGGTTTTAGATAATTACAAAAGGTACAAGGCCTTGTATAGATAATTATTGGACCTATAAGGAGGAGATACAAATGAAAAAGAGATTAATAGTTGAAGGTATGCACTGTGCTAACTGCGTAAAGGGATTAAATGATGTGCTTACAGAGGATTTAGAGGGTGTAGAGGTATTAGAGATAAGCCTAGAAGGCAAGTATGCTGATATAGATGCAGCTGACAGCGTAAGTGACGACCAGTTAAAAGCAGCAGTTGAAGAGCTGGGCTTTGAATTAAAGGAAATTAAATAAGTTTCTATGAGCAGTAAATCAAATTTGGTTTGCTGCTTTTTTTGCAAGAATATTAGCTACATCAAGAATCTGGCTCAGATGCTTTTGTTGAGATTACAACTATCCTATTATATGAGTATACAGCCTAATGTAAGCCTAACCAATTAGGTTTATCTGCTACAATTGCGACCTGCTTTGGTATATTTATAAATCCACTATTCTCTGTTTATATAGGGGGAAGTAACAGGGATAGGACACTAGAAAAAAGCTAGCAAATATAAAGAAATACTAAAGAAAATACTAGGTTAATAAATAAAAAGGTAGATATTACAAAAAGTTACAGTTAAAACAGATGGAAAAAAACCTAGTACTTAGAATTTAAGTTACAAAAAGTTACAAAAATGATAAAAATTGCGAAAAAGTCACCTTTTTAAAAACACTTTACAACTAGTAACAAAATGTTGTATTATAGGTTTGTGCAAATATAAAAAAATTAGAGATAAAACTTTAGAAAATGATAAAGTTAAAAAATGTTACATTTGATTTGGATGTAATTCTTCATGTAAATAATAGTATTTACATGAAGTTAGAAAATAATGAGAGGTGAGAATTTAGATGAAAAAAGCAATAACAGTCTTAGGTTTAGGTGCTGCAGCTGTTGCTATATCAGTTTCAAATGCCAGTGCATTAGAACAGCAGGATGCTAATGTAGTAGAACAGCAGGATGCACAAACAACAACAGGAATTAACCTAAGAGAACAACCAGGTGCAACTTCAAATAAGGTCTCAGAGCTTCACGCGGGTTCAAAAATAACAGTTAAAGAGAGCAATAACGGTTGGGTCAACGTTCAGACAGAGGATGGTCAGAGCGGTTGGGTTAGTGGATATTATATATCTGATAAGGAAGGTAACCCGATTATAGCCAACAATGCTACTAATAATGCTGCCAATGTAGATAATACAAATAAGGCAGGTAAGAATGTTGTAGCTAATAAAGTTGTAAATAAGGCTAAGGTAGCTAATACTGGAGCTTATGAAAATAATTATACAGAAAAAACTACAAATATAAAGGGCGATAGCTCTGACCAGGCGATTTCTTCGAATGCCAAGATAGAGTCTACTGCATCTTTAAACATCAGAATAGGCCCTTCTGTATCAAATGGTATATCAGGTGTGGTATATAAGGGTGAAATTTTCAAGGTAGTGTCTAAGTCTTCAAATGGATGGTACAAGGTCGTATTAAATGACGGTACTACAGGTTGGGCTAGTGGTAAGTATGTCAGCCTAACTTCAGAAAATGACAAGACTAATATAGCTAATTATACACAGAACAATGTTAAGCAGGACACTCGTACTCAGGCTACTAGCTCAAGTTCACAGGGTAAGGTTAATAGCTCTGTAGGCTTAAATGTTAGATCTGGAGCAGGTACAGGAAGTTCAGTTATAGGAACTCTTGCCAACAATGCATCTGTTAATATACTTGGTGAAGAAAATGGATGGTACAAGATAAAGTTAGATAATGGTTCAACAGGTTATGTTGGAGCAAGCTATATATCTAAGGTTTCTGGAGGATCAAGTATTGTAGATAGTACTACTACAAGTAACGTGAAGGAAACTGCAAAGACTGAAGCAGCGAGTACTGCTAAGGCTACTGTAACAGGTAACAAGGTTGTAGACTACGCACAGACACTACTTGGAACTAAGTATGTATGGGGTGGAACTACTACTCAGGGATTTGACTGTTCAGGCTTCACTCAGTATGTCTATAAGAAAATGGGTATAGATATACCTAGAGTTTCTAGGGCTCAGGCAACAGCAGGTAGTGCAGTATCACTATCAAATATAAAGGCAGGAGACTTATTATACTTTGATACAACAGGTTCAGGTTCAACTAGCCACGTTGGTATATACATGGGCAATGGTAAGTTTATACATGCAAGTGGTACAGCAACTAATCCAGAACATGTTAAGGTATCTAACCTGTCAGAAGGTTGGGTTAAGTGTCTAGGAGCTAGAAGATTCTAGTACAAACTTAAGACCAAATTAAAATGATAATATAAGACCATAGGAGTTAATGACTCTTGTGGTCTTTTCTTAATTGAGAAATAAAAGCATTTATCTTATATTGTGTATTTTTATCAATTAGTATATCTAATAGAAATTTTTACCTAGCAAAAAGAATAGTTTTTTATTGGAATCATAGGTTTTTTTTAGGGTATTTTGAAAAATTACTTGCATTTAATAAATGAAAATTTATAAGAAACGAATCCTAAAGAGTGGAAATGCTTAAGAATAAATTAAGGAAAGGGTATAGATTTAATTTTTAATAATGAAAAAAAGCAATTTACTTTAATTAATATGGATAAAAAAATAATATACAAATTTTTATTTGCCTTATTTATATAGGAAGTGGTATACTAGTAATGAGAAAATTTTAATATTAGTTAAGAATAGGGGGTAACAAAATGAAACTCTTAACTTTTAAGGGAGGAATACATCCTCCATATGGAAAAGAGTATGCTAACAAGAAACCAATTGAGAAAGCAGCAGCGCCTGCTAAGGTTTATATCCCACTTCAGCAAAGACATAGGTGCTCCAGCAAAATGTATTGTTGCTGTAGGTGATGAAGTTAAACTAGGTCAAAAGATTGGTGAAGCTCAGGGATTTGTATCTTCTAACATCCATTCGTCAGTATCAGGTGTCGTTAAAGCTATTCAGCTATGTGGCGTTCCTAACGGTACTGCAATGTGTGTTGTCATTGAAAACGACTTCAAAGAAGAACCTCATGAAAGTGTAAAGCCTCATGGCGATATAGCTGACTTGAGCAAGGAAGAAATTGTTGGAATAGTCAAAGAAGCAGGTATAGTTGGTATGGGTGGTGCAACGTTCCCTAACCATGTAAAGATTTCTCCTCCACCGGACTCAAAGGCGGAATACGTTATCTTAAATGGAGCAGAATGTGAGCCATATTTAACAGCTGACGACAGACTAATGGTAGAAAATCCGGAAGATGTCGTATATGGTCTAAGAGCTCTTATGAAGGCTCTAGATGTTAACAAAGGTTTCATAGGTATAGAAGTAAATAAGCCAGAAGCCATTGCAAATGTAACAAAGGCGACAGAGCCATATCCAGAAATTGATGTAGTAAGTCTACAGGTTAAGTACCCAGAAGGTGCAGAAAAGCAGTTGATTTATGCTTGTACTGGAAGAGAAGTTCCATCAGGAGCACTTCCAATAGCAGTAGGAGCCGTTGTTGACAACGTTGCTACAGCCGACAGAATAGCAAATGCTATTAAGACTGGTATGCCTCTAGTAGAAAGAATAACTACAGTTACTGGTCCTTGTATTAAGGAACCAAAGAACTTAGTTACTAAGATCGGTACAAAGTTCAGTGAAATAATCGAACAGTGCGGTGGTCTTAAGGAAGATGTTGTGGCTAGAAAGCTTATAGCTGGTGGTCCAATGATGGGATTTGCTCAGTTTACTGATGATATATCTACTAACAAGGGATCTTCAGGTATATTAATTCTAGACGAAGATATAGCTGTAGCACCAGAACCAATGAATTGTATTAAGTGTGGTAGGTGTACTGACGTATGTCCAGCATTCCTTCAACCATTATTTATAAGTGCATATTCTTTGAAAAATGATTTTGATGCGGCAGAACAGCACAGAGCTATGGACTGTATAGAATGTGGTTCATGTTCATTCATATGCCCTTCTAGAAGACTTTTATTGCCTTCAATTAGACAGGCTAAGAGAGAAATCGGTGCTAAGAGAAGAAAAAGCTGCAAAGAGCTCAGAAGAAATAATAGTTAGGGGGAAAAGAAATGGATAAGCAATGGATAGTGTCTTCTTCTCCACATATAAGGACTAAGGAAGATACTTCATATATTATGAAGCAAGTCATTTTGGCACTTATGCCAGCAACATTGGCTGGATTGTATTACTTCAGGGTTCAGGGCTTGATTACAATCTTAGCTTGTGTTATCGGTGCAGTATGTTCAGAATGGGTATATTGCAAGATTACAAAGAAAAAATCAACAATCAATGATTTTTCAGCAGTAGTTACAGGTTTATTATTGGCCTTCAACGTTCCAGCAGGTTTACCTATCTGGATGTGTGTTGTAGGTGCAATATTCTCTATCATAATCGTTAAGATGGTATTTGGTGGTATTGGTTTCAACTTCTTGAACCCAGCACTAGCAGGTAGAGCATTCCTACTAGCTTCTTTCCCAGTTGCAATGACAACTTGGTTAAAGCCAGGAGCTAATGCTGATGCTACTACAGTAGCAACACCACTTAGCTACATGAAGTTAATGGGCGCTGAAGGTATGGGTTCTTCTGCAGATGCAGTTTCAAAGCTACATGATGCAGGTATATCTATCGGAAGCATGTTCATGGGTAACATTGGTGGTACAGTAGTGAAACATGTTCATTACTGCTAATCATCGGTGGTGTATACTTGATTTACAAGGGAATTATATCTTACGTAATGCCAGTAACTTATATTTGCTTGGTATTCGTATTAACATTTATATTTGGTGGATTTAATGCTGAATTTGCAGTATATCAGGCACTAGCAGGTGGACTACTACTAGGTGGTTTCTTCATGTTGACTGACTATACAACTTCACCAATGACTAAGAAGGGTCAGATTATTTATGCAGCGATTGCAGCTGTAATAGCTACTTGTATCAGACTTTTCGGTGGATATCCAGAAGGTGTATCATACTCAATCTTGTTCGCCAACTGTTTAGTTCCACTAATCGACAAGTACGTACACAATAGAGTATTCGGGGAGGTGCGTAAATAATGAATAGTATGGTTAAAATAGGGGGAACTCTTTTTGGTTTCTCTGCTATAGCAGCATTATTATTGGCTGGCACTAACCAAGTGACATCTCCAGTTATAGAGCAGTTGAATATCAAGGCTAGTAATGAAGCCAGAATTGCTGTTTTGCCAGAGGCTAAGGACTTCAAGCAGGTTGACAAGTCTGCATATGCAAGTGCAGGTGCCAAGACTGCTATGGAAGTTTATGAAGGTGCTAATGGCTCTGATACTGTTGGTTACACTATAAAGACTGCTCCAGTAGGTTATGGTGGTCCTGTTGAAATCACAATAGGTATCAGCAAAGATGGTAAAATTACTGGTGTAAATGTTGGTAACAACAGTGAAACTCCAGGTCTAGGTGCTAAAGCTGCAGATCCTGCCTTCTACGGACAGTACAAGGACAAGGCTGCAAAACCTCTAGAAGTTATAAAGAGTGGTGCACCTAATGAAAGTCAGATTAAGGCCATATCTGGTGCTACAATTACATCAAAGGCAGTAACAAGTGGTGTAAATGAAGCTATTGCGATATTCGGTGCAATCAATAAATAGGGGGGGTCAAAGATGAGTAATTTAGGAAAGATATTTAAAAATGGTATAATCGATGAGAACCCTACCTTCGTCCAGGTAATAGGTATGTGTCCAACACTTGCCGTTACAAGTTCAGCAATAAACGGTATAGGTATGGGACTTTCTACAGCAGTCGTTCTTGCTTGTTCAAACTTAGCAATATCACTACTTAGAAAGATCGTTCCAGATAAGATAAGAATACCATGTTTCGTAGTTGTAATCGCTACATTCGTTACAATTGTTCAGATGTTATTGAAGGCTTATGTGCCAGCTCTTGACAAGGCGCTTGGTCTTTATATACCTCTTATAGTTGTTAACTGTTTGATACTAGCAAGAGCTGAGTCTTTTGCATGTAAGAACAAGCCATTCCCATCACTAGTAGATGGTTTCGCTATGGGTCTTGGATTTACAATAGCACTTACTATACTAGGTGCTGTAAGAGAGATCCTAGGTGCAGGTAGCGTATTTGGGTTTGCTTTCTTACCAGAAACATTCAACACATTGTTGTTCATATTGCCTCCAGGAGCCTTCCTAACTCTAGGTTGCTTGATGGCTGTATTTAACAAGTTAACAAAGAAAAAGCGTAAAGGGGTGTAGAGATTGAAATTAATATTATTATTTTTATACATAGTTCTAGTAAATAATGTTATAACTTCTCAGTTCCTTGGTATTTGTCCGTTCTTGGGTGTTTCTAAGAAAACAGATACAGCAATAGGTATGGGTGTAGCCGTAACTTTCGTTATAGCTTTAGCATCTATAATAACTTATTTCATTCAGATAATATTAGATAACTATCAGTTAGGATACTTGCAGACAATAGCATTTATACTTGTTATTGCATCTATCGTTCAGTTCGTTGAAATGGTTATAAAGAAGACTTCGCCATCACTATATCAGGCACTTGGTGTTTTCTTACCTCTTATAACTACAAACTGTGCGGTTTTGGGTATAGCTATAGTTAACATTACTAAGGGTTACAACATCATTGAAACTCTAGTAAATGGTATAGGTGCTGGTATAGGATTTACACTTGCAATAGTAATATTTGCAGGTATCAGAGAAAGGTTAGAATTAGCTGACATTCAGGATGCGTTTAAGGGATTCCCTATAACACTGATTTCAGCCAGCTTAATGTCAATAGCTTTTCTAGGATTCACAGGATTAATTAAATTATAAGGGAGGTACTAGAGAATGCTTATTGTTTATGCGGTAGTAGTACTTGGTATACTTGGTTTAATCTTTGGTATAATCCTTGATTTTGCTTCTAAGAAGTTTGCCGTTGAAGTAGACCCTAAGGAAGCTGAAGTACTAGAAGTTTTACCAGGAGCCAATTGTGGTGGTTGTGGATTCCCAGGTTGTGGTGGTTTAGCTGCTGCAATTGCTAAGGGAGAAGCGCCAGTAAATGGTTGTCCTGTAGGTGGAGCAGCTGTTGCAGAAAAAGTTGCTGCAATAATGGGTGTTGAAGCCGGAGCAGGAGAAAAGATAGTAGCCAATGTAAGGTGTAAGGGTACATGTGATGCTACTAAGGAAAAATATGAGTACAGCGGTATACAGGATTGTAGAGCAGCTGCATCATTAATCGGTGGTGCCAAGTCTTGTTCTTATGGATGTTTAGGTCTAGGTACTTGTGTACAGGTTTGTAACTTTGATGCTATACATGTTGTAGATGGCGTTGCTGTAGTTGATGAAGAAAAGTGCGTTAACTGTGGTAAGTGTATAGATATATGTCCAAAGGCACTTATCGAACGTAAGCCTGCTAATAAGGCTGTTACAGTTCAGTGTAAGTCAAACGACTTTGGTAAGACAGTTAAGGATAACTGTACAGTTGGTTGTATAGGATGTGGTATCTGTTTCAAGGAATGTCCGTTCGATGCGATCATATTTGAAGACAAGCTAGCACGTATTGATTACGAAAAGTGTAAGCAGTGTAACAAGTGTGCTATGAAGTGTCCAACAAAGGTTATAAAGCCAAAGAAAGAAAAAAACCAGTAGTTAAAGCTCAGCCAAAGCCACAAGAGCCAAAGGTTGAAGAAGCTAAGGCTGAAGTTAAGCCAGAAGAAAATAACTAATTAGCTTTAAAAGCTTAACTAATATTAAGGGTCACCGTATATTTAATTATATACGGTGATTTTTTTATTTAAAAAACTGTCTATATATGATTGGATAATACTTATAGTGGATAAAGAGCTAGCATAAAATAGGACATGATGTCACGATAAATGCTGGTAAAGTCTAAAATTATAAATTGTTTACTAAGGGGAATATATAGGTGCTAATATGAGTGAGGTTTTAAGGATAAGGGAAATGTGTGATGATGAAAGGCCAAGAGAAAAGATGATGAAGAAAGGGGTAAAGTCCTTATCAGACGCCGAGCTTTTAGCTATAATGATTAGGACAGGTGACAAAAACAACAATGCAGTAACCCTATCTTCAAAGGTATTGACCCTCTCTAAACATGGTGTAAGGGGCTTGACTGATTTGAGTCTAGACGAGTTATGTAGTATTGATGGCATTGGTCCTTCAAAGGCCACTATTATCAAGGCTGCCCTAGAATTAGGGGTCAGGGTATCCCAGTACCTACCCAATAGGTTTAAAATCAATAACCCATGGGACGTATATTCCTACTATATGGAGGAGCTTAGGTACCTCAAAAAGGAAGTTTTTAAGGTTATACTACTAAATACAAAAAATGAAATAATCTCGGATGTAGATGTATCAGTTGGGAGCCTAAATTCTTCTATAGTTCATCCCAGAGAGGTTTTTATAGAGGCTATAAAAAGGAGATCTAATGCTATTATATTAATGCACAACCACCCATCAGGTAATCCTGACCCCTCTAAGGAGGACATTATGATTACCAAGAGACTGAATGAGTGCGGCAAAATACTTGGTATTAATGTGTTAGACCATATAGTCATTGGGGATGGAAGTTACTATAGCCTCAAGGAAAATAACATATTTTGAGACTTATAAAAGTGGTCCATTATTTTTACATAAAATATTGTTTGCATTATTTTAGACAAGCTACTAAATAACGTATTTCCAATGCCTACAGTGTTTTGTGTATTACCCTATGGGGTTTAAATGGGGGAAATTATAAAATTTCAAGTTCCCCAAACATTTTTTGTTCATCCCGAAGCATTCTCTCCGTCATATGGATATAAATTTCTTTTGTGATCTTATCATTCTCATGCCCTAATCGTCTTTGGATGGCTTCAAGGGGTACACCCTTTTCAGCAAGAATGCTGGCATGTGTATGCCTAAATATATGTAGTCTTGAGGGATAAATATTTAATTTCTTCAACACCCATGCAATTGTTGCACTTGATTGATGAGTGCCTTTTGGATTAGGGAATATCAAATCTGAATCTACATGATGTATTCTTTTTAAAAGCTTAACCTCGTTGATTATTTGGATAGCTCTTGAATTTATAGCAATTGTCCTGATTGATTTTTCAGTCTTCGGAGTTACTTCCAAACCGCTGCTATAATTCTTATTAACAGATAGCATATTACCGGAAATATCATCATATTTTAATGCCAGGACCTCACCAATTCTAAGTCCTGTTAGTGTCATAAATTCTATGATATATCCCGAAAGTCTATCATGATACGCTTTACAATCTTTGAATTTTGATAGTATTTCAACTAACTCTTCTTTTTCAAAAAATAACTTGTTGTAATTCGGGTTGTGGCGCCGTTCTTTTAAAGTGATCTTGTCAAATACCTTGGCAGGGATATAGTCGTTTTTATAACACCAATTTAAGAATGCTTTTAAGGAGTCCATATTCCCACGCGATATATAATCTTTGCCTGTCAAATAAAAATCCCTAATATATGCACTAGTGATTTTATCGATATACATATCTCCGTTATAAAAATATTTCGCCATGAATTTTAAAGTATTTCTTTTTAATTTCAGGGTGGTAGGCTTTATATTTATAGACTTCAAATACACCTCTACAGCCTCGTTGTAGGTCGTATGGGACCCTTTATCCATAGTCTTGGCTATTCTATCGGACAACTCTTTCAAAGCCTGCTTACGGATCGCTGATGTGTTTTTTTCATATGTAACACTAACCCTTTTATTCTTACCTGTGTTAGGGTCCCTGTAACTCTCAACAAATTTAAAATTTCCTTTCTGTGTTCTTTCAACCCACATTGATTTCACCTTCCTTATTTGGTATAATATAGGTATCACAAAAGGACCTATTATAGGCCTGTGATACTCTGTAAGAAGTAGTGAGTCCGCCAAGATTTAGCTACTTCTTTTTTTATTGAAAAAAAATATTTTGTATGCTATACTTATGTTAACAAAGATAACTTGTGAAGGACAAACGCTGGGTCCCAAAATGGGGTAGATGGTAAATTTACCATTGAGCATTTCCTATGTGCCTGGGGTTATCTTTTTTTATTTGCTTTATAAACCCAGTAATTGTTTTTTCTTAATATCAAACTCCTCTGGAGTAATAAGGTTTAGATCTAACAACTCTTTAAGTTTTTTAATTTCTCCATAAGGGTCGTTTCCTGGATATGTGTTAGGTTCATGGCTGACAACTACATTAACTGTAGAATCATTTTCGCGGAGATGCTCCGCGATACAATCGCACATCCTTGTTGCATGGACTCCAGACATGTCACATTCAAGCGAACCACCTGAATATTGAATTTTAATGCCACCTTTAAATATTTTTCTAAGACCTTCTGTTTCAACGGACGATATCTTAGAAAAATTAATATTCCTAACTTCTGCATTAAATAATTTTTCGTTTAAAAGCAGTAATCGTCTATCAGTGCACACCATTAACCACTTTTTCTTATCGATTTTACATCTATGTGCGTATTCAATAACTTCATCACTATCTAGGATGTCCATAAGATTGGCTAACATACCAAAAGATGTTGGGATAACTCCCATACCTGCTAATAGACTTCTTAAAGATTTCTGATCGTACATCACAGTTCTCCTTTTTAAAATTTAATCTAAGTTAACTATATATTTTACCACTTTACCGATAAGCTTTAAATCCGAGGAATTTTCATAACTAATTTCTATCGCAGTGAATGTATCATCAGTACTTTCAGGCTTAAATAGGAAACGTTCATTTTTGATGTCATTAACATATCTTTTAATGGAGTAACCTTCACCATTATTAGTAAATACTACGATATCCCTATCTTTAATGTCAGTTACGTGGTTTTTATTTGTATCTACGACTATGTATGCACCATCAGGGATAAGTTTATTCATACTATCTCCATTTACCTTAAGGATTATAATACCTTTTCTACCCGCGTACTTGCCCATTATTTCATCCGCAATAGTAACCAGGTCATATGTATCAATACCATCTATATTTTCAAGGCATCCTGCAGATATGCTTATGGGGAACATTTTATACTCATTATAAAAATTTGAGGAGTTGTAGCTTAATGTCTCCGTTTCTAAATCTTTCTTCACTAAATCATCTAAACTTACCCTGAAATAATTTGCCAGATCATGCAAGTCCCCAACATTAGGCACTCTTATGCCTTTTTCCCACTCACTTACTGCTGATGTACTCTTTTTACCCAGCAGTTCAGATATTTGTGATTGCTCAATGCCACTTTTTAATCTTAAATACCTAATATTATTTGATATATAATTCTTTGCCACAATATCACCTCTTTTCAAGATTATAATACCATATAAAATAAAAAATAGAAACACCTTTCAGAAAAAAATATTTCTAAAAAAAATAGAAAAAAATGCTATTGACTTCTAAAAAAATAGAAATGTATAATATAATTAAGAAAGCGGGGTGATAATATGTCAAAATTAACACTGAAGCAGTGGAGAAATTTAAGAGAAATGAGCCGAGAGGAGTTGGCTGTAAAGTCTGGGGTTTCAGCAAAAACGATTGAAAATTATGAAAGCGATATATCTAATTTAAGAAAAGCTTCATGGCAAAATATCGAATCAATAACTCATGCCCTAGGTATAGAAATGAATGATATTTATATGCTTCACACTTCTAAAAAATAGAAATATCGCTTAGTAGTGATTATATGCTTGTAATGAAAAAAGTGAGGTGATGAGAGATGAAGTGGTTTAAAAATGATAAGGATTTGCCACTAGCTTTAATAGGTTTTCTTATAGCTAATATAGCGCTAGCGGTATCCTTATACAGATTATTTCACTAGTGCAGTAATGAGAGATAAGGCAGATACAAGCAAAGTAGCGATAGCTATTTTAGTTGAAAGAATAGAGCCTCTTTTAAGCTCTTTATAATGTTGTTCGTTCAACCTTATAAGTTCATCAATTCTAATTATTTCTTCGACTTTTAAGTTATCGCTGTGATGAATGGATTGTCTTATTTCTTCGTAGTCAATCATAGTTAAACCTCCGAGTTGATATAGTTATTACAATTATATCATACAGAGGTGAAAAGAACATAATCAACAATAAGGGGGCGAAAAAGTGAATAAGTCAAAAGAAAAAGAGTTAGAATCTCTAGTAGCTTTGCTAGAGACTAAAGATGTCTTATTGCCCCATGAGGTTGGAACCATTTGGGGCTTTGAGAAATCAACTGCTAGTAGGTATGTTAGAGATTTTATATCAGAGTACGAAAGACCTGATAGCAAACTACCTAAGAGTGCTTACATCTACCACAGCCAAAAGCTTAAGTGGGTAGATAGAAAAGCGTTTAGATGGTTCATGGAAGAATACGTAAATCTGACTGATGAAGTCAGGCGCAAGGAAGTAAAGGCTTATAAAGTAAAAAGTTAGAGAGGTAAAAAATGAAATCAGTAGATGATTTTCTAGGTGCAATTTGGTATGCCCTACTGATAGGGCTTGAGTATATCAGGATAGCATGGACAAGATGGCAGAATATATAAAATAAGGAGCTGTAATCAAGAATGATTAATTTTTACAAACGTTTAATTCTAGGAACAAAGGAAAGAGGAGAGATAGAGGAAATTTTAATTGCAATATCCGGAATACTTGAAAGTACGCTAAGCACAGGAATTCCTACTGCATTAAAGTTGAAATCTAATAATCGTATACACGAAACCCGCGAATGTGTGGATAAAATAAAAGATCGTTTAAATGAGTCAATCGAATTGCTGGATGCAATTAAATATGAAGATTAGGGGGGCAAAATGAGTAAAATTAAAGAGTTGAATTTTAGTGTCGAGGATGTTGAAAAGGTTGAAACAATAGATATAGATGAGTTTAACAAGAAAGTTGAAGAATTAACAGAACTTGGCAAGTATTTTGAGTCAATAGGTGTGATTTCCGTGAGCTTATGGTTGGGAGTAGCAACACAAGTGACTATTTTTGCAGACAATAAGGAGGCACTAAAAGACTATCTAGACATAAACGAAAAGCAGACAATAGAGAGCGTTGGCGGTGGCGCCAAGCATGAAGTTACCAAAGGTAATTTAAAGATGTATTACTACCAAAAATAAAGAAAAGCCGACTAAAATAGCCGACTAATCAAAAATATTCAATTTAATTATAACACAGGAGAAACAAAATGAAAAGCACTGAAGAGCTGCTTGAAGAACTTGTAAAAGAAAAGAACAGGCATATAAGCCTACTTGAATTCAAGGTGGAGGTGTTTGAAGAAAAATGCAAGAACCTTGAAGATGAAAACAAGCAGTTAAAAAAAGATAAATACGATTTAGAGCAAGAGATATTAACAATGGATCGTGGTCCATTTTAAGAAACAAGGGGGTAAATATGAGTACACTATATGAGTTAGGACAGGATGTAAAAGAATTGGAAGGCCTACTAGACAGGATAGAAGAGTCAGGAGACAGCGAAGCAACAGAAGAGGTAAAAGAGATAAAGGCCACAGTTCAAAAGCTAATACAGGAGAAATCAGAAGGCCTGATAGCAGTTGTAAGGGCTAATGAAATGATGATAGAGAATATTGAGGCTGAAAGAAAAAGACTGGCCGACCTGAAGACAAAAAAGCAGGCAAGGATAGACAGCATTAAGAAATATGCCCTTGAGTGCATGCAGGCAATGGAAGTGAAGAAAATTGAAACACACTTAGGAAACATGACAGTTAGAAAAGGTACTGGCAAGGTAGTTGTTGATGATCCAACCAAAATACCTGAAGAATACAGAGTCACAAAAGTTGAGGTTAAGGAAGATAAAACAGCTATTAAGAAGGCCATAAAAGATGGCCAAGAAATACCAGGAGCGCACCTGCTAATTGAAGATAGCTTAGTTATGCCTAAGACTAAGAAGGAGTAAGGCAATGACTATATACGAAAAATTAACCAAGGTGCAAGATGAGTTGAAAGCCCCTAAAAATCAATATAACAGCTTTGGGAAGTACAGATATAGGAGTTGTGAAGATATCCTTGAGGCCTTAAAACCTATACTAGCCAAGCATGGCTTATTTCTTATGATAAGTGACACATTGGAGCAGGTAGGAGATAGATATTATATCAGGGCGACATGCACTGTATCAGATGGCGAAACTCACATAACAAATTGTGCCTTTGCTAGAGAAGAAGAATCAAAAAAGGGAATGGACGGAGCGCAGGTAACCGGAACAAGTTCATCATATGCTAGGAAATATGCCTTAAATGGCTTATTCCTGATAGATGATACAAAGGATCCTGACACAGACGAGTATCAAAAGCAAACAAGAGAAAATGCAAACAAGCAAACATCAAGATCTGGTGCAGGGGCAGGTAAGGCTGACAAACTAGTTACTGAAAGCCAACTATCAAGGCTATACGCAATAGGTGGCAGTAAAGGATATAGCAAGGCAGATATCGACAAATCAATTCACAAGAAGGGCAAGAATAGTGCCAAAGAATTGACTATGGCAGAGTATGATGATCTTATAACAGGGATAGAGAATGCGCCAGTAAAGGGGGCGAAATAATGACTATAGAAGAGGCGGTAAAGCTAGCCATTAATAAATTAGAATGGCAGGTGGCCAATGGATATAGAAAAGACTATAGCGAATTTGACATCAGATATACTGCAGAGCAAATACACCGCCTCACTAACTCTTATTCAGGAGGTGGTGATGTTGGCAAGACCAACTAAAACAGGGCTTGAATATTTTCCACTAGATGTTAACTTCTTATATGATATCAAGGTTAGAAAAATCATTAAGCCATTAGGGCCAGAAGCAATAGGGGTCCTGGTTTACCTACTAGCTGAAATATATAAAGATAATGGTTATTATATTTCCTGGAATAACGATATATGCTTTTTAATGTCAGACCTAACTGGAATTGATGAAGAACTAATTAAAGATGTAGTATCAAAAGCTTTGGAAGTTGATTTTTTTAATAAAGACAAATACAAAAAATACAACATCCTAACATCTAAAGGAATACAAAATAGATATATATCAGCCACAGAAAAACGAAAAAACACCAATATCAATGATGATTATATCATTAAAAATGAGCAAATAAGCACAAATGAGCATACTCAAAACAATAGCAACACTAAGGTTAATTCGGAAGAAACTGGGGTTAATGTTACGGAAACTAAGGTTAATTCGGAAGAAACTGGGGTTAATGTTACGGAAACTAAGGTTAATTCGGAAGAAACTGGGGTTAATGTTACGGAAAGTACACAAAGTAAAGTAAAGGAAAGTAAAGTAAAGGATAATATATATACTGCATCTGCTGATGCACATGCAGAACTCAAATCTGAAATACAGGGGAGAATATGGACAGCCTATCCGGTGAAGAAAGGTAAGATCCACGCTATGAAGAGCATTGAAAAACTGCTAAAAGGCTATACAGAGCAACAGGTACTCAATGCAATAGCGACCTACAAGGCATATGTTGAGAAGCAGAAGGCATCAGGATTTAAGGAGTTGAGATATAAACAAGGGGACACCTTCTTCAGGACTGGTATATATGACTATCTAGACCTGGAAGGCGGTGAGACTATTGAATCAAATAGACTGGACCAAGCGAATGAAAGAACTTCAGGCAAAGCAGATAAGTGGAGCAACTACGACTTTGGAGACAAAGACTTATAAATGCCCTGAGTGTGAAGACCTGGAATATATTCCAAAAATCATTGATGGTGTAGAAGTGATGGTTGAATGTACTTGTAAAGCTGAAAGAGACCATGAAAGGGCCTTAGCTAGATCAGGGATTCTTGATAAGTTCAAGTCTAAAAACTTTGGCAATTTTGTGGAAACACAAGTCAACAAAGATATCAAGAATGCTTGCATGGACTATGTTAAATCCAAAGCCTATGCAGAGACTAAAAGCCTGATGATATTAGGGCAAGTGGGAAGTGGCAAGACTCACTTAGCAATGGCAATAGCTAATAATCTACTGGCCAAGGGTGTTGAAGTCAAATACATAGACTACAGAGCCTTTATGACTCAAATTAAACAGTCTATCACAGACAAGGACGAATACCAGGAGTTGATAGAATCAGTCAAAAGGGCAGAGGTCCTATATGTTGACGATCTATACAAGGGTAGGGTCACAGAGTCAGATATAAACATCATGTTTGAGATTATAAATTCAAGATATCTGGCCGACATGCCAGTAATAGTTACATCAGAAATGGGACCAAGTAGGCTTATTGAGATAGATGAGGGGATAGCAAGCAGACTAATGGAGATGGCAGAAGAATATATGCTGATTTCCAAGGGGGCAAATAAAAGACTGGAAAGGTGGCAGAATGAATAAGTACGACAAAATAATGACCATATTCATATATGGCAGGCCTATCACCAAAAAGAACAGTCAAAGACTGGTAATGATGGGAAATAGACCTAGAATATTACCATCTAAGGCCTATGTTGATTATAGGAAAGACTGCCTAAGGCAGATATCAGGAAACTATAGGCAGAAGATAAATAGGGCAATAAATCTTAGATGCTTATATTTATGCCAACACGTCACAGGGTAGACCTTGTTAATCTACTTGAAGCGACCTGCGACATATTGGTAGATGCAGGTGTTCTAGAGGATGACAACAAGAACATTGTAGCTTCTCATGATGGGTCTAGGGTCTTATATGACAAGCATAATCCAAGAGTTGAGATATACATTGAAGAGGTATGGGAATATGAAAGTACCATGTAAAGGCTGCACAGATAGACAACCAGGATGCCATGACAAATGCGGTAAGTACAAGGCATTTAATGATGAAAGGGAAGCTATCAGGAACAAAAGACATGTGAATGTTGAGTCAAGAGCCTATGCCTGTGATGGATCCATGAGAAATTGGAAGAATAAAAAGGGACTAAAGAAAAAAGTAAAATATGACTGGTGATAAAGATGACAGAAAAGGAAAAACTATTAAATTTTATAGACGACTGCATAGATGAGAATATAGGCTTTAAGGCTCAATGGGCGTTATTCTGCGATGGAGAATTATATGTTAAAGAGATTAAATATACCATTGATATGCTAAGCGGTTGTAAGCAGATATTTAATCAAAGTGTTGGAGATGATTTAACCTATAATGGGGATTTGCCAGTAACTGGCAGAGTATTAGGATATGAGTTGTTGGGAGGAGAGGATTGGTAACATGGGTAATTACAGACAATTTAACAGCCTTGAATTTGGGCTGATAAGGACTGTTATGGTAAATAACGAGCCTTATTTTGTGGGTAAGGACATAGCTTGTGCATTAGGATATTCAAATCCTAGTAAAGCCTTAACAGACCATGTAGATCCTGAGGACAAACTCAATAACGATTCGTTATCGAGTTTAGGGCAGAGAGGTGGCTGGCTAATAAATGAGTCAGGAATGTATAGCCTAATCATGGGAAGCAAGCTTGATAAGGCTAAGAAGTTTAAAAAGTGGGTGACTAGTAAAGTATTACCGGATATACGCAGGACTGGTATGTATGCCACAGATGAGCTTTTAAATAATCCTGATTTATTAATCAAGATGGCTACACAGCTAAAAGAAGAAAGACAAGCAAGGGAACAATTAGAGTTAATCAACCAAGCTAATCAACCCAAGGTATTATTTGCCGATAGTGTGGCCAGTAGCAAGCAGACGATACTAATAGGGGACTTGGCCAAGTTAATCAAACAGAATGGCTATGATATAGGGCAGAATAGATTATTTGAATGGTTAAGGGCTAATGGTTATTTAATCAGTAGAAATGGTGAAAGCTACAACATGCCAACACAGAGGGCCATGGACTTAGAACTATTTGAGGTTAAGGAAAGAACACACTTAAATCCTGATGGGTCAGTAAGGTTAACTAAGACTACTAAAGTAACTGGCAAGGGCCAAGTATACTTTATAAATAAGTTTTTACAAAATTGAAGTGGTTGTCAACTAATGGTTGATTACCAATAAGAGATATGTTAAGGAGTGTAAAAGTGAACAATGATATTAGATGTGTGTTGTGGTTCGAAGATGTTTTATTTTGATAAAACACCTAAAGATGTAATATTTATGGATATTAGACAAGAAACAAATATCTTGTGTGATGGCAGAGAGATTTGCATAAAACCAGATATCATAGGTGATTTTAGGCAGATACCATTTAAGGATAATTATTTTGAAACAGTTATATTTGACCCACCTCATTTAGTAAAAGCTGGTCAGAATAGTTGGTTAGCTAAAAAGTACGGGGTCTTGAATAAAGAAACATGGGAAGAGGACATAGCGCAAGGGTTTAAGGAGTGCATGAGAGTTTTAAAGCCAAAAGGAACTCTAATTTTCAAGTGGAATGAAGACCAAATAAAATTATCGCAGATATTAAATATAATTGATTACAAGCCTTTGTGTGGTAATCGAAGAAGTAAAACGCACTGGCTGATATTTATAAAGGAGTAGGAAAAAATGAATAATGTTGTTTTAGTTGGAAGATTAACTAAAGATCCTGAACTTAGATATATAACAGGGTCAGGAACAGCAGTAGCCACATTTACACTGGCTATTGATAGAGATTATAAAAATAAGGATGGCTCTACTACTACAGACTTTATACCTGTAGAAATAATGGGTAAGCCAGCTGAATTTTGTGCTAACTATGTAACAAAAGGAAGATTAGTAGGTGTTCAGGGTTCTATAAGGGTAGATAGGTATGAAACACCGGATGGAGAAAAAAGAACTTTCACAAAGGTAGCAGGCAGGAATATACAGGCATTAGAAAGTAAGTCAAAGGTTGAACAGGGCGAACAAGCACCACAAGAAGCACCGACCGAGTTTAGTGCGGTAGATGATGACGATGTACCATTCTAGTGATAGAGAGGTGGTAATGAGTGGAGTTAAAAGAATTAACAGAAAAGATACTAGAACTATTTAATACACAGGCAAAGGGATTGCCTGAATCAATTTTTGATGTGGTTATAAATAATAAAACTGATTACATGGATAAATACCTAGACATAGTATCAGGAAATGTCGAAGAGGATTTACTTCAAAAAATTTGGCAATACTACCTAGCCGATAGAGAGGGGAAGAAGCAAGATTATACACCTAAGTGTTTAGCAGAATTGGTTGGCAAATTGAGTGAAACAGATAATGAAGAGGTGGTACTAGATTTATGTGCAGGCAGTGGAGCTTTAACCATCCAAAAATGGAACAGTAACAAAAAGCTTAAATTCATCTGCATAGAAATTGATAACAATGTAATACCGTTGCTGTTATTCAATTTAATGGTAAGAAATATAGATGCATATGTTATTCGTAAAGATAGCCTGAATAATAGCTTTAACGAAGAAGTATACCGTGTGAGCAAAGGAGATAAATACGGGAAGTTAAATAAGGTAAACGCATGCCAATATAAGCGGGTACGTGCATATGCAACCCACCATATAATTTAAAATGGGATGGATCACTATTTGGAGCAATGGACCCTAGATTTATACTTTATGGAGTACCACCTAAAAGTAACGCAAATTTTGCATTCATCCTAACAGCTCTTGATATGGTAAGCGAAAAAGCAAGCTTTATATTGCCTAACAACGTATTAAGGCCAACCAATATGGATGAGGTTAATATTATAAAGAATTTAATAGATACGAATATAATTGAATCGGTGATACTTAATCCTGACCATATGTTTGAATCAACAAGTATACCCACATGTATGTTAACTCTCAACAAGAAAAAGCAAACCACAAAAGTTGAGATGATAGATATGAGCGATACATATGTGGAAGAAATAAGAGAGCAGCGAGGACAATTCGGGGGAAAAGCACATACCAATAGGGTGTATAAGAAAACAGTTAAATCATATAGCACAGAACAAATACAATATATTCTTTCATGGATAAAAGACTTAACAATAAATGAAAATGCCACACAGGTTGAAATCAACAATATTAAGTCTAGTGGATACGAATTAAGGCCTAGGGTTTATATTCAATCTGAAACAGAAGTAAGGCACAGAGAGTATGAAGATATAGTCAATGATTTAAACCGTATTAGAGATGATAAAAACTCACTAAAGCTAAGTATAAATGAAAATTTAGCCAGAAGCCTAGGTTTTGATGTGGAACTTTTTAAGCAAAAAAATGACATAGTACTTCCTGAGCAAATAGGACATAAAATTAAAAAAGAAAGTTATATAACTTTTACGAAGAATAAAAACCAACTTATGTTTGAAAATAAAAGCAGTGAAAGTGTTAATCCTATTTTGATGATGATATTAAATAGCTGGAAAGAGTTTATATATTATCTAAATATCCAAGAAAATAGATATTTAGCAGAACTAAAGGATAAGCTTTTAAACGATTTAATGACAGGGAAAATAGAAGTGTAAACAGATAGGGGGTCAAGTATGATAAGAAATGAATTAGAGGAACAGATTAAGAATGAAGCGGTGGCGCCATATATAGCGGGTGAAATGCCTGACATGGTCAATAGTCCAGCACATTATAAGCTAGATGGTCTAGATATAGAGTCTAAGGACGTTCTAAAATCAGTCTTAGGTACTAAAGGTTATGTACACTGGGCTTGTGGCAATGCTATGAAATACATCTTTAGATGGGAAAAGAAAAACGGTCTTGAGGACTTAAAGAAAGCTAGGAAGAATCTTGATTTTGCAATCGAGACTTTGGAAAGTGCGGGTAAGTGATATGGTTGATTTTAAAGCTAATATATATAAACAATTAGGGGCAAGTAATCATACAGATAAAACAAGAGATAAACATGACTACTATGCTACCGAACCAAGAGCGACGGAAAAACTACTGCTCTCTCTTAATAGAGATGGAGTTATGTTGCCTAATAAACTTTGGGAGTATGCAAACGGAGAGGGGCATATTACAAGAGTATTAAAAACTTGGGGTTATGATGTGGTTACATCTGATTTAATAGATAGAGGAACCATTGATAGGAAATTAGATTTTTTAGCACTTAGAGAAAATCCGTATAAGGATTGCGGAATCATAACTAACCCACCCTATAAGCAGGCCCTGGCGTTTGTTAGGAAAGCTTTAGAGTTATTAGATGATGGGGGGGTTGCACTCTTCCATTTAAAAATTCAATTTCTTGAGGGAAAGGAACGTTATGAGTTTTTCAGAAAATATCCGCCAAAATATGTATACGTACACTCTAGCAGAGTTAGATGTGCAATGAATGGTGATTTTGAAAAATATAAAGCGGCTGCAGTGTGTTACTGTTGGTTTATTTTCGAAAAAGGCTTTAGAGGAGATCCAACAATTAAGTGGATAGAATAGGGGGTTAGTATTAATGTTAAGTGAAAAGATAGAAAAATACGTAATTGAGAGAACAGAAGAGTTTAAGAAAGAGTTAAACGAAGAAGTAAAGCAGATGATAAAAGAAGCTAACCAGGGGCAAGTAAAAAGCGTTTGGGACTTAAAAAAAGAAGATGGCGAAAAATATTATTGCATTGATTCTGATGGAGCAATTGTACAACACATGTTTGATGAAAGTTTTGATGAAGTTAATAGAGACAGAGGAAATGCGTTCTTAACTAGAGAAGAAGCTGAATTTGAACTTGAAAGACGTAAGGTAGAGGCAATTATGAGGAAGTATAGCAGGCCTTTTAAAAGTGGTGAATACAATTATGTAGTTGTGTGTGACACCGAAAATAACATAATTCTTGTACAAGTAGCACAATTTCACTATTCAGGTACTCCGGTCTTTGCAAGCAGGGAAGTGGCAGAAAAAGTAGTTGATGAAATTGGTAAAGATAGACTTATAAAATATTGGTTTTGAGTAGAGGAGTAAAGAAAATGAGTTATTTAGAGTACAGGAAATTACCTAAGAAGATATACTACACCGCAATAGTCGTGGTTATTTTATGCAGCATATTCTTAGCTGGGGCTTATGTAGGGAAGATGGTTCAAGAGGAACAGGATAGGCTGTATGTCGGTAAAGTCATTGAAAAGGAACACGTTACAGAAAAGATAGAAAACGGCGAGAAATTTGACGAAGCATATTACATAGTGGTTGAAGATAATCACGGGGAATGCCTAAGATACAATGTATCAAAAGATGTATACAAGCAGGTTGAAATAAAAGACCTATGGAGAAGGTAGGGGGATAATATGAATAATAAAAGATGGACCGAAGAAGAACTACAGTATTTATTAAATAACATCAAAGACAAACCTGATGTTCTATTTGAAAAGTTCTCTATAGAGTTCGAAAACCTAAGGACGTATTCAGCTTTTAAAGAAAAGAGAACGCAACTTATAAGGAAATATAACATAGAAGACTGTTGGAGAAGGAAAAGAAAGGTCAAGGCTGCATGGACCGAAGAAGAGGACGAGTTCCTAACACAACATCTAACTGTTGATAACTATACGCTACTTGAAGAGTTTGAAAAGAAATTCGGACAGACAAGAAGCAAGAAGGCTATTGAAGTTAGAAGGGGAATGATAAGGCAGGGACAAATTAAGACTGTTGATGTTGATATAGATATCAAGAAAGTAGACCCTAAGAAGGTAGCATATAGGGAAAGAATAATACAGAGGGCTAGGGCCAATAATAGAAATGAAAGACTAAAAGACTTTAACGAATTAATACCTAACAAGGACTACTCATTCAAGAATATTGGACCAAGGAAATGGAAGCAAGGTAAATATCTTTATATGAATGAATACAGTATATATTTCAGAACCAAATATGGATTTGTTGAAACACTGCCAAGAAACAGAAACTTGATCCACATAAAAGATAATGAAACAGGTCAACCAGTATGCAGGCATATTAAACTAAGTAGTATAGATAGGGCATAGGTGATAGCATGGAACTAGATGCAAAAGAATACCTGAAGCAAGTGTATAAGATAGATCTAAGTATAAAGGCATTAGAAATGGAGATAGAGGAATTAAACGCACTTGCTGAAGGTGGAGCTATTAATTATGAAGAACGAGTGCAGACCAGTGGAAGAGCATCCGCAGAGAGTATAATGTGCATGATAGTAGATAACAAGTCGAAATTGTACGATATGCTTATAAATAAACTAAGGTTAAAGGTGGAGATATCAGATAAGATATATAAGATAGCCGATAGTAAATATTCAGAAATATATCAATCACTGCTATTTAATAGGTATATCTTGTGTATGGAGTGTGGGACAAGATGGCAGAAGAAATGGGGTACAGTAAAAGAAGATTATTTGAATTACATGGAAATGCACTAGAATCATTTAGAAAGTGTAATTCTTAAAAAGTCCGCATTTAATCGCACTTGAACATATGTTATTATGTTAATGTGGAAGTATAAAGGAAAGCCAGTAAGTAGCTTCATATAATCTCTAGGGCAAAAGTCTTTTACTTCCACCATTAAATTAGGAAGTTACGAGAACCTCCTTGACTTATATATTTTGAAAAAGGCATCCGATTGGGTGTCTTTTTTCTGTGATAAAAAGTAACAAAATACACACCTAAAAAAGAAAGGGGGTGAAATCAATGGCTAGAGGGAATTCAATTGCGCAGAGAGTAAATAGAACACCTGGGTCACGTAGAAGTAGAGGACAGGTAGCTAACAGAAGAAACGCAGCGCGAAATATTTTTAGAAATAAATCAACAGGCGGAGCAGGGGGCTAAAACATGAATTCAAGAGTTAAAAATAAGAAATCTCACAGGAAAGTAAATAGACCTCTTCATGATAAAAAGAAGGTAAAGTATGGGGAAAAATAATTTATATTACACTCTTGAAACTGCTTCAAAGATAACAGATAGTGTCCTTGTTGGCTTTAGTGGTGGCAAGGACTCTGTTGTCACCTTAGATTTGTGTATGAAATATTTTAAAAATGTGGTGCCGTATTTCATGTACCTGGTGAAGGGCCTAGAGTTTCAGGAAAAAACAATAAGATACTATGAGAATAAGTATGACGTTGAAATGCTTAGAGTACCACACTTTATGTTATCAGACTTCTTGCGATACGGCAGTTTTAGAATGCCAGATTTAGATGTCCCGATAATTAAAACAGTAGATCTATATAACTACATGAGAAATGAAACAGGTGTATATTGGATATGTGCAGGTGAAAGAATATCAGATAGTATCGTAAGACGAGCAATGATAAAAAATAGTGGAACCATAGACAGTAAGAGAGGGCGTATATATCCAGTTGCACAATGGAATAAGTCAAATATCATGAGTTATTTAAAAATAAATAAATTGCCATTAAGTCTAGAGAATAAAACTTTAGGCTTTTCTTTTAGGTCATTAATGGGTGAAGATATGATCAAAATAAAGGAATGTTTCCCTGATGACTTTGAAAAAATCAAAAGAGATTTTCCTTTAATTGAGGCATCAATTAAGAAGGAGTTGATTATATGAGTAAAACAGAAAGTTACGAAATGCGGGTAGTTAAGCGAAGTAAAATAAACTTAGCTGACTACAATCCTAGACAGATAGACAAAGAGACCCGCAATAGGTTAAAGAAGGGGTTAAAGAAGTTTGGACTAGTGACCCCGCTACTGGTCAATGGGTCTGACATGACATTGATTTCTGGCCACCAGAGAATTGGTGTTATGGATGAGCTAGAGAAATACCCTGATAATGACTATGAACTTAATGTATCAGTGGTTTATCTTAGTAAAGAGGACGAAATGGCCCTTAACGTACAGATGAATAATACGTCAATGATGGGTGAATTTGATGTGGCAGGGCTAACTAACATGATTGACCTGGGGGCTAATGTATCCGACTTTGGATTTTCCGAATCTGATATAGATATTATGTTCGGTGACAATCCCGACATTGTTGATTTCCTGAGTGACAGTGAAGAAGTTGAAAAGTCGAAAGAAGAGATCCAAAAAGTCAGAGACCACAGGCAGGAGATGACGAAAGAACAGAAAGAGCAAAACTCTGCAAGCTATTATTTTATAGTCGTTTGTGCGTCTTCCGGTGAGAAAAAAGAATTGATGAATAAAATGGGTGTTCCTGAATATGAAGAATTTGTAGATAGTAAATATTTGGATAGATTGAATTAAAAAAAGAGCGCCTTAGCACTCTTTAAATAGATCTAGATTTATTAGACCCAAGTCATGCCAGTATTCTAGTAATGACTCATAGTCTTTTATGTCTAGATATTGAATTAAGTGGTCGTCAACATTAAATATTCTTTGTTGGCCATTAATTTTGATAGGCTTGATGTAGCGCAAGTTGTTCAATTTCCACGAATAACCAGTTTTGTTTTTTTTAACATCAAAAAGGTTAACAACAGCTATACAGTAACCACTAACTAGCAGGCCTTTTGCAGCTTTTGGCAAATTTTTATTTGCATGAATTAAGAGGTCGCCTCTATGCGTGGTTGACCACGATCTAAATTCAGTTTTTTTGTCACCTGAAGCAACAAGATCGGCCCAATCGGGTCTTAAAGAAATGCATTTCACTTAATAATCACCTCTTCTTTTAACAGTATTATATATTAATATATCATAAACGTGACGTTTTTGCAAGAGAAATAAAAATAATTGGTGAAAGAGGGTGATCCAGTGCAAAGACCATTTAATAAAAAGCCGAAATTTGATGATATAGTTCAGCCTGAATGGTTAGCATATGTTTGCTACCTCTACAGGGATGAACATTTAACTGATGATGATGTGGCGAAAAAGCTGGGCATAAACAGAAAAACACTTTATGAATGGCGGAAAAAGTCAGATAAATTAAATAATGCGATAATGCTTGGTAAGGAAGTTACAGACCAGCAAGTAGAAAACGCCCTATATAAATCAGCTTTATCGGGAAATGTTACAGCTATGATTTTTTGGTTGAAGAATCGAAAGCCAAAAATGTGGTGTGATGTCAACAGAATTGATGTGAACACTGAAAATAAGAAATTTGATGACGTGATAAGCCAGTTAGGTGGTGAGGGACTAGATGAATAAAGATACAATGCCGCTATCACCTAAATATATAGATTTTTGCAACACTGTTACCGGTGTTGATGTTGATATTTTAGAGGGAACAACCGCTTCTGGTAAAACTACAGTTGGCGCAGGTGTAAAATTTATGCGTATGGTGTCTAGATCAAATAAGAAACTTCACATCATAGCAGCTAAAACTACCGGAGTAGCTGAAAAGAACATACTAAACCCAGATTATGGGATTTTAGATATCCATTCTAATGCTGAATACTATGGCAATGGGGACAAGTCTGACAAAATCCCGCATATTAAGTTTGAGGGTAAGATAATTTATATCCTAGGTTATGACAATAAAGAGAAGTGGAAAATGGCCCTAGGGGGTCAGTATGGTTGTGTATATATAGATGAGATCAACACCGCAGATATAGAGTTTTTACGTGAGGTTTCATCAAGAAATGAATACATGATGGGGACATTAAATCCTGATGACCCGAGTTTGCCTGTGTATGATGAATTCATAAATAGATCCAGGCCGTATAAGAAATATAAGGCAGATGTCCCACTTGAGATTATGGAAGATCTAGAAAAAGTAGAGCCGACACCTAAGTGGCGATATTGGTTTTTTACTTTTAATGATAATCTTAGTTTATCCCCCGAGGAGATAGAGAAGAAAAAAAGGTCAGTACCTAAAGGGACCAAGCTGTATAAGAACAAGATACTGGGTCTGAGAGGTAGAGCGACAGGGCTGGTATTCCCTAACTTTGACAGACAAGTTCATGTAAAATCGGAGAGGTGGCTTAGAAATAGGTTAGATGAAAAGTACTGTAAAGAGCATAAATAAAGCAGTGGAAATTGGTATATTTTACAGGCGCATTAGATACAGCATATTCAAGCGAAAGCCCTGATACATTTGCTATGAGTTTTCAAGGAATTACTGATACAGGTGTGTTGATATACCTTGAAGAAGAGGTATATAACAACGCAAAGTTAACGCAGCCACTGGCGCCTAGTGATATAGCGCCTTTATTTTATGAGTTCCTGGAAAGAAATAGAACTAAGTGGGGGTTTAGCCCTGATAACTTTATAGATTCAGCAGACCAGGCCACAATGACCGAAATTAACAAGTTTAGGCGCAGAAACCCAAAGGCGTCTGTGTATAGATTTAATAATGCATGGAAGAAGATGACCATAATAGATCGTATCCATCTGATGTTAGGATGGTTAAACCATGATGATGGCCAAGACCCATACTATTATGTACTTGACCACAACCCACACCATATAAGAGAAATGGAGATCTATAGTTGGAAAGAAGATAAATATGAGCCAGAAGACCGTAACGACCATACAATAAATAGTGGCCAGTACGGTTTTATTCCGTATAAATTTAGTATAGGAGAGAGGTGATAAAGTGATCAATGTTATAAAAAAATAATACTGATATACCAGTTAATTTGACAGAGTTAATCAGTTTTAATAATAACTGCATTAAAAATAGAATTTGGTATAGAGGTGACCCGTCAGAGTTAGAAGAATTCTTTAAGTCAGCTATTAACTCAGATAGTGTAAGTAAGGCTAGATTTTGGGCGTCTGTCCCGGCCAGTGGTACCATAAGAAAATTCCACAGTGGAATATACGCAACTATTATTGACTCTATCACCGATTTAATATTAGGTGATTATGAGGGGTTACAGGTTGGAGATTTACAGGATGGAAAAAACCAGATATTGGATAGCTGGGAAGAAATAGCCAAGGACAATAACTTTGACAGTGAACTATTCAGAGACGCGATTACTGATACATTGATTGTTGGTGATGGCGTTTTTAAATTTTCTTACGATAAGGAAATTTCGGATTACCCTATTATAGAATTTGTATCGGGTGAGGATCTAGAAATATTAGTAAAAAGAGGTAGACCTGTTGAATATAGATTCTATAGTCACTACAAAAAAGACAGTAGGAATTATAAGCTTGTTGAGTCCTATAAAAAGGGCGCCATAGAGTACAGGCTGGTAGATGAGCACGGTAAGGAAGTGCCAATATCAACCGTTGAGGAAATAAAAGACTTAACAGATGTTACCTGGTCGGGTGACTTCTTTTTGTGTGTACCACTAAGATTTTATAAGTCCCCTAAAGATAGAAACAGAGGGATGGGAATACTGGACCGTAAAAGCGATAATATAGATGCATTAGACGAGGTAGTCTCACAGTGGATAGAAGCCATAAGAGACGGTAAGGTAAAAACTTATATCCCTGAAGCTCTTTACCTAAGGACCCTGAAACAGGTAGAGTGTTATCACCAAGTTCATTTGACAACAAGTTTATAAGAACAGACACGCCTATGAAAGAAGGCCAGATAGATAAGATTGAGCAGGTACAAGCAAGTATTAATTATGATGCCTTTGTCAGTACATATGCTAGCCTTTTAGACTTAGTGCTGCAAGGGATAGTATCACCATCAACACTTGGAATTGACTTAAAAAAGACGGACAATGCAGAGGCCCAGAGGGAAAAGGAAAAGACCACACTAAAGACTAGGGGTAAGATAGTTGATACTCTTATGGAAGTTATTCCACAGGTGGTTAATACTGCCCTGATAACACAGCAAATCATAGAGAACAAAGGTGTAGGTGTTGTTGTGCCGGATAATGATGTGTCTTTGTTGTTTGGTGAATATGCAAGCCCGTCATTTGAGGATAGAGTAGATACTACATCTAAGGCAGCTGCTGCTAATATCATGAGTATTGAAAGGCAAGTAGATGAGTTATGGGGCGATAGTTTAACTCCTGAAGAGAAAGAAGAAGAGGTTGAAAGGATAAAGCTTAAGAGGGGTAAGTCTTGTTGAAGAAGACCCTGAGGGCGTCCATGATTTAGGTGGTGATCCAATTGAAACGGAGCCGGAAGAAGAATTTAAGAACGAATAGCCAGCCCTGGGATGACATAACCTACATCTACCAGAAGATGGAATTAGACCTAGTCGTGTCTATGAAAAGAAACTTGGTCAAACATGAGCAGGAAGAAATGAAACATGGATTTAAGTGGGAACAGTGGCAGGCTGCCAAACTTAGAGATATGGAAAGATTTAGGAAAGAGAATCAAGATATTATAAGTTCCTATGAACCTGAAATTGAAAAAGTAATACAGACAGCACTGATAAATACCTACGATATGGGGGTTAAATTAGCCACTGACAGCCTCATAGAAGCCGAGCAATTAAATCTTGATAATAATATTAGGATAGCTTTACCAAAACTAACAGAGCCTATTGTAGAGCCTCACAAGTTAGTGCCAAGTGAGTCAGTAACTAAGGAAGAAGCTAAGCAAGCCTTAAAAGAGTTTGAGATGTCAGGTAGAGTAAAAGAAAATGTATTTTTTAGAGTCAATGATGACAAGCTAAAAGCCTTGATCAAGGAAACAAAAAAAGCTGTAGCAGACCCAACAAAAGCTATCTTGAGATACCAGGATGACCAATACAGACAGATTATAGCCAGGGCCCAGATAGGCTTATCTAACGGCAGTTTAACACTTGAACAAGCCATAGACCAGGCCACAAGCGATTACCTAAGAGCTGGGATATCTAACATAGAGTATAAAAATGGTAATAGGGTAAATATAGCAGACTATGCTACTATGTGCCTAAGGACATCTAACCACAAGGCCTTTTTACACGGTCAGGGCGCAAGAAGAAAACAGATAGGTGTTACAACAGTTTTAGTGTCGCAACACTAACCGCGTGCCCCTTATGTGTACCGTGGCAAAACAGGGTCTTAATTGATGATATATTCAGCGGTGGAGATAAGGAAGATGGACCATATCCACTACTGAGTGAAGCGGTTGACGAGGGGCTATTACACGTTAATTGCCAGCACAACCTAAATACATTTTATCCTGGTATAAGCACAATACCGCCAACACTTGACCCTGACAAAGTAGATGAGGCCTATAAGGAAACTCAAAAACAAAGACGCATACAAAGGGATATTAGGCGTCAAAAAAGAGTGCTAGCGGGCACAACAGATTTAATTAACTTCAACAATGAAAGAAGAAAGTTAGATAGGCTAGAAGAAAAAGTATCTGAAAATGACCCAAGTAAAACAAAAGTAAGAGAATCAAGTACCCAAAACACAAAAAAGAGCTTGATGCAAAAAGCCATAAGTGATAAAATTGAAGCCACAAGGAAGTATATAAAATCTGATGAGTGTATTAAAAAGATTCAGGAGGGTAGGCAAGGTAAGCACATAGTTGGTCATAATAATTATGATGGCAAGAGTTATTTAGCTGATGGAGTAGACCCACAAAAACTTGTTGATGAATACCACGGAACTGGAGATTTAAAGATAACTAATCCAAATAAAAATTGGACTAAGAAAGAATTCATTATGTCCAATAAAGTGATAGGATATGATGTCGACCCAGTTACTGGAGAAATAACACCTACAAGATATTTTTCAATACACTATTCAAAGAATGGTACACATATTGTTCCTAGAAAGGAGCCGAATAATGGTAAGTCTAGAGGAAATGAGAAAAGCTGAGGGGCATCAAATTAGAGTTGTTTACACCACCGGTGAATCAGGAGAACATTATTGTTCGTATTATATGCATCCAGCTGATGATGAAGAGGAAGCAGCTATTTATAGATGAACACTATATTGCCGAGCAGCCGGATATTAAAAGTATTACAATTCTAGATTAGGCATCTTAACAGAAGTTAGGGTGTCTTTTTTAATGCAAAGAAAGAGAGGTAAAGTGAAGACAAGAATAAGGATAAAAATGAAATTGATTAGATTGATACATTCGGCCTCTTAACAATGCTCAATAGGATGTACATAGGCTAACGGACGCGTTGGCCGCTATATATTAGTCCTAGGTATGACTTTAAAAGGCCCATTTTTATTACAACAAATTACTCAAGGCCAAGAGAATAAAAATGCCAACTACATACTGGAACCAGCCAGAATAAAAAGGAGAGTAGATAATATGAAATGGTTAGAAGAAATATTGAAAGATGTTGATGGTAAGGAAGACATCATAAAAAATATCAAAAAGGGTATTGGTGAAAACTTTGTATCCAAGGCAGATTTCAATACAAAAAACGAGGCGGTTAAGACCCTAGAAAAACAAGTAAATGAGATAGACGAACAGCTAGAAGCGCTTAAAAACTCTAAGGAAGATACGGAGACCCTAAAGGCTACGATTGAAACCTTACAGAAAGAGAATAAGACTAATGCAGAACAGTACCAAGCAGATTTAAAGGCTATGACATTAGATACTGCTATAAAACTTGCCATAGCGGGTAAGGTACATGATGAAAACTTAGTTACAGGGCTGTTTAACAAAGAGGCTTTAATCGTTGGTGAAGATGGCAATATCATAGGCTTGGACGAGCAGTTAAAGGGCCTACAAAAGGACAAGGGCTTTTTATTTAAAGAGGCTGGAGATCCAGACGGCTCTAATGCTGATGGTATAGACTTCAAGTTTGGAGCAGGTAAGAACGAACCTAAGCTGACTGAACAGGCCTTAAATGAGGCTTTTGGCCTACCGTCTGAGAAGTAGAGAGGAGAATTAAACAATGAGTTACAATTATGCAGAAAGATTTGAAAGACAGATTGAGAATAAATACAAGCACGGGCTAACAAGTGCTGACATGGCGGCGAATAAAAAGTATAAGTTTATCGACGCACAGACAATTAAGATTCCAACAATAGCTCTATCAGGCTATAAGGATCATAAGAGAAATGGTGACGTGAATAAGGGTACAATCACTAATGACTGGACACCTTATAAGCTGACTCATGACAGAGACATAGAATTCTATGTTGATGAGATGGATGTTGATGAAACTAACCAGGTGCTAAGTGCCGGAAATATAACATCAGCTTTCATGGAAGACCAGGCTATTCCTGAAACAGATGCCTACAGGTATTCTAAGCTATATGCAGACGCTAAGACGCATGGCGCTAAGATAGATAATACTGTACTTACAGTCAACAACATCCTAGAAGTGTTTGACAAGGCAATGGAGTATATGGATGAAGCAGGCGTACCATCTGAGGGTAGAAAGATGAAGGTAACACCAGCAGTATACAGGATGCTTAAAAATGCCGAAAGATTCAGAGAACACTAGAGGTTACTGGTGATGCAAATATTAACAGGAATGTCAGAAGTTTAGATGAAGTATCCATCGAAAAAGTGCCATCTGATAGATTTAAGACTGTTTATGATTTTGCTGATGGATTTAAACCAGGTGGGTCAGCTAAGCAAATGCATATGATGATTTATCATACATCAGCAATAATCGCACCAATTAAGGTTCAGGATGTGTATTTGTGGCCTAAGGGGTCTACACCTCGTGCCGCTTTCGGTTGGTTATATCAGAATAGGTCATTCCAGGATCTATTTTTAATCAAGCAGAAAAAAGAAGGGCTGTATATAGTATCTGAAGCAGAATAAGGGGGTAAATCATGTACGCAGTAAAGGGAAATAGAGAATATAAAATTGATGAAGTTGAAAAGGATACCTATATAGCTAATGGGTATTCGATTTATTCTGATGAATTAGAGCTTGTGGAAGCTCCAGGAGACAGTGTATCAGAGGTAGAAAAGCTTAAGGCTGAAAATAAGAAGCTTAAGGCTGAAAATACAAAGCTAAAGAATAAGCTAAAAGGCACACAGGGTCAGTCAGAAGATAATCAAGAATCAGAGGGGCAGTAATTTTTATTGCCCCCTTTATCTTAAGGTAGGTGATAAAGATGTATGCCACAATAGATGATTACGTTAGATTAGGATATGAGGAATTAGATGATAAAACAGAAGTTTACCTGGAAAGGGCATCTAGACAGGTCAACATAATATGTTTTGGTCGTATAAATGGCTATGGATTTAGTAATCTTACAGATTACCAAAAGTCACTAATTAAAGAGGCTGTGTGCGCACATGCAAAATTCTTGTGTGATTACAAAGACTATTTAGACATGCCACTTAATAGTTTTTCGATATCAAAAACATCAATGAATTTTGGTGATATTGGGGTCAGCATTAGTGGTATTAGAACTTCAAAAGAAGTCGTGGAATACCTGAGAGGGACAGGCTTGACCTGTAGGGTGCTAAGATGATAGGAAAATTTCCAAAACCACCCAGTATTATGATGAACACAGATATTGAGATAATACAAGAAATAGATGGCGAGGATGGCGTCACAGAGGATTTAGTGTATAAGGGTAAGTGTTACTATGAGGAAGCTATAAGACGCGTTCTAGACGAAAATAGACAGGTTATAGAACTATCAGGGATTGCCGTTGTATACACTAACTTAGTCTTTAACAAAGCCTTCATCAGAATTGATGGAAAGACCAGAACTATTTACAGAACATCTAGACCAAGAAATCCTGATGGCTCTGTTTATTCAACTGAAATGGAGTTGATTTAATGACTAAGGTAAAAGTAGAAATAACCCTAAATCAAGAGGTTATAGATAAGATTAAATCAGCAGCAACACCCACGCTAGAAATGACTATGGATGCCTTAGCTACTGAAATAGAGAGTAAACAGGTAGTGCCATTTAGAGATGGTATATTAAAAGACTCTGAACATCATGGAGTAGTAGACAACGAGGGTTACATATCGTGGGATACCCCTTATGCTAGACGATTATACTACCACCCTGAATATAATTTAGTAAGGATAAGCATATCAATGCCAGAGGCTTATGGTGTGACTACTGGCAATATGGGGATGGTAGAAAATGGTTGGCTAATACAGTGGGGATCTTCTTGAAAATGAATTCAGGGGGTGTGATTAAGTGATAACAGCTTCTAATGTAAAAGATTATCTAAAAAGTAAGATAGACGGTGTGGACCGTTGGTACAGTGGTTCCTTAAGAAGCAATGATGTAAAAGGTATTTGTGTGTATTCTAAACCATCTATGGGCACCAATAAGGTGTGTGTAGGTGGATTAGAAAATACAAGTACCTTTATACAAGGCTATTCAGTCTTGGTGCATTGGACGAAAAATACCATTGAGACAGAGCTAAAATCAATGGAAATTTACAATGCTTTATGGGGGCAGAATCCAGTTATAAACGGGCACCGAGTTATTAAAATCAATTTAAGAGACGCAAACCCAATAGGGTTAGGAGTTGATGACAACGGAATTTATGAATACGTAATCAACTTCGATATATTATATGAAAGGTAGGTAAAATATGCCTAAGAATAATGGACTAGCTGGAGTTTATCCAGTATACAAGATAAAATTTAAAGTCGGCACTAAAGGAACAAAGTCACAGGCTGCCGACATGAAGATAATAAAGGACCTTGAAACATTTTCGCTATCTATTGATGGTAACGTAGAAGAGTGGACACCAATGGATACGGACGGATGGGTAAGGCGTCTTATGACAGGTAAGGGCTTTACTATATCCCTAAACGGTAAGAGGCATGTAGGCGATGATGGTAACGACTATGTGGCTGACGTAGCGTGGAAGGATGGACTTGACTGCTCTACAAAGGCAGAAATTGAGTTCCCTAACGGATCTAAATTGGCCTTTGACGCGATAATTGACGTTAAGAATGTGGAGGGTGCAGATTCAACAAATGTTGCACCACTTGAATTTGACCTAATGAGTGATGGAAAGCCACAGTTTACACCAGCACCACAGGCTTAATTAAACAGGTCTTTGTGGTTATAGTTTTATAAATTATTGTATGTGAGGGTCATGTTATGTGTGGCCCTCTTTATTTAGGATGGGAGATTTAGAATATGGCTAAACAGTTTTATGATATATCAAGCAAGTTGACTAGGCAAAAGCCAGTAATTAAGTTTGAAGAGGGTAAGGAATTTAAAGTAAATAGTTCTCTTAAGGGGGCTATTGCTATCCAGGGAATAGCCGAGAATGAAAAAGACAATTTAAAATTGCTAAGAGAAATCGTGTCTATAGGCATAGGGGTTGAAGGTCTTGAATATGTTGAGTCGCAGGATTTCACAATCCCAGACTTACAGGCTATAGTAGAGGCGATATCTAACGCAATGATGGGCCTTGATGAAGAAGAGGGGGAGTCTCAGGAAAAAAAGTTAGATGGTACGACCTTGTAGAGGATTGGGACCTGATAGAGGCTTCATTTGTAACACAGTATGGTATTAGGCTTAGAGAGACGGATATGCAGTGGGATGAGTTTTGTACACTACTTAGTGGAATTATGCCAAAGACCCCACTGGGTCAAGTCGTATCCATAAGGTCAGAAGAAGACAAGGACACGCTAAAGACTTTTAATGAACATCAAAGAAAAATAAGACAAGACTGGAGACGTAAGCAAGCCAGATTAAGTACAGAAGAAGAAAACGAATTAATGATGAAGAAACTAGAGCTCATGTTTGAAAAAGCATTTGGGTAGATATAGGCAGCAATAGAAAGTGAGGTGATTGGTATGTCAGATAGTGTAGGTACAGTAAAGCTTGGAGTTGAGTTAGACGCAGATATTTCTGAATCACTTAGCAAAGTAACCGACTCAATAGCTGGGAAGATAAAGTCCATGTTTGAAACTCCAGAAGGGGCTACTAAGATGGGTGAAGCTTTTGCCAAGAGCATGGAGCAGTCTACAGCTAAGATGGATAAAATCATGGAAAAAGTCGATACTGGCATGGAACAGACGGTGACTAAAGTTGATGTGGCGCTACAGAAGATGGTTGGTGGCATTAGTAAGGCCGTTGATGTACTTATGGAGAAGCTAAAAGCACTAAACACTCAGCAGATAAACCCTGGGCAAGATGTCATGCCTAATATCAGTGATAAGATAAGCATACCACAACCAAGGGCACCACCGATTAAGACAACTATTAAAGCGGATATACAATATTACCAGGAACAGATAGCCCTGATTAAAGAAACAATCAACCTACAAGAATCCGCAGCGGATAGGCACATTAAGAAAATTAAAGAGTTAGAGGCCGAATATAAAGGCTGCAACGTCAATGAAAAGTGTTGGCGGACAGGTTAAAGAAGTATTTGACCCTAACACAGCTAGTGCAAAAAAACTAGCCGCTGAGATTTCTAAAGAAAATCAGGCAGTAGATAAGATAGGAATAAGTATTGGTAATTTAAACTCTAAACTTAGTCAGACAGAAAGACATATGCAGATGTTACAGGATAAGGCAGATAGTGCTACTTCGGGAGTAACTAAAGCCGTATCTAAAACAAATTCACGTCTAAAAAGTATCACTAACAGAACTTTTAGGGGCATGAGGTCCGCTATGGTGTTGCCGTTTAAACCGACCATCAACGGCTTTAAAAGATTAGGCAGAGCCGCCCAAAACGCAGGAGAGAGGGGTAGCAAAAGTCTAGGAACATTAGATAAGTCATTTTGGAGAGTATTCAGGCGATTATTTATAATCGGCACAATATCTAAAATGCTAAAAGGACTTACTGGATACATAGGTGATGCCTTAATGGCCAATGAAAGATATAGGGCTTCACTGGACACTGTAAAATTAAACCTTGCAGCTGCTTTCCAACCAATCATGGATATTATAATTCCTGCTTTGGTAAATTTGATGTCTTGGCTGGCTAAGGCAACCGGATATATGGCGGCCTTTATAGCCACAATGTTTGGGACAACTTATAAGGCTAGTGTTCAAGGGGCCAAACAGCTTAATGCCCAGACGGCGGCCTATAAGGAAATGAGTAAACAGTCACAAAAGACTGCCAATAAAGTCAAGAAGTCAGCTAAGGAAATGATAGGATCCTTGGCCGGATTTGATGAGATCAATACGATTAATTTGAAATCAGATGCTGAAGATGTTAAATCGGGAGAGAGTGACGCACCTAGTTGGGTTAATGCTGCCACTACTGAAATCGGTGATACATCTGCATTTGATAAATTTAAGAAGATACTGGATGGTATATTTAAGCCATTTAAGGAGTCTTGGGCAAATGAAGGTCAAAATACAGTAAATGCCTTTAAATATGCCATGGGTGAAATATCTGAACTTGCAAAATCAGTAGGTAGATCTTTGTATGAAGTGTGGACCAATGGCACCGGAACCCAAATGTTAGATTCCATACAGCGCTTATTGCAGAGTATATTACTACTAATAGGTGATATAGCTAAGTCGTTTAGGTTAGCATGGGATGACGAGGGCAGAGGTACACAAATTATCCAAAATATAGCTGATGGAATAATTAATATCATTCAGCTATTTGGAAGTATAACTAATAGTATACGAGAGGTATGGGGGACTGTTGGTGATGAAATAGCCGTTAATTGCCTTGATATCCTGGGTAATGTAACACATCTGTTTTCACAAATACCAAAGACTTTTAAAGAGTCTTGGGAAAAGAACCAGATAGGTACGGAATTCCTACAGCATATAGGAGATGGATTCAATAACATACTTGGCCTAATAAATGATGTAACTGGGTCTTTAGATGGTCTATGGGCTAAGTTTGGGCCGTCTATCACTGATACGGTTATGCAGTGCCTAAATGCCACATCTGGGCTATTTGAGTCTATGACAATAGGCTTTAGAGGTGTTTGGGATAATGGTGGAAATCATCTATTTGAGTCAATAGGAAGACTTGCAACAAGACTATTTGAATTAGCTGGGCGTATATATTCTGAATTTATAGCTCCGGTAGCAGGAAAGTTTAGAGATTCTAGGACCTGCAATTGGTAAGGTGCTAGATATAATAGCTTCACTGTTAGATAAATTTAGTGAACTTATTGAGTGGATCCTACAGGAAGGTAATCCAGCATTCGATTTATTGTGTGGTGCAATAGCAGGTGCAGGAGCAGCCCTGTTAACATATAAGGGTTATCTACTAGCGACGATTATTGCACAAACTGGTCTGGGAACAATTTTATCAGCAAACTTAGCTCCGGCACTAGGGTTAGTTACGAAGGCATTTGCTTTTATCTGCTCACCTATAGGGGCTGTTACACTAGCCATTGGTGCTGCGGTAGCTATAGCAGTAGTACTGTGGAAGAATTGGGATAAGATAGGTCCTGAAATTAAAAAGATATGGGAAGGTATAAAAAAGGCCTGCGTCGATATATTTACTGGCATAGGCAAGTTCATATCCGATACGTGGGATAGTATAGTTAAGGGAGTTACAGAGTTTGGCTCTAAGGTCCTAAAGGGCTTAGGCGACCTAGTAATGACCATATTAAAGGGTGCAACTGATTTTATGGCTAAATTCGTTGCTTGGTACATAAACCTTTGGGCCGAAATAATCCGACTATGCGGTGAGGGAATCTCTAAGGCACTAAAAGCTATAGTAGACTTCTTTGCCAAGTTCCTAACAGCCGGATGTGACCTAGTTAGGCATATTGCCAGGGGCATAGGCAATACAATGAGTAGTGCAGTCACAGCTATGGCCAATGTCGGAAGAAGTATATTTAATGCTATAAAGAGCATTAACCTTTTCAGTATAGGTAAAAATCTAATCATAGGGCTATGGAATGGTATATCATCAGTTACTGATTGGATTTAGATAAACTAGGTGGATTCTGCGACAGGGTAGTTGATACTGTGTGCGACTGGTTTGGTATTCATTCGCCGTCAAGAGTATTTAGGGACCAGATAGGTAAGATGATTCCTAAGGGTATGGCTATAGGTATAGAAGCTGAATCCGGTAAGGTTATGGACGCTATGAAAGACTTAATGAATATCCCAGAACTTTACCAACCTGAACTCTCATTTATGGGAGATACAAAACCTCAACCACCACCAGATAAGGATGGCATTATTAAAGAGATAATAGACCTTATGGGTGGAAATGACAACGACAATCCGCAACCAAAAACTATTAATATAGTCTTAGAATTAGATGGAGAAGTAATTGGTAAGAAGTCAGTTGAGTATATAGATGATGTGCAAAAACGTACAGGAAAGCCAGTATTCACTTAGAGAGGGGGAAACTTTACATGATAAATATAAATGGATTTGATGTGACTAAGTACGCAAAACCGTATAAGGTATCACTACAAGACCTAGATTCAGACTCCTCTGTCAGAAATGTAAAGGGTGAAATGATGAGGGATAGAATTGCGGTTAAGCGAAAGATTGAACTTGAGTTTGGCCCTTTACAAAGTGACGATATAAGGGCAATCTTGGGGGCTATTACCGGGGTATTTTTTAATGTCTCATTTATAGACCCCCTAGAGGGTCAAATGACCAGACAGATGTACTGTGGTGATAGAAGCGTGGCTTTATACAACAGTAATACAGAACTTTGGACTGATCTTAAGTTTAACTTGATAGAAAGGTAGGTGATGTGCATGGAGAGTAAGATTATCAAAGAAGCTTTTTCAAAACCAGCAAGGGAGCTTAGGGCAAAAGTGACAATCGGAGATAAAGTATTTACTGATGAACACTTAGAAAGCATAAGAGCCGTAACTGGTCTGTCAGAGAGTAATGATTTGAAGTGGGAACTGCCTTCATGGCATCAGCCACTATAAAACTAGTAGATAAATATGAAAATTTCAGAGAATCAAACTTCAAGGATAAAATGGCAAAAGTAGAGATTGGGGTTAAAACACTCCAGGACTTTGACTATACGTCAATTGGAGAATTTATTGTGGACTCAGTAGGTAGTAATATGAAAAGTTGGGAACTAAAATGCTACGACCTGATGCACAAATTTAACGTTAAGTATGATTGCAAATTGACTTTCCCAGCATCCCTAAAAAACATAGTGTTGGATATATGTAATATTTGCGGTGTTGAACCATCAGACAACATCAAAAACTCTACGCTACTTGATAGAAGTATTAAATTTAAGCCTAACTTTTATGATATGACCGCAAGGGAAGTTTTAGCCCAGGTAGCTGAGTTAATATGTGCGTGGGCTTATATAGACGTTGATTCTCAGAAACTGGATATAAGCAGCTATGCTGTAGATGATGAAATTAAGATAAATGATGACAACTTAATTTCATTTAAAGAGTATAAGAATACAAGTAATTCTGACTGTAAAATTCTTCTAGATAGTGTCAAGATAATTCAAAATGGGGCTGATGATGCAGACTACAACCCCGATAGCTCCAGGAAATTTCATATCGTGGATAACATGTTTATCCAGGGTAATGGTGCAGACTACATTGATAATGCCAAGAAATCTTTTAAATTCAATGAACTATCAGCCCTTTCTATAAATACAATGGAAACCCAGGACTGAGATCGGCTAGATGTGTTAAGGTAATTAGGGCAGGTAAGGAATATAACTTCCTTCCGTTAGTTCGTAAGCTTATCTATAATGGTGGGTTAGTTGAGGAATGCGAGTGCAAACAGATTAACTATGACCCGGCTAATCGAAGGAAAGAGATTGTCAGACACGTGGAGAAGATAAACGCCCTACTAAGAGTTATGGATGATAAGATTCAATCCAAGGTGGGTACAGAAGATTTTCAAACATTAGTTGAACAGACAAAAGAAGAGATAAAATTACTTGCTAAAAACATTACTTTAGAAGGGTATGTTAAGTTCGAGGACCTAAAAAAACAAAATAAATCAACTGTTATCCACGGTGGTAACATTACTACTGGGGTGATCCAGTCAAAAGATGGTGGATTTGGTATTGATTTAGACAATAAGACTTTTTTCTTAGGGCGTGATTTAGAACATTATGCCCTACTTTTTGATGGTGAAAAACTGAATTTTGGAACTGGTGGGATTAAATCAGACCAGTTTTCAGAGGGACTAAAACAGGAGTTAAAAGGTCAGGATGGCCAGTCACAATACGTCCACACCAGGTACTCAGATAGTGGTGGAGATGTAGGGTCTATGCATGTAAATGCGGTAAATGACTCAGGAGAGCCATACAAATATATAGGATTTGCCATAACTAACTCTAGTGGTGCACCAGCTTTAAAGTCTGCGTATAAGTGGACTAAGTATGTAGGTGAAGATGGTGCCAATGGAACACCTGGAAAAGCAGGAGCGGATGGAAAGACGCCGTATTTTCATGTGGCGTGGGCAGATAGTTCGGATGGGTCCGTTGGATTTACAACTCATGGTGGCACAGATAAGAAATATATGGGGACTTACACCAATTTCACATTAAGAGATAGCGAAAACTATAGTGATTATACCTGGGTCCGCGTAAAAGGTAATGACGGAGAGTCTTTTAAATTTAACCTACTATCTAATGGTGATTTTCATGAGGATTTCACTGAAAGAGGACCTGGATATTATAGCATACCAGATGTGTGGCAGGTCCGAAAGAAGGAAGAACTAGATCGTGTCAAGATTCGATCTACTGACGGGCAAACTGTATTAACTGTAGATGCATCTGGCAGCAATACAGTTCTAATAAATCAAATTGTTAATCTAAAGAAAAACACTAAATATTATATGAAGATTATGGCCGCATCTAGGAATATGTGGGTGTATTACTTTGGTTCAACATATGATGACATAGCATTTATTAAAGAAGCCAATGACACAGACTTTAAATACACAGTGGAGAGTTCACTACAGAAGCTGATACAAATTTACACGGAATACAGCTAGACTGTAGGTCTCTTAGTAAAATTAAGTGGATTATTTTATCTGAAGAACCAATAAACTCAACTAAATGGTATCCTTCACAAAAAGACTTACAAGGCAAAGATGGCAAAGACGGCAAAGACGGAAGCTTTGAAGACCTCCCGCCAGCATTAAAAGCATGGAATGGCAAGGCGACAGAAATTTCAGGAGGATACGTATTCACTCCAGAGTTGTTTATAGGAAATGGAGCTTATGAGAATAAGACAGGCATATATGCTGGAAATAGCATAAGAACAAAATTTCAGGGTGAGTGGTACAACATAGCCGGAGCGGTTGGCATGGAAAATGGCGAAGCGAACTGGATGTTTACTCACTCGGGCAATTTTATTCTTGGAAGAAAACCTGGTGAAACTATTCAGCTAGGTTCTGATGGTAGGGCTATAATACCTATGATTAAGACAAACATGATTGAAACCGGTGCGATTACTGCAGAAAAGATTGAAGCTGGAGCAATTACAGCAGAGAAGATAAGAGCTGGTGAAATTACAACGGACTTTCTGTATCCAGGTACGAATGAAAGAATAATTCTGGAGCGTGGGTACGACCCAGGATCTAATGATTGTAAGTCAATAGATGCTAATGGGGGTGCCATTAGACTAAAAGCTAATTCAGGAACGTATATCGCTATGAGGCAGTCTGGCGGAGTTGGAATGTATTCAGGCGGTGATTTGTTCTTTAATTTTAACCCCAATGAGGAGTGGATTTACAACGACGGTGAGAGATCCGGAAGCGGAGTTTTAAGCCTATATGATGCAAGGGTATCTATGGGGTGGTTACAGTATTATATCTATACTGTTAGATCAGACAGACGTGTTAAGGACAACATCAAATATATTGAGGATGAATCAAAGAGCATAAATAGATCTAATATATTTGATTTTGTTAAAACAGTAGATTTGGCCACATATCAATATAAGAAATTTAGTGGAAGTAATTTATCTATGATAGCCCAGGATGTTCAACGATTTAGATTCATTCAAGATTACTTGGTGGTAAAGGACTCTGATGGGCTACTATCAATCAATATGGGTAATTATACGGCAACCCTTCATATTGCATTACAAGAAGAAATTAAAAAGCGTGAGGCCCTGGAAGATAAGGTTAGTAAGCTAGAAGAAGAGTTGGGCGGCATTAAGAAATTGCTTAAAGAAAGGGGGATAGAGTAATGTTACAAAGTCTAAGAAGAATAAATTTATACAAGACAGCTACTATAGATAGAGTTTTCAAAATACATGCAGGGGAAACTGCAAGGGGCATAAGACTAATTGCTAAAGATATGGATTTAGAGAGCTTAAATTTCAAGCATTATATAGAAATCAAAGGTAAGCTTTTTGAAAATGAAAGGCTTGAAGTTGACTTAAAAAATAGATATATTGACGTCTATTTTCCACCACTTGAAGTAGGAAGCTATCCGTCTGAATTACTAATATATGACGGTGAAAAACTACTAAAGTCAGGAACTTTCATAATTGAAGTAGATAAGTCAATTATAGCAGGAGAAGCTGAGGCTTTAAAAAAAAAGCTGAAGGAAATTGATATTGAAAAGTTACTGTTTGAGATTGACAAGAGGCTTGATGTCCTTAAGAAATTTGATGACTTAACCGGTGATATTGTCCTGGATAAAAGCTACAAATACACTCAAATACAGGCCAGTAAGACCTGGAATATTAATCACAACTTAAAAAAAATACCATCCGTAACGATCATAGATAGCGGGGGCAATGAGGTAATTGGCGATATTAAGCACTTATCTGAAAATGAATTAACTATAACTTTTAGTTATGAATTTTCAGGAAGTGCTATTTTAAATTAATTAATTTTGAAAGGTGGTAAAATATGAATTTGCTAACAAACTTAAGGGTAAACCAAAACCAACTACTAGAAGCAGTGCTTCACTCAGTGGCAGTAGAGCCAACCCAGGCCGTAGCTGGACAGGTCTACTATAATACCAAGGACAAGAGGGCCTATGTTTACACGGGGGCTGTGTGGATGGCTATGGATGCCAAAGACGCATCACCTACAGCGGTCAGCATAGTTAACACCATTAACGATGGTGACAAGCTGATTAATATAGATAAGATTAAGGACTTAGCAGCTAAGCTTAGTGCTGCCAATATAGTAGCCACTATCAATGATGGTACTGAAAATATCCATGCCGAAAGAATCAATGGACTAGCTAATGCTCTTGATGGTGCTAATATCGTATCTAAGATTAATGATGGAACTTCAAAAATTAACATCAATAAGATAGATGGCTTGGAAGAAAAGCTAAAAATAGATACTATCATAGAGGCCCTGATAGCTAGTGATAAGACTATCCCTACAAACAAGATTGCAGGCTTAGATACTGCCCTAGCTGACAAAATAACTGATGCACAGGCACAGGCCAAGGCAGACACGGCCCTACAGCAAGCTAAAACATTTGCTACATCAGAGATTACCAGGATAATTGGCGGTGCGAGTGAAGCGTATGATACGCTTAAAGAAATTGAGGAAAAGTTAAAGAGCAGCGATAATGCTAGAGATCTTATAAATAATGCCGTGAAGGACAAAGCTGGCAAGGTAGCAAAAGAGATAGGCAATGGCACAGCCACAGAGTTCACTGTAAATCATAATCTGAATTCCCAGGATGTAGTTGTCATGGTGAGGGAAAATAAGGCCCCATTTGCTCAGGTGATTACAGATATTGAAGTTACAGATGTTAATAACATCAATGTGAAGTTTGCAAAGGCACCGGCACAAAACGAATATAGGGTAATTATAGTAGGATAGGGAGAGTAGATAATGAAAGTATTAGGATTAATTGAACAAGATTTAGATATAGTGTCTAAGGAATATGTAGATAAAAAATTGAAAGAAATAAACAAATCAGGGGCAGAAGCTCCAGACGCCCCAGAAGGATACGTAAGACTTGATATTCCCACTCTATTGATAGCACTTCCTTCAGAATCAGCACCAGAGTATCAGACTGTGGGAGTTGACTATCTTACATTAATTGGAATGTTTATATCTCAATCAATAGATGGAAGTGGGAAGGGAGTATTTGAAAAATACGGCATATCAGGTCTCACTCAAGAAAAACTGGAAGAGATTGTGGAAAAAGATTCTGTGGTATATGTTTCTAAAAGCCAATTTAAAGGTGGGTTGGAAATGCTAGGATATATGAGGTTAGATAACGTAGGATTTGAAAGCTATATAAAAGTTGACATACCTACATTATATATGTTGTCCAGGTTAATAAACAGCACTCTACCTAAAAATGCAACAGTAACACCAACCCCAGATGAATGGGTTTTGGTAACGCTAGGTATGTGTGTAGACAAGAATATGAAAGAAATTAAAACAGAAGGGAAAACTGTTTTAGAACTTGCAAATACTGTTCGTGAGGTATATATTCCTAAGAATATTTTTGACGAAGTAATCACGTCAGCAATAACTGATGATTTTACACCTATAGGCAAGAAAAAGGGATATGAGTTGATGAAAACTCACTATGCTATATATTTATTCTCTTTGGCTCACAGGATAAAAAATAGTAGATTAGGACAAAATCAACAATTCTTTAAACTTATGAAAGACGGATATAGCGTCAATGAATATGATGAAAGAAAAACTTTAGTTAATGACTTAGGTTTTACATATGACGAGTCTGCTCCAGAGTCAAGCTATGATATAGATGCTCTAAGCAACTTTACCAACAAACACCCAGAAATATATGTGCCTACTGAATTTACCGATTATGTCAAGGGTACTGCTGAAGGGACTATGGGATTGTTTGGGGCAATAACAAATATGATGGGATACTACGAAGCTCACAAAGATGACCCTAAGATAAAGATTGTTACTCCAAATGAATATAAGATAAATAGTAAAGACCCTAATACTCTGTATATCGTAAAGGAGAGTTAATATGATTCAAAATGCTAAAGATATTAAAATAGGAGAAAAACAGGTCATTGAAGTCTATCTAGGCAAGGAGCTTGTCTGGAAATTAGGTGGAGTTGATAGAGAGTGTTCAGGTATCATATATACCAGTAATTCGCTTAGTAGAGCATATGGTGATGGGCGTAGAATATTTGATATGATTGAAAAGGTGGTTCTTAAGGATAAGGGGCAAGGTAAATTTGATATAGATATTTACACCAAACCCCATGTCCAGAATAAATACAATATCATTTATATAGAGGCTATCAAACCTGTATTTGGAGGTAGCGAAGCTGTATCATATGAAAGACAAAAGCTTACAAATGCGAAGTTTAGTTTTAAAGATGTAGGTTTTACTTCCCACGCTGATACTACGGAACTAAAAAAAGACGTATTGTATGCCTCGTTCTACTTCACGGAGGTTGTAACAGATGAGGAACGAAGAAAGTATCAAAAGAGAGCAAGCTCTGGTGACAGTATGAAGTTTTTGGCAGTTGGAGATAGAAAATAAACAATAGATAAAGGAGAGTAAATAAAATGACAGCAACATATGTATTTGATTTTTTTAGAACTTGCACAAGCACACAGGAGTGCAGAGTGCTTTTTGTCTTGGCGTTAATCGCTATTGCCATGGTAGTGGATTTTCTCACTGGTACAATAGCAGCCTTTGTAAATCCGAATATTGATTTCAAGTCGAAGGCAGGAATTAATGGGATTTTAAGGAAGATAGCCAGCATGATGGTTTTGATAGTATTCCTTCCAATTAGCACATTACTACCTAATGGGACAGACATGGCATTGATATATACACTATATCTAGGATATTTATTCTTTGAAGTTAAATCTATAATAGAGAACCTAGGTAAAAATGGAACAGATACAACTTTGTTTAAGGATATACTAGGCAAGATATCAGGCAGTAATTTTGGCAAGTCAGAAGATAAATAAATTTTAATTTTGAGGGTGGTCTTTACGGCCACCTTTTTATTTTAGGAAAGTGAGGTAAAGGGAATGAAGATATTTTTAAGTGTAGGTCACTCTATTTTAAAAGGGGGTGGGTGTACTAGTGCAAGTGGATATACGCACGAGTATAGGTATAATAAAGAATTGGCACCTTATGTTAAAAGGGATTTAGAGTCACTAGGTCATTCGTGTGACGTGATAGTTTGCCCTGAAGGAGTATTCCCAAGTAAAAGAAGTGAGTATAGCTATAAAATTCCAATAGCAAATTCAGGTAAGTATGATCTTGTTTGCGAACTTCATTTAAATGCTGCAGATGGTGCAGGACATGGTGTAGAAGTTTTCCACTATCCAGGAGATAAAAAGGGCTATAGCATAGCCAATCAGATATGCAAGAATGTCAGTGGTCTAGGCTTTACCAATCGCGGTACAAAAACTGGCCAATTGTATATGATTAATGATACTAAGCCAACGGCTGTACTTGTGGAATCTTTCTTCTGTGATAATAAAGAGGACTCAGACCAGGCTAAGAAAATAGGCTTTAAGAACATGGCCCAGGCTATAGCATATGGTCTTGTAGGTAAGGCCCCAGATAGCACCATAGAAGAAGTAGAGCAGACTACTCAAAGGGTAGTAACTAAGTCAGGATGGACTGAAGAATCAGGCAAGTGGTACTACTATGATAGTGGAAAGAGATTAACCGGCTGGCTAAAGTCAGGATCCAAGTGGTTTTACCTAAAACCAGACAGGGACGGGGAGATGGCTACAGGTTGGCTAAAGTACAACAACAACTGGTTTTATTTCAATTCTAAAGGCTATTGTATGACTGGCAAGCAGGTCATTGACGGCAAGACATATGAATTTGATAAAGATGGATACTTGATAAAGTAGGTATTAAAATAGGGGGCTTATTTGCCCCCTTGTTTTTATTACGCTTCTTCTATATTAACATCTAAGGCCTCTACCGCCTTAAGGTAATCGGCCCACATCATATCTGGGTCGTCGTACTTGTGATAATCCAAATTTAAATCTTCTAAGTGGTCTATATACTCGTATGCCTCTACGTCAGACCAGCTGTCACAACTTTCAACAAAACTTATAAACTCTTCGTGGTATTGTCTAACCCCGTCGGCTATTACTCTAGCTCGATTTAAATCATATTGATATTTTTTAAATCTCTTCCACTCTCCTACTGTATAGCCGTCTTCGTCTACATCAGCCTCATAAAAGTTATAAGTGCAAAAATTTACGTTCTTATTTTTTCTATAACCATCAATACTCCTATTAACAGCTATCAAAATGTCTATTTCTTCCGGTAGCTGGTCCCACTTTTCAATACAGTGGTCATGACCAAATTCAATTAAATCATTATTGTGGTCTAATATAATTTCTTCTAGCAAATACTTTTTCATTTTCTAAGCTCCTTTACTTATTATTTATGAGGCACCTTACCTCTTTCTTTAACTATATTATATAATAACGTCACGATAACGTCAAGCATTTTTAAAATATTTTTTATATTTTTCCATAAAAAAAAGAGGTGGTAAACTCCACCTCTTGTAACACCCTTTGTTGTTACATTCTATTCATTTTTCATTCGATATCATTTATAAACTTTTACTTTTTTACCACAAAAATTTTCTGATAGATAGGATCCTCAATTTCAGCATCCTCTCCCTTGTGTTGCCACATATCGACTGAGGCACTGTCGAAGTCACTATGCAGCCACTCTCTTATATAGTCAATATCTATGCTTTGGAACTCTTTCTTAACTGCATTTTTGCTAACATTCTTGGAAATGCATTGTCAAAACTATCTGTTATGCACTGGCCATTCTTTTCAGCTACGATAGTGATGTAGTAGTAGGATTCGTTAACTTCCTCATTAGCTTCAATAGTTATTTTCTCACCGTCAAAACTTGCGATCACAGCAGGGAACTCCTGAGATAGTCCCATTTCTCTAACCCATGTTATTGGAAGAATAACACGAGCTGAAACATTACCAGCCCCTGACTTATTATAACTTATTTTTAAATCTCTTTTTTCCTGAATATTAACCATATATGATCTCTCCTTTTTTAAATTATATTTATATAATATAATAACGTGTCGTACATTGCAATAGTAGAATTCTTAAAAAAATCTAGAGGCTAATTAGCCTCTAGATACCAAACTTTCCTATAGTTTATAATGTCCTTACTAAATTTGATTTTGTCGTACTCATTTAATTGCGGTATGCTTTTTATTATGCGGTACCAATTTTTTTCCTTATCATTCCAAAATTCAAATATTGTCTTAAATTCCAGGTGGTCTACTTCTTTTACATTGTCTGGCTTTGATTTTTTCATTCCCTTATATCTAAAACTCTGAACACCTTCGGGTATTTCTGGCCCCGTATATTTTAGAGCTTCAACCCCGCATTTTTTTATAAGATTTATGCTTTTTGAAATTTCACTTTCCAAATCTTCCAGCGTCATCTGATCATTTCTGTAGTCGCCGAAAGGTAATGCACAAAATCCTATAGAATTATTATCTACATCATACGCCCTAAATCTTAATAACATTCTAACTTTCATTTATTTGCCCCCCTTTAATTTATATGAGATGTAGTATCTCTTTCTTTAATTTAATTATACAATAACGTGTCGATAACGTCAAGTAGTTTTTTTATATTTTTTTAAAAAAATTTCATGGGGGTTTTATGGGGGTTTTATCTGCCAAAATATGAACCTATATGGAATAATACCATTTATAGACATATTGATATTACATAATTTGGCTATATATGGAATTATATACGCACGTGCGACATAATTTGTTTGCATTTTTTAAAAAGAATGAATAAAAGATATCAACAAGACTCCTGTTTCGTGGTATACTAATAGATATAGGCGCATAAGGGAGTCTATTAAAACTTGTAAAAAATGGAGGACGATATGGGAATTTTTAGTAAGATTTTTGGATCTAATATAAATAATATAATTACCAATGATATGGGTATCGACTTGGGTACTGCAAATACTTTGGTTTACATAAAAGGACAGGGAATAGTAGTTGATGAGCCATCAGTTGTAGCCATTAGGGATGACAACAATGAGATACTAGCAGTAGGTCAGAAGGCAAGGGATATGGTAGGTAGAACTCCGGAAAATATCATTGCTATTCAGCCTGTAAAGGAAGGGGTAATAGCTGATTTTGAGGCGACACAGGCCATGATGAGCTACTTTATCCAGAAGGGATCAAAGGGTGTTGTGAGCCCTAGAATAGTTATATGCGTACCTTTTGGTATCACTAAGGTTGAGAAGAAGGCCATTGAAGAGGCTGCTATCCAGGCTGGTGGCAGAGAGGTCTTTATACTAGAAGAGCCTATGGCAGCAGCTATAGGGGCTGGCTTGAATGTAAATGACCCAGAAGGTAATATGATTGTTGATATTGGCGGTGGAACATCAGAAATTGCCGTTATATCACTTGGTGGAGTCGTTGTAGCCAATTCAATCAGGATAGGTGGAGATGAGTTTGACGTTGCCATAGAGAACTTTGTAAGAAAGGACTACAATATCATAATTGGAGCAAGAACTGCTGAAAATATCAAATTAGCGATAGGATCTGCCTTCCCAGGAGACAAGGAAATTGAAATGACAGTAAGTGGTAGGGACATAATGTCAGGCCTACCAAGAACAATAACAATAGGATCTACAGAGGTTAGAGAGGCCCTAAGAGAGCCAATTAACGAAATAGTAGAGGCCATTAGGACGACACTAGAGGATACTCCTCCAGAATTGGCGTCAGATATAATGGAAAAGGGAATCTTCCTAACAGGTGGAGGCTCCTTATTAAGAGGTATGGACAAGCTAATCCAGGCTGAAACATCACTAAATGTTACAGTGGCAGCCCACCCACTTCAGTGCGTTGTAATAGGAGCAGGTAAGTCTATAGAAAATACAGACATATTCAACAGTATCGTTATGATGAATCACGAAGGATAGTTGGTGGTAAACTTGAAGTTAGAGAAGGATAGTAGAAGAAGGTTGAGTCTAAAGACCATACTAGCAACTATTGTAGTGGTTTTGATAGTAGCTATAACAGCTAACTCTATGTCTAATTCAGGTAGACTGGATGCCGTTGAAGCTAAGGGACCAATCTCAGCTTTTTACATTGTGGGCAAGCATCTCAACAATGTAGTCGTAGGAATTGGTGACTTTTTTGGGGACCTAGCAAACTTTAGGTCAAATGCTAGGATGGTCCAAGACCTTAAAAATGAAAATGATAAGTTAAAACAAAAAATTATAGATATGGAAAGTGATGTAGACAAGCTGGACTCCTTAGAAAGACTGAAGAAATCCCTGAATTACGTGTCTACAGACCAACGTAATAGTCTGGTTACAGCCAGTGTAATAGGAAAGAATAACGGAGACTGGTACAAGTCATTTGTAATAGATGCAGGTGCAGGTGATGGAGTCAAGACAGATAGCATAGTGATAAATGGCCAGGGTGTAGTGGGTATTGTTTATAGTGTGAGCAACCACTATTCTAAGGCTATATCCTTGATAGATTCTAGAGCTTCTGTTAGCTTAAGCTAGCCAGAAAGAATGACTACAAGGGGGTTATTACAACGTCATCTATAGTAGGTAGTGCGGACTTTACAGATAGAGACAAGTTGCTCCAGGGATATCTTTTTGACCCTAAGTCAGATGTGAAAAAGGATGACCTCCTAGTTACATCAGGTTTGGGCCTATATCCAGAGAATATACCAATAGGCACTGTTACTAGTGTTACATATGACAAGAACAAGTCTATGAAAACTATAAAGATTAGGCCTAGCGTAGATTTTAAAAATATTGACAATGTCAGTATAATCCCTCCAAGAAAGGTTCAATAGGTGGCAGTATGAAAAATATAGTAGTATTTTTGATTGGCCTCTTTCTGATTTTTTTGGAGGCTTTTTTTACCAATCATATAAGTTCCTTTTTGAGCATAGACCTGCTTTTGATCTACATAATTTTGATTTCCCTTTATATGGACAAGAGCTATGCCCTTATAGAGGTTGGTCTTTTGGGCTTACTTAGTGATTTGGTAGTAGGTGGCATAGTAGGAATTACAGCCCTTTTATTTATGGCAGCATCCTACTTTATATCTACGGTAGAAAAATCGATCTTTAAGGATAAGAAGCTAATAGTGCTTTTCTTAGTATTTGTTATTAGCATAGTGTATTCTATAATAAATGCAGTGGTATCAGCCATATTTTATGTGCCGGTTCCACTTATACTTGTTCTCCTTAAGGGGGTAATACTAATACCCCTTTTAAATGTAGGTGTAGCCTTCTTGGCCTATAGCCTATTTGGAGACTTGTTGATGAAATTAAGGGAAGAATAGTGGTGTGACAAATTGAGTAAAAATTCAGTGATAAAGCCACGACTAAAGGTAATTAATAAGTTTATTCTAATTATACTTAGTGTGGTTTTAATAAAAATAGTATATATGACAACTATAAGGTATTCACATTATTCTGAGTTGGCTGACCAAAAGGCCTACAAGCAGATTATGGTCCAGGCTCCTAGGGGAGAAATTAGGGACAGGAAGGGTGTATTGTTGGCAGGTAATGAGCCCCAGTTCACCGTTCAGATAGTTGCAGATACCTTCAACAAGGCAGGTAAGAATAGTAAGGACGGGGCAAATAAGATGGCCTATTCGGTTATTAATATCCTAGAAAAAAATGGTGAAACATATACGGATGAGTTCCCAATAAGCCTTGAAAATGGTAGGTATAGCTACAGTTTCGACCAGAAAATCAGTGAATTCAAAAGTAAAAATGGTATACCAAGTAACTATAATGCTAAGAAATCCTTCTACTATGTAGTTGACAGTATGATACAAAGTGGTCTATTGTCATTAGCAGATAGGAATATGGATCCGGTTAAGCTCCAGGCCAAGGTTAATAAGCTGGGCTATTATCCACCAGTACTTGTAAATTCTTGGACCTTCACCCAGCAAAAGAATAAGGAGGACTGGTTGAAGGGCTATGGACTAAAGATGGTGTGAGTGCCCTTTTAGCATTTAAGTATATAAGAAACAACTACTATAAGATAGATTCTAGCATGACGGACAAAGAGGCTAGAAAAATCATGCTGGTAAGAGACCTACTAAAGTCAAAAATATATACCCAGTACAATCCTGTGACTATATCTAAGGGTATAAAAAAGGAGACAGTCGTCCAGATAGAAGAAAACTCTATGAAGCTATCGGGTGTTTCCGTTGCCATAGAGCAAAAGAGGGTCTATCCTATGGGTAACCTTGCAGCCCATGTTCTAGGCTATGTTGGTAAGATACCATCATCTAAGGCAGAGGACCTTGTAAAGGAGGGCTACAGTCCACAGGATATGATAGGTCTATCTGGTATTGAAAACAGCTATGAAAATAAGCTAAGGGGTAAGGATGGTTATAAGGAAGTAAAGGTAGACAGTGTTGGTAGGGTTATTTCACAGATGAAGTCTGTTGATCCTACAAGTGGTAAGAGTGTTTACCTAACAATAGATAGTAAGGTACAAAAGACGGCTGAGGAATCCTTGAAAAATGCTATAGAATCAGCTAGATCAGGTGGAAGCTTCAGGAGTCAGTTTGGAGATATAAATATAAAAGAAAGTGCTCCTAAGGCTAGGTCAGGTGCAATAGTTGCCATGGATGTAACTAGTGGAGATGTCTTGGCCATGGCTAGCTATCCCAATTATGATCCAAATAAGTTTGCTAATGGTATAAGTAGTGAGGACTATAATAACTACCTTCCAAAAAATCAGAATGATATGCTGGCACCAAACCCATTATTGAATTTGGCTACTCAGGGTGTATTCCAGCCGGGATCAACCTTCAAGATGGTAACAGCAATGGCTGCCCTAGAATCAGGCTTGGATCCAAATTATACAATAAATGACCCTGGTGTAATAAGGTTAGGAAATAGAAATTTTGCCGACTATGTATGGCACCATGGTGGAAAAAACCACGGCGTGGTAAACCTCTATAAGGCAATACAGGAATCTTGTAATATATACTTCTATGTCTTGGGTAGCAATAGGAACTGGATGACAGGCCAGAACCTAAACCTAGGTATGAATGCCAACAAGATACTTGAATATGCCAAGAAGTTTGGTCTTGATAGCGATACAGGACTTGAGGGGCAGTTAGAGGAAAGAAACGGTAAGGTACCTAGTGAAGAGCAGAAGGTTGAAAATACCAAGATTCAATTAAAGTATGCCCTAGAGAGAACTATGAGAACCCACTTTGAGGGTATTGATTATGAAGAAAATAGGGATGAATTCGTAGAAAAGATAGATAAAATTGTTAGCTGGATAGATGAAGATAAGACTCCTGGTAGGGTAGAAACAATGAAGAGGTTAAAGAAGCTAGGAGTTAAGGAAGCCTATGTAGAGAGCGATGCTGACTATATGGTTTACAGCTATTTCAACTTTGCTAAGTGGGGTGTGGGTGATACCTTCAACCTTGCTATAGGTCAGGGTGAAAATGCCTACAATCCATCTCAGGTTGTCAGATATGTTGCAGCCCTTGCCAATGGCGGTTATCTAGTAAACCTAAATGTAGTAAACAAGGTAGAAACCTCAAATGGTAAGGTAGCAGAGGTAGCCAATAGAAGGCTAGATAAGATTAGCTTTAAGGACACTTCAAACCTAAATGACATAAAGATAGGTATGGTCAATGTTTCTACGCAAGGCCTGGCCAAGGATGCATTTGGAAGCTTTCCAATTAAGGTTGCAACTAAGACAGGAACAGCGGAAAAGAGTGGAAAGATACCTACAGATAAGGAATATGACTATCTTATGAGTCATTTGTCATCCTACTCTTTAGACAAGACCAAGGTTCTTGAAAGGTATAACAAGCTTAAGTCCGATAGGGAAAGAGAGCTAACGAATGAAAAAATTAAGGACTTGAAGGCTAAAATAAATGATACTAGTATTGATAGCGACAAGAGAAAGAAGTACCAAAAGGAACTAGAGGCTGGTATCAAGGTAAAACTAGATGATACAGACAAGGTTAATGCCCAGTACCTAAGAAGGGCAATCAAGCAGTTAAACTCAAAGATTACCGATGAGGATATCGATAAGTACAAGGAGGACTACGGTTCTTTGCCTGGTGTGTGGCTTATGCCCCAGCAGATAATCCTAAGATAGCCGTGGCCTGTATGATACCTCAGGGAGAAACGAGTTCATATGCAGTTCTGCCAATTAGGGAAACTATGGCCCAGTATTTTGGTCTAATAAAGGAAGGTCAGGCTGATGAAAAAAATTGATTATAGAAAAAATTTCAAGATAGTAAAAAATATCGACTGGAAATTAGTAGCCATAGTCCTAGTAATCTTTTTGATTGGAATACTGATACTAAGTAGTGCAACACATGCGAATATTACTAAAAACTATACCCAGATATACAAGCAGTTACTTGCTTTTGTATTGGGCGTGGGTATTATAATGGTCATGATGCTCTTTGACTACGATAGTGTAGGTAAATACTACAAGGAACTCTATGTATTTAGTATTATAATGCTACTCATAGTCTGGATACCAGGCTTGGGGGATAGGCAGTTCGGTGCAATATCCTGGATACGTATAGGTAAGTTTAACCTACAAACATCGGAAATAGTAAAGATGACCTTTATACTTAGCTATGCAAAGATAGTAGAAAAGCACAAGGATAGCATGAATAACCTTAGGGTCCTATTCAAGCTAGTGGTGTATGCCATGCCGATTATAGGTCTCCTACTAGCCCAGCCTGATCTAGGGACAGCTATAGTATTTGTGTGTATAATATTCTTTATGCTATATGTGGTTGGTCTAGACAAGAAGATAATCAGGAATACCCTAATAAGTATTCTCTTGTTAACACCACTTATGTATATGTTTATGGCACCCCACCAGAGGGTCAGGATAGTCAATTTCTTTAACCCTGAGCTGAGTAGTAATTACCAGGTTCTACAGTCAATGATAGCTATAGGATCAGGAGGGATATTTGGGAAGGGCCTATATATGGGGTCACAGAACCAGGAAAACTTCCTGCCAGTAAGAGATAGTGACTTTATATTTGCAGTACTTGGTGAGGAGTTTGGCCTAATAGGTATGTTGATAGTGATCATCCTATTTATGCTCCTTATAACTAGGCTATTGATGATAGCTAAAGTCTAAAAATGTATACGGAACTCTCATAGTTTCGGGTATAACAGGTATGTTTGTCTACCAAATAATACAGAATATAGGTATGACCGTTGGTTTAATGCCTGTAACAGGTGTAACCCTGCCCTTTGTAAGCTATGGTGGCAGTTCAATATTGACATCTATGGCAAATATAGGCATAGTCTTGAATGTATATTTGAGAAGGAGAAGGATATACTAGGAGCCAGTAAATATAGTTGAGTGATTTAGTTAAAAGGCAAATTATGTAAAATAGATTTAAGCAGGCGCTTGAATCTTCAATAGTGTATATTAGTCCTATTAATAGGGGGACAATATATAGACTAGTTGAAATGGAGGCAAGTTTTGGAAAAAGTTGATATTAAAAGAATCTTAAAAAAGGTTGAAAAACCTGCAAGATATTTGGGCAACGAATTAAACTCCATTCATAAGGATACAGAAAGCAATGAGTTAATTAGGTATGCTCATTGCTTTCCTGATTTATATGAAGTTGGTATGAGTCATTTGGGTAGCCATATCTTGTATAATTGTATAAATTTAGAAGAAGATGTTTTCTGCGAGAGGGTTTATGCACCTGGAATTGATATGGAGGCCAAGATGAGGGAAGGTAATATCCCCCTGTTTGGTCTTGAGTCTAGGGAGCCTATACGCCACTTTGATTTTGTTTCGTTTACACTTCAGTATGAGATGTGCTATACCAACATCCTAAATATGCTAGACCTAGCAGGCATACCGCTCCTGGCCAAGAATAGGAAAAATGAGGACCCACTAATTATGGTGGGTGGATCCTGTGCCTATAATGTTGAACCCTTGGCAGACTTTGTTGATATTGTAGTCCTTGGAGAGGGCGAAGAAATGAACCTAGATGTGATTAGGGCCTACAAGGAATGGATAAGTACAAATCCATATGAAAATGGCAAGGATAAGACAGACTTTTATAAGAAGATAATTGGCATAGATGGTGTATATATACCTTCCTTCTATGACTTTAAATACAATGAAGATGGGACTGTTAAGGAACTAGTAAAGCTGGTTGAAGAGGCTCCTGACAAGCCTAGAAAGAGGATTATATCAGACATGGATGCAGTCGTATACCCTGAAAAGTATATAGTCCCATTTATAGAAGTGGTCCACGATAGGATAGTCCTAGAATTATTTAGGGGCTGTACTAGGGGATGTAGGTTCTGCCAGGCAGGTATGATATACAGGCCTATAAGAGAAAAATCTGTAGATAGGCTAAAGGGAATAGTAGATAATATGATAAAAAATACTGGCTATGATGAAATATCCCTATCTTCCCTAAGTACTAGTGACTATAGCCATATCAGTGAGATTACAGACTTCTTAGTTGACGAATATGCACCCAAGAATATCAGTGTTTCCCTGCCTTCTCTGAGACTGGACAATTTCTCTATGGAAATAGCAGAAAAAATCCAGCAGGTAAGAAAGACTGGACTTACATTTGCACCTGAGGCAGGAACTCAGAGAATGAGGGACGTGATAAATAAGGGTATTACAGAAGAAGAACTCCAAAAAGCAGTTTCAAAGGCCTTTGAAATGGGCTGGAACAGTGTCAAGCTATACTTTATGATAGGTCTACCAACTGAAAGGTATGAAGACCTTGATGGTATAAAAGACCTTGCCTACCAGGTAATAGATATCTATAGGGATATACATGGCGGCAAGATTAGGGGTAAGTTTGGCGTGACAATAAGTACCTCAACTTTTGTTCCAAAGCCGTTTACTCCTTTCCAGTGGCATAGACAGGATACTGGTGATGAGATTAGGGACAAGCAGAAGTACCTGGTAGCTAAGCTTAGAAATGGAAATATTAGATACAACTACCATGACTCCCAAACTAGCTTGATGGAGGCAGTATTTGCCAGGGGTGATAGGAGACTGGGAGGAGTTCTACTAGATGCCTTCAAGGCAGGTGCTAAGTTTGATGGCTGGTCAGAATACTTTGACCTTGATAGGTGGTTAGAGGCCATGGATAAGAATGGTCTTGACCCAAGCTTTTATGCCCACAGGGACAGGTCCTATGATGAGGTCTTCCCTTGGGACCATATAGATGTGGGTGTAACAAAGGAATTCTTAATACGGGAAAATGAACTTGCCAAGCAGGATAAGGTTACAGAGGACTGTAGACATGGCTGTAAGGGCTGTGGGGTAAATACAAATGATATAGGAAGGGGTTTGTGCTAATGTCTAAGAAAATTAGGATGAAATTTATAAAAACGAAAGACATGATATACATATCCCACCTAGATGTACAGAGACTCCTACAGAGGGTATTTAGGCGTGCAGAAGTAGAGCTATCTTTTTCTCAGGGTTTTAATCCACATCCAAAGATTACCTATGGAAATGCCCTTGCCCTGGGTGTGGAGAGTTATGGGGAATATGTGGATATAGAAATAGAGGCAGACCTATCCTTGGATGATCTTAAGACTAGGATAAATGCCCAGCTTCCAGATGGTATGGCCTTTGTGAAGCTAGTAGAACTAGTAGGTGGAGAGAGAAACCTAGCTTCATCTATAGAGTTTGGTGACTATGAATTCACTATTGAAAATGTGGATAAAATCTCAAAGAAGATATATGTGACAGGTTGGATAAATTGATGGCTATGGATTCTATCATGATGACCAAGAAAAATAAAAAGGGGAAAATAGTCGATATAGATATCAAGCCTCTTATAAATACCCTATCGCTTTTAGACTATAGGGATGATAGCTTTGTAGTATCATCTATATTGGCAACCGGATCAAAGCAGAACCTAAATACAAATATATTTATACCTAAGTTACTGGAGGTTCTTGCAATAGATATAGACCCTCTGGATGTTGATATAAAAAGAAATGACCTATACTTCAAGCAGGATGGCCAATTAGTCAGTCCACTCTAGGGTCTAGTCTTAGGATTGGAGGATTTTATGAAGAGGATAGTCATAGAAGACTTTTGTAATGCAAGAAAGCTAGCCCTCTTGGAAGAGGACAAGTTGACTAAATTAATTATAGAAGATAAGTTTAAGGATGGGCTGGTAGGAAATATCTATAGGGGGCGAGTCCACAAGGTAGTCAAGGGAATGGATGCCTGTTTTGTGGATATTGGTTTAGAAGAGCCGGCCTATATGAAGATAAAAAGAGGTCAAAGTACCTGTGTTGGCGATCTAATTCTAGTCCAGATTTCTAAATCTGCCAAGGGAGACAAGAGGGTCAGCCTAACAAGAGAAGTCAGCATACAGGGCAGGTATATGGTCTATATACCATCTAATGATAAGATTAGTTACTCGAATAAGCTAACAAAGAGTCAGGTATTGGACTTGAAAGCAAAGATAGAGGAACTAGGGGTCACAGGTAATAGGGGCTTAATTGTAAGGACAGAGGCAGGTCTTGCAAGTATAGATGATTTAAAGGATGACTTTAATATTCTAAGGGATAGTTATGAAAGACTAGAGGAATCTTTTAAGTCTAGTCTAAGTCCAGGCTTGATTAAGAGGGCCAGGGGTCAAATTGAGACTTTTATAGGCTATAACCTAGACAAGGACCTGGAGGCCATAGTTTATCCCCAAGATATGGATGTAGATTTCGACAATGGGGCTGCTGAAAGTCTGGATAAGCTTGATATAAGGGCAATAGTCAAGTCTATAGATAGGTCCTACCTTGGAAGGCTAGTAAGGGATAAAAACCCTGCTACCTTTAGCAACCATGGTGTAAATGCTAGGCTTACTAGTTACCTTTCAAACAAGATTAGGCTGAGGAATGGGTCTTATATAGTTATCGATAAGACTGAGGCCATGACGGTTATAGATGTTAACTCCGGTAGGTATATTGGGTCAGCTAATTATGCCAATACTGTTATAGATGTCAATATGGGCCTAGTAGATGAAATAGCAAGGCAGATACTCATGAGGGACCTATCCGGAATCATCATTGTAGACTTTATAGATATGAAGTCAGAAAAGGATAGGGAAGACCTGATAAGAAAAATGAATAGGGCCTTGGGGGCTGATGGGAAAAATACCAAAGTTCATGGTTTTACCAGACTAGGACTTTTGGAGATAAGTAGGAGGAGGAGTCAGGACTCTTTTGAATCCTACTACTATAGCCATGAGTCTAGAGACTATTACTCAGCTAATAGGCTAGTAGACCTAGTAGAGGAAGAGGCAATCAATCATATTTACCATGATCTAATAAAAGATGATGAAGAGAAAAGTCTTGTTATAGAAATGGAGGCTGACAGGTACAAGAGGCTTATGGCAGAAAAAAAGGAGGTCATAGGTCAAATTGAGGACAAGTATGAACTAGTTATAGAATTTAGACCAGTATGAGAAATTTAATATAATCAAAAATAATAAAGCTAGGCATTCACTTGAACCTTTGTAGAAGGTGATATGAATGTCTAGCTTTTTTTAATATTATCTTATCATACAAGACCTATTTTTAGGGATAGCCTATGGATATATTGATACCATCATAGGCCAGACTAGTGTTTTTGAAGACAGAGCTTGCATTTTCAATATAGTCACTTGGAGAATCCAGTGATGGTGAAAAGTGGGTCAAAAGCAATTGGTCTACCTGACCCTTGTAGGCAAGGTTGGCTGCTTCCCTAAAGGTCATGTGCTTATTTTTCACTGCCTTTCCTATATCCAGGTCATCACCATACATGGCCTCACATACAAAGAGTCTACTGGACTCTATAAAGGGAATGATGGCATCTATAGGTCTAGTGTCAGTTATATATGAAAACTTGATACCAGGCCTAGGCTTGCCAAGTACCATATCAGGTGTGTAGGACATATCATCCACATAGAAGGTCTGACCAGCCTGTAGGTGTCTCCATAGGCGCTTAGGAACCTGGTTTTCTAGGGCCTTGTCCATGTCAAACTCCCTATTTCTCTTAAAATAAAGACTATAGCCCAGACACTCAGTTGAATGGTCAAGGTCAAGGCTCGATATTTCTATTTCCCTTAGGATAGGGGAGTTTATTGAAAAACTACCGATTGGTTTTTCAATGACTACCAGCCTATAGGGTAGACCCTCCCAAAGGACCATCATAGCAGAAAGAGCCCTTTTTATACCCCTCGGACCAACTATATACAAGGGACTTCTTTTTTCGGCATTACCCATGGTAGATAAAAGACCAAGTAGGCCGTTTATATGGTCTCCATGAAGGTGGGTGATCAATATTAAGTCTATATCCTTAAAACCACAGCCTATCTTCTTCATTGAAATCTGGGTTCCTTCGCCACAATCTATTAAAATTTTTCTTCCCTTATAATTAATAAAGGCACTTGAACAAAATCTTTCTGGTGTGGGTACATTACCACCTGTGCCTATCATTGTAAGATTTAACATTTACTCACCTTCTTTCCTAAGTTATTTCCAAGGATGGCCATAAGCAGGCCTCCAAATATGGAAAGGAATATGTATATAAGTCCTGGTATGGGGTGGCCATCCAGAACAAGTTGACAAACGTCCTTGCTAAAGGTTGAGAAAGTAGTGAAACTTCCAATTAAGCCAGTAGCAAATAAATTGTAAAAATGCGGCCTAATCCTACCAAGTAGGCACCTAGCAAGCAGGGCTAGGAAAAAAGAGCCTAATAGGTTAACAACTAGGGTCCCTATAGGAAGGTAGTGTAATAGGCTGATTAAAAGTCCCTCTACATGGTTGGGCTTGATAACTATAAGTTTGGACCTATGGTTGACGAGGTCGTCAAGTCCAGTAAATACTCCAAATCGTAATATGGAACCTACTAGCCCACCCAAGAAAATATATGGGATAGACTGGTCGAAGCTAGATTTTTTCATCATATAAGCACCCCCAAAAAGCAGGCACCAATAGACAAGAAAATACTAAGGGCCACATATAAAAGACTAATAGTTATATGACCATCAAGGGCTAGATTTAGGTTCTCTACTATAAAGGTAGAAAAGGTTGTAAAACCACCCAAAAAGCCTGTAGCCATAAAGGTTAGTAAGCCCTTATTATTAAAATGACTGTATGCGTATGCCAGCAAAAACGAACCCAATACATTTATAAAAAGGGTATGCAAGGGCATTTTCGATTCAATTTTATCCTGAATGTAGACGCCAGTAGAGTAACGGGCAAGGGCACCAAGCCCTCCTCCTAGGCCCACAAGTATTATATATATCATAAATACTCCTATAGTAATTTATAGCTCTAGTAACTTTAAATGAAATTATTATTTCATATTTAGTTCAAAATTCTCATACCCATAGGCAATATGTGTTAGAGAAAAAATATCCATTAAAAAACCTAAATAATCTAATCCTATTTTAGCTATTATAATATCAATTTTAGCATAAATTAGGATAAATAAGTTACAATTGAATACAAAATATAAGGATACAAAATAAAAAAATATTTTTTGTGGTATAATCAGAGAGGAAGGATGTGGTTTTTTGGCTAGGGTTACATCAATTGAATTTCAAAAAAAGAACAAGGATAGGGTCAACCTATATATTGATGGAACCTATCTTATGTCAATGTATGCAGAAATGGTCTACAAGTACAATATCAGCGTTAACTCAGAAATTGACCAAGAGAGACTGACGGAAATAATCAAGGCTGATGACTATGAGAAGGCCAAGAACAAGGCCTAAACTACATTTCCAGGGTAGAGAGATCTGAAAAGAAGGTCAGGGAAAAGTTGCAAGATGAATTTGACCAAGAAATAATAGATATGGTCATGGACTTTTTAAAGAAATACTCATTTGTTGATGATGGCAGGTTTGCAGGAAGAATTATAAGCAACTCTATGAAGTTTAAAAGGGTTGGTAAAAACAGGATCAAACAGGACCTCTACATGAAGGGTATAGATAGTGCCATGATAGACAAAACCCTATCTGATATAGACCAGGACGAAGAATTGGAAAATGCTATATATCTGGCAGAGAAAAGACTGGCAAAAATCAAATCAGATGATAAAAATCTACTTAGAACAAAGTTATACCAGCACCTATCCTATAAGGGATTTGCTTATGATACTATAAATTCTGCCATTCGTCATGTTTTGGACATATAATGGCAAGATTGTTTGGAGAAGGTCGAAATGAAGAATATAATTATATTGGCTATCAGTATATTAATTGCAGTATACAACATTGTTAGCCTCTATATGGACGATAGAAGGTAAAAATCAAATAGACTTATGATTAAGCCTGTGATAAAATTAAATTATCATGATAATGAGAGGAATAGAATAATGTTGGAATTGCAAGACAGGCTTGAACTGTCTAGAAAAAGAAATATAGAAAAGCTAGAGTCGATGAGGGATAGTAAAGGGACTAAACTCAAGCTAGGTATAATGGGAGGAACCTTTAATCCTATTCATAACGCCCATTTGGCTACTGCAGAATTTATAAGGGACAAGTATGATCTAGACAAGGTTATATTTATACCTGCAGGTGACCCACCTCATAAGAAGGGGGTCTTAAAACAAGTTTAAGCGTTTTTGATATGGTCATCCTATCAACACTAAAGAACGATGATTTTTTGGTTTCAGATTATGAGGTCCTTTCAGACAAGGAAAGGGACTACACTGTAGATACCCTAAGGCATATAAGTGAAACCTATCCCAATGAAGAGTTATACTTCATCACAGGATCAGATGCCCTAAATCAGATGGAAACTTGGAAGGAATTCCAGGAAAAATTTCAAGTTGGCTAAGTTTGTAGCAAAACTATCAGGCCGGGTATAAATCTTTTAGAAACCCAAGAAAATGTTGAAACTTTTAGGCAGAGATATGATGCTGATATAGATATGGTATATGTTCCTTCATTGGAAATATCATCAACCTATATTAGGAGCTTAGTAAAAAACGGTAAGAGTATAAAGTACTTGGTACCTAGTAGGGTAGAGGAATACATAAATGTACATAATTTGTATGGAGGTGTTGTTAGGTAGATGGAAAAATCGGTTATGATAGAAAAATTAAAGGATTATCTACCGGAAAAAAGATGGACTCATTCATTAAACGTGGCTAAGGCTGCAGTCCAATTATCAGACTTGGTGGGATGTGACTCACAGAAGGCTGAAATAGCTGGGATTTTACATGATGCAGCCAAGTATGTAAAGCTAGAAGATGTAGGATCTTATTGTGAAAAGTACAATATCCACCTAGATGATATGGAAAAGAAGAGCACGGCCCTATCACACAGTGTATTGGGGTCTTATATTGCCAGGTACGAATTTGGCATTGAAGATGAAAATATATTAAGTGCAATCAGGTATCATACAACGGCTAAGCCGGATATGAATATCTTGGAAAAAATCATATATGTAGCAGACGTAATAGAGGTCGGCAGGGACTACCCTGGTGTTGACGACCTAAGAGAGGTAGCCTTTAGTGGTGACTTAGACAGGGCAGTTCTGATGGCCCTAGAAAATGCCATTTTGTCGGTGATAAGGAAAAAGGCACCGCTACATTTGAGAACTATAGAGGCGAGAAACTATTACTTGGCCCAGGTCAAGGCTAAATAGGTTAAGAGATTGAGGAGAAAGATATGATAACAGTAGAAAATATGGTAAAAGTCATGTACGATGCTATAGATGACAAGTTAGGTCAGGATATAGCTATTCTGAATATAGGTAAGGTATCTAGTCTATGTGATTACTTTGTGATAACATCAGCCTCGTCTTCAAGACAGGTAAAGGCAATAGCAGATAGTGTTGAAGATGCTATGACTGAATTAGGCATTGAGCCTAGGGGTAAGGAAGGTAGAGAGATGCAGAACTGGATCCTGCTAGACTATGGTGATGTGATGGTCCATGTATTTGATGAAGAAAACAGGGGCTTTTATAACCTAGAAAAGCTATGGAAGGATGCGCCATATCTAGATCCTGAAATACTTTAGCTATGGCTAGGATATCTAAAATTTGGATAATCCCTATAAAATTTAACTGATATATTATTTTTTTGTTTTTTGATTTTATATTACATTAGGCCTAGTTGTTTATATTTTAAATATTGACAAGGTAAGGGCTTTATGTTAATATAAAGCATAGGTTTTAGGCTATGAAAGAATGGCCAGGAGAAAAAAGAATACATAAATATAAGCGGAGTAGTAGGAGCTAACTATTTTCAGAGAGCCAATGGATGGTGGAAATTGGTGGTAGTAAACTTTGAACTTGCCGATGAAACTTATATACCGTAGTTGGTTTAATAACGTCGAGAGTCCAAATTTATTTGGAAATTAGGGTGGTACCGCGAGAATATCATCGTCCCTAAACATTTTTGTTTAGGGCTTTTTGTTGTTAACCAATATTTATATTTTTGAAGGAGGAGTTATTATGAGCGTATATGATTTTAAAAGTATAGAAAAGAAGTGGCAGAAGGCCTGGGATGAAAAGGGCCAGTATAAGATGGATACTAGGGATACTTCAAAGCCAAAGTACTACTGTCTAGAAATGTTCCCATACCCATCAGGTAAGATTCACATGGGTCACGTTAGGAATTATTCAATAGGTGATGTGGTAGCAAGATACAAGAAAAATGAATGGCTACAACGTTCTACACCCAATGGGTTGGGACTCTTTTGGTCTACCAGCAGAAAAACGCGGCAATTAAGAATAACATACATCCACACGTATGGACTATGTCAAATATAGAGGAAATGAAGGAGCAGCTAAGCATGCTTGGTCTTAGCTATGACTGGGATAAGGAAGTAGCAACTTCAACTCCAGAGTACTACAAGTGGACTCAGAAGATATTCTTAGGAATTCTATAAGGCTGGTTTGGCCTACAAGAGGAAGTCATTTGTTAACTGGTGTCCATCATGTGAAACAGTTTTTGGCCAATGAGCAGGTAGTTCAGGGTCAGTGTGAAAGATGCGATAGCCTAGTTGAAAAGAAGGAACTAGAGCAGTGGTACTTCAAGACTACAGCGTTTTCTGAGGAACTATTGGCAGACCTTGATAGTCTAGATGGATGGCCAGAGAAGGTTAAACTTATGCAGAAGAACTGGATAGGCAAGAGTTTTGGTGCTAATGTAAACTTCCAGTTAGAAGGAAGTGACCAGGAAATATCTGTATACACAACTAGACCAGACACAATATTTGGGTCTACATTTATGGTATTGGCTCCAGAATCTCAGTTGGCTAGAGAACTAGTAGCTGGTACGAAGTATGAGCCAGTCTTGGATGAATTCTTGGCTAAGATGCATACTATGACTCAGATAGAAAGAGAAGCGGCCGACCTAGAAAAGGAGGGTAAGTTCATAGGCAAGTATGTAATCAATCCACTAACAGGCAAGAAGATGCCTATATGGATTGCCAACTATGTTTTAGCAGACTATGGTACAGGTGCCGTAATGGGTGTTGCTGCCCATGATGATAGGGACAATGACTTTGCCAAGAAGTATGACCTAGAAATAATTCCTGTAATTGATGAAGATGACAAGATGATAAATTCAGGTCAGTTCGATGGTATGAACAAGGATGAGGCCTTTGACAAGATAATTGAAAAACTAGAGGAAATGGGCAAGGGTAACAAAAAGACTAATTTCAGGTTAAGAGACTGGTTGATTTCTAGACAGAGATACTGGGGCTGTCCTATACCTATGATCTACTGTGATGATTGTGGAATAGTACCAGTAGATGAAAAGGACCTACCAGTCCTACTTCCAACGGACGTAGAATTCACTGGTAAGGGAGAATCTCCACTTGCAAGCTCAAAGACATTTACACAGTGCACTTGTCCTAAGTGTGGCAAGCCAGCTAGAAGAGAAGTAGATACTATGGATACATTTGTAGATTCATCATGGTACTATATGAGATATGCAGACAACAAGAATGAAGAAGCTCCATTTGATGCTGATGTAGTGAACAATTGGCTACCAGTTGACCAGTATATAGGTGGTGTAGAGCATGCTATCCTTCACCTATTATATGCTAGATGGTTCACTAAGGCCTTTAACAAGCTTGGTTGGACTAATCATGTTGAGCCATTTAAGAACCTTTTAACTCAGGGTATGGTACTGATGGATGGGTCTAAGATGTCAAAGTCAAAGGGTAACACAGTGTCACCAGTAGAATTAGTTGAAAACTATGGTGCAGATACTGCAAGGTTATTTATCTTATTTGCAGCGCCACCAGAAAGAGACCTTGAATGGTCTGAACAGGGAGTGGAAGGTTGCTTCAAGTTCCTTAACAGGGTATACAGGTTGGTTGACGAGCTAGCCCCTGTAACAAAACTTGACCATGAATTTGGAAACCTAACTAAGGCTGACAAGGATATGAGGGCCAAGACTAACAATACCTTGAAGAAGGTTACAGAAGACCTTAACGATAGGTTTGGCTTCAACACTGCAATAGCAGCCCTAATGGAGTTGATTAATGACCTTTACAAGTACAAGGAGTTAGATGATAGAAATGACGCTGTTATCAAGGAAGCCATAGAGGCAGTAGTTGTAATACTTGCCCCATTTGCTCCACACCTTGGTGAAGAATTATGGTTGATGATAGGCAAGGAGGCCAGTGTATTTGATATAGCATGGCCAGAATATGACAAGTCAGCCATCCAGCTAGATGAAGTTGAAATAATCGTCCAGGTTAATGGTAAGGTTAGAAACAAGATAAATGCCCCAGTTGGCATAGACCAGGAGGCTATGAAGGACCTAGCCCTAAATGACGAAAAGATAAAGGAATTCATAGAGGACAAGGATGTAGTCAAAGTGATAGCTATACCTTCAAAGCTAGTAAATATAGTAGTAAAGTAGAGGTGGACAATGAATGAAATAAAGAAGAAAGAAACAAGGGGAGCAGCCTTACTGACTCTTACATCTATCCTTTGGGGTGTGGCCTTTATATTTCAGAGGACAGGTATGGACCACATAGGTCCCTTTGCATTCAACTTTTTTAGATGTTTATTAAGTACATCATTTCTATTATTGGTCAGTGGATTTTTTAGATATAAAAATGCAGAACACTACAGGGCTGCCAATTTTAAACCAAAGCTAGTTACAAAGAACCTACTAGTAGGAGGTACCCCTAGCAGGACTTGCCCTATTTATGGGGATGAGCTTACAGCAGGTTGGTATGATGAGTACTACTGCCTCAAAGGCAGGCTTTATAACTACCATGTACATAGTGCTGGTACCCCTAATGGGAGTATTTTATGGTAAGAGACCAACGCCTAAAACAGGCTTGTGTGTCCTAATAGCTGCTATCGGCTTGTATTTAATTTCTATCAAGCAAGGCTTTGTTATAGAAAAGGGAGATTTCTTTGTATTCCTTTCTGCTATATCATTTTCCTTCCAGATAGTTGTAGTAGATATATTTGCGCCTAGAGTAGATGCAATCAAGTTGAATATGACCCAGTTTATAACTTGTGGTATCCTTTCACTAATTGTAGTTTTACTGAAGGAGACAGTCACTGTAGAGGCAGTAAGGTCAGCTGGAATTGCACTTCTATATACTGGTATTGCTTCTAGTGGTATAGGCTTTACCCTACAGGTTGTAGGTCAGAAGCACCTATCACCAACTATAGCATCACTAATAATGAGTACAGAGTCAATCTTCTCATTGATAGCAGGTATGCTAGTGTTAGGTGAGAGCATGATGGCAAGAGAGCTATTCGGCTGCCTAGTCATGGTAGTGGCCGTGGTTTTAGCCCAGGTAGACCTACCAAAGAGGAAAAAAGCGAATGTAGGTTAAGCTGAATATTTCATTTTTAAATTTTATCTTGTAAGAGGCTGTAGCTTGTATGGGGCCCAAAAGCTTAGACAAAAAATCTATCTTTTGGGAACTGGAACAAATCTACAGCCTTTTTTTAAAATAAAATGAAAAAATAGGATAAAACTTATTGACATTGAAATCTCTATTTAGTATACTATATGAGTAATTGCCGCACGGTAAAGGTGGCTGCACTAAGCAGTGCTTGGCAAAAACTCTACTTTGTAGATACCTGACCCGGCGAGTTTGAGAACAAGGAGGTGTATTATGTACGCTATAGTTAAGACTGGAGGAAAGCAGTATAAGGGTTTCTGAAGGTGATGTTCTATTCGTGGAAAAGCTAGAGGCTAACGAAGGTGATGTTGTTACTTTAGATGAAGTATTAGCAGTAAACAACGGTGAACTTAAGTTAGGTACTCCTGTAGTTGAAGGTGCATCTGTTCAGGCTAAGGTCGTAGAACAGGGCAAGAGCTAAGAAAAATAATCGTTTATAAGTACAAGCCAAAGAAAGACTACAGAAGAAAAGAACGGTCATCGTCAGCTATATACTAAGATCGTAGTTGAAAAGATCAACGCATAGTCATCATGATTAAAGTAACATTTTATTATAATGACGAATTTAAAATTAAGGGCTTTGAATTGAAGGGTCACGCAAATTATGGCGAATTTGGATACGACATAGTATGTGCGGTCACACGACTAATTCAATCGGGGTTATCAATTCACTAGAAGAGCTACAAAATGTGGGTTTTGAGGTCCAAGAGGCAGAGGAAGGTTTTATAGCCGCCTTTATAAAGGAGGAGGATATAGAAAGGTCCCAGCTCTTATTAAACCACTTAAAACGTACATTAGAGGAAATTAGTAGAGAATATCCAAAAAATATAAAAATATATGAAAAGTAGGGGGTGACTCCAGATGTTAAAAATGAATTTACAACTTCTTGCATCTAAGAAGGGAGTTGGTTCTTCTAAGAATGGTAGAGATTCGATTTCTAAAAGACTTGGTGTTAAGAGATTTGATGGTCAGACAGTAACTGCTGGTTCTATCATTGTTAGACAGAGAGGAACTAAGATTCATCCTGGAACAAATGTTGGAAAGGGTGGAGATGATACTCTATTCGCACTTGTTGATGGAAAAGTTAAGTTCGAAAGATTAGACAAGAAGAGAAAGAAAGTAAGTATATATCCAGTAGAAATCGCTGAATAATACAGATGATGGGCTATCGAATTTTCGATAGCCCATTTTTTAAAAAGGAGGTGTAAGAATGTTTATAGACAAGGCTAGAATATTTGTCAAGGCAGGTAATGGTGGTAATGGTGCAGTGTCCTTTAGGAGGGAAAAGTACGTACCAGCAGGTGGTCCAGACGGTGGCGATGGAGGCAGGGGTGCCAATATCATTATGGTTGCTGATACAGGTCTAAGGACCTTGATGGATTTTAAGTATAAGAAGAAGTATTCTGCCCAACACGGTGAAGACGGATCCAAGAAGAAGCGTGCAGGAAAAAACGGTGAAGACCTAATTTTGAGTGTACCAGAAGGAACTGTCATCAGGGATGAAAAGACAGGTCTAATTATAGCTGACCTAAAGAAGGCTGGAGACCAGGCTGTAGTAGCAAGGGGTGGCTACGGTGGTAAGGGTAACCAGCACTTTGCAAATGCGGTTAGACAGGCTCCTGCCTTCGCTAAATCAGGTACAGACGGCCAGGAAAGATGGATTACACTTGAGCTAAAGATGATAGCCGATGTAGGTTTATTGGGCTTTCCAAATGTTGGTAAGTCTACCTTCCTATCAGTGGTTACATCTGCTAAACCAAAGATAGCCAATTACCACTTTACAACCCTTACTCCAAACCTGGGTGTTGTGCAGACACGCCATGGAGAGTCATTTGTAATTGCTGATATACCTGGAATAATAGAAGGAGCCGCTGATGGAGTAGGACTAGGACATGACTTCTTAAGACACGTAGAAAGAACTAAGGTATTGGTTCATATAGTTGATATTTCAGGCATAGAGGGCAGGATCCTATCGACGACTTTGAAAAGATAAATGAAGAGCTAAGACTATATAATGAAAGACTATCTACAAGGCCTCAGCTTGTAGTTGCCAACAAGTCTGATTTATTATTTGATGAATCTATCTATGAAAACTTCAAGAAAAACTATGGAAGAAAAGGGATATAGAGGTATTCAAGATGTCAGCTGCAACTAGGGATGGTGTAGATCAGGTAATAGACAGGGTAAAGCCAGCTACTTAATGAGGTTGAAGAGGTTGAACTAGTTAGTCAGGAAGAAATGTCACAGGCCAGAGCTTGATGTAGATGATGAAGCAGGTCTAAAGATAGAGGTAGATGAAGATGGAATCTATGTAGTTACAGGTAAGGAATTGAGACGTATCATGTACTCAGTAAACTTTGATGATATGGAATCGCTACAGTTCTTCCAAGCCCAGATGGAAGCCAAGGGAGTATTTGATATGCTAAGAGAAGCGGGCATAGAGGATGGAGATACCGTCAAGATATACGAGTTAGAGTTTGAATTCTATAACTAGGATGTTTTATGGTGAGTCTGGCATAGACCAGGCTTGAATTTAAAAAGGAGGAAGCTAAATGTTAAATGGCAAGAAGAGGGCCTACCTAAGGTCACTAGCCAATACGACTAAGCCTACTAGCCAGATAGGTAAGGAAGGCATCACGCAGGACTTTCTAGACCAGCTAGAGGACCAGCTAAGAGCTAGAGAGCTAGTGAAGGTAACGATACTGGATAATGCTGGTATAGAGGCCAAGGAAGCAGCAAATGCTATATGCGCAGAAATAAGAGCTGAGTTTGTTCAGGCTATAGGTAGTAAGTTTACTATATATAAGAAGAACAACGAAAATCCTAAAATATTTTTCCCGGGACATGAACAGGCCAAGCCAAAGGACAAGAGGGAATCAAGTAGTAAGAGGATTACTAAGAAGCAGGCCACTATCAGATCAATAAAGAAAAAATAGGCATAACTAGTCTAGGGTGGTCTTAACTATTGAAAATAAAACAGATAAAGTTTTAATATCTAGATATTAAATTTACAACTTTGTTAATTTTTTATAAAAATTCAAATTTAATATTGAAATTTTCGTCCTATAGTAGTATTATCCTAACTGTAGGACTTTTTTTAGTTCCTATAAAATAGGGAGGGTGTTTGTATAATTCTCCAGGAGAAAAGAGGTAATAAGATGGAAAGAGTAACATTAGAAGATGTAAAAGAAGCTAGAGGAACAATTGAAGACGTGGTTTTGAAGACTGACCTACTTGAAAACGTTAGGTTATCTGAAAAAACAGGTGCACAGGTATTCTACAAGTGTGAAAACCTACAGAGAACAGGTTCATTTAAAATAAGGGGTGCCTGCAATAAGATAGCCCACCTTACTGATGAAGAAAAGGCTTGCGGAGTTATAGCATCAAGTGCTGGTAATCATGCCCAGGGTGTAGCCCTAGGAGCAAAAAATGCTGGTATTAAAGCTACTATATGTATGCCTGCCAATGCACCTGTATCAAAGGTTGCTGCAACTAAGAGCTATGGCGCAGAGGTTGTTCTAAACGGAACAGTATATGATGACGCTTATGCCAAGGCTATAGAAATACAGGCCCAGACAGGAGCTACATTCCTACATCCTTTTGACGACAAGTATGTAATTGCAGGTCAGGGAACTATAGGCCTAGAGATATATGAACAGCTAAACGGTGATGTTGATACTGTTATAGTACCAATCGGTGGTGGCGGAATCATTGCTGGTATAGCAACTGCTCTAAAGGAAATGAACCCAGCTATAAAGGTTATAGGTGTGCAGACTTGCAATATACCTTCAATGAAGAAGTCATATGAAAATGGTAAGATAACATCTGCCTTCAATGATATAACTATTGCTGATGGTATAGCAGTTAAGACTCCAGGTAGCTTGACATTTGATATTATATCTAAGCTTGTTGATGATGTAATAACAGTGACAGAAGAGGAAATAGCAGAAGCAATCCTATTTATGATGGAAATCAGAAGCTAGTAAGTGAGGGAGCCGGTGCAGTCAGTACAGCAGCCCTACTATCTGAAAAGTACAAGCCAGCTGCTGGTGAAAGAGTAGTATGTGTAGTATCAGGTGGTAATGTGGATATCAACACGCTTTACAGGATTATGAGCGTTGCCCTTAAGAGACAGGGTAGAAGGATAAGTATAGTAGCAGAGCTACCAGATGTACCAGGTGCTCTAGCTACACTTGTATCAATAATAGCTAAAAACGGTGGTAATGTACTTACAATCAACCAGGACAAGCTAGCTACTGGTAAGTATATAAAGAAGCAGACTGTTGAGGTAACTATAGAAACTGTAGACTTTGACCAGATAAATGCTATGAAGTCTGCCTTTGTTGAAAATGGTATAAAGGTAGAATTCTTATAGGATTTGCATTTAGGATAATATTGGTAAAATACTAAGACTATGGTAAAATTAACTATAGGGTGATACTTGCTATCACGATTATGGTTTATAAAAGAAATAGGTTTTAACAAATTTAGGAGGAAAAAAATGGGAGAAGTTATATTCACTGATAAGGCTCCAGCTGCAGTTGGACCATATTCACAGGCTATAAAGGTAGGAAATGTAGTATATTGTTCAGGTCAGGTACCTCTAGTACCAGAAACTGGACTACTAATTGAAGGGGATATAAAGGCTCAGGCAGGACAGGCCCTAAAGAATGTAAAGGCTGTTCTAGATGAAATTGGAGCTGATGTAACTAATGTAGTAAAGACTACAGTATTTATCCTAGACATGGAAGATTTTGGACCTGTAAATGAAGTATATGCTGACTTCTTTGGTGACCACAAGCCTGCTAGGTCTTGTGTAGCAGTTGCTGAATTACCAAAGGGTGCAAGAGTAGAAGTGGAAGTACTAGTAGTACTATAATTAAATTAGATTCCTTGTACTAATATTATATGAAGAGGGTCTGTAGCTACAGAGTAGGTATGGACCCTCTTTTTCGTTTATAATTCTGTGTAAGTAAACATAAAAAAACTCAATATTAAAAATAATAACACTAAGCCTATTGAAAGTTACTTTTAATAAATAAAATTTAAAAACTTAATTAAATGTCAGGAAATGATTAGAAATAAAGTTTTCTGGGAATAAAATATAGAAATAACTAAAAAAACAATAACTGCTTAGTTATTAAAATATTTCAATAGACATAAAAAGTAATAGTTAAATTGATAGAGTTTTTAGGAGGGGAAATCATGAGTTATTTTGATATTTTTAAAAAGAAAATTGAGAAAAAAAAAGAAAAGGGCTTGAAAAAGCATAGCTTTGGAACGAGAAAGCTAGCTGTTGGACTAGTATCTTGTATTCTGGGCTTTAATCTAGTTTTTAGCCCATTTGTGGCAAATGCTGAAACTGACCCGGAATTTTTTGGTGATGATGATATCGATAAGGTAGCCATTGAAAATAAGAAGCAGACAATATTAGAGGCATCTCAAATTATGGAAATTGAGGTTGTTCCAACCTATTATGGAGAATGGATAAAGGTTGACGATAGGGAGCTAAACCTTATGGGTCTTAGCTTCAATAAGGTAAATGGTAAGTATCTTATCACTGGTAAGTATAACCTAAGAGAGGCCTGGGGTCAGGACGAAGAGCAAAAGAGGGTTGTAGAGACAATCAAAGTCATACGTCAGGACGGAAGTGTTGAAACAAGGAAGCTAGTATTTATAGTACAGAGAGATACAGACAGGGATGGTAAACCTGACTTAACAGATCTAGATGATGATAATGATGGTTATACAGATGTAGAAGAAAGGGCAAAGGGCTCAAATCCAAAAGATGCAAGCTCTGTACCACCAATAGTGATAAGCCCTATAGATGATAAGACTGTAATAGAAGGAAAGCCAATAGCTGAAATACCTGTAACAACTGATAATCCAAATGCAACTCTTAAAGTAAAGGACCTGCCTAGTGGTTTAACATATGATCCAACTACTAAGAAGATAGGTGGTAGCCCACAGCTTAATGACTGGGATACTAATGAAGAGACTAGGGACTTTACAGTAACTGTAGAAGCAAAGGATCCTTCAGGCAATACAACAACAAAGACCTTTAAGATAACAGTTCAGAGGGATACTGACAGGGATGGTAAACCTGATGTGACAGATCCAGATGATGATAATGACGGTTACACAGATGTAGAAGAAAAGGCAAAGGGGTCAGATCCTAAAAAGGCCAGCTCAATACCCGCTACGATTGTAAATCCAATAGTTGACCAGACTGTGATAGAAGGAAAGCCGATAGCCGAAGTCACGATTACAACAAACAATCCAAATGCTAATGTAGGAGTAAAAAACCTTCCAAAGGGTGTAGAATACAAGAATGGAAAGGTTACTGGAAGTCCTAAAATAGACGACTGGGGTAAGAATGAAGAGACAAGAGAATTTATAGTTACCGTAGAGGCTAAGGACCCAACAGGTGCTGTAACTACAAAGACCTTTAAAATAACAGTTCAGAGGGATACAGACAAGGATGGTCTACCTGATGTGACAGACCCAGATGATGATAATGACGGTTACACAGATGTAGAAGAAAAGGCAAAAGGAACAGATCCAAAGAACCCAAATTCCAAGCCTGATACAGGAAAGAAAATTGATACTGCTAGAATAGCAGGTAGGGACAGAATAGACACAGCAATAGATATATCAAAGAAGTTCTTTAAAAAGTCAAAGGCTGTAATCGTAGTCAGACATGACCTATTCCCAGACTCAATGACAGCCTCAGTATTGGCCAAGCTAAAGGATGCACCAATCCTGCTTAACCCAACTGACAAGCTAGACTCAAGAGTTGCAGATGAAATAAAGAGACTGGGTGCCGAGGAAGTAATCATTGTCGGTGGCCAGAACTCTGTATCTGAAAGAGTAAGAGAGGACCTAAAGGCATTTGACGCTGACAAGAATGTTGAAAGAATAGCAGGAGTTGATAGGTATGGAACTTCTGAAATGGTTGCTAAGAGAGTAGTTGGAATCACTGGTAAGAAAAATACAGCAGTCCTTGCTTCAGGCCAGCTATTCCCAGATGCCCTATCAGTAGGAACATTTGCATCTAGAGAGGGCTATCCGATACTTCTAGTCAAGAAGAACCTAATACCAGAAGAGGTGGAAAGAGCTATTAGGGATCTTGATATCAACAAAAATTACATAGCGGGTGGTCTAGATACAATATCTAGACTAGTAGAAGCTAAGCTTCCAAATGTGGTAGAAAGGATGGCTGGTAAGACAAGGTATGAGACTTCAGTTGCTATAGCCAAGTCTAAGTTCAAGGATAGCAAGGAAGCCTTTATAGCTTCAGGTGAGGAATTTGCAGATGCTTTAGTAATATCACCAATATCAGGCAAGTACAACCTACCAACATTATTGGTGTCAAGTAGGGCAAACGGAAATCAAGAAGTAAAGGCCTATATCAAGGATTCTAAGATAAATAAGCTAGTAGCAATAGGTGGACATAGGTATATTCCATCAAGTATCATTGATAGCCTAGTAAAATAACGACAAATAATAATAAACATAGGATATATTTTTAAAGGGGTAAAGGAAATACCGATTAAATAGTATAATAAGAGATATACACTGAGGGTTCATGGCTAATGAAGTTGTGGACCTTCTTTTATGTATTTATATAAAAATATTTATTAAGATTGATCGTATAATCAGGTTGAACAATTAAAAAAAATCCATAACACTGTATCGTTACGTTGACCGAAAGATAAAAGTATCAGTGACTTTGATGTAGACTATATTGCTGACATAGAAGTATGGTGTAAGATCTTGCAACATAAAATACTAAATTAACGTACAAGGGATGAAGTCTTCGAAGATGAGCTTGACCTTATATATCGACAGTCAGCTTCGTGATATGTATTTTTAATCATCAATGTTCAACTTATCATTGTAATTTGTGTGTAAATTAAAGTTAAAGTTATATAAAAAACAGTTAAATTTTATTAAATTAATTAAAATTAATGATTAGTTTGTAAGTAATTTGGGAATAGACTAAGAAGGTATAATGAAAGTTTGAATTAGTTTTATTTATTAAAAGCACTAATATATTTAAATGTATTAAATTACAGAATATATTAGTTATTAATCAATAAGCTAAAAATAAACAGTAATATTATTAAAACAAGGAGTATTGGTATTTATGAGAAAATTAGTTAAAAAATCAATGTTTACTGCTTTGACCATGCTGATAATATCAGGTGTATTTGCAAGCACTACAATGGCAGAGTCTAGTAATAATGCTGATAATGAACCCTACAGTGAATTGACGAGTTTGTATTACATTGCAGCAGATGGTGAAATGGATGTTGGTACACCAGAAACAGTAATTAAAGATACATACTGGGTCGATTTAGAGAAAAAAATATAGTATTAAGTAAAGTTGTAGGGGCAGTTGATCTTTCGTATCGTCCAGGAGATGATAAAGGCTTTAAAATTATTTATAAAGATCTTGAAGAAATTGGTGTATTCCCTAAGTACGTACTAACACCTGGTGAGACAGCCCTTAAAAGTCATGGAAAATACTACAATAGGAATGTTCGTAGTTATAAGTACATACCTAATACGGGAATTACTAATTATAGTGAATCAATAATGTCTAAACAATATGATGATTTTTACCGTTTGTCCTATTTACTTGGTGATGATGCAAAAATAGAAAATTCTTCTTATTTAAAAATGGGTATGAAATCCACTGACCCAGTTCCAGATAGAGAAAATCCATATGGATTTAGAGAATCTGATGTGCTAAGTCAAGATGAAATTAATGATACAAGTAAGTTAACGGTATTTGGTGACATAAAGGAGAAAGGATCAACAGATTCAAAGCAGATCAAGATACATAAGGTTGGCGATGAATTAAAGCTTGACTTCTCAATATATGCTCCTTGGTTTAAGCGTTATATGATGGGTGATACCCTAAGAATGACTAGAGGAGACTTAAGTGATGAAGAGATTAAAGACCTTTATGAAAATAATGAGGGTATGGTTGATTCTCAGATAGTATATACACTTGATATTCCAAATGAAGTGGATCTTAGAAGCCCAACTGCAAGCCTAACAGGTATTAATGACTTTGACTTTAAGACGGAAATAAAAGAAGAGTCTGGTAAGAAAAAATTAGTAATGAGTCTTAGGTTAAAAGAAGATAAGCGAGGAAAAAAAGATCTTTGGAAGAATATCGTTGAAAAGATAAGAAAGGTTGATACAAGTAATGTCAAGGTATCAATATCGGGTCTATATGTCAATTCTAATGCTAAGCCAGAAACAAATATAAGTCTGCGTGGTACTGTAGGTGGATATTTCGAATGGTTGCGTACAAATACGATGGAGTTGAAAGAAAAAATTTGGAAATGTACGGGATACTTCCTGAAGATGGAGATTATACAAACCGTACTTATTTATCCTTTGCGGCAAAGCAAAATAATGAAGGAAGGGACCAGGCTGTACCTAGTGACAAACCAAACCTAATTTCTTATACATTTAAGCTAGAGGATAAGAAAACAAATCCACCAGTAAATCCTAAAAAGCCATCTGATCCTAAGACTCCAGACAGTCCTAATAAACCTGAAACAGGAAGAATTGATGGTAAGGATAGAATAGAAACAGCAATTAACATATCTAAGAAAAACTATGACAAGGCTAAGACTGTAATAGTAGTTAGACATGACCTATTCCCAGATTCAATGACAGCTTCAGTATTGGCTAAGCTAAAGGATGCACCAATCCTACTTAACCCAACTGACAAGTTAGACTCAAGAGTTGCAGATGAAATCAAGAGACTGGGTGCTGAGGAAGTAATCATAGTTGGTGGCCAGAACTCAGTATCAGAAAAAGTTAGAGAAGAATTAAAAGTCTATGACTCTGATAAGAATGTTGAAAGAATAGCAGGAACTGACAGGTATGGAACTTCTGAAATGGTAGCTAAGAGAGTAGTAGGAATCACTGGTAAGAAAAACACAGGAGTAGTAGCTTCAGGCCAGGTATTCCCAGATGCCCTATCAGTAGGAACATTCGCTTCAAGAGAGGGATATCCAATACTTCTAGTTAAGAAGGATTCAGTACCAAGCCAGATTCAAAATGCTATAAAAGACTTTGATATCAACAAGACTTATATAGCAGGTGGAACTAACACAATATCTAAGTCAACAGAAGCCAAGCTTCCAGGTGTGCTTGAAAGAATGGCCGGAAACACTAGGTACGAAACTTCAGTAGCCATTGCTAAGTCTAAGTTTGGAGCAAGCAAGGAAGCCTTTATAGCTTCAGGTGAGGAATTTGCGGATGCCTTGGTTATATCACCAGTATCTGGTAAGTACAATAGACCAACCCTACTAGTTTCAACTAAGGCAGCTAACAATGGTCCTGTAAGATCCTATGTAAAGGATTCAAACATATCTAAGCTAACTGCCATAGGTGGACAGAGATATGTTCCATCAAGTATTATAGATAGCTTAATAAATTAGTATATATTTATTTAGATAGAAATATAGAGAATAATAAATGATTCACTAGCTAGGCTTTGAGATACTTAGAGAAGAGTATAAAAATATATAAAATACTATAAGAGGGTTTATGACATATCAATGTTATATGCCCTCTTTTTCAACGTTTAACTAGAACATCATAGATAGGGTATAAGTATGGACATATTTTTCTATACAAAATAAGTCTTGAATAGAATATATTTAGATAATGTTTAAATTATAAATATATTTATAAAAAAATTATTTCTGTAATTCAAACTAAATATGATAAAAATAATAAAATGTGATAAAAAAATGATTAGAACTCCTATTTCGTGGGAATAGACATAGGGACACGTATAAATAGAATAATAAAAATAAGTACAGTGTTTTTATTTGGCTTATAATTGAAGAATATTTTAGGAGGAATTTTTAATGGATTACTTAAATAATCTCAAAAAAATTATCGAAGAGAAGAAAGAAAATGGATTGAAGAGAAACCGTTATGGAACTAGAAAGTTATCAATTGGTTTAGTATCATGTGCATTAGCAGGAGTTATGTTGTTTACACCACTTACAGCTAGTGCAGTAGGAGGTGTAGTATCATCTACTAGCTCCACGACTTCTGTTTCTGGTGTCAATGTGACAAATAAGAAGCAGACAGTATTAGACACTCATAATATTAAGGAAATTGTAATTACGCCAGATGATCCAAATGCTAAGGTTAGCCTAGATGGAGTTGGAAATAAAACTTTTGAATCATATAAAGTACTAAAATTTGATAAGGTGAAGAAGATCATTAGCGGTAAGGCTTATACATCTTTCCCTAATCCAAGTCCTGGTACAGATAAAGAAGTATTTGAAATTAAGGTCATCGTTGAAAACTCTGATGGCTCAATAGTTACAGAGATGGTTGAGATAACAGTACTATATGATATTGATGGAGATGGAGACCCTGATATAACAGACCCAGATGATGATGGGGATGGAATTCCTGACGTATCAGATCCTGAGCCAAAGGGTAACTTGATAGTGCCACCAAGAATATATGGTAGTTACATTGATAGCGATGGTAATCCTAGAGACGAAATTGACCTAGATGACCAGGTTGGAATCGAGGGGCAGGAAATCAATGTTTTTGGTATTTCTACATTAGACCCCTCAATGATAGAACATAATATTAATAACCTACCCCCAGGAATAGAATATACTGGAATGTCAGTCTATGGTGAGCCAAAAATAGAAGACTGGGGTAAGACAGAAGAAAAGAGAGTGTATGATGTTCTAGCTTATGCAGTAAACAGTGCTGGTGTAAGGGGTGAAAACAGATTCAAATTCACAGTTTTAAGAGACACTGATAGAGATGGTATACCTGATACTACAGACACAGATGACGATGGTGATGGATTTACAGATGCAGAAGAGCTAGCAAAGGGTTCAGATCCTAAAGATCCAAAATCGACACCTGCAACAGTACCAGCTCCAAGTCCAAGCCCATCAAGACCTTCAAACCCTAGTACTTCAAGACCAACAAGTCCTGTAGCAAATGATACAGCAACAAATAGGCCTGAAAT